>OBLU010005287.1_pt1 | contig 11582 bp, 9 predicted proteins | sample 1518681 | NCBI WGS metagenome assembly OBLU01 (sample SAMEA3539304, study PRJEB22396) | soil metagenome | biome: tundra; feature: field; material: soil | place: USA | collected 2010-05 | depth 0.15 m
ATTCACATTGCTCGATCTGGCACGCTGGATGGCGGCGGCTCCGGCCCAATTAGCGGGTTGCGGTGCGCGCAAGGGTCGAATTGCCGCAGAATACGATGCGGATTTCGTTGTGTTCGATTCCGACCGCGAATTCGTTGTGACCGAAGACAGATTGCACTACCGGCATCCGGTCTCTCCGTATCTGGGAGAAACGCTCCGCGGCGTGGTGAGGGCCACCTATCTGCGAGGGACCATTGTCTTTACCGAAGGAGCGTTTCCCGGCGAACCGGGCGGGCGGGAATATGCCGCGCATCCGCATCATCGGTCGACTGGATAAGACTCAACTATACTTGCGCACAACTTCCGCGACGTCGAGGCCCAGTCTGGCATACACTATCCCCTCCGCGGGTCCAGGAACCCGCGGGGCTACGGGAAATGAACAGCGACAGCATCGTCGGCAAGTCCGTTCCGCGTAAAGAGGGACGCGACAAGGTAACCGGAAAGTCTCAGTACGTCGACGATATGGTTCTGCCAGACATGCTCTTTGGAGCGACGGTCCGCAGTCAGATCCCCCGCGGCCGGATCAGGAAGATCACGTTCGGTCCCGAAATCAGCTGGCACGAATTCGTCATCGTTTCTGCGAAAGACATTCCCGGGAGAAATTGCATTTCATTGATTGGAGATGATCAGCCATGCCTGGCGAATGAATTCGTCAACCATCCCGAGGAGCCCGTTCTGTTGTTGGCTCATCCGGACCGCCATCTTCTCCCTAAAGCTGTCGAGGCGGTATCGATCGAATACCAGCCTTTGCCAGCTATCTTCACGATTGCGGAAAGTGAGCGCCCCTCCGAAATTGTCTGGGGCGCGGACAACATCTTCAAAACGTACTTGATCGAGAAGGGTGAAGTCGGAGCGATTTGGGAGAAAGCCGACTACATCGTGGAAGGAGAGTACACGACGGGCGCGCAGGAGCAGCTTTACATCGAAAACAACGGGATGATCGCGGCCTTTGACCCGGCGCAAGGAATCACCGTGTGGGGCTCGCTGCAGTGCCCTTATTACATTCACAAAGCGTTAATGGCGCTTTGCAATTTGCCGGCGGAGAGAGTTCGTGTCGTCCAGATGGAGACTGGAGGCGCTTTCGGCGGGAAGGAAGAATATCCGTCGATGATCGCCGGACATGCGGCGCTGCTCGCGATGAAGTCCGGGAAACCGGTAAAGATTATTTATGACCGCATGGAAGACATGGCGGCGACCACCAAACGCCATCCGTCGCGCACGCGTCACCGGACGGCCGTCACCAAGGATGGCAAGATCCTGGGCGGCGAAATCGACTTCACGATTGATGGCGGCGCGTATGCAACGTTGTCGTCCGTAGTGCTTTCCCGCGGCGCAATCCACGCCGGTGGACCGTACTACTGGCCGAGCGTTCGCATCCGCGCCAAGGCGGTTGCTACAAACGCGCCGCCCCATGGAGCATTTCGCGGCTTTGGAGCGCCGCAGAGTCTGTTTGCCATGGAGCGGCACATGGAGCGCATCGCGCAGCAGGTAGGTCTTTCTCCCGCTGAGGTCCGCCGCAGGAATTTCCTGCAGCCTGGACAGGCCACCACTACCGAGCAGGTTGTGCGCGAACCGATTGACCTCGTGAAATTGTTGGACCGTGCGCTAGACGTTTCGGACTATCACGCCAAGAAACAGCGCTTCGCAAACGAGAGTCGGCTCGGTACCACCAGGAAGGGCATGGGTATTGCTGCGTTTCTGCACGGGGCCGGATTCACCGGTTCTGGCGAGCGCTATCTGAGTTCTGTAGTCGGAGTAGAAGGCTGTGCCGACGGCAATGTCCGCGTGCTGGTTTCGAGCACAGAGTTTGGACAGGGAACGAAAACTGTTCTGAGCCAGATTGCGGCCGAAGCTCTCAGTCTGCCATACGAGAGTGTCAGCATGGCCCAGCCGGATACTCTGGAAGTGCCCAACAGCGGTCCAACCGTTGCATCGCGCACGGTGATGGTGGTTGGGAAATTAGTTCAGTCCGCGGCTTTGGGAATAAAACAGACACTGCTTTCTTCTAACCTGCTCCGCGACGGTTATACCGCGGAAGAGTTTCGCGCGGCCTGTCAGCGCTATGTTGGCGCGCATGGCCAATTCCGCTCATGGGCGCGTTACGAGCCGCCCGCCGACATTTTCTGGGACGATCAAAAATATCGAGGAGAAGCCTACGCTGCATTTGCCTGGGCGGTGTACATTGCGGAAATCACTGTTGATCTCACGACGTATAGCGTATCGGTGAACGATTTCGTCGCGCTCCAGGAGGTTGGCAAAGTTCTGCACCCGCTCCTGGCCAGGGGCCAAATCATCGGTGGCATTGCCCAGGGGATCGGCTTCGGTCTTTATGAAAAAGTGGTTTGGCAGAATGGACGCATGCAGAACTGCCAGATGACAAATTACATCATGCCGACCGCAACCGACCTGCCCCCCATTCGCGTGTTCTTCGAAGAGTTGGGCAATGTCTACGGTGCGTATGGTGCGAAGGGCATCGGCGAACTCCCGATGGACGGCCCGGCCCCGGCAATCGTCAATGCGGTGGCAGACGCGCTCGGAATTCAGTTCGATTCCGTTCCTTTGCTGCCGGAAGACATCATGGATCGGCTGGACAAAGAGGGACTCACCGCATCTTCGCAAGAGAGCACAGCTGGTTCTGGCGGCAGGGCCCGATGACCGATTCCCGCGACGGCCGCGCCAAAGCCGAGATCTCATTCACGATCAACGGTAAGCCGAAGACCGCGCGCGCTTACCCGATGGAGCGGCTGCTCGACGTGTTGCGGCAACAACTCCAATTGACTGGAACCAAAGAAGGCTGCGGAGAAGGCGAGTGTGGTTCGTGCTCCATACTGATGGACGGCACACTCGTGAACAGCTGCCTCGTACCTGTTCTTCAGGCCGAAGGCTCAAGCATTGTGACGATCGAAGGACTCGCGGCAGGAGGTACGCTGCACATCGTGCAGCAGGCCTTTTTGGAAAATGGCGGCGCGCAGTGCGGCATCTGCACGCCGGGGATGATTCTTGCGGCCTTTCATTTGCTGAATGGAAAACCCGAACCCACGATGGAAGAAATCCAGGAAGGCCTTTCTGGCAATCTTTGCCGCTGCACCGGCTACAGTCAGATTGTTGAAGCTGTAGCCGAAGCGGCGCGGCGCAGGACGATTGCATGAGATCGAATCCCTCTGACTACGAAATGGTCGCGCCCGGCAGTTTGAATTCAATTGTTTCGCTGCTGGCCCGTGAACCGGGCGTGTGGCTTCCGATTGCCGGAGGGACCGATGTGATGGTGCAGTACGCGGCGGGGAAGCTTCCGGCGCGAAAGCTGGTCAGTATTTGGAACCTTCGCGAGTTGCGGCGCATTGATGTCACAGCGAGCGAGATTCGGATCGGTGCGGGCTGTACTTATACTGACCTCCGCAGACATGACGTTGTCGAACGCGAGTTTCCTCTCGTGCATAGCGCGGCACGTTGGACGGGCGGAATCGCGAATCAGAATCGAGGAACGATCGGCGGCAATATCGTGAACGCGTCTCCGGCCGCCGATTCTCTGCCTGGGTTGCTGGTGTACGACGCGGAATTGATTCTGGTGTCAGTCCGAGGTGAGCGCCGGTTGCCCTATGCAGGCTTTCACACCGGCTACAAGAAGACGCTGCTGGCGGCTGACGAGCTGGTTCAAACCGTGTGCCTCCCGCGGCGATTCGCGGGATATTTCAGCCATGCGCGCAAGGTGGGAGCCCGGAATGCACAGGCGATCTCCAAGATTTGTATCGCTGGTCTGGGCCGACTTGTCGATGGTGTGGTTGAAGATATTCGCATCGCGCTGGGAAGCGTAGCGCCGGTGCCGCTCCTTCTGAGGGAGACTGAGCAAACGGTGAGGGGAAAGGCCATTGACTCAGATCTCTTGCTTTCAGTCAGAAAGGCCGTAGCTGCCGAGATCCGGCCGATTGACGACATTCGATCTACTGCAAGATATCGTGCGGCAGTGGCGGGCAATCTTGTAGCTGAGTTCTTGAGTTGTCTGAATTCGGAGCGCAGGAGCGCAGAACGCGGGGGAGTCAAGGATGTTCTGGAACGATGGAATCGTCTTCCGGTCGATGAAGCCATAAACGCGATTCTGCCTTGTTGCGGATCGAAGGCCTGGGCGCAGGAGATGGTGGCCCGAAGACCGTTCGCGAATGAAGCTGGGCTGCTGGTTGCGTCGGACGAAACGTGGCACAATCTGGCGCGCGCAGATTGGATGGAAGCTTTCCACAGTCATCCGCGCATCGGGGAGTCGCGATCGTCATCACCGCAGCTTCCGTCGACGAAGTCTGTAGAATGGTCGGCGCAGGAGCAGCGGAACGTGGGGGACGCCGAGGACGCCGTGAAAGACGTTCTAGCGGATGCAAATCGAGAATACGAGCGGCGCTTCAATCGGATCTTCATCGTGTGCGCCACGGGTAAGTCAGCACCGGAGATTCTGGAGATTCTTCGGCGCCGCCTCAAGAACGACGCGGAAACTGAACTTCACGAAGCAGCCGAACAGCAGCGGCAGATTACGGAAATCCGCTTGAGGAAATGGCTTCAAGGATGAAACGCATTTCAACCCACATTCTCGACATGGTTCATGGCACGCCCGCCAAAGACGTGCCTGTGCGGCTGGAGAAACAGAACGCTGCCGGAGATTGGCGACTGTTGACCTCTGCGCGCACTGATCGAGATGGCCGGTGCGCTCAGTTGCTGCCGGAAGGCGAGGATCTCTCCGCCGGGGTCTATCGTTTGATTTTTGACACCGGAAGTTACTTTGCACTTCAGAAGATCGATGCACTGTATCCGGTAGTGGAAGTTACATTCCAGGCACGGGATGGCGAATCGCATTTTCACATTGCGCTGCTGCTGAGTCCGAACGGATATACGACTTACCGGGGAAGCTGAGCTAACACGATTCTGACGCGATGGAGTTGAGAAAGTGACCTCGTCAATCCGCGAATGGCTGAACCTTCTCGTACGCTGGTTCCACGTTTTCGCGGCAATCATGTGGGTTGGCCAAACGTATTATTTCACCTGGCTTGATGGTCAATTTGGCAGGCTCGCAAAGAACGCCGCCGCGGATGGCACAACCCCGTCATTATGGATGGTCCACAGCGGCGGCTTTTACACAGTCGACAGACAGAAATCCCTGAAGGTCGGGCCCGAGCAGGTTCATTGGTTCCGCTGGGAAGCATTGATGACCTGGTTGAGCGGAGTCGTGCTGCTTTTCCTCGTCTACTATTCCAGCAGCGGACTCATTGACGCGGACGTGGCGGACATTTCTCAAGCAGCCGGCGTTGCCATCGGACTAGCTGTGCTGGCTGGCGGTTGGATCGTCTACGATCTGGCGCTGCGGTCGCCTCTGGGCAGGTCGGAAGCCGCGTTTGCGGTATTTTCTCTGCTGATGATTGCCGGGCTCTCCTGGGGATTGATGCATGTGTTCAGCGGGCGCGCGGCCTACATCCACGTAGGGGCGGTGTTGGGGACGATTATGACTGCCAACGTTTGGTTCCGAATTCTTCCCTCCCAGCGCAAAATGATCGCCGCGGCGGCAGCCGGGGAAAAGTTCGACGCTTCACTCGGCGCGCAGGCCAAGCTCCGATCCAAACACAATACTTTCATGGCAGTTCCAGTTGTCTTTATCATGATCAGCAATCATTTTCCCGTCGCGACCTACGGGAATGGTGACGCTTGGGGAGTTCTCGTCGCCCTCGTTGTTCTCGGCTGGGCGGCGGCGAAGCTTATACGGGAGTCCTGAGCTTGCATAGAGGGGATCTCGTCACCTGAACTGAAATCCAGTGCAGACATCTGAAATGACAAATCGCGCAGCGGCAGTCATCGCACGGTGCCTAAGGCTTGCGTCTTTTTCGGAAGACTCTGACAGAATCCGTCGAACGTTTTTGTCGGCGCCAATGCATGATTGTCATCGGGAAATTGCCCGCTGGATGGAACCGCTGGGTGTTCAGGTGCGAGTGGATGCCGCTGGAAACATCCGGGGAGTTTATCCGGCCGCTCAGCCGAACGCACCACGCCTCTTGATCGGTTCGCACCTCGATACCGTTCCCAATGCGGGCGCCTATGATGGCGTTCTGGGAGTTGTGCTTGCCGTCGCATTGCTCGAAGAGTTGCGGGGACGGAGGCTTCCTTTTGGCATCGAAGTGGTGGGCTTTTCCGAGGAGGAGGGAGTACGCTTCGGCACGCCGTTCATCGGCAGCCGGGCGCTGGTCGGCAGGCTGGATCAGGAACTCTTGGCTGTTTATGATACGCGGGGGATCTCCGTGCGAAAGGCGATCGAAGATTTTGGACTGAATCCCGAGGGGATTTCTCAAGCCGAGTTGGCAAAGGATACGCTGGGCTACCTCGAGTTTCATATCGAACAGGGACCGGTTCTGGAAAAGCTGAATCAGCCACTCGCGGCCGTCGACGCCATTGCAGGACAGAGTCGATTGGAGTTCATATTTTGTGGCCGCGCCAACCATGCGGGCACAACTCCCATGCACCTTCGGCGCGATGCCATTGCAGGTGCGGCGGAGTGGATCGGCACGGTAGAGCGCACAGCGCAGGGAGTCCCTGGCATGGCCGCGACTGTCGGCAAGATCGAGGCAAAGCCCGGAGTGGTGAACGTGATCGCAGCGGAGACGAGGCTAACACTCGATGTTCGTCACAGGTCCGACGACACTCGAACTCGCGCCGTGGAAGATCTCATTCACCAAGCGGAAGGAATTGCCGAACGCCGCGGATTATCTGTACGGAAGAGCACTCTGCTAAACCAGCGCGCAGTCGCGATGGACGCGTTCCTGATTGGGGAGATCGAACAGGCAATCCTCAAGACCGGATGCAAGCCACATCGGATGGTGAGCGGCGCAGGTCACGATGCCATGATCCTGGCGGAAAAAGTCCCCAGCGCGATGATTTTTCTGCGGACTCCGGGCGGGATCAGCCACGATCCGGCGGAATCGGTCGCGAGTGAGGACGTTGAAAGAGCGATCGGATGCGGGTTGCATCTTCTCGACCAGCTTGCTTCTTCGCCTGAATTTCACAGAAGGATGAACCGTGCATAATCTCGGCAGGACACGAAGTTCTCAACGACCGAATCATCTGTTGCTGACTCCGGACACTTTTGTGCGTACCACTTTACCGGGAATGAAGGCCTGCTCCGCAATCGTGCACGTCAGCCCCGCGTTGGGCGCCAAGTTCACGGAATACACCGCCGAGTTTGAGGCAGGAGGAGAACTGGGCAGCACGCCTGCGCAGCGCTTCATTTTCGTGATCGAGGGTGGCGTGGAGTTGGCAGTTGACAGCAAATCGAGCGGACTGCGCGAGGGGGGGTACGCCTATCTCCCCGAAGGATTGCGCCATCGAGTGGTGGCGACCAAGGTGAGTCGTGTCGCCGTTGTTGAGAAGCCCTATCAGGCTCTCGATTCAGTCCAATCACCCGATTTGATTATTTCGAACGAAGATGCGGTCTCCTCGCATCCCCTCGGAGACGATCCCAGCCTGCAGGTCAAATGTCTGCTTCCCGATGAGATGAGTTTCGACTTCGCGGTGAACACCATGGTCTACCAGTCCGGCGCCTCGCTGAGTATGGTGGAAATGCACGTGATGGAGCACGGACTCATCATGCTCGAAGGCGGCGGAATTTATCGGCTGGGCGACTCGTGGTATCCCGTGACAGCGGGAGACTTCATCTGGATGGGACCATGGTGCCCTCAGTGGTTCGGAGCGATTGGCAAAGTGCCGGCAAAATATCTCATCTACAAAAACTGGAACCGGCATCCCTTAGCAGGCCTGCAGCGATGAGCCTTACTATCGACCGAGATCGGCTGCTCTCCGAGATCGATACGCTAGCTTCATTTTCTGACGCAGAAGCTCCCGCGGTGACACGAATTGTTTTCACGCCGACGGACCTCCAAGCTCGTGCGTGGATAAAAGCGCGTTGCGAAGAAGCCGGGCTCACCGTGCGCCAGGATGCCGTCGGAAATATCTTTGCTCGCTGGAATGGTTCTGAGCCGGCTGCGCCAGTTGTCGGAACCGGTTCGCATATCGACGCCATTCCGAACGCGGGAAAATACGATGGCGTTGTAGGAGTGCTGGGGGGCCTGGAAGCGATACGTGCGCTGCGGCAGAGTGGATTTCGTCCCAAACATTCGGTCGAATTGCTTATTTTCACTTCCGAAGAACCGACGCGCTTTGGAATCGGCTGTCTCGGAAGCAGGTTGCTGTCTGGCACGCTGTCTCCAGATGCGGCGAGAAAGCTGACGGACAACGACGGAGCTACACTCGACGAAGTTCGGCACCGGGCTGGTTTTGGAGGCGAACTCGAAAAAGTGAAGTTGCCGATAGGTTACTACCAGGCATTCATCGAGTTGCACATTGAACAGGGACCGCTGTTGGAGCGTCGGCAAATTCCTCTTGGCATTGTTGCGAAGATCGCCGCACCGGCAAGCCTTCGAGTTTTGATCGAGGGCTCGGGTGGACACGCTGGTGGCGTTTTGATGCCTGACCGCCGCGATGCTCTGTGTGCGGCTGCCGAACTGATTCTCGCGATTGAGAGCGCGGCACGCAGCAGCGGAGCGGTTGACACAGTTGCAACCGTGGGTATGTGTGAGGTTTTTCCCGGGGCGGTTAACAGCATTCCTAGCCGGGTCCGCCTTAGTGTGGACATCCGCGACACGGATCTGCAGCGGCGCGACGTCGTAATCCGCACATTTGAGGCCACAAGCAAAGCAGTTTCAGCCAAACGGCAGGTCTCGATTCAGATTGAGTTGTTGAACGCCGACGCTCCTGCGGACTGTGCCCCCGCAATCATCGAAGCAATTTCTCAATCTTGCCGTCAACACGAACTGAACTTTCTTCCCATGGTCAGCCGTGCTTATCATGACTCGCTGTTTATGGCACGCATCGCTCCGGTCGCGATGTTGTTCATCCCATGCCGCAACGGCTATAGCCACCGGCCTGATGAATACTCACATCCTGACGACATCGCTCGAGGAACGCTGGTACTCGCCGAGACTCTGGCTGCCTTGTCAGGGTGAGGTTTTTCAGAACCGGCTGTGACGATGTTGCGTGTGGGATCACTTAATCTTGAGCGATTCGCGGATTCTCGCGTAGCCAGGCTTGATTGCGGAGTAGATAAAATCACAGCGCTCTTTGTATGGCAAGAAAGCACTCTTCATCGCATTGATCGTGATCTTCTCAAAGTCCGCCAGCGACAGGCCAAATGTGTCAGCGGCGGCTTCGAATTCTTTGGTCATCGTGGTGTTGCTCATTAACCGGTTGTCCGTGTTCAACGTGACGCGGAATTTTTCCTGGTAAAGAATCTTGAATGGATGCTCGGCCAAACTTGGCGTAGCGCCGGTGTGAACGTTACTCAGCAAGCAAATCTCCAGGGGGATGCGTTTGTCGAGAACATACTGCGCCAGATCGCCTAGGTTCACTGCCTTGCCATCCACGACCGCAATATCATCGATCAGCCGCGTGCCGTGCCCAATGCGGTGCGCCCCGCAATACTGAATTGCCTGCCAGATCGATTCCTTTCCATAGCCTTCCCCGGCGTGAATCGTAATATTGAAGTTCTCGCGCTGGATGTAATGAAAAGCATCGACGTGCTTCTTCGGAGGATAACCACCTTCTTCGCCAGCGAGATCGAAGCCGACAACGCCGCGCGCGCGGAAATCGACTGCGAGCTCCGCCATTTCGAGAGAGGTGTTCATATTGCGCATCGCGCAAATGATCAAACCGGAGGAGATCCCGAAATCTTTCCGTCCTCGTTCCAGTCCTTTCAGCACCGCCGAAACAATCTGCTGATGGGTTAACCCTTTCTGGGTATGAAAGATTGGCGCAAAGCGTGTTTCAAAATAAACAATCCCATCCCGGCTCAGATCTTCGGCTTGCTCGTAGGCGATGCGCTGCAGGGCTTCCTCGGTCTGCATTACGGCAATCGTATGCGCAAAACCTTCGAGGTATTTGGCCAGGCTACCCTGGTTCGCCCCTCGATGGAACCACTGGGCTAATGCCTGTGGATCTTGCGTCGGAAGCTCCGCGTATCCCGCATGTTTTGCCAGCTCAATGACAGTTTGTGGACGCAGCACGCCATCCAAATGCTCATGCAAAAGAACTTTGGGGAGGCTTTGCAGCAACTGTCTGTCAAGTTTCATGGAGTGCGATCCTCTCCCAGCCGAGGCAGTGTCCGGCGAAGCAGGTGAAACGTTGCAAGATAATATACTACCGCTCAATTCAGGCTTACTCTTCATTTCCCTTACGGTTCGTTGTTGTACAATCCGACGCCAAGTCTGATTTGCGGAAGGATCGGCCACCATGGAGCGGACGGCGAACCACCGTTCTGAGAACACGGAATATGGCTTGCGTCACGGGATTCTATCTCCGATGGAAACCTTGGCTCAGTCTGTCTCCACCATGGCTCCCACCACCACGCCGGCAGCTACCATCCCGTTAGTCTGTGCGCTTGCCGGCAATGGCACATGGCTCGCGTACGCACTGGCAACAGTGGCCGTGTTGCTTGTGGCCTTGTGCATCGCACGCTATGCCCGCCATTCGGCCTCGCCCGGATCTCTCTATACCTACGCTTCGATGACCCTGCCCCCGTGGCTGAGCGCTACCGTCGCATGGAGTCTTTTGCTGGCATATGTGGCCACGGGATCGAGCGTCATCGGTGGCTTCTACCACTACGCCAACTTGTTGTTGCGGGATGCCACCGGCCACGTCTACTCGGCTGTATTGCTGGCTACGCTGGTGACCGGCGTTTCGATATGGATTGCCTATCGCGACGTAAAGATTTCTGCACGCCTTATGCTGTGGATCGAGGCCGCGTCAGTCACGGTGATTGTGATCGTGGTAGCTCTGTTGTTGGTCCGCCACGGCTGGCACTGGGACGCAGAACAACTCCATCTCCGCGGCATGACCGGGAGTGGACTTCGTCTGGGGCTGGTGCTGGCGCTGTTCAGTTTTGTTGGCTTCGAGAGTGCGACCACGCTGGGCTCCGAGGCGCGCAACCCGCTGAAGACGATTCCCCGCGCGGTCATCCAAAGCGCCATCCTCGCCGGAGTTTTCTTTACGATCTGCGCCTATGCGGAGGTGCTGGGTTTCCACACCGCCGGCCAGGATTTGGGCACAAGCCAGGCGCCGATGTATTTGCTGGCTCGAGTCGGCGGCATTCCGGTGCTGGGGTTGCTGATCGATATCGGCGCACTCGTGAGCCTGTTTGCGGGAACCCTGGCGTGCATTACCGCAGCCGCACGAGTGCTAATGCTGATGGCTCTCAACGGACTTGCCCACAGCTCTTTGAGCAATACGCATGCCCGGAACAAAACGCCAAGCCGGGCTGTGGTTATCACGGGTATTGCGGCGCTGTTCCCTGTGGCAGTGCTGGCGGCCCGCGGCGCCAGCGGTTTGGATGTCTATGGGTGGCTGGGATCCCTGGCGACCTATGGTTTTATCGTAGCCTATGCATTGGTTTGCGTCGCGTTGCCACGCTACTTGCGCAGCCATGGTGTCTTTCGTCCCGGGGCGCAAATGGTTCCGTGGCTTGCCGGCGC
>OBLU010005288.1_pt1 | contig 11581 bp, 15 predicted proteins | sample 1518681 | NCBI WGS metagenome assembly OBLU01 (sample SAMEA3539304, study PRJEB22396) | soil metagenome | biome: tundra; feature: field; material: soil | place: USA | collected 2010-05 | depth 0.15 m
GAGATCGCAACGTGGGACAACGACGATTCTTGCAATGCACCAGCGTGGCGGTTTTGGGCGCAGCGCTTGCGTGTGCACCCATGGCGGCGGCGTCGGCCAGTAACCACAAGGCCAAGCACCACAAGGCCAAGCACCACACCTCGAAGACCGTCTCGAAGAGTGGTTCGAACCCCACCAGCTCCATCTGTACCGCTGTCGACTCGGCGCAGTCCAGTTCGGGCAACCTCGGCGCGGCGCTGGGAAAGGTCATCACAGACGGCGGGTTGTCCAACTTCGCTACCGCCAAACAGGAGATGATCGCAGCCATTAACAATTCCCTCAAAGAGGAAGGGCCAGCCGAAAACGCATTGCGTTCGGCCCCAGCCAACGTTCAGGCTGCCATGAAGGGACTCTTCACCTTCGCATCCACCCTCAAGACGGACATCTCGAATGCGTCGACTCCGGTGCAGCTTGCGTCGTCAATGAGCACCCTGGGCCAGGACACGTCGGTCAGGGCGGACAGCCTGACCCTGGCCAACTACGTCACGTCGTTGTGCGGCACGACGACCACGACCACCTGACATCAACGAATACGCGGAGGGCTTGCGGTCCGCCGGTTTCACGTCAGTTGAGGGGGTCTTGGTCCCTGGCGCTGGGCATTTTGCCCAAGAGGAGTCGCCCACCGAAACCTGGGGAATCATCAGAGAGTTTGCGAGCATCTGACTTCGTGGAGTCGGTCCCCGTTTGGTCGGTCGTGGGCGTGATTGCTGCGGCACTTTTTCCGATGGCTCTCTCGGAGGGCGTTACGCAGGGGAACTAAGTATGCTTTCAGGGATGTCAGAGGTTTCCGACCGATATGCCGTCATCGGGGACGGGTTCACTCAGCGAATCGGCGCAGTGCCACAGAGTCTCTGGGGCGCGCCATCGCCCTGCACAGACTGGACGGCTCGCGAAATCGCCGTACATGTCATCAACACGAATACGAGGGTGCTGGCCTCCCTCGATGGATCAGACCCAGCACCTGTCACTGGCGAGGACGATCTGGTCGTGGCATGGCAAAGGGCGACCAACGCGGTCCGCGACGCGCTGGAGGACCCCGGACGTGCGGGGGTGACAGTTGGTGGCATGTTTGGCGAGCAACCATTCGAATCACTCGTGGGGCGCCTGTTGTGTGCCGACACGTTGATCCACACCTGGGATTTGGCGAGGGCAACGGGCCAGGACGAGAGCCTTGATCAGCATGCAGTCGCCAAGGCGATCGAGTTCCTCTTGCCGATCGACGATGCCATCCGCCGTCCGGGAGGGTTCGGCCCGAAGATCGATCCGGCGCCCGATGCGGACGTCCAGACCCGACTGCTCAGCTTCGCTGGTCGCAGGGTCTGACCCCGAAGCCATAGGGGCCATCGAGAAGAAGAAAGGTGGCCCCGACCGCCGCCGGTAAATGGACCGGACCCACCTGCCGGAGCATCGGACGTATCCGATATATTGCGCATCGTGATGGCACCTCGCGTACAATCGATCCAGCTCCGGTCAATCGTCTTTGATTGTCCAGATCCTTCGAGACTGGCCGCCTTCTATGGTGACCTACTCGGTGGTGTTGTTGACTCGACTGACCCTTCGTGGTGCGAAGTTCACTTTGCCGAACTGCCATTGAAGCTGGCCTTTCAACGTGTCGCTCAGTTCGTGCCCCCCGAGTGGCCGAATGGGCAGCCACAACAAATCCATCTTGATCTCACCGTGACCGATCTGGAGTTGGCCTCGGCGCGTGCGGTCGAGCTCGGTGCCCGCATACTTGCTGATCCCGTTGAAGAGGAAGACTCCTTCTTCCAAGTGCACGCTGATCCAGCGGGACATCCCTTCTGTTTTTGCGTGGAGAAGGAGATCACCACACACCGCTAAAGAAGCCCTCATCGCAGGGTTCGTCCACCGATAGCTGTGCGTCTGAGGGAGGCCAGGCCCCCGGTTCGAGAGCCACCCAACGACCGCCACCCGGCCCACGAGCGGGGCACTCTGAGAAAACCGCTTGGACCGTGTGAGGGCTCACGACACAATCGGACGCCTCGCGATTCTCGACTCAAACGGGAACGAATGACGCCGGACCGGTGAGCCAATGGGTGCCGCGGTCCTCTTCCTCCAATGAGCGATTGAGCCCTGGTAGAACATTGACCATGGCGAACGATGCTCGCGATCCAGTCATCTCTGTAATGCTCGCTGTCTCCGATGCATCGGCAGCGGCGCAGTGGTATGCCAAGGCGATTGGTGCAAATGAGTTGTGGAACCTGGGTGGCGTCGTCGGAATGGCGGTCGAAGGGGCACCATTCTTTCTTGGCGAGCCGGAGAGCAACGGCTGGGATACTCCGACTTCGCTCGGCAGCAGAACGGCGCGTGTCGAAGTGTTCGTCGACGACCCCGACCGATTCATTGAACGGGCGGTGACGGCCGGAGCAGACGGCACCATCGACCGGATTCGCGACCACGAGGTGCCCTGGGGAGTTCACCGGCAAGGTGGGTTCATCGATCCATTTGGTCACCTGTGGCTAGTCGGTGACCGCTCGCCGCTGAGCCCCCACCCCGGATCATGAAGGACGGCCCAAGGGCGCGAGACCTTGCGGCACCCCCATCCCTTGCAGTTCACGGTGAGGCTCTATCTCAACGGACGCGGTCATCCCAAGGTGCCGTGGCGAGGCTGATCGGAACGTCCGCGGCACAGAGAGCGTTAGCATGATCTCCATGGCTGGACGTAAGCCCGCCGCGAGCTTGGGCAAGCGCATAGAGGCTCTCGCCCTCATGCCGCTACTTTTCGTCGTGACGCTGGGAGTCGGCTGGCTGGTCTGGTCCGTCCTCGAATGGCGCGACGGCAGCACGCCGAGCTACCGGCTCCTCGGGCTGCGCGTGGTCCGAGCGTCGGATGAGCGACCGATTCGTCTCGCCAGATCCCTCGCCCGCAGCAGCATCTGCTGTCTGTTGGTTATCCCGACAGTCGCAATCTGCTGCGTGATTGGTATCTGTTTTGTGTTCGGAGCCTCACCACCCGACGACCTCTTCGATCACCCCCGCACGGCACCCTGGGATTACCTCACAGCCACAAAGGTCACCGATGAACGCACTCAGCCGGGCCCAGGTGGTGACGTTGGCCATTGGATCTTGCGCCCCATCGACCTGTCACGTGCGACACGGCCGCCAGGGACACAGAACAATGGACGTGTCCACTAACAAGGGGCAACGACCGCCTTTCCGTCATTCGCAGACCGGGCACCTGGCGGCCGATGAAGTGACATTGCTGCCGCCGTCCCGAAGCCGATAATGGAGTCCACGGCAAGTAGGAGGATCCGCCATGGGAGTCCAGCTCAACCACACCATTGTTCCGGTGCAAGATAAGCAGGCCTCGGCCGTCTTTCTGGCCGAGATCCTCGGTCTCGACCCCCCGAAGCCCTTCGGGCCGTTCGTGTGCGTCGAGACCGCCAATGGTGTCAGCCTCGACTACGACGACCGTTCCGGGCCGGCCCGTCATCACTACGCGTTCCTCGTCTCAGAGGCGGAGTTCGACGCCATCTTCGCCCGAGTGACAGAACGCGGCCTCACCTACTGGGCTGACCCGGGCCACCAACGAAAGAACCGCCTCAACGACCACGGACGCGGCTTCTATTTCGAGGACCCTTCGGGCCACAACATGGAGGTGCTCACCCGGCCTTACGGCAGCTGAGCACGCAGGGCATTCGTCACTATGGCTGCGGTATCCGGGGTCTACGTCGGACCGTCGTAGCGGACACCGAGTCGGCGTCGGCTGTCGATCGGGCTAACCAATTGGTCGGTCCTGTTGTTCCGGAAAGGCTTGGGCGATTCGGACACTGATGAGGCGCTCCACGAGAGGCTTCGGCAGCGGTGAGTCGATGGGGAACTGAAGCGCCCCGCTCGACGTCTTGTAGTGGGAAACTTCGGCCTGCAACACAGGGAACACCGAACCGCTGTGGGGCAGGTAGCTCAGATGGTTCTTGAACGCTGCGAATCCGGCGATGACTTTCCCTCCCAACCTGAAGGCTGGAAGTCGATAGGAGATCCCTTCCTCAGCTTCAGGGACCAGTTCAAGGATCGTCTGGCGCAGGCGCTGCAGGGTGGACCGTTTTGGCTCTTCGAGGCCTGCGAGGTACTCGTCAATTTCAGCACTGGACATGGATCCGATTCTTTGCCGACTACCGATCAAAATCAAGGGACCTGCTGGCTCGGGTCTACGAGGACCGTGTGGAGAGGTGGCGCTCGGAACACGCCCGACATCTCAACCTGGCGCTGCTTACGAATACACATCCGATGCAGCAGCGAGAAGAAGTGAGCGATGCCCAACTCATCACCACCATCACATGCGGCGGGGACATCGTGTTGGACCAGCTCTAGCGCCGGCATGCCGCCGCGGTATATGGACTGGCGTGGCGCGTGCTCAAGAGCGCTTCGGAGGCAGAGGACGTCACCCAGGAGGTGTTCCTTCGTCTGTGGCGGCAACCCGATCGGTTTGATCCCGCCCGAGGCACCCTGCGCTCCTTCCTTCTCGTGCAAGCCCATGCCCGTGCCGTGGATGCCATCCGAACGCTCAATGCGCGCCGCCTCAGGGAAGCGGGAGACGCCTGTACCGGCCCGAACGCCGGATACGACCTCTTTCACGAGTACTGGGATCTGAACCGAGACGACTTCGTCGCACGGGCACTCGAAGAGATGCACCCCGAAGAGCGCAGAGTCATCGAACTTGCCTTCTTCGACGGGCACTCCTACGTGGAAGTGGCGCAACTCCTCCAGCAACCCGAAGGGACGGTAAAGAGCCGCATCCGCAGCGGCCTGCGCCGCATGCGCCAGGTCCTCGTCGAAGCCGGGATTCACGGTGTCAACGCATGATGACCCACGAGGAGGCCAGCGAGCTGCTGGCCGCGTTCGCGCTCGGCGCCGTGGTAGGCAGCGAGTACGGGCTGATCGCAGAGCATCTCGCCAGCTGTTTGCGCTGCCGGGCTGAAGTCGACGCGCACCGTGAAGTGGCGGCCGCTCTGGGTACCTCCGTTGAACCGTTGCCCGGGTCACTCTGGCGGACCATCTCGGGTGGATGCGCGCGGTGCGCTCGTCGCGAGGTCGCATGGCCACTGGGGCTTCTGTCGCCATCGGGTTCGCCACCGTGGCCACAGTGCTCGGGATACGCCTGGCCAACGCCGACGATCAGGTCGCGCACCTCCAGGGAGCCATCGGTGAGACTGCCCGTACCGAGGTCGTGGCCGCGTTGGAGACAGCCGGTCACAGGACGGACGCTCTCATCGATGCGCACCACCGCGACGTGATGCAATTCGTCGTGCGTCCCAACGGGCGGGGGTACCTGGTGACGTCCCGCCTGCCCGCGCTCTCCTCGGGGGAGACCTACCAGCTCTGGGGAATCATTCATGGCAAGACGATCTCCCTCGGGTTGCTCGGGCGCACACCACACCTGGCGGTGTTCACGGCTGCCGGGTCACTCCGGCCGCACGCCCTGGGGGTGTCGATCGAAGCCGGCAGTGGCGCGCGCCAACCGAGTGGACCGATGCTGGCCTACGGCGTGCCGCACTGAGATGGGATTGTTTGCCCCTCCGGCGATTGTGATGATGCCTGCGTCAGTTGAGCCCGGGATCGACCGCAGAGGCGGGGGGTGTGGCCTCGGGTGTCGCCTTCGTTCCGTCCGCGTCGGACGACATGGTTGAAAGGTGATCGAGCAGGGCGTACGGCGAACGAGCCAGGCGTGCGATCTCCGCTGTGCTCGGGAGATCGGGCATGGAGCTGCGGATCTCCGCCTCCATGCGATGCCGATAGGCGGTGAACGAGCGCCAGGCTCCTCCCACCTGGCGTGCGAATGCGGGGAGCCGGTCGGGCCCCAGGAGGATGGTGGCCACCACGGCGATGATGAGGAGCTTTGATGGGTCCAGGTTGAGCATCTTCGATCAGTCCACCCTCATGACACCCTGTATTCGTTCCGGATCCAGGGACGGATGGGAAATTTTTCGCGTCCGCCCCACATCCGGGGGGTCGTGCGCACCGAATACAGAGGCAGCCCACCTCCACGTGGACCAGGCAAAGGAGAGTCAGATGCTGGCAGAAGTGTTCGGAGTCGATGGAATCATCGTTCTCATCGTTGTCGTTGTGCTCCTCTTCGGGGGAGCGGCCATTCCGAAGCTGGCCCGCAACCTGGGTTCGGCCAAGAACGAGTTCGAGAAAGGCCTCGAGGCCGGGAAGAACTCAGCCGGTGACGCCACCGGCACACCTTCGGTCCCGCCCACCCCGATCACCGAGCACGCCACCCCGGCGGGTTGACCACGCACCTCCGTCACCCGGTTCGAAGAGGGAACTCGGGATGGGGGAGAGTGTGTGGCGTGATCAACGTGCGCCGGCCCCCACCCGAGGTCCCATGGTGGGCGCTCGCGTCCGCGGGCACAGCTCCATTGCTGTTGGTCGGTGGCTTTACGATCGCAGCCAGTCGGCAGCCGTCGGGCTTCGACTCCGTCCGTGACACCATCAGCTCGCTGGCCGCGTCAGGGGCGACCGACCGCTGGATCATGACCACCGCGCTGGCCGGGCTGGGGGCATGTTATGCCGCGACCGGGTTCGGGTTACGGCCGGCCGGCCCCGTTGGCCGGACGTTGCTCGTCGGCGGGGGACTGGCCACGGTCTTGGTGGCAGCGTTCCCGCAACCGGCCCACGGGAACGCCGTCTCCCACACCATCGCGGCCACCGTGGCCTTCACCACCCTCGGAGCCTGGCCCGTCTTCGCCGCCAGGCGTCGCACCGCCGTACCCCTCCTGACACGCCGGGCCTCCGTGACGGCCACCGTTGCCATGTTCGGACTGCTGCTGTGGTTCGTCCTCGAGGCCAACGGTTCGCACCGCGGGCTGGCGGAGCGCAGCGCCGCGCTGGCCGAGGCCCTGTGGCCCCTCTTTGTCGTGGTCAGCAGCCGCTGGGCCACCCGTGGCTTCGATCACGATGGGGCATTGCAGCCGGGGCCGGCTCCCACACCGACCTAATCAGCCGAAGCCGGGGAGTCGCCCTTCGGGCGCCCATCGAGAGGCTCGACCGCCTATGTCGGAGGAGTCCGCAGCTTGAATACGGCTCCCGCCGGGTCGGCCACCGTAGCCAACCGGCCGTAGGGAGTGTCCTGGGCCTCCGCGATGACCAAGCCTCCGAGTCCCTTCAGGGTGGCAATCGCGGCATCGGTGTCGTCGGTGTGCCAATAGATGGACCAGTGCGCCGGTTGGCCCTCGGGGAGGAACGCACTGGCGTCCATCACCCCTGCCAACTCTCCTTCGCCATCGGGGTTGCGCATGGTCGAATAGCGGAACTCGTCGGTGTCGCCTTCGACCTTGGCGTCCCAGTGGAACACCGAGGTGTAGAACTCGATGGCGGTTGAGAAATCACGCGTGAACAGTTCAGACCAGCTCGGCGCTCCCTGCACGTCGAGCACCGTGTAGCCCGGAAAGGTTCCGGGCTGCCATGCCCCGACCACAGCACCGGTGGGGTCTATCAGCACGGCCTGGGTGCCCAGGTCAGCCACGGCCATGGCCGGGCCGATGACCTGGGCGGACGCCGCCTCCGCCGCCTTGAGCGTCTTGTCGATGTCGTCGGTGTTCAGATAGATCTTCCAGGTGTTGTCGGCGGGCACGTCCCCCATGTCGCCCATGCCCCCCGCCACCGGGACACCGTCGCGGGTGAACATGAAATAGCCGCCGAACTCTGGGCTGGGCGCTTGCGCTTCCCAACCGAAGAGGTCGCTGTAGAACCGCCTGCTTCCTTCGACGTCGGAGGTCCAAAGATCGACCCAGCAGGGCGATCCAAGCGGGGCAGTGTCACGTGTCGTCATGGTGTTACTCCTTTGATCGTCTCCATCCCTACCTACTTCGACGGGACCGATCAAGGGAAATCATCGCTCATCCGACCAACGGACGTATCCGGCCGACCGATGAGATCGGGCGCTGCCTGCCGTCCTCCCCATGATGGTGACGTGGTGCCGTGTGACGATGGTCGGTCCCGATGGTGTCGCGTTGGCCTCTGGCCTGCTCGAGGGCCCTGTCGCCCCTGACATGAGTGTGGTCGACGACGTGGCTCGCCTGGCGCTGATGGCCAGGCGCCTCGGGGGGAGCATCCTCCTCACCGAGGTCTCCGCCGATCTTCGGGCTCTCCTCGAACTGGCGGGTCTAGGCGTCGAGATGGAGAGGTAGCCCGAACGACGGGAACAGCCGCTGGGGGTCCAACAGGTCCAGGAAGAACGACATGGCCGTGATCTTCCCGGCTGAGATCTCGAGGACCTGCAGGGCCCACGGCGCATACCCGCCGCGGGGATCGCGGCGGTACTGGCCGAAGGCGGGACAGCCGTTGGCGGTGGTGGCGATGAGGCGTGAGCCGCGGCACGCGCTCGGGCCGGGCTGCACCATCCAGCGGCCGATATTGACCGCCCCCTGGATCCACATGGCAAATGGGGGCATCGACTGCACGGCATCCTCACGGAGCAGGGTGACCAACTGATCGATGTCGTAGCGCTCGAAGGCATCGACATACCGGGCCAGCAGCTCGCTGTCCGCGCCGTCGAGAGACTCCGGCTGCGCCTCGGACGTCACTGCGCTGAGCGTGGCCCGTGCCCGTTGCAAGGCGCTGTTGATGGCGGGCACGCTCGTATCGAGGAGCTCAGCCGCCTCTGTCGCCTGCCAGCGCAGCACCTCGCAGAGGATCAGGGCCGCCCGCTGTCGGGCCGGGAGGTGCTGGAGTGCCGTGACGAACGCCAGCCGGATCGACTCTCGGTACTGGGTGACCTCGGCCGGGTCCGCCCCCTCGGGTGCCACGCTGGCGTCGGCGATCGGGGTGATCCAGGTGGCTTCGGGCAGTGTCGGTCCGAGGTGTGACTCGACGGGGGGCGACGACGGGCCCATCTCCATCGGCCGGGCCCGCCGTTGGACGTTCCGCTGCATGTCGATGCAGACGTTGGTGGCGATCCGATACAGCCACGAGCGCACGCTCGAGCGACCCTCGAATTTGTCGGCGTTGCGCCAGGCCCGCAGCATCGTCTCCTGGACCGCATCCTCGGCCTCGAACCCCGAGCCGAGCATCCGGTAGCAATACCTCGTCAGCTCCCGACGAAAGGGCTCGAGCTCAGATCGGACCAGTGTGGATTCGCGGACGGACACGCCTTCACACTTTACAGAGCCGACCTGTAGAAGGACGTGGGGCATCACCCCTACGACGGGTCGGGGAGCGCGAACTCATCGGTCCGTTCCAGGCTCTCACCCGGATCTCAGCCACCGGGTCGTCTTCTTGGAGGAGAGCGAGGACCACACGCCTCTCCATTCGTGACGCAACTTGCGCTGCAGGCGGCGCTCATGGGCCACCTGGAGCCCGGCGGCGAAGCCCGTCATCCCGTTGCCGTCCAGTGCGGCGAGGCGCAACCACTCTTCCGCGGCCACCGCGTCGTGGTGCTCCCCCAGGACCGTCTGCAGGGCTTCGGCCCATCCCGCCGTGCGCAACGCGACGCCGCCCATGACAGGGGCCGCCGCTTCCGATGCATAGCGAAGTTGCTTGGAGGCAATCCGTATGCGGTGGAGTTGCCGGTCGGTGGGGTGCGCCCCCGCCCGCCGGACCCGCCGTCGCAGCTCCTTCCACGGCCTGCGGACCAGGGCGGGCAGAGTCTCCCGGGCCGGATGGCCAGGTCGCAACCGGCGACCCAGACCGGGCAGGCGGCCCTTGGCTCGCGACAATGGGGGCGCGAGGGCGGCCGCCTGGAGGCGGTCGAGCAGTTCGAGGTAGCGCTCGCTCTTCATGTCCTCAGCCAGTTCGACGCAGAAGTCGCGCCGTTGTCCGAACAGCCTCGCCCGCAGGTGTGGGTTGCCGTCAGCTACGGAATCAGCATCCACCTGTCGCAAGCCCAGGCGATCGGTCAGGACGTCGGCGTCACGCACCTGACCCAGCCGGCCCCCGATCCACTTGAGTTCAGTCGTCGTGTGATCCAGCCATGCCGGATCGAGCAGTGGGCCGTACGTCTTGAGGTCCGAGCGCAGCCGCCGACACGCCACCCTGGCTTGATGCACCGCCCGCACCGGCGGATCCGTGGGGTCGAGTCGGAGGCGGTAGTCGTAGTCCAGAACGCCGTCCAGGCCGTCGGCGATGCTCGCTTGCACGACGTCCCGCAGGGAGGCACGACGACCGATCCCGCCCTTCCCGGCTCTTGCAGGAGGAGCGCCCGACCCCAGCGCTTTTTCAAATTTCTGTTCAGTTTCGGGGCGCGCACCGGCCTTGCGGAGTTTCTTCAGGAGCGCATCGACCAGATCGTCATGATCCGCCGGGGAGAGGTCATTTCCGAATTCGAATTCGATCTGACGGAAACGCCGCCCTGTTTCCGTCCCATGTGCCACCGTGACCAGGTCATCGTCGATCTCCCCCAATTCGGTCCCGTCGCCATCTCGCAGCACCACGCGACGCCGGAGGGACTCGAGGACGACGATGCGGCCCAACATCGACCGTCGGATGACCCCTTGGAGAATCCTGGTTGCGTCCGCCGGCACCTCTTCCCGCATCCCACTCCACGACAGTTCCAAGCGATCGAGCGACTGATCGGTCCCTTCCTCCGGCAGCTTCATCGTCCACTGGCCGGAGTGATGCTCCTCGCCCTTTCGATGCCGCAGCGTGATCCCCCTTTGCCAGAGCCGCAGGTCAGGGGTATCGAAATAGGCCGTGTTCAGCGACTGCTGCGGCAACCGGAGGGTGGAACCGGCAACCTTGGAAAGGTTGGGCAACTCAAAGCCGACGTCCACCGCGAACTTCATCTCGCGTTCGAGGTTTTCGGTGTCTGGCGTCATTGTGCGTTACCTACCACTTTGCCAGTGTAGGCAACCGTTGGCCTGGACCTGGGCATCCGAAGGCGTGATCACTTTTCCACCTCTCCTACCGGGTTGGCCGAACTGCCGGCCCGGGGGGAGTGGGGCGCGTGATCGAGATATTCACATTGCAGAAATCGGGTCGTGATCTCTCCTGCCTATCTTCGGGCGCAAGAGATTGACGAAGCCGAATTCGCCGGTGCGCCACGCAGATCCCGGCGATCCATGGAGGAGCGATTTATGAGTGGCAACAAGGCACGCCAGGATGCAATCGAGGCCGTACGGCATTACGAGGCTCCGGCGACGGTGTTTACCAGTACGGAAGCCCCCGGGGAGATATTCGGTGAGAACGTCTTCACCAAGGCCGTCATGCAGAAGCGTCTGCCCAAGCCGGTGTTCAAGTCGGTGATGGCGACCATTGAGCACTCCGCGCCGCTCGACCCCACGGTGGCCGACGTCGTGGCCGTGGTGATGAAGGACTGGGCGATGGAGAAGGGCGCCACCCACTACGCCCACGTGTTCTACCCGCTCACCCATCTGACGGCGGAAAAGCACGACAGCTTCTTCGAGCCGGGGAGTGACGGGAACGCCATCGCCGAATTCGCCGGCAAGACCCTCACCCAGGGCGAGCCCGACGCGTCGAGCTTCCCCAACGGTGGACTCCGGGCCACGTTCGAGGCGCGCGGCTACACCGGCTGGGACGCCACCAGCCCGGCCTACATCCTCGAGAACCCCAATGGCAACACCTT
>OBLU010005290.1_pt1 | contig 11579 bp, 7 predicted proteins | sample 1518681 | NCBI WGS metagenome assembly OBLU01 (sample SAMEA3539304, study PRJEB22396) | soil metagenome | biome: tundra; feature: field; material: soil | place: USA | collected 2010-05 | depth 0.15 m
GCAGCCGCGCTCGCGCCGCTCGTGCCGGCGCGCCCTCACGAGCGCCCCGGCGCCGACTTCATCGCCTTCCTGCAGAAACTCGACGCTGCCTATCCGGAGCACCCCAAGATCCGTTTGGTGATTGGACAACCATTCCGCGCACATCTCCAAAGAGACGCGGAGCTATTTGGAGACCACGCCGCAACGCTTCGTCTTCGTGTTCACACCGACCCACGGCTCGTGGCTGAATCTCATCGAGAATCAATTCAGCAAGATGACTCGAACGATGCTGCGAGGAATCCGCGTGGCCAGCAAGCAAGAGCTGATCGATCACATTCATCAATAGTTCGAGGAGATCAACGCCGATCCGGTGGTCTTTCGCTGGAACACAATGGATGAAACATCCATTGTGTAGTTATTTAAAGAACGATCATCTAGCCCTTTTTGAAGAGCTTCTTCTTTCTCTGCAAACCAGCCAATCCTAGCAGACCGGAGCCCAGGAGAATTAGAGAAGCGGGTTCAGGGGTAGCTGCCGGGTCGACCCAGTGGCAACCATTGGGACCTGCTGCACAGGTCTTAACCGGAGCATCGCCCCCATAGAAATCGTCAGGCACCGCGTTAGGGTATGGCGCTGTGGTGCTCCACGTTGCGGGTACGAGGTCCGCCAAAAGCTCAATCCCCGTCATGAGCGGTGGCAACGTGCCGCTGGCACCACAACCTTGACCCGTCGGGCTGGGCGCAGTACAGACATCGAAATACACGGCGAATTGGGCAGTGAAGGTGCCGCCCGAGGTGGTCCCCGCGATGCTCATTGTCCCTATATCAAGGGTCAGGTTAGCCGGGTCGAGCGTGATAAACAGATCGCCAGTGAAGAGGCCGACAGTCACTGGCAATTCACTTTCCATGGAAAGAGCAGTGATCTGGATGGGTATCGCAGAGCCACCGATGGTTGCGTCCGCTTGACGTTGTATAATCGTATCCGTGTTCCCTGGCCCGATAGCATAGCCCATCAAGTCGACAACGCCAATTGGACTGAGGTTGAACCAGGTGCCTGATGTGGTGCCGACGCCTGGTATTGTCCGGAAATAGTCAGTACCGGCCGCCACAGTGCCAGCACGGGCTAACGGGGAACAAATCAGCAGGAACAAGCTGCTGGCTGTCAGAAGTTTCATCGTAGAATCTCTCCCTCCATGCCGGGATTTCCATTTTGGCTCCCAGCATTGGAGGGAGTATATCACAAGCCGCCGACTTTCGATCCTCCGAAGTGCAGGTTTTTTTCTGGAGCCGTCTTTTGGCTCGCCAATGAGCCCTGCCGGGAAAATCCAGAGCCGGGAAACTCTGTCTTTTCAGTACGTTCCACAAACACCTCTCCGACTATCACCTCCTTGGTCGCATAATCTCGCCGCTCCCATCGCCTCTCCTCACCGGCTCGCCAACGTCGCCAACGTCAGCGCACCGATCCGCCGTAGCATGCTCCCAAACAGCCGCCGTGTGAGATGGCTCACGGCCAGCATCAACCAGTAGACCGGGAATGCTTGCCCAGCCTGCCGCCAGCCTTCACCAGCCGTTGCTGCAAGCTGCGCCCGTCCACCTCGTAAAGGAACAGCAGGTAATTCTCCGCATACTCCCGGATGGCTGGGCTTCAGTTCATAGGCCGGAACATCACCATCGGCACGGTGGACGGCGACATCTATTACGTGCGAAACGGCCGCGTGCCGGCGCGGCCGAAGGGGTGCGGCCTCACTTGCCGGGACGAACGAAGACGTCGACGCGCAGGCCGGGCCGCAGGTCGCTTCCCGGCTCCAGTTCGATCAAGGCTTCGAGCACCCTGGTATCGGCCCGTTCGGCTGGGTCGTCGGTATGAATGTTCTTCCGGCCCAGCATCTGGCCAACCCGCACGATCTTGCCTGGGAAGCGGCGGCTGCCGTAAGCGCCGGCGGTGCAATAAGCGTTCTGGCCGAGGCGCACGCGGCCCACGTCGCGCTCGTCCAGCTCCATCCGCACGCGCAAGCGGCTGATGTCACCGATGGTGACAATGGCCTCACCGGCATGCACGGTCTCACCGGTGCGGAAGTGGCGGCGCAATACGATTCCGGAAATGGGGGCGCGGATGGTGGTCTTGTCGAGTTCGGATCGGGCTTCAGCCAGGCGCGCTCGCGCCAACTGCAACTGGGCTTCCGCCCGTTCGCGGTCTTCCACGCGGGCGGCGGCTTCCACCAGCGCGCTGTGCTGGCGGGCGGCTTCCAGCCGGGCTTCCGCTTCGGTAGCGGCGGTTTCACGGCGGTCGAGTTCTTCGCGCGCGGTGAGGCGCTCCGCATATAGGGCCTGGTAGCGGCGCAGTTCGGCGCGCGCATTGGACAGGGTTGCCTCGGCTTGTGTAACGGCCGCCGCGGCCTCGCGGCGCTCTTCCACGCGGGCACCGGCGATCACGCGCTGCAACTCGGCTTCGCGCGAGGCTATTTCGGCTTCGGCGAGTTGCACCCGTGCGCGGTAGTCGCCGCTCTGGATTTCGGCGAGAATATCGCCGCCGCGGATCCGGCTGCCTTCGTCGACGGGCACCGACAGCAGGCGGCCTTCGATTTCGGCCGCTACGTGAACTTCCTCGGATTCCGGTTCCACGCGGCCCGGGCCGACGATCAGTTTCTCCGGTTCGGACACGGCGGCGGCCACAGGCGCGTTGGGCGCCGTCTGCCGGCCGTTACGAAGCGCGACGAATGCGCCGGCCAGCACCACGAGCGAGACCGCCAGTAGGAGAGTTCTCTTCACTCCGTTTCTCCCGCGAAGTGCGCTTGAACGAGTTTACCGTCTTCCAGCCTCAGGATGCGCGTGGCGAATTCCTCCAGCCGTTGGTCGTGCGAGACCATGACGACGGCGCGGCCTTCCTCCTTGGCCAAGCGGCGCAGGTGCCCGACCACGGACCGGCCGGCCGCGAAGTCGAGCGCGGCCGTAGGCTCATCCGCCAGCACAATGGCAGGGTTGGCGGCCATAGCCCGGGCGATGGCTATGCGCTGTTTTTCTCCGCCACTCAAGTTGCGCGGCAGTTCGCCGCTTCGCGTGGCCAGACCGACGCTCTCGATCAACCCGGAGGCCCGGGTGCGCGCCTGGCGTCCGCGGATGCCCATCAATTCCAGCGGCATTTCCACATTTTCCATGGCGGTCAGGCTGGGGAACAGGCTGGCCTCCTGGAACACGAATCCGATGTGGTACAGCCGGACGCGGGCCAGTTCCCGCTGTGAAAGGACGCCGACGTCGCGGCCGAGTATGCGCACACTCCCGGAACTGGGCCGCAGGATGCAGCCAATCATGGAAAGCAGCGTCGACTTGCCGCTTCCGGACGGCCCCATCAACAGCACCAACTCGCCGGGCTGAACCGTGAGTGTCACGCTGTCGATCGCGTGGATCGCGCCGCCGCCACCGCGGTAAGTCTTGGTCAAGCCCTCCGTTGCAATTGCCGGAATCATAGTTTCATGACCAGCGATGGATCCACCGTCAGGACTTTGCGGATGGAAAACGCCGCGCCGCCCAGGCTCATAACCAGGGCCAGCAACGCCATGAGCCCGGCCAACTGCCACGGCAGCACAATCGGCGCACCGCTCCGCTGGGCAAGCCGCACCAGCAGGATGCTCAAGCCCAAGGCAAGCAGGTAGCCGGCAAGGGCCACCAGGACCGCCTGCTTGGCGACGAGCAGCGAGACGTACGCGTTGCCGGCGCCCATGGCCTTGAGTGTTCCGTACTCGCGCAGCCGGTCTACCGTGGAAGCGTAGACCGTCTGGGCCACCACGGCGACCCCTACAACAAAGCCCATGCAGGCGGCGATCAGCAACGCGATCCCAGCGCCGGTCGTAAACATCCAATACATCCGCGTCTTGCGGCTGAAAGCCGCCTTGGTGTAGACGTCGACGCCGGGCACGGTCCGGGCGATCCGCTCGCGCAGGGATTCAGGATCGACGCCGGGGGCTGCTCGCACCAGGATATAGATGGTCTCGTCTTCTTTGAGCTGCGCATAATCCAGGGCGTCCTGAAACGAACTGAAAACGAAGGGAGCTGTAGTGAAGGAGCGGACGCCGCGCGTGAATCCCACCACGCGTGCGCGGCGGCTTCGAATCTCCACGGTATCGCCCAAGCCGGTAACACCTAACTTCTCCCGGTACGATTCGTCGATCATGACGCTATCGCGCTGCGCCAGGCTGGCAATGCTGCCGGCGCTGACTTCCCAGGGGCCGGCAACCCCGCTCGCGGGGTTGAATCCGACGATTTCGATGGTTTCTTCACCGCCGTCGGGGCGTTTCCATGTCGTGAAACGTACAATCAGCTTCTCGGCATCCAGTACCCCAGATACCTCCATTACTTGGTAAAGGCGCCTTTCAGGAAGGATGGCGCCAACATCAAAGTAGGGAATTCCCTTGGAACATACCCAGATGTCGGCGCCCGAATGATCAATGATGTTGGAAGTGGTACGGGTGAAGCCCACAAACAGGCCCAACTGCACCGCAACCAAGACAAGCGCAAACACGATCCCGGTGAGGGTAACCGCCAGCCTGGCTCGATCTTGTAAAGTATTCCGCCACGCGAGAGAGGGCATGATCGCAACATGTAGTACTTTACGGGGAGAAACGCGTGTATGTCAATGCACCTTGGCAATGCGGGCAATGCGCAAAGCACCTCGGCCCTTGACATCATTTCCCGGGTGGGCCATACTTTCAGACCAGCACTCGGGTGGGCGAAGAGTGCGGCCTAGACGTCGATCTTCGCCTGCCGCCCTGGGGGGTCGGTCCATTGACATTCTTTTGCCGGGCGCGAAGGGCGGTCTTCGGCATCGCGTTAGAGGAAGCTTGTGTCAAGCGACGGGGCTTTTCGCCGTCCTCAAGTGAAGCCGCGGCCCGCCTGGAGCGGATCGGAACTGAGTTCCTCGGTGGATACCACGCCGCGCTGGAAGAAGCCTCCAGCGCGGCTCTTGGCTTACGTCTGAACCACGTAGTTTCCTCCGATTACCGCGGTTTCGCCTTTGAAGGGGCCGCTATGGCGCTGATCCTCCTGGATCGACTCCACCTGGAGCGTGGTTCCTTTCGTGCCTTTCTGGAGGGCCCAGGAGCGCCGCATGTCTACATGCTGCATGTTGGCGCCGGGTGGGCATTCGCCCGCCTGCCGTGGTTGCGGCGGGATCTGGTCCGCGCGATGGCCGGCATGGATCCTCTGCTTAGATGGCTTACGGTGGATGGTTACGGTTTTCACGAGGGATATTTTCACTGGCCTCAATCGATCCGGCAGCGGGTGGTCCCACGCGGCGTGGACGGCTACGCGCTGCACGTTTTCGATCAAGGGCTCGGCCGCAGTCTCTGGTTCGTGGAAGGGATCGACGCCGGGCGGGCCGCAGCCACCATTCGGTCTTTTCCGCAGGTTCGGCGAGCGGATCTCTGGTCCGGCGTTGGGCTGGCTTGTGCATACGCCGGCGGCGCCGATTCCGCGGCGTTGGTGAAGTTGCGAGAGCTTGCCGGCGAACACATCGCGGCGGTGGCACAGGGGGCGGCATTCGCCGCGGAGGCTCGCCGGCTGGCGGGAAACCCGATCGCGCACTGCGATGCGGCCTGCCGTGCGCTGTGTCATATGTCCGCCGAACAAGCGGCGGGCATCCCTCGCGAGGAGGCGCTGCACTTGCCGCCGGACGGAGAGGTCCCGGCGTACGAGATATGGCGGCAGCGGGTCCAGCAGCGGCTTGCGCACGCGGCTGAACGGAGCGTCGTATGAGATTTCTAGAATCGCAGTTTCAGCGGCACGCGCGCCGCCTGGTGGCGATTGCCCTTCTCGGCACTTTATACCTTCTGGCGCGGCTACCCAACATTTCCTATGCGGAGCGGCAGAGGCTGGCGAGCCAGTTCCGTTTTGACCGGGCTACGCTGCCGGTCGTGCCAGGGCCGGAGGTGCGCTCTGTTCGGCCGGTGCATCCCAGCTTACGGCATGTGGCCGCGTGGATTTCGTCGGTGGGAGCCGGCGTCGCCCTAAGCGACCTGGACGGCGACGGCTTGCCCAACGACCTCTGCTACGTCGATGTGCGTACGGACCAGGTGATCGTGGCACCGGTGCCCGGGACGGGCGCGCGTTACCGGCCTTTCGCGCTGGATGCGGGGCCGCTGTTTAGCCGCGAGACCATGGCGCCCACCGGCTGTCTTCCGGGGGACATGAACGAAGACGGCCGCGTGGATATTCTGGTCTACTACTGGGGCCGCACGCCGATTGCCTTCCTGCACGCCGGAGCGGAGATGACTGCCGCTGCGTTTCGGCCGGTGGAGATCGTTCCCGGAGACGAACGATGGTACACCAACGCCGCCACGTTCGCCGATGTGGATGGCGATGGCCACACGGACCTGATTGTCGGCAACTACTTCGAAGACGGCGCTCACATTCTGGACGCCAATGGCAGCGGCAGCGAGCACATGCAGCATTCCATGTCGCGCGCGCTCAACGCCGGGTCGAAGCACATTTTCCTGTGGCAACCCGGCGGCGCGGACGGCGTGAATTACCGCGACGTGCCCGGCGTGTTCGACGACGACGTGATGCACGGATGGACGCTCGCCATCGGCGCACAAGACCTGGACGGCGACCTGTTGCCGGAGATTTACTTCGCCAACGATTTCGGTCCCGACCGCCTGCTGCACAACCTTTCCACTCCAGGCCACGTGAAGTTCGCGCTGTTGTACGGCGTCCGCACGCTGGGCGTTCCCAAGTCGAAGGTTCTCGGCAACGATTCCTTCAAGGGCATGGGCGTCGATTTCGGCGACATCAACGGCGACGGCTGGCCGGACATTTTCGTCAGCAATATCGCCGCGCCGTATTCGCTCGAGGAGAGCCATTTCCTGTGGATCAGCACGGGGCACCCTGAGCTGATGCGGCAGGGCATCGCTCCCTACGTGGACCGCGGCGAGGATTTGGGCGTTTCGCGCAGCGGATGGGGATGGGACGCGCGCCTGGCCGACTTCAACAACGATGGCGTGCTGGAAGCTCTGCAGGCTGTCGGCTTCATTCGGGGCTCGGTGAACCGCTGGCCCGAGTTGCACGAAATCGCCATGGGCAATGACGACCTGTTGAGCAAACCAGGAAGCTGGCATCGCTTCGAACCGGGCGACGACTTGAGCGGCCACCAGCACAATCCGTTCTATGTGCGCGCGTCCGACGGGCGTTATTACGACGTCGCCGTGGAAATGGGAATGGCCGAATCGCACATCAGCCGGGGCATCGCCATCGCCGACGTGGATGGCGACGGGCGCCTGGATTACGCTTTGGCCAACCAGTGGGAGGAATCGCTGTTCTTCCACAACGTCAGCCCGTCGCCGGGCGCATTTCTGGGTTTGCGGGTGCGGCGCGGCAACGGCGTGGCGGCGATTGGCGCTACGGCTACCGTGTACCTGCCCGATGGCCGGCGGCTGGTGGCGCAATCGGATGGCGGCACGGGGCACTCCGGGAAACGTAGCCCCGATATCCACTTCGGGCTGGGCAATCCGCCGGCCGGGCAGACGGTGCGGGTGGACGTGCGCTGGCGCGATGTTAGAGGCATTCAGTCGCGGACTTATGCGATGCAGCCCGGGTGGCACATCGTGAACCTGGAGGAGCGGCCATGAACCAAGGCGCCGCGTGGAGCGAGGCGCGCCGCATCGGCGGGTTGCGCCGCTTCGCCATCGCCATCTCGGCTCTCAACCTGCTGGGCCACTTCGTGCTGGGCTTCGAACAGTCGTGGGTCACGCCGCTGGTTTCCCTGGCGGCGGCTTACTCCACCGAGCTGCTGATGGAACTGGTGGACGCGCGCATCTCGCGCCGGCCGCTGAAGTTTGCCGGTGGCATAGTCCGCAAGATCGATTTTCTACTTTCGGCGCACATCAGCGGCCTGGCGGTGGGCATGCTGCTCTACGCCAACCAAAGGCTCTGGCCGGTGGCGTTCGCGGCGGCGGCAGCGATTGCGTCCAAGTCGCTGTTCCGCGTCCCGATGGGCCGGAAGACGCTGCATTTCCTGAACCCCTCGAATTTCGGCATCAGCCTGACGCTGCTGCTGTTCCCGTGGATCGGGATCGCACCGCCGTATCATTTCACCGAGAACCTGACGGGCGCGGGCTACTGGGTGCTGCCGGGGATCATCGTTTGCAGCGGCACGTTTCTCAATGCGCGCTTCACCAAGCGGTTGCCGCTGATCGCGGCGTGGCTCTCGTGCTTTATGGCGCAGGCATGGCTGCGGCACTGGCTTTTCGGCGCGCGCATCCAATCGGCGCTGCTGCCCATGACCGGCGTGGCTTTCGTGCTGTACACGTTCTACATGGTCACCGACCCGGCCACCACGCCCAGTTCCACGCGCGCGCAGATCTGCTTCGGCGCCGCCGTGGCTTTCACTTACGGGCTGTTGATGGTATCGCACATTGTGTTCGGCCTCTTCTTCGCGCTGAGCATTGTGTGCGGGTTGCGCGGCGCGTCCATCTGGGTGCGCGGGTACCTGGAGCGGCGGGTTGAGGTAGCGGTGATGGAGGAGGCTACCATGACGGCTGCCGGCCGCCCATGAACCCGGGTATCGCCATCGTTGGGTTGGCATGCCGCTACCCCGATGCCGCCTCACTTGCCGAACTGTGGGAGAACGTGCTGGCGCAGCGGCGCGCCTTCCGCCATATGCCCGCCGAGCGGCTCAACATGGCGGACTACTATTCGCCCGACATACACGCTCCCGACCGCACTTATTGCGCCATGGCCGCGGTCATCGAAGATTACGAATTCGACCGCGTACGATATCGGGTCTCCGGCAGCACCTATCGCGCGGCGGACCTGGTGCACTGGCTGGCCCTGGATATCGCCGCGCGTTCTCTGGCCGACGCCGGGTTCGTGGATGGCGAAGGCTTGCCGCGCGAATCTACCGGCGTGTTCCTGGGCAACACGCTCACCGGCGAGTTTTCGCGCGCGGCCACGTTGCGGCTGCGCTGGCCGTACGTGCGACGCATCGTGGGCGCGGCGCTGGCGAGGCGGGGAAGTTCGCCCGAGGAGCGCGCCGGGCTGCTCCGGGAGATCGAGACTGCATACAAGCGTCCGTTCCCGGAAGTGGGCGAGGAGTCGCTGGCCGGCGGTCTCTCCAACACCATCGCGGGCCGCGTCTCGAACTACTTCAACTTGAAGGGCGGAGGCTATACGGTGGACGGCGCCTGTGCCTCGTCGCTGCTGGCCGTGGCCACGGCCTGTTCCGCCCTGGCGGCGGCCGATTGCGACGTGGCGATCGCGGGCGGCGTCGATCTCAGCCTGGACCCGTTCGAGATCGTCGGATTCGCCAAGACCGGCGCGCTCGCCCCCGAACGCATGCGTGTCTACGACGCCCGTTCCGCCGGCTTCTGGCCGGGCGAGGGCTGTGGCTTCGCCGTTCTGATGCGCCAGCAGGACGCGATCGACCAATCGCGCCGCATCTACGCGGTCATCCGCGGTTGGGGCATTTCCTCGGACGGTAGCGGCGGCATCACGCGGCCCGAAGTGGACGGACAGATTCTGGCTTTCCAGCGCGCCTACCGGCGGGCCGGGTTCGGCGCGGATTCAGTTGCCTACTTCGAAGGCCACGGCACCGGCACGGCGGTCGGCGACGCCACGGAATTGCGCGCGATCTCCCGCGTGCGCAGAGAAGCCGACGCGCGCACGCCGGCAGCGATCGGAAGCATCAAAGCCAATATCGGCCACACCAAGGCCGCGGCGGGCATCGCCGGCCTCATCAAAGCTGCCATGGCGCTGCATCACCAGGTGCTGCCGCCCGCAACCGGCTGCGAAACGCCGCACGCGGAGATGGGAACAGGGCTGCGCGCCCTTGCCCGGCCCGAAGTCTGGCCGGCCGGCCAGCCGCTACGTGCCTCGGTGAGCGCCATGGGTTTCGGTGGCATCAACGCCCACCTCGCGCTAGAAGTCGCCGCGGCGGCGCGCAAGCAGCAGCTCACGGAGCGGGAACGGCTGTTGGCCGGAACTCCCGTGGACGCAGAGCTGTTCCTCTTCAGATCAACGGAACAGATGGCGCGGGCTGCGGGGTTGGCGGAAGGATTGTCGCTCGCGGAGATGACGGACCTGGCCGCGGATTGCGCCAGGCAGGCGCCGGCGCCGTCACGGTGTGCCGTTGTTGCCGCCAGCCCGGAGGAGTTGGTGCGCAAGCTGGCCCATGCGCGGTTGCGGGAGCCGCCCGGGCGCGCGCCGCGCATCGGCTTCTTGTTTCCCGGCCAAGGTTCGCAGAACTCCGCTGCGGCCACCGAGATCGCTCAGCCGGCAGTGGTGCGCGATTCTCTCGACGCTTTGCGCCGGCTGCGCGCCCTGGGAATCGAAGCATCCGTTGCCATCGGACACAGCTTGGGCGAACTGACGGCATTGTGCTGGGCCGGGGTGCTGGACGAAGACGCCGTGCTACGGCTGGCGCAGACGCGCGGCCGCTTAATGGCCGCAGTGGGTGGCCCGAAGGGCGCCATGGCGGGAATTGATGTGGGCGCCGACACGGTCGAGCGCCTGATCGGCGACGAGCCGGTGGTGATCGCCGGGCTGAACTCCGCGCGCCAGACGGTGGTCTCGGGTGAGGCCGAAGCTGTCCAGCGAGTGGCGGAGCGCGCGCGGGCCGCCGGCCATAATGCCGTGCTGCTGCCGGTATCGCACGCGTTCCATTCGCCTCTCGTGGCTCCCGTCGCCGAGCCGCTGGCACAATACCTGGCGGGCGAGACTCTGCATGCTCCCGAGCGGTGCGTGGTTTCCACCATCACCGGTCGTCCGTTGCGTGCCGAAGACGATATCCGTGAACTGCTGCGCCGCCAGATCGCCGCGCCGGTGCGGTTCCGCGAGGCGCTGGAGGCCGCGGGCGAAGTGGATCTGTGGCTCGAGGCCGGACCCGGGCGAGTCCTGTCTGGCTTGGCCGCGGCTACCGTGCGGGCTCCGGCGCTTCCGGTGGAAAGCGGGACTGCCTCACAGCGGGGCCTCCTGGAAGCCGTGGCGGTGGCGTTTGAGATGGGCGCACCGGTCCGCGCCGAAGCGCTGTTCGCCAGCCGCTTCGCGCGCCCGTTCAAAGGCCGCCGCAAATTCTTCGTCAATCCCTGCGAACTGGCGCCGAGCGACCTTGGGCAGGTTGTCGAACCGCCGCCCCCAGCAGATACAAAACAGGAATCCGTTCCTGCGGCGGCCTCTCCGCTGGCCGTGGTCCGCGCGTTGGTGGCGGAGCGGGCCGAGTTGCCGGAGAGCGCCATCTCCGAAGACGCCCGCTTGCTTGCGGACCTGCATCTCAACTCCATCGTCGTGGCGCAGATCGCGACCGAGGCCGCGCGCCGTCTCGGCATGACGCCGCCCGCGGCGCCGCTCGAGTACGCCGGGCTGAGCATTTCCGGCATGGCGCGGGCGCTGGAAGCCACCCGCGCCCATCCGCCGTCACAGGAGCCCGCGGTACCCAACGGCGTGGATGCATGGGTGCGCGCGTTCGTGCCCCGGATGGTTCGTCGTGCGATTCCATACGCGCCGAAAACCCCAACTGGCGGGGAGTGGCTTTTCTTCGGCCCCACAGAAAGCACGGTGCGTGCCGCCCTGGAATCCGGCGTGGCGCAGTTGCCCGCCGCGGGCGGCGTGATCTTGTGTCT
>OBLU010005291.1_pt1 | contig 11577 bp, 9 predicted proteins | sample 1518681 | NCBI WGS metagenome assembly OBLU01 (sample SAMEA3539304, study PRJEB22396) | soil metagenome | biome: tundra; feature: field; material: soil | place: USA | collected 2010-05 | depth 0.15 m
GCGTCGCAGAAGACGCAGCGCTCTTTGTAGATGTAATACTGCTTGGCTCCCTGCAGTTCCTCCACCACGTAAATGGGCAGAATCGGCAGCGCGATCAGCTGCGAGTGCGCGTGCTCGAGCGAGGCGCCGGCGGCTTCTCCGTGGTTCTTGAAGAGCAGAATGTATTTGAAGCGCCGGTCTTTCTTGAGATCGAGAATGCGGTCCCGGAACGCCCACAGAACGTCCTCGATTCTTTTTGCCGGAAGCGAGGCCAGCGTCGCGTTGTGGTCGGGCGTTTCAATGACCACTTCGTGCGCGCCAATGCCATTCATCTTGTCAAACATGCCCTCAGCCTGCTTGCTCAGGCTGCCTTCAATGCCGAGTGCCGGGAACTTGTTGGGAACGACACGGACCGTCCAACCCGGACTGTCCCTCTGCGGCGTGTTGCCGTTGCCGCTCGGACGGTACGCCAGGATCTCCGGCGGGGTCTTGCTTTCATTGCCATAACAGAAAGGACAGAATCCACCTTTGATCTTCACCGCTTCGCGCACAAAATCCGTAGGCCGCTTGGCCCGGTCCGTGGAAATAATCACCCACCGGCCCACGATGGGGTCTTTTCTTAGTTCAGGCACGTACTAAATCCTTTCAGTAGGAATCCGCAAGCTCACGATTGTACGACAAGGGAAACGCATTTTGAAATAGCTCGAATGAGGGTTGGCTGGTTCCGTGCTCATAGTACACGGCGAGCACGTCAAACCGCCACTGGCACGAAGGGGACATCTGGCGCAGAAAGTCGCGGGCCACTCTCGACAACTCCTTTTGTTTATCGCGATCCACCGCCGCCTCGGCCGGCTTATTAAGGTCGCGTCTGTTCCGAGTTTTCACTTCGATAAAACAAAGAACGTCCCGCTCCCAGCCGACCAGATCCAGTTCGCCGCGATGATGAGGGGAGCGGAAGTTGCGAGCGATGATCGTATAGTTCCGCCGTCGTAGATAGAAATAAGCGTCTTCCTCCCCGCGGCGGCCAGTGCGCTGGTGCGCAGGCAAGTCTTCCGGCGCAAGTGTTCTCGTGGCCAGCCAGTCCAGCGCGCGAAGTGTGGCGTGAGTGAAACATCCGGCAAACATGGGGGCTCCGTCTTCACCCTAGCGTGGAGCCCGAACGCGCGATGTGATGGTGATCACCGCGCCTTCGGTACAATTCGCCGGCGTCACGTTTCGTCGAAATGCAACTTCAGCCTAGAGCTGAGCCCCGGAGGTGCGTCCGAGCTTAGCCCAGCGCTTCAGCGCTGGGTAAGAGCGAAGAAGTAATTCAAGTCCCGGAGGGACGACTGAGTTCTCACGTACCCTGCTGCAAAAGCTGTAAGAACTGAGCAAAGTCCCGGAGGGACAGTCCGAGGACAACTCTTCAGCTCACCGGGTCCGACACCACAAGTGCGGCAGCCGACTTTTCTATTTTCATTTTCCCCACCGTGTTCACCACCACCACCCCGCCCAGCGCGACCGCGCCGCCGGCAAGTGAGATCAGCTTCGGCACTTCACCCAGCCATATCCAAGCAATGCCAATCGCCACAATTGGAATCACGTACAGCAGCGTCGTCGTGCGTCCGGCGGCGCCGTGCGAAAGCACGTACGCCCACGCCACATAAGCAAGCGCTCCCGGAAAAACGCCCAGATAGACGACGGCCAGCGTCGCCGAAGTTGGAGCAGCGCGCAGCGCCTGCACCAGGCCGTTACCGAAGGGCAGCATGAACGCCGTCCCGAACCAGATCGAATATGCCGTAAATTCCAGCGCGCTATACCTGCCCAGATAGTGCTTCTGCAGAATCATATACACCGCGGATGTGAGCGCCGCCGCCAGAATGATCAAGGCTTGCGGCGAAAGCCGGATGCCTTCGCCTTCTCCGCTGGCAATCAGCGCAACTCCCGCGAAGCTCACCAACACCCCGCACCATCCGATCGCAGTCAATTTCTCGTGCAGCCAGAATCGGGCCGCCAGCGCCGTCCAGATCGGCACAGACGCAATCAGCAGACTGGCCGCGCCCGCCGTCACCCGAGTCTCTCCGTAATTGAGCGCCAGATTGTAAAAAGTGATTCCGACAACGCCCGTCAGCATCAACCCGGGAACGTCGCGCCATTCAGGTCGACGGAAGTGCGCGATCCCCGCATAGATGGCGAGCACCAGCGACGCCACCAGAAAACGCAGGATGGCAAGATTCGCCGGTGAATAAGCGCGCAGTCCGGCGCGAATCCCCGCGAAGGCAGAGGCCCAAATCACCAACGCAAACGCCAGAACAACCAGAGTGCGAGATGTGAAGCGCGGCATCGAGAGCCCCCTTCTAGCAAGAATTTCTCTTGACGATGACGAATCATGGAACATCGTAGAGACGGGGCTTACCCCGTCTCATCGGCGGAACTCCCTCGGATCCGTATCAGGGTATCGCGCTAGCGATACCGTAAAATTATTCGAATGGGTTCGTATCAGGGTATCGCTTTAGCGATACCGCAGATCGTTATGAACCGGAGCCCCTTGTCCGCATGTGAACTCTTTGGGAATCCGGCGAAACGAAATGCCCTAGAATCCAGCCCCGGAGGGGCAGCCTAACTTAGCCCAGCGCTTCAGCGCTGGGTAAAGTGGGCAAAACAATTCAAGTCCCCGAGGGACGACTGAGTCGCCATTCACACTATTTCAGGGGCAGGCCCTCGACAGGTCGCCACGCCACGCTGCGTCTCTACCCGAAATGAACCGCGTCCCCCACTCGAATCACGCCAGGCGTCAATATCTGCGCCCGCAATCCCCCACGATGCAGCAACCCTTTGATCACTGCCTTCCCCGTCACCCGCTGCAAATGATCGCAGGGCTCGCACAGCCGAATCCCGCGAATACGCACCTCGCCTATGGCAAACTCCTTGCCCACCAGATGATTCAGCGCCACGTTGCGAGTCACGATGTTGCGGCGAGCCTCACCGGCGGCAAGCTCTATGTGATAATCCCGGCCCATCGCCTCAATCGCTTCCGCCTCAATCAGCGTGAGTTCGCGGTCCGGCGTGGGCTTGTAGAACGTGCCCAGCTTCAGCGCATATCGGTCACCCTCAAGCCCCGCCCCCGGAATTGCCGCCACCTGAGCCACCGATTGCGGTGGCCCCTGGGCGGCAGCGGCGATGTAAATCGAGTCCACGGTTCCGTCCGACATTGCTCACCTCCGGCGATTACGCGTTCTTTCCCGCTTCCCTGCCGATTGCCTCTTCCAACACATCCATGGCCACATCAGCTTCGTCTTTGGTAACGATAAGCGGAGGCGCAATGCGAATCGTGCTCGGACCGCAGCCCAAAAACAGAATGCCGCGCTCGAACGCCGCTTCCACGATCCGATCGCGCTCGCTGGCGCCGTACTCGCGGGTCGTCTGATCTTTCACGATCTCGACGCCGATCATCAGCCCGCGTCCGCGCACGTCCCCCACAATTTTGTGCCTCTTCGGCCAGTCAGCCATGCGCTTCATCATGTAATCGCCAACCTCCTGCGAATTCCGCAGCAGCCCTTCTTTCTCGATCACATCGAGCGTAGCCAGCGCCGCCGCGATGCAGACCGGGTTCCCGCCGAAAGTCGATGCGTGCGAACCGGGGATCCAGTCCATGATCTCGGCCTTGCTCAGGGTCACCCCCAGCGGCATGCCCGAGGCAATGCCCTTCGCCATGCAAACAATGTCGGGATGCACGCCGGTATGTTCCACGGCAAACCATTTTCCCGTCCGGCCAATGCCGCTCTGCACTTCATCCAGCACCAGCAGGATGCCGTGCTTGTCGCAGATGCGCCGCAATTCCTGCATGAAGACTGTCGGCGCCACGACGTATCCACCCTCACCCTGAATCGGCTCGACAAAAATGGCCGCAACTTCTTCCGGAGCAAGAATGGTCTTAAATAGTTTGTCTTCGATATAGCGCGCGCAGCCCAGCGCAAATTTCTCCGCATCCTGCGGACCGCCCGCACAGCCCCGATACACATCGGGATAGCGAACGTGTGTAACTCCCGGCACCAGCGGTGCGAAGCGCCGCTTCTGCTGCGGCTTCGACGCCGTCAGCGAAAGCGCGCCCATCGTTCGTCCGTGGAATGCCCCAAAGAAAGCAATCACCTGCTGCCGCTTGGTGTGATAGCGCGCCAGCTTCAAAGCGCCTTCAATAGCTTCCGCCCCCGAGTTTCCGTAATAAACCTTGTGCGGCCCCGGCATCGGCGCAATCTTTGACAGGCGTTCAGCCAGGGTCACCAGCGCTTCGTAGTAGAAGTCGGTGCCCGACATATGGATCAATTCCGCCGCCTGCCTCTGAATCGCAGCCACCACCTCCGGATGGCAGTGTCCAGTCGACGTCACGGCAATCCCCGCGGAAAAATCGAAGAACTCGTTGCCATCCACGTCTTCAACCACAATTCCACGCCCGCGCTTGGCAACCATCGGATAAGAACGCGTGTAGGAAGGCGAAATAAATTTTTCATCGCCCGCGAGAATGCGCTTCGCATTAGGACCCGGAAGCGCAGTCTTCAGCTTGGGGCCGGCAATCAAAGTTTTGGTGGTCATGGTGTCCTCCAGATAGTTCTCGGTTCTCGGTTCCCGGTTCTCAGTTCTCAGTGGCAAGGCCGAAGTTCGAGCGAGGGTGCCCCATCCTAACGTCGCGCCTTTTGCGACGTTAGGGTGGGATTCCCCAGTCGCGAAAGCCAAAAGTAATTACCCGACAGAATAGGGAGAAGAATTAGTCGCTGCCAAAGAGATTGGCGCGCACATGCGAAGGCAGGACAGAAAGATACCGTCGGGGACAAGCGCGTCCCTCGATCCAGCAAGTCTGCAGAGGCGAAATGTAGCCATTCGAGCGCATAGCAGCTATCCACAGTATATCCCCTGTTTGCTCGCCGCGTAACCCCCCAAAAATGCCGAAGGTCACGTAGGGACAGCCGCCAAAGCTCGGCAGCTCTTAACTCGAAATCGCCCCCCGGACGCTCTTCTGCCTCAAACACAAACCGATCCCCCAGCAGAAAATTCACCAGCGAACAAACGACAATCGCAAAAAGATTCGACGCAACATAATTGAACTTCAGTTCACCTACTAGCATCCGCATCAGCACCAGGTTCCCGGCAATAGAAACCGCCCCATTGCAGGCATTAAATTTCACGAACCGCACGAAAGATTGCATCGGCCCCCGAACCGGCCGATCCACCCAGGTGAAGCGCTCGTGCCAAAAGAAGTTATGGATAACAGCGGTCTCGACTGCCACCACCGTAGCCAGCAAATAGTCGACTTGAAGCCAGGAGTGAAGAATGGTCAGGGCCCCCAGTTGCACGCCGATGCCAACCCCGCCCACGAAATTGAACTTCGCCCATCGCCAAACGCCCCGCCCAACAAGGGTTTCCGGAGAGCGGCGAACTGAGAGCTTCTCTTCCGGAAACTGCTCATAAAATCCTCTCCTCCCGGTAAAGCCGGATCGTGTTCTTCAGGGTGACAACCACCAGCATCGCCACCATCCCTGCCAATCCGATCGCGCCGCCAATATCAAACAGCCGGTAGCGCCCGTGCATCACCCACGCCCAACGGAGCAGCGCGATATTGCCCACCGCCAGCAGCACCCGCAACTCAGTCGGCCCAAAATGCCACAAAGAAAGATGAAACTCGCCAAGCGTATACGTCGCCAGATACGACTGGATGGAAAGCAACAGAAACGCAATCAGCAATCCAATCGCAATCACCGGATGCATGTATCCGGACAGCGCCAGTCCGCTCATCATCGCCACAGCGCCAATCGAATCGATGATGTGATCGACATAAAAACCATAGCGGGGCCTCTGCCGCTGGCGCACCCGGGCCAAAGTTCCATCCAGACTGTCGCCGAACCAATTCACCGCAAGACAAGCAATCGTCGCCAGCAACATCCGGCGGTCCCAGCCAGCGAGCGCGTAACAAACGCCGGTAGCGATCTGCGCGCAAAAGCCGAGAAGCGTCAGATGGTCCGAATTCACCCACGCAGGCATACGCTCGGCCATCCAGACCAGGGCCCGCTTCTCGGCGGCAGCCAGCAAACTCCCGTGGACCGGGGTCGCCTGCCGGAAGTTCGAGCGGCGAGCCTCCGCCAAAATCCTGGGATTGATCTGTTCCGCAAACTCTGCCCGCAAATCGGCCATAAGTGCCTCCGTTTCTGCGGGCACAATGGGGCCCAAGCGATCAAATGACAATGCAGCGCGGGTAAAAAATAGGTCAACAATTAACCCGAAACGTTTGAGACATTTAGCGGGATGACTCGTCTAACAGTTCGGGTGGTTTAGCATTCGTGACGGTGTACTGAAACCGGGGGCCTTCCCTCCAGCCAATCCACCTGCGGTCCGCCGGTATACTAATTTCCGCAGCAAGGGGCGCCGGACGCCACCAGCCCGAGGGGAAAAGAAAAGGAACCAGACATGACGCGACGAACACATGTGGCAATAGCACTCGTACTTTTTTCGGTGATTGGCACAGCGCTAATAGCTGGGGCTCAGAACGCCGCCCCCGCCAACGCCGGAGACACTCCGCAGCTCCTCCCCGGATTGGATCAAAGATTACTCGATCGCACCGCCGACCCGTGCCAGGATTTCTTTAAATACGCCTGCGGTAACTTCACCAGGCTCTATCCCATCCCCAACGATCGTTCCGGCTACAGCACCGGCGCCATGGTCGCCGAGTACACGGAGACTGTCCTGCATAACATGCTCGACAGCGCGGCCAATCCCTCTGCCAATCGCACCCCGAACCAACAGAAAATCGGCGACTACTACGCCTCCTGCAGAGCGGAGGATGTGATCGACAAGAACGGTCTCAAGCCTCTGCAGCCCGAGCTCTCTCGCATAGCAGCTTTGCAGAGCAAGGACGAGCTGACCGGCCTTCTGGCTCACTATCAGCTGATCAACGTCACGGCATTTTTCAACTTCGGAGAACAACAGGACTTCCAGGACGCCCGCAAGCAGATTGCAGTTGTCGATCAAGGCGGATTGGGTCTGCCCGAGCGCGATTTCTACTTCCGCACTGGCGATGTCGCCGAGAAGACGCGTACTCAGTATGTCCAGCACATCACTAACATGCTCAAACTCATGGGCGAGCCCGAGGCCAAAGCCTCTGCCGATGCGCGCGACATCATGCAACTGGAGACCGCTCTCGCCAAGGTTTCCATGGATATCACCTCACAACGCGATCCCCAGAAGATTTATCACTTGATGCCCGTCTCTCAGCTATCGACCTTGGCGCCGGGGATTGCCTGGGACCGTTTCCTCAAAGCCACCGCCCTTCCGCAAGTCTCAGAGCTAAACGTAACCAACCCGGACTTTTTCAAAGGTATGAATGCACTACTCGCTTCCACCGACCTGGATACGGTCAAGACATATCTCCGATGGCAGTTGGTCCACTCCCTGAGCAGTCTCATCCTGCCCACTCCGTTAGACGAAGAGGTTTTTGATTTCAACCGCCGCAAGCTCGGCGGCCAACCCGAACAGCGCGCCCGCTGGAAGCGCTGCGTGCAAGCCACCGATGGAGCTCTAGGTGAGGCTCTCGGTCAGGTTTACGTCGCTCAGGAGTTCCCGCCGTCGAGCAAGCAAGCGACGGTTCAAATGGTGCATGACATCGAGGGCGCCATGGACCAGGACCTCGATACGCTGGATTGGATGAGCCCGGCCACCCAGGCCCGCGCCAAAGAAAAGCTCCATGCCATCGCCGATAAGATCGGCTATCCCGACCACTGGCGCGATTATTCCTCGCTCACCGTCGTGCGCGGAGATGCGTTCGGCAACTCGCTGCGCGCGGTGGAGTTTGAAAATCGACGCCAGCTCGCCAAGATCGGCAAGCCCGTCGATCGCGGCGAATGGGGCATCAGCCCGTCCACCGTCAATGCTTATTACAACCCCAGCATGAACGACATCAATTTTCCCGCCGCCATCCTGCAATCCCCGCTCTACGACCCCAAGGCAACCGATGCCGAAAACTATGGCCACATCGGTGGCATTGTCGGACATGAACTCACCCACGGTTTTGACGACGAGGGCCGCCAGTTTGGCGCCAACGGGAACCTCTCGGACTGGTGGACTCCCGAAGACGCGAAGAAGTTCGAAGAGAAAGCGGACTGCGAGGTGAAAGAGTACGGAAGCTTCGTCGTGGTCGATGATGTGAAAGTAAATGGCAAGCTGACGCTAGGCGAAAATACCGCCGACAATGGAGGCTTGCGCCTCGCCTACATCGCCTTCCTGGAAGACGCCAAACGCAAGAATATCGACCTCGGCAAAAAAGAAGACGGCTACTCGCCCGTCCAACAGTTCTTCCTCGGACACGGACAAAGCTGGTGCGGCAGCACGCGTCCCGAACAGCTCCGTCTGCAGGTGCAAACCGACCCCCATTCGCCCCGGCAATTTCGAGTGAACGGCGTAGTCCAAAATATGCCCGAGTTCGGCCACGCCTTCGGCTGCAAACCCGGTCAACCCATGATGCCAGTCAATGCCTGCAGAGTCTGGTGAACTATGTTTCCCCCTGTGTAACCCTGTGTACCCCCGTGGTGAAGAACTAAAGCACGAACCACCGAGAACACCGGGGAACAAGAGGGAAGCAATTGCCATCCCCGATCCCATCCCGCCGATAACTCTCCACCGCCGCACACAGATGCGTTAATCTGCGAAGGATGCGTCTTCTCCGCTTCTTCCGTCCATCGCACCAGCACTCCGCCTTCTCGGCGACGTTGCTGCTGATGACGGCCATCATGCTCTCGCGCGTGATCGGATACATCCGCGAGGCCTACATCGCCTACGCCTTCGGTGCGGGACAGCAGACCGACGCCTACGTGGCCGCCTTCACCCTCCCTGACTGGCTCAACTACATCGTCGCCGGTGGCACCGCCTCCATCACATTCATCTCCATCTATACCCGCTTTCTCGCGGAAAAACGCGAGCCGGATGCGCAGAAAACTTTCTCCATCATCATCACCGTGATGACCACCGCGCTCGTCGCTGGCACCGTCGTCGCCGAAATCTTCACGCCCCAGTTTGTGTCCTGGTTCTTTCACGGCTTTACGCCCCAGCAGATGCAGCTCTGCGTCCACCTCACCCGCATCCTTCTCCCCGCGCAGATCTTCTTTTACGTCGGCGGAGTAGTTTCAGCGGTCCTGCTCTCCCACCGTCTCTTCCTATTGCCCGCGTTCGGTCCGCTCATCTACAACGTCTTCATCATCGCCGGAGGAGTCATCGCCGGCCGCCAGATGGGGATCGCGTCCCTGGCCTTCGGCGCCCTAGCCGGAAGCATCGCTGGCCCCTTCCTGATCAATGCAATTGGAGCCGCCAAGATCGGCACCGGATACCGCCTTTCGTTCGATCTGAAGAATCCTGCCTTCCGCGAGTGGGTGCGCCTCTCCATCCCGCTGATGCTCGGCGTCTCGCTGGTCACCGCCGACGACTGGATCCTCCGCTACTTTGCCTCCAGCGGAATCGGCGACATTGCGCGCTTGAACTATGCCAAGCGTCTCTTCGCCGTCCCCATCGCCGTTCTCGGGCAGGCCGCCGGCCAGGCATCACTACCTTTCTTCTCCCGTCTGTTCGGAGAGAAGAAATTCGATGAATTCGCCGCCACCGTCAATGCTTCCGTCTACCGCATCACGGCGGCGTCTCTCCTCATGACGGGATGGATGATGGCCATCGCCCTCCCGCTCATCGACCTCGTCTATCGCCGCGGACGCTTCACCTTTGCCGATTCCGAATCCACCGCCCTCTACTTTTTCTGGTTCTCCCTCTCGCTCGCTCTGTGGTCCTGCCAGGCCCTCTATGCCCGCGCTTTTTACGCCTCCGGCAACACCCTGACGCCAATGATCGCCACCACCCTGATCACGCTCGCCTCTCTCCCTATATACGCGCTCTTTTTTCGCACCTTCTCAGTCACCGGATTAGCCATCGCGTCCGACGTAGGCATCGCCGCCAATGCTGTAGCCATAGCCGCTCTCCTGCATATACGCGGCATGGTCTCATTTTCCGGATTGAACTGGAAAGAATTAGGCAAGTCCGCGCTGGTAGGCGTCGTCTCCGGCGGATTGAGTTACGAAGTCATGCGCACCGTCGCGCTCGATGGCAGCCGCCGCGCCGATCTGCTCGCCCTCGCGCTAGGCTCCATTACCTGGGCCGCCGCCGTAGCCGCCGGACTCTGGTTGTTACGCTCCGAACTACCGGGGGATCTGCGCAGAAAGAGATCGTCCGCATTTCCAGGAGTAGCCTTCGAACCAAAGAAACTCCCGTAGAGACGTGGCTCGCCGCGTCTCTGCAGAGAATCCTTCTAGCAAATAAAAAGGCATCCTTGAAACCAAGGATGCCCTTTACCTTCGAACTCGGTGACAGCTGAGCCTTTTCCTACGCCCTCGCCGACATCGCCGGCTCCGGCGTCACACTGGAAACATTCTTAGTCGCAGCCGGCTCTTCCGGCTTCGGCGCTCCCGCCGATCCAACCTTGCGAATGTCGATGCCGCCCTTGAAGAACGCGCCGTCTTCAATCGAGATGCGCGCCGCCACGACATCACCAGTTAAAGACCCGTCGCTGCGGATATCCACCCGGTCGCTGGCCGTCAGGTTGCCCCGGACTTTGCCCAGCACCACAATCTCGCGCGCGCTGATGTTGGCCGCGACCACTCCATTGCGCCCAATCGTGACGCGATTGCCGGAGAGGTTGATCGACCCCTCCACCCGGCCATCGATATACAAAGATTCGGAGCCGGTCACTTCACCTTTAATCACCAGCGACTTGCCAATCGTGGCTTGGTCCGAAGTCGTGGTCGTAACCGGACGGGGCACTGCCGGTGGCTCGCTCGAACTCATCATCGGTGCCGTCGTCGGCGCCATCGTGCTCGGACGCTCCGGTTCCGCCGGTCGGCCTGGTGTCGCTGGTTGATTCGTGGGCTTCCACATGGTCGTCGAAATCCTTTCCGTGTACTAAATTAAGGGGATTATTAACCACCGCCGCATTTCGGGGGCCAAACAAATTGTACTCCTCAGTCACTCCCACGCCCTGTGGAAATTGATCATTTCTTATTGATTTCCATAGTTCCCCTCATGGTTCCCCCTCAACCGCCGCTCCCTCCGCCCGCGCCTCTAACCATGTAAGCGCTGCCCAGCCTGCGGTAATTCTTCTATCGCAGTAATATGGAACCGTGGGGCAGGACCAAACCCATCCCATCCCCAGACGAGGAATCATGACCCCAATTCCGACGACGATCCCGCCCTCGACAGCTTCCACCGCAGCCGCCAACCTCCGCCCCGAGCCCGGAGAGGCGGCTCCCTTCTACACTGGCTACATAGCCTTGGTCCCCGGCTCCGACGTTCTCGCCGCGCTTGAAGGCCAGCGCCGCCAGATGCTTCTCCTGCTCTCCGGACGCTCCGACGCTGACGGCGATTTCCGCTACGCACCCGGCAAATGGAGTCTGAAAGAAGTTCTCGGCCACATCAATGATGGCGAGCGCATCTTGAGTTATCGCGCCCTCCGCATCGCCCGCGGCGACACGACTCCCATCGAAGGCTACGAGCAGGACGACTACGTCCGCAACAGCCCCTTCGCCCAACGTCCGCTGGCCGATT
>OBLU010005292.1_pt1 | contig 11575 bp, 7 predicted proteins | sample 1518681 | NCBI WGS metagenome assembly OBLU01 (sample SAMEA3539304, study PRJEB22396) | soil metagenome | biome: tundra; feature: field; material: soil | place: USA | collected 2010-05 | depth 0.15 m
GAAGCCGATCAGGTCATGGCGGATGTCGGCGCCGTCCCAGAGGATCTGGCCCGAGCTGGCGGGCAACAGGCCGGCGAGCATTTTCACCGTGGTCGATTTGCCGCTCCCGTTGGGCCCCAGGTATCCCGTGACCTTGCCCGGGGGGACGGTAAACGTCACGTGGTCCACCACAGCGCGATTACGGTATTTCTTCGTAAGGCCGCGGACGTCTAACATCGCGCTCCTCCCCCGTCAGCAAAGTTAGACACCGGAGTGACGAAAATGTTCCTGCCGGGTTGGAGGGGCCGGCAGCGTCACAGGCAGACCGCTCCCTGACAGTCTGCGCCACGTCGGTGGCTGAGAAGTCATTTTTGCGTGGTCTCGAAGTGCAGCGTTTCGCAAATACACTTCCGTATTTCGCGGCAAACGCTCCCGACCCAGAGGGTACCCCGGTCGCGGCTCCGATCAGAGCCGCGCGGGTAAGCAAGCGTTTACGCGTGGGAGCGCAAGAACTTCGTCAACCGCTCCATCGCCGGTTCCAGGATGCTCCGCTCCGCCGCGTAACAAATGCGGAAGGAACCCTCACCGCCGGCGCCGAACGCCACACCGGGCGCCAGGCCTACTCGCGTAGTGCGTAACAACTCCCGGCAGAACGCGAAGGAATCCGTCATCCCCTCGACCCGCGGGAAAAGGTAGAACGCGCCGTCGGGTTTGGGAACCGTCACGCCGGGCAAGCCGCGCAAGGCGTCCAGGCAAAGGTCGCGATTCGCCTGCAAATTCCGCAGCATGCGCCGCACTTCGCTTTCGCCCTCGGCGAGCGCGGTCTCGGCGGCCTTCTGGGCGAACGTGGGCGCGTGCGAGACGATGAATTCGTTCAACTGGGTAGCCTTCTCCGCCAGATCGCGCCGCGCCACCAGCCATCCCACGCGCCAACCGGTCATGCAGTACGTCTTGGAAAACGAATGGACCACCATCACGGCGTCGTCGCGCGTGGCCTTGCGCAACACGGAAGGCACGGGTTCGCCTAACTCTTTGCCGGCGTAGTACAGGCGGTCGTAGACTTCATCCGCCAGCAGCCACAGATCGTGGCGGCGCGCGAAATCGAGCAGGCCCTGCTGTTCCTCGTCGCTTGCCACCCAGCCCAGCGGATTGGAGGGGGAAGTATAGAGCAAGAGTCGCGTGCGCGGCGTGACGGCCGCTTCCAGCGCGGCGAAATCCACGGTGTAGCGGCCCTCCACCAGCGGGTGCGGCACCTGGCGCACCGTGGCATTCGCCATCATGATGCTGGAAGATCCGTTGGGCCACGCCGGAGTGAGCACGAGCGCTTCATCGCCCGGATTCAGCACACAGCGAATCCCCAGGTTCAAGGCCTGCACGCCGCTCGCGGTGACCACGATCTCGCCGGCGGGGTCGAGGTCCACACCCTGCAGGCGGCGGTAGTTATCGGCCAGCGCGGCGCGTAGCGTAGGCAGGCCGGCATTCTCCGTGTAGAAAGTGTACCCGTCGGCCAAAGCGCGATTGGCAGCCTGTTTAATGTACTCCGGGGTGGGCAGATTGCTCTCGCCGAAATACAGGCGCAAGACGCCGTCCATCGTCATGGCGATCTCGGCCAGTTCCCGGATGCGGGAGCGCGGCACCATTTCCACCGAAGAAGCGATACTTGGCATCTTTGCTATTCTCGCACTGCCGCGCTTTATAATGAGCGTTCATGCCAGCACATTTTCCAGTCGCCGCCATCACCGACGAGTTCTCGCCGGACATCGAAATTGCCGTGCGCTCCATGACCGACATCGGCATGACGGGCGCCGAACTCCGCATGGTGTTCGGCAAGAACATCGTCGATCTGAGCGATGAGGAACTGGCGCGCGCCATCGATATCGTGCGCGGCGCCGGCCTGGAGATTCTGTCCATCGCGTCGCCGCTGTTGAAGTGCGTGCTGCCCGATTCGCCCGCGGTCGATGCGCGCTTCCAGCAGGATATGTTCGCCGCCAAGCAAACGTTCGCCGATCAGCCCCGGCTCACGGCGCGCGCCCTGGAGATTGCGGAGCGAACCGGCGCGCGCATCATCCGCGTGTTCTCCTACTGGCGCACGGTGGATCCCCAAGTCTGCTTCGACCGTATCGTGGAAGCCTTGCGCGCCCTGGCCGAACTGGCCGCGCCGCACAATGTGATCATCGGCCTGGAGAACGAGCACGCCTGCAATATCGCGACCGGAGCGGAGACGGCGCGCGTGCTGGCGGCGCTCGATCACCCCAACCTGAAAGTGGTCTGGGATCCGGCGAACGCGGTGGTGTCCGGCGAGAAGGCCTTCCCCGAAGGCTACGGCAAACTGCCGGTTTCGCGGATTCAACACGTGCATGCCAAGGATTGCACGATGGACGGGCACACGCCGCTGTGGTGCGCCATCGGCGATGGCGTGGTCGGGTGGCGCGGGCAGGTGGATGCCCTGGTGCGCGACGGGTACAAGGGCTGGCTCAGTCTGGAGACCCACTGGCCGGGTCCCGGCGGGAACAAGCATGAGGCCAGCATGATCTGCGGGCGGCGGCTGGTGGAACTGGCGCAATAGCGCGAGCGCGCCGTGCCTCTCGACGAACCGGACGCGCGCCGTGGCGTCCAGCCTGCCGCGTCGCCGCGGGCCGCCGCGAAGCTTCAGCCCGCCCGTTCCGCCTGCCTGATCTTCTTCACATCCGCCGGCAACAACCGCTTCGCCTTGCGCTGTTCGCTGCGGTGGCCCCGCCGGTCTTCCTTCCGGAAAGCCTTCGCTTTCTCGACGGAACCGTAGATCTGGGTCCACTTGCCATGCCGGAATACGATCTGGTAGCCGTCGGGCAGTATCTGAAACGGCTTCTTCACCTTGTTCAAGTGGTCAAATTGCACCGACCGCGCTTTGTGAAAGTCCTCGAAATACGATGGGTACACGAAATCGCTCATGCGCATTCTCCGCACCTCGAAATCGAGCGCCTCCACCGGATCCGCACTTTCGTAGGCATAGATCGTCTTGGGATCGGGTCCGGTCGTCATCAGGTTGGTGGCTGGATCCACCAGCATCTCCACCAGTTCGTGCGACGCCGAAACGCTCACCAGTTCCCCGTTGTCGAGCGTGGTCTTGACGAAGACCTTGGCCTCCGGCAGCCCGTCCGGCGTGAGGTCGTGATACGCCAGAGCGTCCGGCTCATCGGCCTTTTCGAGGAACACCATCGCCCACGCACCCTTGACGAAATCCCTGGTGTGGACCAGTTTCGCGGGCGTCCCCCATACCGGCGCCACGTGTTCGTCGACATAGACCTGCATCGCGGCGACCAGGTCTTTGAGTTTGAAGCCCAGGGGAGTCTGGGCTTTGTTGAAAACTGCGATCGTGGGAATGATTCCCCGATTAAATCCTCTGAGTACCGGCTTTGCCATAACTATTTAACCTCGCGCTTTGGCTGGTAGGGCGGAAACGGCTCCGTGTCGGGGATCACGCGCACCGCGGTGGTGAACTTGAAGGGATACTTGCCGCCGCTCGGCCAGGTCAGTTCGACGAAGTACGCCGTCCAGCCTTTCTCCGGCCTGGGCACGCGTCCCACATAGACGCCGCCGCCCTGCTCCCGCAACTCTTCCCCGCGGTATGCCGGTCCGATAGTCATCAGGCGGAAATCGCGAGCGTCCGGGTTGGTCGCCTGCCACAATTTCACCGCGGCTGGCTTATCCTTGGTCATCACGCGAATGCCGCCATCGGCTTCGAAGGTCCAGGTGAATTGCGGCCGCGGCGTGCCGTTGAGAAATGCCTGATAGAACGCCAGGCTGCTCTCCAGCGCGTCGGTGCCCTTCAAACCGTGATCGGCATTGGGGATGTAGCGCAGATACTTCTCGCCTTTCAAATCGTCGAAGTAGAAGCGCGAGGAGTCGGGCAGAAAGAACTGGTCCCCCGCCCCCTGGATCATGAACTTGGGCATCGTCAGGCGCTCGCGATAGCTATAGGGTTCAACGATAGCGAGCAGCTTGCGATACTCGGGCGTGCCGGCCCAGTCCATGAAGCCCGCTTCCACGTAGTCCTTCACGGCGGGCGCGAAGAACCCGTAAACGCGGAAGTGGTGCTCGAAGGACTTTTCCAGATTCAGCAGGTCGATCGAAGCTGGTACGATGGCCACGACGCGTTGGTCCACCGCCGCCAGAGTCCAGGTGGTCCAACCGCGCTTCGATCCGCCCGACACCACGAACTTCTCCACCTTCACGCCGCCCGCCTCGGGAGTCGCCATAAGCGCCGTGATGGTGTCCATGGCACGCACCGCCGCCTTGGTCATGGGTAGCCGCAACGGCCAGGTTTCATCGCCGGTCCTGAGGTACTTCATCCACGTGTAGGCGATGATGCCGTCTTCGGAGCGCGTGTGCGATTCGTCCGCAAACTGCACGGGCTCGTTGGGCACATCCTGAAGTTCGGCGACCACGGAGTGCGTGGTGAGCGCGTTCTCCACAGAGGATTGACCCACCCGCGCCGGCGCCTTGTCTTTGGTGGAGCCGCCCGTGATGAACAGGAAACCGGTGGCGCCCACGACGCGCTCCGGCTTGACCACCATGAGCCAGTGTTTCCAGACCGTGCGGTCCACTTCCGAGGGCTGCCGCCACGTCTGCGAAGTCAGGTCGATCACGTAGGTGGTGTACCCCTCGCCGCGAGTCGTACTCACCACCTCATACTTGTACGAGGCATCCGCCTTCTTCACGTAGCGGTCGAGGGCGGTATCGGCCGCGAACGCATTCGCCGCCAACAGTAGCGGCAGTGCCGCAAGACGCAAGGTTTTCACGAAAGTTCCCCTCCGTCATACTACCCCGCCATCGTGCGAGACAGCCACGCCGGTGAAAACGCCGCGCACGGGCAGAGCCTGAGCATACCGGTTCGGCGCGCGCAATGGCAAGCCATCCCTTATAATGAGATTTTCCAATCTGCAAGATAACCTTATCGAAGAAGAGGAGCAATCATGGCTGCGAAGCGTATCGGTATTCTCACGGGCGGCGGCGACGTTCCGGGACTGAATTCCGTGATTAAGACGGTGGTGTACGGTGGAAGTGAAATCGGCTGCGAGGTGATTGGAATTCGCCGCGGCTGGGAAGGTCTGACGCACGTCAACCTGCAGGATCCGGCGAGCCGCACCCGCTACGTGCTGCCGCTGAATCGCGAGAACACGCGCACCATCGACCGCACGGGCGGCACCTATCTGCACAGTTCGCGCACCAACCCGTCCAAGATGAAGAAACTGCCCCCGGTGCTCGAAGGCCAGGAATTCCCGGTCAAAGAGTCCACCAAGAAGGGCGTGACATCCAAGGTCTTCGACGTGACCAAAGCGGTGCTCAAGAACATCGAGACGCTCAACCTGGATTACCTGATCGCTATCGGCGGCGACGACACCTTGAGTTATGCCGCGGAACTCGACCGGCAGGGCTTCAACGTGATCGCCGTCCCGAAGACGATGGATAACGACGTGCAGAACACCGAGTATTGCATCGGGTTCTCCACCGCCATCACGCGCGCCATGGATGCCATTGAGCGGCAGCGCACCACGGTGGGCTCCCACGAGCGCGTCGGGTTGTTCCGCGTATTTGGCCGCGACGCGGGCTACACCGCGCTGTACACGGCGTACGTCACCAGCGTGCGGTGCTGCATTCCGGAGTACAAGGTGGATCTGCACAAGCTGATCGAGCTGCTGGTCACCGACAAGAAAAACAACCCGAGCAACTACTCGCTGGCCGTGCTGAGCGAGGGCGCCGAGTGGGAAGGCTACACCGTGAAGGAATACGGCGAAGCCGACGCCTTCGGACATCGCAAGAAGATGTCCGTGGCCGAAGACCTGAGCAACGAAATCAAGACCGCCACCGGGGAGGAAACCATCGTCAGCGACCTGACCTACGATCTGCGCTCCGGAAGCGCCGATTTCGTGGACCGCATGGTGGCTTCCACCTTCGCCGGGATGGCGCTGGACGCCATCGCCAAAGGCGAGCGTGGCCTCATGACGGCCATCTCCAACGGCTGTTACCGGATGGTGGGGATTCCCGATCCCAAACTGGGACCGCGCCGGGTGGAAGTGGCCACCATGTACAACACCGAGCGTTACCGCCCCATCTACGATCGAAAAGTCGGCCTGCCGATTTTCCTGACGAAGGCCTAAGGCGCGCGTCGGGAAACCGCTCCCGACCCAGAGGGTACCCCGGCCGGGAGCGGTTTTTTTCTTGCCAGGACTCGTTTTCGAGAAAGGCTTCGAATTGAACTGGAAGCGGCTCTTTTCCAGACGGCTTTCCGGAAAACCAGGCGCGCAACTCACCCCTGAGCTGCGCGCCCGCATTCAGACCTCGTTCGACGAAGCCGCGCGCGACGAGGAGCATTTTCCCTCCACCATCGATCCGCGCATCTATCACGTCAAGCTGATCCGCGATCATCTGGGCGATCTCGCCGGCCGCCGCGTGCTGGACGTGGGCTGCGGCAAGGGCCGCTTCGCGCGCGTGTTCCAGGAACAGGAGCCGAGCGCGGAACTCTGGGGCCTCGATATCTCCGCGGAGATGCTGCGCTATGTTCCCACCGGGATTCACACCCGCGCCGGCGCCATGACCGAGTTACCCTTCGAGGATGGCTTCTTCGACGGCGCCTACGCCACCGAGAGCCTGGAACATGCCGTGGAAATCGAAAAGGCGGTAAGCGAAATCTGCCGCGTGGTAAAACCCGGCGGCCGCATCGCCATCATCGATAAGAACGCCGAACATTGGGGCCGCCTGCACACTCCGGAGTGGGAGAAATGGTTCACCCGCAAGGAACTCGAACGCCTGTTGCGGCGCGATTGCCGCGAGGTTTCCAGCCGCTTGGTGTCCTACTGGGAAGATGTCGAGCCGGACGGTTTGTTTCTGGCCTGGCTGGCGGTAAAGTGACAAAACGCCACCCTTACAAGGCGTCTAGTACGCGCAGGCCGATCGGCCATTTGTGGCTCCTCGAAGGGCTATCGCGCGGCCAATTCTCCGTAAATCCATAGAGCGCTGTCGGCTTTCTACACGATTTGATTCAGCAATTTAGCTTCTCGGCCCCATCCAAAAATATTTCTTGACTCCACAAGGCCGGCAGCACTAGACTCACTCCAATACTCTCTGCGCACACGGGGAGAATTCCAAGTAAGAGTCTCAATCTACGTAACTCTGAGGAGAATTGGGGAAATGAGTTTCCGTCGTATCGGTTTTTCTGTTTCTGACTTTACCCCCAGGCTGTTAGTCTTGAGCCTGGCACTGTTTCTAAGCTTCGGAACGACCGCGGCCTGGTCGCAAGCAACTTCGTCCGCCACCCTTGCGGGTCTGGTCACGGATGAACAAAACGCCGCTGTCCCGGGAGCCGAAGTCCGCATCGTGGACTCGGCCACAGGCAGCACCCAGACTACGCTGACCAACGATACCGGCCGCTACGTGGTCGTAAACGTGTCGCCCGGAACCTACGCGATCTATGTCAGCAAGCAGGGCTTCACGGTACACAAGGTGGCGGCTCAGAAAGTCGACGTGGGCACCACGATGACGGTGAACGCGGTGCTGACGGTCGGCGCCACCACCACTACGGTCGAGGTGGCGGCGACGGTGGGCGCGGACTTGCAGACCACCAACGCCACGGTGGGCAACACGCTGACCAGTGAATCACTGATGAAGCTGCCCAACATGGGCCGCGACGCGGCCACCCTGGCGGTACTGCAGCCGGGCACCTCGCCCCTCGGCATGACGGCCGGGTCTTTTTCGGACCAGAACGTGTTCACGCTGGATGGCGGCAACAACTCCGACGACATGGCCGGCAACAATACCAGCTACGTCACCAACTTTACCGGCACCGGCGGCACGCAGACCAACGGCAGCCCGTCCGGCATCATTCCCACTCCAGTGGAAAGTATCGAAGAGTTTAAGGTGAGCAGCTTCAACCAGACCGCCGACTTCTCCGGCTCCATCGGCTCGCAGGTTCAGATGGTGACCAAGCGCGGCACCAACAACTACCACGGTTCCGCTTACGGATTCTACTTTGCCACCAACGTGGGCGCGGCTAACTCCTGGGCCAACAATCACACCCCGTCGGGAGGTCTCTCGTACACGGCGCTGCCCTCCAATCACCGCAACCGCTTCGGCGGCTCTCTGGGCGGCGTGATTCTCCCCAAGCTCCTGGGCGGCAAGACGTACTTCTTCGTGAATTACGAAGGCAGCCGTTTCCCCAACGTGGGACCCTACGAGCGCAATTCGCCTTCCGCGCTGTTGCGCGCCGGCGTGATCCAGGTGGCCGACGCCACCGGCAAGTATCAGGCATACAACCTCAACCCCAATCCGGTGACGGTGGGTGGAGTAACGTATCAACCGGCGCAGTGCGGAGCCAGCCTGTGCGATCCGCGCGGGATTGGCCTCAACCCGGTGGTTCAGAAGATCTGGAGTTATATGCCGACGCCGACCGATTTTACCGGAGCGGCCGGTGACGGCGCCAATGTGGGCGGCTACATCTCCACGGTTCGCGCGCCCCTCACTTCGAACTCCTACGTGGCCCGCATCGATCACGATTTCAACGAGAAGAACCGCTTATTCGCCACCTATCGCTACACCAACGTCACCAGCCTGACCACCAACCAGGTGGATATCGGAGGCCTCGAAGGGGGCACTCTGGGAACGCCGCTGGCGACGGCGCCGCGCGTGCAGAAGCCCTCGTTCTGGGTGGTCGGTCTGACCACCTCGATCACGCCCACGATTACCAACGATTTCCGGTGGAGCTACTCGCGCAATTTCTGGCAGTGGTTCAGCCTCGGCGATCCACCCCAGTATGCAGGTCTCGGCGGCGCGGTGGAAATCGCCGGTGAGAGCACCAATGCGCTGATCCCCTACAACGTGAATACGCAGAACACGCGCACACGCTATTGGGACGGCCAGGACCACCAGTTGAAAGACGACCTGACCATCATCAAGGGCAACCACCTGATCCAGGTGGGTGGATCCTACCAGCGCAATTACGACCAGCATTCGCGCACGGATAACGGTCAGGGCATCAACAACCAGGTCGTCTACCAGGTCACGAGTTCCAACATCAACTTCGGCAACTTCACCTATCCGACGGGAATGCCTTCCAACCAGGGGAGTAACTTCAACACGTATTACTCCTACGTGCTGGGCATGGTGGCGCAGTCGCAGGTGGTGTACACGCGCTCCGGCAGCAACCTGGCGCTCGGGCCGATCGGCGCCAGCGCCCTGGCGCAGAGCGTGATTCCCTACTACAACAGTTACTTCACCGACACCTGGCACGTCAAACCATCGGTCACCATCTCCTACGGTATGAGTTACCAGTTGGAAATGCCGCCGCACGAACAGAACTCCAAGCAGGTGACCATGGTCTATGCGGATGGCTCCCAGGTGGACGCGGCCAGCTACATGGCGCAACGTGAGAAAGCGGCGCTGGCCGGTTCGGTTTACAACCCGACGCTCGCCTTTGCTACCGTCAACAACGTCGGCGCGGGCATGAAGTACCCGTACAACCCGTTTTACGGGGCTTTCAGCCCGCGCGTTTCGTTGGCCTGGAATCCCAAGTACAGCGATGGCTTCCTGGGCAAACTGCTGGGCAACAACGCCTCCGTACTGCGCGTCGGGTACGGCCGCCTCTTTGGCCGTGTGAACGGCGTGAATCAGGTGCTGGTGCCGCTGCTGCCCCCGGGTCTGTTACAGGCCGTATCGTGCACCGGCGTCAGCCGGACGGGAGGGTGCCTGGGCAACAACGGCGTGGACCCGAGCACGGTCTTCCGCATCGGCACGGACGGCTTGTCGGCTCCGCTGCCCAGCGTTTCGCCGACGCTGGCTCAACCGTACCTTCCGGGCGTGAACGGCAACGCCGGCGCTGCCGACGTAACCGCCCTCGATCCGGGTTACCGGCCGGAGCGGACGGAAAACCTGACGGTCAGCCTGCAACGCCAGGTGAACAAGACGGTGAGCATGGAAGTGGGCTACATCGGCCGCATCATCCGCAACGAGATGCTGCCCATCAATCTGGACTCGGTACCGTACATGACCACGCTGGGCGGCCAGACGTTTGCCAGTGCGTATGCCCAGACTTACCTCGCGGTGGCCTCGGGCGCGACGCCGACGGCGCAACCGTTCTTTGAAGCCGCGCTCGGCGGCGCCGGCGGCGCCTACTGCGCCGGTTATGCGAGTTGCACCGCCGCGGTGGCCGCCAAGAACACCACTTCATTCAAGAATACGGCGGTGTCCGATCTGTGGACCGCGCTGTATAAGGCGCCGGGTTGGACTCTCGGCCGCAGCCTGGTGGCACAGCCCCTGGCCACCGGTCAGCCCAGCCAAGGTTATACCTACCTGTTGAACACCGCGCTTGGTTGGGGCAACTACAACGCGCTATTCATCACCCACCGCATCCGCGACTTCCACGGGGTTACGGCCACCAGCAATTTCACCTGGGGCCGCGCGCTCGGCACCGGCAATACCTCTCAGGCCACCAGTTCCAATACGGCGCTGGACAACTACAACCTGCAGAACAACTACGGCCTGCAGAGCTACGACGTCAAGTTCGTCTACAACATCGCGCTGTACTACACGCCCAAGGTTTTTGAACGCCAGAAGGGCGTAGTGGGCAAGGTGCTGGGCGGGTGGACCTTCTCGCCGCTGTTGACGGCGCAGAGCGGCAACCCCTTCGCTCCGGCCTATAGCGAAGGCGGCTGCACGAACTGCCAGGCGTTCGGCGAAGTCAGCACGACGTCGTCGGCCACCACGGCCTTCTCCACCAATGCGCCGGCGGCCGCCCCGTACACGGGCGGAAACTCGGCGCACTACAACAACGCCGGCACTACCGGTATGGTCAACGGCGTAAGCACTGCCGTCGGCACCACCAACCCGACGGGCATCAATATGTTCGCCGATCCGGCCGCGGTGCTGGCCGAGTTCCGCAAGTGCATCCTCGGCTTAGACGGCAATTGCGGAGGCTATGCCATGCGCGGCCTGCCGCGCTGGAATGTCGATCTCGGTGTCCACAAGACCATCGCGGCCTTCCGCGAAGGCATGGGCGCCGACGTCAGCATCTCGTTCACCAACGTGTTTAACCATGTGGTGATGGGCAATCCGACCATGACGGTCACGACTCCTTCCACCTTTGGCCGCATCACCAGCACCGCCAGCACTCCGCGCAACATGGAGTTCGGCTTGCGGCTCCACTTCTAAGAACCCGGTAACTTGTGTCACCAAAGGGGGCCGGGCAACCGGCCCCCCTTTTTTTGTGGGACAGACGATCGCCTTGCGTCGTCCGTCGGCCAGCCGTGCTTCTGCGAGCCTTGACAGACCACAAAAGGCGATGGTCTGTCCCACCCGCCTCCCGTGTGCGAGACTCAATCCATGCGCGCAACCATGCTTCTGCTTCTGCTCTGCGGCGTATCGCCAGCCGCCACCGCTACCGAGATCCGTCTCTGGCCCAACGGCGCCCCCGGCTCCGCAGGCAAGACCGCCGCCGAAGTGGTCGAACCGCCCAACCAGGACCACGGCTACCTCAAGGTGACGGGCGTACACCAGCCCTCGTTGACCGTCTATCTGCCGCCCGCCGGCAAAGCCAGCGGCGCCGCCATGATCATCGCCCCGGGCG
>OBLU010005293.1_pt1 | contig 11573 bp, 9 predicted proteins | sample 1518681 | NCBI WGS metagenome assembly OBLU01 (sample SAMEA3539304, study PRJEB22396) | soil metagenome | biome: tundra; feature: field; material: soil | place: USA | collected 2010-05 | depth 0.15 m
CGGCACGATGTTGCTGGGCCACGAACAGGCCGAATCGCTGGGATGGCGCGAGTTAATCCTGGTGCGCCTGACGGAGAGCGAAGGCGAACTGCTTGGCGTGCTGTGCCTGGTGGACCTGGGCCGCGAGCTTTCCGCAACGGAGGGACAGCTCCTCGAAGCGCTGGCGAGCCACGCATCGGTGGCGCTCGAAAACGTGCGACTGTTCTCGCGGATCGAGCGGTCGCGAAAGCAGTGGGTCGAGGATTTTGACGCCATCTCGGATTACATCGTGGTGCACGATCATTCCGGGCGAGTGCTGCGGCTGAACCGCGCGCTCGCCGATCTGCTGAAAATGGGTCCGGCGGAAGCGGTCGGGCGTGACATCGGCAAACTGGAACTTCTGGGGTCGCCGGCGCAGCCGGGGCGGTGTCCTTTCTGCCGCAACGCGCGAGCGGCGCTCGAGGAGTTCGTCCACGGGGCGGGCGAGCGAACCTATCTGGTATCCACGTCGCGCATTCACGCCGGCGAAGAAGACGAAGGCCGCACGATCCACGTGTTGAAGGACATCACCGACCGGCGCGAGGCGGAGCGGCGCTACCGGCGCGAGCGCGATTTCAACCGCAACATCCTGAACAACACGCAGAGCATGATTCTGGTGCTCGACACCGTGGGACTGGTCAGTTACGCGAACCGGCGCTGCTTCGAAGCGGGATATCGCGAGCAGGATCTGCTGGGCCGGCCGCTGGTGGAAATGGTTCCGCAGGCGCGGCGCCCGGCGCTGGCCGAAGCGCTGGAGCGAACTCTCGACGGGACCGCGGTGGAGAATCTGGAGCTTCCGATTTTTCGCGGCAACGGTACCGCCGGGCATTTCTCGATCAGCTTGAGTCCCATGCGGGACGAGCAGGGCGACATTAACAGCGTAGTAGTGGTGATGGCGGACATCACGGACGCCGCCGACCTGCAAGCGAAACTGATGCACACGGAAAAAATGGCGGCCCTTGGACAGCTCGTCTCCGGCGTGGCGCACGAAGTGAATAATCCACTCGCGGCGATCGTGGGATTCACCGATCTGTTGCTCGAAAATCCCGCGGTGCCGGAAGAAGCGAAGGAAGAGTTGCGGGTGATTCTGCAGGAAGCGCAGCGAACGCGCGTGATCGTGCAGAACCTGCTCAGCTTCGCGCGGCACATGCCGGCGCAACGCGAGCCCGTGCGCGTGAACTCGGTGCTTCGGCAGACGTTGCAGCTTCGGGCCTACGACTTCTCGAATCACGGCGTCCAGATGACGGAAGGCTACGAGGACGAATTACCACTCACGATCGGGGACCCGCATCAGCTCCAGCAGGTGTTTCTCAATATCCTGAACAACGCCTACGACGCGATTCAGGAAGTGCGGCGTCCCGGAAAGATGGAGATTTCGACGTCGCATCGCGAGGGGCACGTGGAAATCGCGTTCCGAGACAACGGCCCGGGGATTTCGCATCCCGAGCGCATCTTCGATCCCTTTTTCACGACGAAGGAAGTGGGCAAGGGGACAGGCCTGGGGCTGAGCATCTGCTACGGCATTATTCGCGCGCATCAAGGCGAGATCGTCGCGCGGAACAATGCGGACGGCATCGGCTGCACGTTTGTGGTCCGGCTTCCGGTGGCGGCGCAAGGAGCCGAATTACTGGTGACGGAGAGCGCGCCATGACGGCGGCGAATAGCGCGGCGACGCAAGCGAGGCCGCGAATCCTGGTGATTGAAGACGAGCCATCCGTGGCTGCGTTCCTGCGGACGGCGCTCGAGCGGCATGGATACGACGTGGTGCCGTCGCCATCGGCGGCCGCAGGTTTGCGATTGCTGGCGTCGAATGATTTTCGCGGAGTGATTTCCGACTTCCGCACGCCGGGCGGGATCAACGGCGCGGATCTGCACGATTGGGTTCGCCGGCACCGGCCGGAACTCGCCGCGCGAATTGTGTTTATTACCGGCGACACGGCCAGCGCGGAGACCATCGCTTTGCTCGCGCAAGACGGAACGCCGTGCGTCGAAAAGCCCTTCCGCGTCCAGGAGCTTCTGGCCGCGGTCGAGAAAACCATAGGAAAACCATGAAGGAAGAGTCGCGACTTCGCTTTCTGATCGTGGATGACGAACAGAGCATCCGCCGGCTGTGCATGACAGTCGGCCAGGGATTGAATCTTATATGCGCCGAAGCGGAAACGGCCGAGGCCGCGCTCGTGTCGGTCGAGACGACACCTCCCGATATCGTGGTCACCGACTTGAAGCTGCCCAGCCTTTCCGGCACGGACTTGCTGCGAAAGATCAAAGAGATGCTGCCGCGCGCCGAAGTGGCGATTATGACCGGGCACGGGTCGATCGAGTCCGCCGTGGAGGCCATGCGGGAGGGCGCGTACGACTACATCGAAAAGCCGTTTCGCGTGGAGCGATTGCGGCAACTGCTGCAGCGGATGGCGGAGAAGGTGCGTCTGGTCACGGAAAATCAATTTCTGCGCGAGCGCGTGAACGCGGACACGAACCTGGACGGGATCACCGGCACATCCGCGAAGATTCAGGATGTGCTGCGGATGGTCTCGCGGCTCAAGGACATTCGTACGCCAGTCCTCGTCACGGGTGAAAGCGGAACGGGGAAGGAACTGGTCGCGCGCGCCATTCATTTCCGCGGGCCGCTGGCCTCGATGCCGTTCGTCGCCGTGGATTGCGGATCGCTGGTTCCGACGTTGATGGAAAGCGAGCTATTTGGCCATGAGAAGGGCGCGTTCACAGGCGCGCTGAGATCGAAGGCGGGGCTTTTTTACGCGGCGAACGGCGGCACGATTTTCCTGGATGAAATCGGCGAGTTGCCGCTGGAGCTGCAGGCGAAGCTGCTGCGCGTGCTACAGGAAAAGGAAATTCGGCCGGTCGGAAGCAACGAAAAAGTGTCCGTGGACGTGCGCGTGATCGCTGCAACCAACCGCGAGCTCGAAGCGGCCTATCGTGCGGGCACGTTCCGCAAGGATCTCTATTTCCGCTTGAACGTCGTCACCGTCCATCTGCCGAGCCTGCGCGAGCGCCGCTCGGATATCCCGCAGCTCGTACACTGCTTTCTGGACCGCTACGCGCCGGGCGAAAACATTCAGGTGGCTCCCGGCGCAATGAAAAGCTTCTTGCAATACGAATGGCCCGGGAACGTGCGGGAGCTTGAGAACTGCATTGCCCGCGCCCTGGCGCTGGGCGATCATCGGACTATTGATGTGGCGGACTTGCCGCCTGCGATTCGCGGCGCGGAGGATTCCGGCCTGACGCGCGAGGATGCGGCCGAGCTTTCCACCACGGCGCTCGCCGATCTGGAGCGCATGACAATCCTGCGCGTGTTTGAGCAGGCCGGAGGCGACAAAGCCCTTGCCGGCAAGATGCTCGGCATCAGCCGCGCGACGCTGTATCGCAAACTCAAGCGCTACAATATCGCATTGCGCTCCTCGCAGAAGGAACTGGTCGAAGCGGTCTCCTAGACCGCTTTGAGACTTCTCGTCGCATCTCGCGTCTCCCGATCAAAGATCGGTTGGCAAGCGCCGGCCTGAGACGAATCTGTGTCAGCTTGAGACAGACGACCAATCGGGCCTCTCGGGCCCGCCAGTAAGAGCAAGCTAGCGAACGACTTAGATTTTCTTTCACCCAAAAATCTTTGGCTGCCTTCGTGCAATTGTCGACGAGCCAGGCACAGGTGCATCTCGGTTTGGCGCAACTGCCCCGAGCTACCCGACCGGTGCTAGTTTCGGATCGGGCGGGCGAAAGGAACAGAAAACCTTTGCCAAGTGAAGCGGAAGTTGCGGCGGTTCTGTCGGATCTGACGTGTGTTGAGAAACTGGCGCAACTTTTTCCCGGTGTCTCACCGGTTCGGATTCCGGTGTGCGTCACAACCGTGGTTACCGGACGCCGACGATTGGAGGAGCAGACAGTGATTGAGTTTGGGACGGCGCGCGAGGTTCTGTTCGCTTCGACGTTGCCGCTCGAATTCGAAGACCAGGTGCGGCTGGTGAATTCGGATGGCTCGCTCGACGCCCACGCCACGGTGGTTGCCGTGCGGTACCACAGCGGCCGCAAAGCCGTCGCCGTACGGTTTGTGGGCGAAGTCGGAAACTGGATCATCAAACCATGACCCCAAAAACACCGAGCACGACGATGAACCCTCCGCGTTCCGCGGAGAAAATGAACGAGCGAAGCCCCGCCGATTTGGCGGCGCAGTGGCAGGAAGTGCGGCTCGTTTACCCGATCTACGCGGCGCTGGCCACGCAGTTCGATCTCGCGCCGCTGCCGTACGCTTCCGGCGAACTTCCGCCGGAGCGGCCCACGCGCGAAGCCTTCGATGGCGATCTGAAGTGGCTCGCCGCGCTGGACCAGAAAGTGCTGGCGTACCAAATCCGCCAGCTTCCGCCGCAGATTCTCAACGGGAGCGAGGAAGGCTTGCGCGCCCTAATTCACCGCCAACTGAGAAAGCCGGATAAGACGAACGAGGACCGCGACAAAATTGACTTGCTGCTGGTGCAATATTTTGTGATGTGCGCGGCGGAGGATCTGCTTCACAAAGAGGTTGCGCTCAACGACGTGGCACGAACGCTGGCGCCTGTACTGGTCGAGGCGGATGCGACTCCGCTGGAATGGTGCGAGCCGCTCGAACAGATTCTTGAAAAAACGAAGCACTGTCAAAGTCTCCGCGACCTGATGGAGGATGGTTTCATTGAGCAGGGGCGGATGCTGAAGGAGGCGGCCGGCGCGATGTTCTACGATCCCGCCGCGCTGGTAGCCTTCTGCCGATTCAATTTTCTTTTGCGGCGCGCATTCATCCGGATGCTCCATGCCGATTTGAGCGCGGTGCGGGAAGCGGTTGACTCGCTCGAAGCCAAGGGAGTGAAAACGGTGGATTGCCGCCGGGCCGATTTCTCCGCCGCGGAAACCACAACGCAGCTTCGATACTTCTGCCAAAACTGGCGGCAGCCCTTCCAAAAGGACTACACGGAAAACTCGGTCCGCCACTCGTTCGAGCAGCTACTGGCACTGCGCGCCGATCTGGAAGAAGCGCTCGGGCGCAAGCAATCCGGCACTAAATCAGCCTCCAAACCTGCACGAGAAGATACGACCGTGGCGGCTCCCGAAGACGACATGCTGGCGATGATGAATACGATTCCCACCGACATGCGCAACGCTCCTGCCGTCCAGCCTCCGGCGCCGAAAGAACAAGAACTGCCCGTCGAGGATTGGGTCGAAGACAAACCGCAGGCAGCGCCGGTCGCCGCACAAGTCACCGGACAACAGCCGGCAAAACATGCAGCGGATGTTCCTGCTGCTCCCACGGCCGCCGCGGAAGCGGAAAAGTGCCTCGAAGCCATCTGGGAACAGTTGATTGCCGCGCCCCCTTCGCGCGGCCGTTCGATGTCCACGGTGATTTTGCAGAATACGAAGGTGCTGCTCTCGTCGTGGGAAGTCGCGGCGTTTGTCGAAAAGGGCAGCCAGGAATCGGAGGACTTGCGGCGTGCCGTGGTGGCGCGCGCTATCCTCGCGCTCGCCGTTGAAAAGCGGAAGCGTTCCGGAGAAGAGAGCGCACTGGCCTCGGCGCTGGTGCTGGCGCGCACCGAAGTTTCCTACTTCCAGGGCCGAGTCGAACAAGCCAAGAAGGCAAAGAACACGGAAGCCGCCGTCAATCTCGGCATCAGCACCAAGCGCCTGCTCTCGTGCATGGAAGAAGCGGAAACACTTCAGTCTTAAGCCGCGCTAAGGAGTTGTGGAACCCTTGATCCCCTCGAGCGTCCTGATCGTTTCGGACGACACAGAATTCGCGCGCACCCTTACGGCGCGCTGGCAGGCGGAGCGGCACGTCCCGGAGATCACGCTGGTCACCAGCGGCGTCTGGCATCCCTCGAGCGCGTCAAATTACGATCTGGTCATCATCGGGCCTGTCCGCGACGGAAATCCCGCTTCGATCCTCGCCGCGGTAAATTCCTCGCCCCGCGCGGCAGCGATCTATTTTGCCGAAGAGGAAAAGAATGTTTCCTCGCTTCACGCCGAGTACCCGCATCTGCTGATTGTTCCCCGGCAAGATGGCTGGGCGGGAACTCTGATCCTGATTTCGGTTGAGGCGCTGCGGCGCGTCGAAACGCTTCGCCGGGCGCAGCGCGCCGAAGGGCTGGCGCTCGCGTCGCAGGGGCACGCAACGCTGGGACGCTACATGCTCGACATGCGTCCGAGCTTCAACAACGCGTTGACGTCCGTCCTGGGCAATGCGGACCTCCTGCTGTTGGAACCCGGACAGGCCACGGGCGAAAGCCGCGAGCAGATTCAGACCATCCATACGATGGCGCTGCGCTTGAACGAAATCATGCAGCGATTCTCATCCCTGGCGACCGAGGTACGGGCCGGTGAGAAAGAATCTCAAGCTGAGACGGAAGACTCGTCGCATCGTCTGGTGAGCCGGTGATGAGCAACCGCCGCACACCCGTAAACCGCACGAAATGCAGCCGGTTGCAAACCAGACGCCGACCCGAAACACCGTGCGACAGGTGGCTAGGGAGTTGCAATTCTTTCTTGGGGGATTTGAGCGTGGAGGTGTGGAAGTGGTGATGAAAGTCCTGGTGGTGGATGACTCGCCGGCGGAAATTCGCCTGCTTCAATCTGTTTTGCAGCAAGCTGGTTTTCATTCGGTGGCAATTTCCGATCCGACGAAGGTCGAAGAAAAAATCGAGGAAGAGCGCCCGAACGTGATCCTGCTCGACGTGGTAATGCCGCAGCGGAACGGCTTTCAAGTGTGTCGCGACCTGAAGAGCCAGGAGATATACGCGAAGATTCCGGTAATTCTGGTGACATCGAAGACAGCGCCGAGCGACCGCTACTGGGGCGAGCAGCAGGGCGCCAACGGTTACGTTGCGAAGCCTTTTACGCCGGATGAACTGATCAACGCCGTGAAGAGGTTTGAGTGATGGCGATGGAGCCGGAAAACTCCGGGCTGGCCGTGGAACTCGACAATGGCGAGTTCCTGGAAAGCGAATTGTCGCCGGAGGAGCGCCGGCCCGAACGCCAGTACTGCGTTTTTCGCGCGGGCCGCGAGCGATTCTGCCTCAACGTGCTCGAAGTGGAGGAAGTGGTGGATTGGCCGATCGTGACGCGCATTCCGCTGGCGCCTTCTTTCCTGATGGGTGTTTTCAACCTGCGGGGCACCATCGTGCCGCTCATGGATATCGCGTTTACGGAGGGACGCCGGCCGGGACTGCTGCCGAAGCACGTGGTAGTGGCCGCGATCAAGGGCGACGTCCAACGCGAAGACCTGCGAATCGGCATCGCCGCCGATGAAGTGATCGGAACGTTTTCGGCGGCCGAGGAAGCTTTGCTCGATCAGGCTCCAGCGGAGGTGCCGCACTGCCGCGGAATGCTGCGGCACGAAGACCGGCTGGCGCTGGTCGTGGACCTGAGGCGCCTCACCGATGTGTTTCCGGTGCCGGTGATATGAAACGGCGCGAAAAAGAGTTTGCGATGGACGAAATCGGCCCCGACATTTTCGAAGTCCGCTCCGGTTCGATGAGCGCACCAGTTCTTGGGAGGAAGTCATGAAAGCTCGTTTGAGTTCGACAATCTGGTTGCTGGTCTTCGGGACCGGCGTGGCTCTATTCGGAGTTCTCGGCCTGGCGTACCACGCGGGCAAGGAATCGGGCGGGCTGTCTCTGCTCGACGCGCCTTCTCTGCCGGGAAGCGCCAGCGGACCGTTGCTGGCCGCCATCGCCCTGGCGGTTGCCGCCGCCCTGGCGGTGATGTTCGTCCTGAGCAAGCGCGTGATCACGCCGGTGAGCGAGCTCGCGAAATTCTCTGAGCGCCTGGTTGCCGGGGATGCGCGCGCGCGCGCGGAGTTCGATAGCGACGACGAGTTCGGTCAGATTGCGGACAACTTGAATCGCAGCGCCGCGAAGGTCGCGCACGCCGTGACGAACCAGCAGGCGCAGGATTCGCTACAGCGCAGCATCACCGACCTGCTCAGCACGATCAATCAAGTGGCGCGCGGCGACCTGACCATCCGCGGCAAGGTCACCAACGACGCGCTGGGCAACGTCGTGGATTCGGTCAATTTCATGCTCGACAACTTTACCAAGGTTCTTGAGCGCGTCCGCAAGGCAGCCATTGACGTCAGCACCAGCGCCAATCAGATTCTCGAAGCGGCCGACGACATGACCGCGGGCGCCACGCAACAGGACCAGGAAATCACGAACACATCGTCCGCCGTGGAAGAGCTTACGGTTTCGATGAAGCAGGTGTCGAACAACGCGGAAGCCAGCGCCGAAGCGGCGCGCCGCGCGCTCGACGCCGCCGAACAGGGCAACCGCGCCGTGAGCGATACGCTCGAAGGAATGCAGCGCATCCGCGCGTCGGTGCAGGCCACCGCGAAGAAGATCAAGTCGCTGGGCGACCGCTCCCTGGAAATTTCGGAAATCATCAACGTGATCAACGACATCACCGAGCAGACCAACCTGCTGGCGCTCAATGCCGCCATCGAAGCCGCCCGCGCCGGTGAAGCCGGCCGCGGTTTCGCCGTTGTCGCGGACGAGGTTCGCAAGCTGGCCGAGCACTCCCGCAGCGCGACGAAAGACATTGCGGCGCTCATCAAGGCCATTCAAGCCGAGACGAACGAAGCGGTCGTCGTGATGGAAGAGGGCACGCGCGAGGTGGAAGTCGGCGCGAGCCTCGCGGATCAGGCGGGCAAGGCGCTCGAAGCAATTTCGAGCGTGGTGCGGCAATCCGCCGAGCTCGTGCAGGAAATTTCACTTGCATCGAAACAGCAGGTGCGCGGAACGGAAGGCGTCGCGAACGCCATGCAGATCATTTCCGGCATCACCCGGCAGACCACGCAGGGCGCGAAGCAGACGGCCGGGACGGTCGGGAACATGGTGAAGCTCTCCGAGCAGCTGAACGAAGCGCTGGCGCAGTTCCGCTCGCAGTCGGCGCGGGCCGGCGAATCCGCGTCTGCAACGGAAGAGACGCGGTCGAAAGAGCCAGTGGGGGCGCGCAGGTAGCGGCAAACTCCGCGAACCGGCGCCCGATGCAAACGGACGCCGGCGCTGAACGCCGAACATGAAACAGCATCCCATCGCGGCCGCCCGGCTCACCGAATCCGAGCTCGATCAGATTCGCACACTGATCCAACATCGCTCGGCGATTCTCTTCGATGCTTCGCGCGAGCGGTTCTTCTCGACGCACGTGCGCGAGCATCTCGCGGAGAAGGGCTTGGACAGCGGGCACGAGCTGTTGAGCCTGGTGCGCGGGTCGAGCATCGAGTACGAAGCGCTGCTCGAGCGGCTGTTGACGCAGGAGACGTCGTTCTTCCGATATCCGGCGGTATACGGAGCGCTCGAAACGAAGATCCTGCCGGAAGTGCAGGAGCGCAAGTTCTGGGAGAATCCGCGGACGCTGCGGATCTGGAGCGCTGGCTGCTCGACGGGCGAGGAGCCTTACTCGATCGCGATCAGCGTGTGCGAGGCATTGAAATTCGCGGAAGCTTGGGAGATCGAGATTCTGGCCACCGACATCAGCCGGCGCGCGCTGCGGCACGCCGAACGCGGCGCCTACTCCAAGCGCAGCTTGCAGGAGGTGTCGCTCGGCCAGGTGGAGAACTATTTCACGGCGACGAAGCACGGCTATCAGGTGAAACCTCGCATCCGGCGGATGATTTCTTTCGTGCAGATGAATCTGGTCGAATCGGTTTACGTCGGCAAGATTGACTGCATCTTCTGCATGAACGTGCTTATGTATTTTTCCGAGGAACGCCGCCTGGCGATCCTGCGCCGCTTTTACGACGCGCTCGAGCCCGGCGGCTATTTCCTGCTGGGCCACGCGGAGACGCTTACGAACATACCCGTGAAATTCGAGCCGGTGGTCCTCGGCGATTGCCGGATCTATCGCAAGCCGGGTGCGGTGGAGGCGCGGCGCGCGCCCGCTCTTGTGGAGGGAGCCCTGTGAACGGGCCCAATCAAGAATCGATCGAGCTGTTCCTCCAGGAGGCTTCCGAGAACCTCCAGTATCTGCGGGAGTACTCCGGGCTTTTGCAGGAGTCGCAGACCAAGCCGGAGGACCTCGAAAAGCTCTACATTGCTGCGCACACGCTCGCGGGCACGTCGGCGAGCTACGGCTTCCCTGAATTTTCCGAAGTCGCCGCGAAAATGGCGCACATCTTTCACTACGCCATGAACGCGACGCTCACGGCCGACATGCACGGCCCGCTCACGGAATTTCTGTCCGACGCGATTTCCGTGCTTGAGTTCGATCTCCTGCAAATCAGTTCGAGCGGCACGGAAACGTCCGCCGATATTGTCGCGTTCAAGCAGCGCTATGCGTTCGCGTTTCCCGCGGCGCCTCCGGCGGAAACGGAAAACGAGCCGGCCGCGGACTCGCCGGGCGCCGGCGAACCTATTCCGGCCGTCTTCCCGTCCACTTCGTTTGTGGACCGCCTCCCGGAGGATGGCGAAGTCCCCGACGAAGTGCTCGAGTTCTTCATTCCCGAAGCCGAGGAACATTTGCAGGCGGTCACCGAATGCCTGCTCGCGCTCGAGGGGAATCCCAACGCGGACGAGATCAACCGCCTGTTTCGCGCGATGCACACCGTAAAAGGCTCCGCCGCGCAGGTCGGTCTGCACCGGCTCTCTGCGGTGGCCCATCGCGTCGAAGATATGATCGGACGCTTGCGCGACGGTGTGTTGCAGCCCAGCTCCGAGATCGTGGACCTGTTCCTCCAGTCCGTGGATGTGCTCAAGCAATTTCTCCACCGCCAATGGCCGAGCGATGCCGAAATGGCCGCCGCCGTTGATCCGCTCCTCGCGCGCATCGCGGAGCTCGCGCCCGAAGAGGCATCCGAGGAAAGCGGTGAATCCGAAGCTGCGCCCCGAGTGGAAGCGCTCGCGGTTGGGACATCTCCGGTTGCGGCGCCCGTGCGCGCCGCCGCGGCGCAGGCTTTGCCGCAGGCCAAATCCGTGCGCATTTCGCTCGAGTGGCTCGACCGCATGATGAACGCCGTCGGCGAACTCGTCATCAACCGGACGCGAATGGTGGGGCGCTTGTCCGAGCTTTCGAAACTGGTTGAAGTGCTGCAGTTTTCGAAGGGCCGGCTCACCGGCAAGGTCTCCGATTTTCAGGAGAAACATGAATTCAGCCGCATTCGCACGTCGCTCGTGCCGGGCAGCCACCCTCCACAGATGGACACATTCCGAGGACGCGTCGGGCAAATGCCGGGGATTACATCGGACGATCTGCTCGAGTTCAGCGATCTCGAAATGGACCGTTACGACGATTTCAATATTCTGTCGCGCTCGCTGACCGAAATCTCCGCCGACGTCACCGAGGTACTGACGCAGCTCGATGGCTTCATGGGGCGCGTCGATTCGGATATCGATGAGTTTACGAAGCTCGCGCACCACTTGCAGGATGAAATCACCGCGGCGCGCATGGTGCCGATCGGCAATATTTATACGCGTCTCTCGCGCACGGGTCGCGATGCCGCCAACGCCGCCGCAAAGCCGGTCGAACTCTCTTTGGAAGGTGCGGACACGGAACTCGATAACAATATCATCCAACACATTTCAGATCCTCTG
>OBLU010005295.1_pt1 | contig 11571 bp, 6 predicted proteins | sample 1518681 | NCBI WGS metagenome assembly OBLU01 (sample SAMEA3539304, study PRJEB22396) | soil metagenome | biome: tundra; feature: field; material: soil | place: USA | collected 2010-05 | depth 0.15 m
AAAATAAGTGGCTTTCCTTTCTGATCTGTCACGTTTAAAGGCAAGTAGAGTGGTTTCGGTTCACCCGCCTTAGCCTTCGCATCTGCGGATGCCGCCTGGCTTTGCGCTGTAGCTAACTCTTTATTTGCGGCGTCGGATGCCTTTTGCGCATTATCGTCTTTGGGAGCTTTTTTGAGAGCTGCCTCCGCAGCTTGAGCTTTCTTGGTCGCGCTTGTGACCGCAGCTTCCGCTTTTTTCGCATCTGCTTGGAGCGCCGCGAGATTGTCAGACGCAGTAGTGGTACCGACCTGGATCAATGGGATCACCGCATAGCTTCCTGCAGCGAGCGATTTGGAGGTTTTTGCCGCGGAATCAGTGGATGGTGACGGGGCGGCGGGCTTTGCGGGCGTTGCACTGTTTTGTGTCGTCATCTGGACGTGCCCGGTTGTGTCCTTGTTGGTATCGACGACGATCGACAAAGAGCTATTGCTGCCCGCATTCCCGCCTCCGGTGGTATCTGCGCTGCTTCCTGATGGACTCGAGGCAGGCAGTATCACGATTGCGGAATCAAAGCCTTGCGCTGCCGGGTATGGTGCTCCACTCCCGTCGGTGGTGTTCTGCAGCGTAACGGCGTCAATCATGCCCGCATTCTTGCCCAAGAGGGCGAATTGCGTGGAGGAAATCGGATCAAGTGTTAAACGCGACGGGAGCAGGAGCTCTCTGAGATTAGGCAATTTCGCGACCACCCACTTTACACCGCCGCTTGTTCGCACGACATTTACTGTGTCCGGAAGAGTATTGACCGCCGTGCGTGGGATCTCCATGTATAAACGGATGCTTCCGCTCCTATCGGCCTCGGTCCAATCATTAGCGCTTTGCGGCGGACAACTAATTTTGTCCTTTCCGTTCCGCCACTCCCAAGCAATCTTTGTGTAGTCGTCAGACTTCGAGCGGACAATAGTTGGTGGCAATTCTAGGTCGTCACCACACGCAGTATTTGCAACGGGTATTTCCACTTGCCACACTTTGGTCTCGGGTTGGGTTTGTTTCGGGGGCGCCCCTTTCTCCGCTGGATGCGGCGCAACGTCAGAAGGTGGTGGTTCGAGTGTGGAAAGTATCTGGATCTCAGATCTGCTGAAATTTGGGCCGATACGAGATCTAGGGATGGCGATCGTCGTCCGAATACCCTGAATGCTTTGACTCAAATTCACGTTCGCACAGTCGTCGAGAGTTTTCGGTGTGTTCTCTGGTGAAGGGAATACCATGGAAAAGACAACAGGATCATTCGCGAGAGCCGCCGTTGGGATCCTGAAGTGTCCGCACTTCGGATTCGGGTCTTTAACGCCGCCCAAATCTAGTTGCGCCCAGTCCCCCACTCCTCTGGACTTAGACTGCTGTATCCAATCTGGCCACGATCGCACACCCAAAAGCGAGACACCAATGTGGCATTGGCTTACATTCGGTAAGTAGTTACATTCTTGAAGCGTGATGTCTTTGGAGGTCGCTCCTCCGAAGGTCCAAGGCTTAAAGAAAGTATCACTCCAATAATCAGCTGATAACGGAAGGAAATTAATTCGCGCCGGTTCTTGGGAGTAAAAAACGTTCTTCCCTTCCTCGTCACTCTGCCAAATCCACACCTCCATAGTCGTTACGTACGCCTGCAAGAAGTTACTCAAGTCGCTCTTAAACTCTTGCTTACTCTCAACGGCATCGGGAGCTGAAGATTGATCTTGTGTATCAGGATTTAGGTTGTCTTCCCCGTTTCCAGTTTTTGGATCGAGCGGCTTCGTTATCTTGTCTTCTTTTATCTGCTTTTGGTTTGTTCCATCTTGCTCAGCCAAATTGCCGGACGACCAACCCAACGCTGTATTGAGGAGGCGGGCGCCATTTGGTTGCGTGCCAAGATCGCCACTCGCTGGCTCACTTCGCATCGATTGATCGGCGGAAGGTCCACCTGTCGGGGATGTATTGGCGGAAGGCGCAATTCTTTGTTGGATGGTAAGAGCTCGGCTTCGGATTAGGGATTGCCGATCCGGTCCTAGTCCGGGACACTTTCCAGAATCGTCGGAACTGGGGCACGCCGCCAGGAATTTCCGGTAAACACGAGAAATTTCCTGACGAGGTATGTGGCAGGCTAAGAATGTTCCCTGCGAGTCGCAAGATAATGACCAAGCAAAATCCAAATCGCGATCTTCTAATACAACCTGGGTTTGTGCTTCGAGCCAGGTATAGCGTACCGTGTCCGTTTCCTGCGAGTCTCGTTTCGGTAAAAAGCCAATTAAGAGATCATCTCCTGTTTCGCCGACGCCAACAAAGAATCTGCGCGGAGCGGGTTCGGGAGAAAATAAGGGCAAGAATGTTGAAAAGGCATACGGTCCTACCGTAATGGGAGAATCTGACGGCAGTGGCCGACCAAATTGACTGTCCTCCCTCCAATTTTGCCGAGCGACCTCTCTTTGAACGCTATTTTCAGTTTGGGGCTTGAAGTGAAACCCATTAATTATCAGTTCTGTAAAACCTCTCCTAAGATCGTGTGGAATGATTACTGATCCCGAAGGATCTCCGAGTTGGATCACTGGGAATTCTTCATCGGTGGCGACATTAACCGAAACATTTATGAGGAGCTCCGTGGAATTAAGCGGAAACCATGTATTCGGAGCGAACTGATCCGCCTCTAGCAGGCTGCGCGTCGCCTGAAGTTGCTTGGTGTTCAGGCTGGCCGCAGTATTTGTAGCGGCAGCAAGGTCGCTGCCCGATTGCGCCGGGGGCAAAACGGAGGTCGCCCGTGCACGCCAGTCGCGCACCCTTGACAGAGGTTGGCCTCGCACTGTGATCACAAGATTTGGGTCGATGGGACGGTCAAGCTTAATTACCAGAGCGGCGCACTTGCCCTTTGGACAGGGAAGCAGATCCAAATTCGCAGACGGGGGCGAAGTGCTACTGCTGGTTCCCACAGCCGATACCGCAACCGCAGTACCGGTGGTTTGAGTGGCGGTCTGAGTGGCAGTCTGCCCGGTCGTTGGGTTGGTCGATTGTGTGCTTGTCTGTACCGTCGTTTGGACAACCGCGGCCGTTGCAAGTTGGTCCGACGGCTCAACAATCGTGTTGTACTCCATTCTCAGCACATGCGTCTTCTTCTCGCGTCTGGCGATCAGTGGATAGTCCTCGAACGAGGCCGGCAGCTTGACGCTTGTCTGCATCGTCAGAACCGACGGATTGTAGGGAGGATTTTCGGATTGGGGCGAATCCTTCGCTTTCGGATCGGCTAATTTATCGCGCGTGGGCCAATAGAACGGTGTCGAGATGGCCTTCCCAACTTCACCCGCACCCGAGATATACCCGTCCTGGGCCAAAGGATCATTTCTACTGGCCCATCCTGCATCGATGTGGAATGGCATGCAGGCGTCAGTATTTCCAAAGTTGTCTTCTGTATTCTCAACCAGTTTTCGTGGCACAGTAATCAGGGCGAACGTGGAACGAATGCCGGGGGTGACCTGTTGCTCAAAGGGCGCCGCTCCGTAGTACCAGCCGAAGCTCTGCTCCGCCTGATTAGCAGGCACCTGCTGACGGGGAGAAGACAGAGGGGTGGGGTCATCTAGCACCCCATTCTGAAAACCTGCGGTGTACACGGATTGCACCAAACTGCCTTGCAAAGCGTCGGTTTGCCGGCGATACGAAGCGCTGATTCCCAGACCGATGAGGGTCAGGACATTTCCCCAGAAGCTATTCCGTTTACTCGAGCCCGAATAATTGGCGAGGTTGTAGGAACTCTGACCGGGATAGAGCGAGTAGACCTTGCACCCTGGACAATCTAGGTTGAATTCGACTCGGGCTACATGATTTTTTGCTTTTTTTGATGGGTATAAGCCGACGTCAAACTGTACGAGAAACGCCACGTTGTCTGGATCACGTGTCAGATCGTCCTGAAGTACAGAGATTTCCCTTGCCAGACGTTCATAGAGAAGCGTGATGAAATTGTCCAATCGTTTTGTAGCGGGGTACGACGGCGATTGCAGCGCGGAACTCAAGTTGTTCTGTACGCCCTGCGGGAGGCTTTTCAAAACATCGGAAAAGCCGGAAAGGCTAGAAGCCATGCTGGATCCAGAGGCCGGCCCCTGCACGCTTGTTCCCGTAACCGTGGGTGGCGGACTTAAGGTGGGAGCAGCACCGGCGCCGCTGATTAAAGAGTTCACACTGGCTAGAGAAGCCTGGGTAGTGCTTTGGCGACTCACCGCATCGGCAAGTTGTTTCGTCTGAGCCTCAGTAATCGTTCCTGCCGCTGCTAGGGCTTGCAAAGCATTGACCTCGTTACTGGCTGCCGAGTATTGCGCCGCTAAGCGATCTCGTTCGCTGGTCAGCGTCTGCATGTAATTGTTGTACTGATCAAGCTGCTGAATTTGCGAACTGTGCAGTGCGTTGTAGCTACTCAAAGCATTTGACGCATTCACTGCGGCGCCTTGATCGTATTGCACACCCACTTCAAGAGCCGATTGCACAAATCTCAAGGCCGCACCATTTTGTTGACTCGGATCAAGTTGAGTGAGATCGCCTAGAGACACTCCTTCGACATCCCGAAGTAATCCGTCCAAAAGCGCACTCACGCGCTCGAATTGCCAAATCTTTGGTTGGGCGATGGTAATGTCGCCCCAGCGATCGGCTTCCGGGTTGCGGACACTGAGCGAGACTTCTCCTCTATTGAAATCAGAATTTAGACATTTCAGTCGGTTGCGAGGAATTTCAGCATTGTTGGGAGGGGCGGCAGGTGTACTAGGGCCGCGACTCTCTCGACCCGTTGACTGTTGAGCATCGCCGTTCTGTCCTTGCGCCGCCGGGCCCTGCAACAGCAGCGTTCCACTGAGAGTAAGTGAGAGCAAACGCATTGAAAGTGGATGGGTCGCTCGGTTCGTCTGCCTACGCACCCGGCTCGCGCGAGATTGGGCAGCGAAGGAAACTAAATGACAGAAGCGCAGGCGTCGTGTTCGCACCTGACTTGGGGGGCGACTTACTTCCGACTCTCGCCATCGATCGAACATTCGTACTTCTCCTCAGGTCCCGTTGACGCCCTGTTCCAAATCACCGACGAGTCGCTTCCGGATTGCAGAATTCGGATCTTCGATCTTTTCTTTTAACTCGCCTGAATTCGGTAGTCCGGTTTTTCCTTTGGTCAGGTTATTGGCGATGGACTGGGTCGAGATGATTCCTCTGTTGAAGAAAACGGCGCAATCGCCGTGCATGCTATTCAACGTAACGCTGTTGGTGCGCATCGCAAGGGAGGTAGCCGGTTTGAGACTGCCTGGTTTTCCGATCATCGGGATGATTTCGTACCAGTACGTTCCCCCGCGTTTCGCGAAGAGGTCTTTCCAGGCAAACTTTTGAACGGGCCAGATATTGGTATCGCTAAATTTCTTGCCGGCCGGCTTGTCACCCGGGAAGCCGACCATGGCTGGTAGGGGAACGCCATTGCCGCCTTCCGCGTCGTGACGAAGAATGGTGAAGCCAAGACAGCCAGGGACTTTCCCGGATAAGTGCCAGTGGACGTAGACCATATCATTATTCGAAATCGCTGTAGCATTCATCACCCACCTCGCTAAATTCAAAGCACATAAACACACGTTCGTGTGGGGAACACAAGCCTCTCATCAGCATCGCGGAAGGTATGATTCCGAACTTCTGAGCCACTTGCTGTCTGGTAAATGCCATCTGACTACATTTCAAGTAATCGTCAACGCGGAATGGAGTGGAATACAGATGCTGATCTGCTCGATATATGGATCCTGCATTTGACAGGACTATCATGCCACTTAACCAACATCGGTGAGGGGGATCACCGGAGTCTCGCTATTTGCTTTCCGAACGCAAGTTACATAGAGGCCAAAACCTACGAGGAAGTCAGGGAGTTGTCAAGTGGGGAAATCTTGGCTGTTACGAAATCCGAACAGACGCTCTTTCGGCACTCGTGTTTCCCAAGGCCCATAAGCACCTGAACTCACTAGGTCGCGAATTGCTAAGAGCCGTCTCGCTCATGTCTTGTATGCAAGGTGACGAGTGACAAGGTGCGAGATCATCGTCGATTCGACCAGTTCGCCGCAATGTCCTCGCAGACAGAGGACAGAGAGACACCCTACAGCAAGCGCGGCGCGACATGCGTCGCCGTCATTGCCACCTAAATACCAGGCCCCACTCCTAAGAACCCACCCGCTCTGCCGCTCAGATGCCGAGAGAGGCACGATCGGAGTCGGTGGGACCCGGTAACCACTACAGGAGGGGTTCTACGGAGAGAGGACGCTGGGAGACTGTCATCTCGCATATCCCCAGCGCGATTTTGCGAAACGGTTCGAAGGCAAATACAGGTGAGCTATGATGATTCCACTACGGATTTGACGGAGGTGAGATGGCAAAGTCTGAAGAGCACTCGACTCTCCCAAGCGATTCGACAAAAGATCAGATCAAAATGGTGTTGGCTGAAACGTTGATCTCAGCTCTCATCCCTGTGGCAAGTAAGGTCGGAGAGAAGGCTTATGACCAAATTCGTTCTCAAGAGCCAATCCGTGTGACGGTCTTGGACAGCAAACTGGTTAAAGGTCAGCATGAGATTTCGTTTACACTGACGAATCAAACCGACCATGGAGCATATCTGGAGTCCGTATCGGTTGTTGCGCCACAAGGCCCATGTACTATAGAGCTTACGCACAGCCGTATGGGTGACGTGCCCTCGAACTGGCTACCGATGTACTTAGGCCCTTGGGGAGGAGATGTCACCTTTGATGTGAAAATTCCTCTCTGTCAGAACCGGGGTCTTGACTCTGATTTGAGCGGCACTCTTAATTTGGAGGTCTCAAGACTAAATCAGGAAAAAATAGACAACAGGAAGATCACGTTTCGCCTGCGTTGGTAAGGACTAAGAGTTCGTTCATCTGCTCAATCGACGCCGCGATCAAGCACGGTCGCTGATCAAATCGAATATTTGTCTGATTCCAGCAGTCGAATCGGACTTGGATGTGTGCCGCGCTTCGGGTGACCTTCTGGCACATGGTCCGGGCACTCCTTACCAACCGCCTGCAGCGCTCTCTCTCGAAGGTCTTTGATTTCGCCGTCCCAGCCTAGAGCAGTTACGTCCTCATGTTCCTTCCAGTCTTTAGGCGTGAACAGCCTGTAGCGCTTACCGCAGACCGAACAAGAAACCGGGTCGAGTTCAACGTGGTTCGCGGTGCTTGGATTGACGTCACTGCAGCTGCGTTCAGAGAGGTACAGAGTACCGGGTCGCATATCAAACATTATCGCAGCATGGCAGCGACTTCCTGTTCTCGGAATGGACGTGACCTGATCACATATTCCATCGGTGGACGAAGGCCGCAAACGCGTGCTGCTTATCGCGGCGAGTACCTTTCCGGATTTTCTTGAGAGGCAACGAACTCAGCGGCATGGAAAGGAAGATTAATCCTGAACTCTTTGTGGATGTCGCGCCACTGGTTTTCGAGCCATGTCCACTGGCACCAATTAGCGATATAGCCAGCGGCAACGACATAGGGCTGGTCTTTCGAGTTACCGGATGCATCAAAAAAACCTGTAAAGAAGGCCGTCAAGTGCCCCTCCGGGAAACGCGTGTATCGACGAACAGGGACGCACCCAACCTCGCGATTCGGAGTGTCATCGTCTCGAAATCTGCTCAGCCAGATCAAGGATGTCGGAACTACAGTCAAGAGGCATTGTGCGCCCCGAGTCTTGATTCCGCAAGAACGCCAGTGGTCGCCGACTGAAGTCGGTGCGCTCGGCAAAGGCTTTAACCATAAATCTCGGACGCAGTCTGAGAGGAGGTCCAAAGAGAAATGTACGGGGAAAAGCCAGAGCTACAAATACTGAATTGCTCGACCTGTGGAGAGCCATCTCTTCTTTGGATCGACCGGGAAGACATGGAGCGCTCGAAACTGGGCTTGTCTGTAGAGCGTGCGTTCGCGACCCGCGGCAATCAAACGTACTTAACCTATGTTGAACGCGGCTTCCTCACTCGAGGATATTGCCGAGCCTGCCAAAAAGCTTTGTCCCTGCGAGCATCTAATGCTCCGGCTCCGTGCCAAAGGTGCGGCTATTGCTTGCAATCTGGCCAAGTCTGCTGTCTGCCATACATAGACGCCCCGGTTGAGATCGACGAAAGATTTCATTATGTTGAGAAGATCAGGGGCCCCGGGCTCATAAGCGCATGGCAAGACGCTCTGGAAGAAGAATTGCTCCGCGATCCCGCTGACCGGGCTATGAGGGGCGCGGATCAACCGATCAACCCTGCTTTGACATCTTCCTTCCCACTGCTACAGTGAACAGGTAATTTCATCTCAAGAATCGCCATGGCACAACCGACAAAAATCGAGATCCGGAACATTCGCCTGGAAAACCTAATTGCTGATATGGAATCGAAGGGCATCCTGAGGATCCCGCGATTCCAGCGGGACTACGTATGGGAACGGTCGAAAGTAGCGGAGTTGCTCGACAGTATTTACCGGGAATTTCCCATTGGAAGCTTTTTCCTCTGGATCACGCCCCGGGAGTACCGGGACCTCTACAAGGATATCCCGGAACTCCGGCTACCTAATCCGGCGGACTATGAGCAGATCAAGATGATCCTCGACGGACAACAGCGCATAACGTCGTTGTACGTTGCCGCCAAAGGGCTCACAATAAAGGCAAATGGAAAGTCGGAGAAAGACTACAAGAAAATATGTTTCGACCTTGATACGCGAAATTTCCTAGTCGCTAAGCGCACTGAGGACAAGACACGAGTCGTGTCGGTCTGGCGATTCTTTAGTCGTGAAGGCGAGCGTGAAGTGTATGACGCCCTGACAAACGAGCGCCGAGAGTCCTTCCAAAGATGCCAATCCACGCTCTTAAATTACCCTCTGTCCATCGTGGAGGTTCGGGAAGTCCATCTTGGCGATGCGGTGAAGATCTTCGAGCGCATTAACCAGGGCGGGAAACGTCTTGGCCTCTTCGATTTGGTTGTGGCCAGTACCTGGAGCACCGACTTCGACCTGAAGGAGAAAGTCCGGGCCTTGAATAAAGCGCTCGAAGAAAAGGGATTTGGGAAGATTGACGAAGAAGTTGTCGCTCAGCTGATTTCTCTATTCGTGAAGGGACAGTGCACGAGAGCTGTACAGCTCCAACTAAAGAACGAGGAAATCAAGGCGGTCTGGGGCAAGATCGAGGACGCCATAAAGCTCGCCGTTGACTTTCTCAGTGCGAACCTCGGCGCGCGGATCTACGACTTCGTGCCATACCCCTCAATGATCGCGATGGTGGCGTACTTGTTCGTAAAGGCGGGCACCAGATCGCTGTCTCCGCAGCAGGCAGCCTTTGCGAAGGAGTGGTTCTGGAAAGTTGCATTTTCGCAGCGCTACAGCTCTTCTACTCTTACGCTGATGGGCAGTGATCGGACCGACTATTTTGACCCAGCGGCGGAAGGAAGGGTCGTGGCGCCGAACTATCCCGTTACGCTTACTCCCGAGGACCTTGAGTCCCTAATGATCCACACCCGCTCCGCGGTCAAGAATGCCATCCTCTGCATCCTCGCGCTGCGGGGACCCCGGCACTTTAAGAATGGTAGCGTCGTCGTACTGGATAGGAAGATCTGCTCCGAATACAACAATCCCGAGAAGCACCACATATTCCCTAAGGCTCTCCTTTCGCGGCTGCGTGTAAAAAACCGCCATCTGTTGGCGAACTTCGCCTTCATTCCCGGAGAGCTTAACAGAGAGATTAGTGCGACCAAGCCCAGTGAGTACTTTTCTAAGTTCAAGACGGAGAATACTCATTTCGATGAAGTGCTCGAAACGCACTTGATCCCTCATCAGCCGAACTCACCGATCTGGAAGGATGACTACGGAGCCTTCGCCAAGGCACGGATTGAGTCGATCTTCCATGAGATCGAAAAAGTGGTGGGCACGATTAGTCCGCTTGAAATTGAACTCGAACAGAACCCGGGTGCAGTCCTGGACCGGCTTGAGGCAGAACTGCGAACCCAAATAGACGGGGGTTTGACGGAACAGTTTGGCGATAAGTACTGGGATGTAATTCCGCAAGGAACCCGGGAATTAGTGGAAAGGAGGCTTTCGGAACGCCTTCGTCGGCATCCCTACGAGCGCGAAGATGCTGCCACCAACTATCAGCGGCTGACATTCTGCGACATCATGGACTACGCGCAGATCGTCCTGAAGAACTGGCAGGTTTTCGAAGGTGCCTTCGGGTCTCGTGGCGAGGTCGAAAGGCACTTTCTGAACCTCAAAGAGTATCGGAATGCCCTGAAGCATGCTCGCGAGATGAATGCTGTCGAGCGGAAACAGGGTGAGGCATCGGTGGAGTGGCTCTTCAGGATATTGGAGAGGGCGCGACAGGAGGCTGCGGTCTCTGAAGGAGGCCTCTCGCCAGCCGAGGCTCTCGAGTCCAATGGTCAAGACGAGGGTGATGAAGAGAAGGGTGACAAGAATATGGCGCCGCCCCGGCGATGGAATTGGGACCTATTAAAGATGCGTTTGAGAGAACTCGGGGAAGAAGAAGTGACGGCCGCTCAGCAGATCATCGATTGGGCCGGGAACAATAATGTCGACCTCGACTGGAGGACGAACCAGCGCGGCGGTTTTATCCTCCGTTATTCTTCCGAAGGCAAAAATAGATTTTCCCCGTTTGGGGTGACGGGTAACGGGAAGATATCATGGAACACTCCTAACCAGGGGAATGCGAGCCCGGATCCGTTCAATGACCGGGAAAAGCGGGCGGAAATACTAAAACGATTACAAGCGGTCAAAGGCGCAACGGTTGATTTGGACAATGTTGATGGATACGGCGGACTGAAACTGCCCCTCCGCGTAATAGCAAACGAAGACGCCCGCCGTGAATTCTTTTCCGTCTGCGCATGGATAAAAGAGACGCTGGAGGTTAAAGCGTGATTCCGGCGAGGGAAGGGTTTTGAGCGGCAAGAATTGACCGCCTGAGTCTTTCCCTGACACTCCTATTGGCGCGCATCAGAAAACGCGGTTTTTTGATCACGCGCCGGTTTGGCGGGGAGTCATTCCTTAAGGCTGGATCGTTGGCGCGTTCGATGAGCTGATTTTGCGTTCCAGGTATTGCAGGTAGCCAGGAGGAAGCGGCTGGAGCCTGATTTCTTCTAAGACCGGTAAGAAGTAATAAAGAGAACGCACCGGAGGCAGAGGGTGGGCCGGGTCGTGAGCGAGACGGCAGGCGGTGGCCAGGAGCAAGGCAGAGCGGACCAGATCCAGAGGGAATCCGCGCTGGTAGAGGATGGAAGCTAAATGCCGGTCGGAGCGGCTGAAGCGACGATGAGTATTCGGCAGTTGAAGATACAAACTGCGACGGGCGAGGATGTAGGCCTGTTGGGTCATGATTTCTGGCGCCGGGCGGCGATCTCCATTTCACTTTCACGTACGCGATAGCTTTGACCTTCGAGAAGAGTGATGTCGGCATGATGAGTGAGGCGATCCAGCAAGGTGGCGACCCTTCCCCCGAAGCCGAGGATTGAACGCATCGGGGACGCTGCCCTGCTGCGAATCCGCGAGCAGGCACGACTTCAAGTCCAAGGTCGCGAGGAGG
>OBLU010005297.1_pt1 | contig 11564 bp, 10 predicted proteins | sample 1518681 | NCBI WGS metagenome assembly OBLU01 (sample SAMEA3539304, study PRJEB22396) | soil metagenome | biome: tundra; feature: field; material: soil | place: USA | collected 2010-05 | depth 0.15 m
GGGGCACCCACGTCGTTGAGCACGATGACGTCTAATCCCTTGCGCCGCAGCTTGTCCGTGGCGTTGGCGACGAGGTCGTCTGTCTCCGCAGCGAAGCCGACCACAAGGAGGTGCGGACGCCGGGGATGGTCGCGCAGCGACGCCAGGATGTCGACGGTGGGCACCAGGTCAAGAGTCATCCCCGCCATGGCCTTCTTGATCTTGCGTGGGGCCACCTGACGGGGACGGTAGTCCGCGACGGCGGCGGCCATGAGCAGGAGATTGGCGGATCCGAGAGCCGTCCATACGGCGCTGCACATCTCCTCGGCCGTTTCGACCGCGGTGACCTGCAGCCCCGGCGTGGCCGGCGGAGGCGGCGCGGCGGTGATGAGCTCGACCCGTGCCCCGGCCTCGAGGCAGGCGGCAGCCAGGGCATTGCCCATCTTGCCACTCGATCGGTTGCCGATGAAGCGGACCGTGTCGATGGCCTCGCGCGTCCCCCCCGCGGTGACGACGGCTCGGATGCCATCGAGGCGGCGCCTCGACTCCGGCGATGTGGGTGGATGAACGCTCATCGCGCTCGGTGCGCGGCGGCCCTCAGAGGAGGGCCGCCGCCGCCTCCACGATGTCGGCCGGCTCCGTCATGCGGCCCATGCCCTCACGCCCGCTCGCCAGGCGGCCCGGGACCGGTCCGACGAAGGTGGCGCCCCGGCGGCGGAGCGTCTCGACGTGCTCGACGGTGGCGGCGTGCTCCCACATCGCCGTCTCCATGGCGGGGGCGATGACCAGCGGCGCGCGGCAGGCGAGAGCCGTCGTGGTCACCGCATCGTCGGCGAGGCCGAGGGCGAGCCGGGCCAGAAGATCCGCCGAGGCGGCGACGCACAGCTGCAGCTCGGCCCACGCCGAGAGGCTCAGGTGCTCCATGCCGTGGCCGTCGTCAGGGCTCTCCCAGAGGTCGGTGACCACCGGGTGCCCGGAAAGGCTCTGGAGGGTCACCGGACCGACGAAGCGGGTCGCCGCCTCGGTCATGGCCACCCTGACCTCGGCGCCGCGCCGGCGCAGCAGGGTGACCACGTCGCCGGCCTTGTAGGCGGCGACGCTGCCGCTCACGTAGAGGAGGATGCGGCGGCCGTCGAGGTCGCGCGGGGTCGAGGCGGACAGGCTCATGGGTTCATCACCTCACTGGGAGAGGGCGGTGCAATGCGGCCGCTCACGCCGCGCCCCGCGGATGGGGGCTGCGCTCGATGATGTTGAGGATCGCGCGGGCGGCCCGATGGACGTCGGCGTTGACCACCCGGTGGTCGTAGCGGTCCTGCTCTGCCATCTCCGTCGTTGCATTCTGCCAGCGCAACTCCAGGGTGTCCGGGCTCTCCGTGGCCCGTTCCGTGAGGCGGCGGCGCAGCTCCTCGAGGCTCGGCGGCAGGAGAAAGATGAAGATGGCCCCCTCCACGCGCGGCCGTATCCAGGCAGCGCCCTGCACGTCGATCTTGAGCACCATGTCCAGGCCGCGATCGAGCCCCTCGCGGACGCGGGCTTCCGAGGTGCCGTACCAGTGCCCGTGGACCCGCGCGTATTCGAGGAACTCGTGGCGCTGCGACAGGGCCACGAAGGTCGCCTCGTCGACGAAGGAGTACGAGGTGCCGTCCACCTCGCCGGGGCGCGGCGGTCGGGTGGTGTACGAGATGGAGTAGCCCAGCTCGGGAGCGATGCGGAACAGCTCCTGGAGAACCGTGTCCTTGCCCACGCCGCTCGGGCCGGAGATCACGAGGAGACGCCCCCGCGTTGCCGAGACGGGGGCGCGCAAGCTCACAGACGGCCCTCTCGCGCGGCCTCTCGAAGCTGGAGCAGCTCGGCTGGGAGGGGCGACTCAACCACGATCTCGCGGCCGTCGGCGGGATGGATGAAGCGGATCGTCACCGCATGCAGCGCCATGCGCGAGGCCGTCTCATGCCGGTGGCCGTACACGGGATCGCCGACCACGGGATGGCCGGTATAGGCGAGATGCACCCGGATCTGGTGGGTGCGCCCCGTGCGCAGCCGCACCTCCAGCTCGCCGACCCGGGGGTGGCGGGCGACGACGCGGAAGTCGGTAGTGGCCGGCCTCCCCGAATCGACGACGGCCATCCGCTTGCGTTCGTGCGGATCGCGGCCGATCGGCGCCTCCACGGTGCCGGTGGCCTCGGCGAAGTGGCCGTGGGCCAGCGCCCAGTAGACGCGAACGAGGCTGCGACGCTGGAGCTGGGCGGCGAGGTGGCGATGGGCCGCCTCGGTCTTCGCCACCACGAGGAGCCCGGAGGTGTCGCGGTCGAGCCGGTGGACGATGCCCGGCCGCTCGGCGCCGCCGACCAGCGACCAGGTGGCGCCCCGCTGGCGCAGCCCGTCGGCCAGGGTCCCGTCGGCATGACCGGGAGCGGGATGGACGACGAGCCCGGCGGGCTTGTCGATGACGGCGAGCCACTCGTCCTCGTAGACGACCTCCAGCTCCACCGCCGGGCCCGGCAGGGCGGGGGCGGCCTCCACCAGGGTTGGGAGGGTGATGTCCACCTGGTCCCCGGCGCCGATCCTCTGGCCAGGCTTGCCGGGGCGGAGGTTGACCGTGACGGCGCCGGCGGCGATCAAGGTCTGGGCGGCGTGACGGGTGATGCCTCGCGTCCTGGACATCCAGACGTCGAGCCGGGGGGCATCCTCGACCGCCGCCGTCACAGCTCCACTGCCGGCGAGACGTCCCTCGGCTGTCTGAAGGTCAACTCGTACACGAGGACCAGCATGCCACCCACGATGGCCATATCGGCGACATTGAACACGGGCCATACATGGAAGTCGATGAAGTCGGTGACGTGGCCGAAGATGAGTCGGTCGAAGCCGTCGGAAAGGGCACCGCCGAGGACGCAGCCCAGCACCACCTGGCGGAAGAGGCCACCACCCATCCTGGGGACGGCGATGAGGATGACGACGGCGACGACCGCCGCCACCACCACGTAGAAGGAGGTGAACTGGGGGAAGAGGCCGAAGGCGGCCCCCGAGTTCTGGATGTAGTGGATGGTCACGGGCCCGCTCGCCGGCACCTGCGTGTCGAGGGCCAGGGCGCTCGACACCCACCACTTGGTGAGGTGGTCGAGGAGGATGACGAAGGCGGCGGTGATCAGAAGAACGGCGAAACGCCGGCTCGTCGATGCGGGTCGTGCCCGCTGTGCCGCCGGCGTCGCGAGCGGCGCGTCGGGGAGCGCGGCCGTCTGCCCGGTCCGGCCGGCGGGGATCAGCGCTCCACCCCCAGCCAGCAGGGCTCCCCACCGATCTTGCCCGCCCATTCGCTCAGCGCCTCGCCCCTCCCGAGGCTGATGTCGGTCGCCAGCACTTCGGCCATGAGGTGGTCCCGGTGCGCCACGATGGCGCGACGAAGATCGCCGTCCGCCTCGACGTGGAGGTGGATGCGCTCGTCGAGCGCCAGCCCCGCCTGCTTGCGGAGGTCGTTGACCTTGCGCGACATGTGGCGGGCCAGGCCCTCCAGGTACAGCTCGTCGGTCACCGTGGTATCGAGGGCGACCCCCTCGTGCTGGCCCTCGAGCGGTGCGTAGACGACCGCCTTGACATTGAGCTCCTCGGCGAAGATCGCCTCCAGCTCCGGGGCAAGCCTCTCGCCGTGGACCGTTGCCTGCGCCAGAGGCTGGCGGACACCCAGACCGGCCGTCTCGCGGGCGGCGAGCCCGTCCTCGACCAGGCGGCGGAGCCGGGCCATCTCGTCCACCAGAACAGAATCGCGCCAGGCGGGATCGGCGCTCGGATAGTCGGTGAGGTGGACGGAGTCGGGTGCTCCGGCGGCGGGGGCTCCCGTCTCGAAGCCGCTGAGGTTGCGGTAGATCCTCTCGGCGAGGAAGGGCATGAAGGGGGCGACCAACCGCGACACCACGTGCAGGGAGGTGAAGAGAGTCGCGTAGGCCGACCGCTTGTCGGCGTCGGTGACGTCCGCCGACTTCCAGAAGCGCCGCCGCGAGCGCCGCACGTACCACGTCGAGAGATCCTCGACGTATAGCTCGATGAGCCGGGTGGCGGCCGTGGCGTCGTAGGCGTCGAGGGCGGCACGGACCGAGTCGACGCACTCGGCGAGGCGTGCCAGGCACCAGCGGTCCAGCTCCGGGCGTTGCTCCGGCGGCGGCGCCGGGGCCCCGGGATCGTAGCCGTCGATGCGCGCGTACTCGCAGAAGAACTTGTAGGTGTGCCAGAGGGTGAGGACGAAGCGCCGGACCACCTCGCGGATGAGGTCCGGGCCCACCCGATAGTCGCTGCCGGGGCTCACCGCGCTGTAGAAGTACCAGCGCGTGGCGTCGGCGCCGAACTCGTCAAAGCTGGTGGACGGGTCGAGCTTGTTGCCCAACCGCTTCGACATCTTGCGGCCATCTTTGTCAAGAACCAAGCCGAGACAGACGACGTTGCGATAGGCGGGCTGGTCGAAGAGAAGCGTGCTCTCGGCGAGCAGGGAGAAGAACCACCCCCGGGTCTGGTCCATGGCCTCGCAGATGAAGTCGGCCGGGTGGCGACGGGCGAAGAGATCCTGGTTCTCGAAGGGATAGTGGTACTGGGCGAAGGGCATGGCGCCACTGTCGTACCAGCAGTCGATCACGTCGGGGACCCGCCGCATCACCCCCCCGCAGGCCTCGCACTCCAGGGTCACCTGGTCGATGTGCGGCTTGTGGAGGTCGTCGTCCGCGGTCAGGCCGATCTCCGCGGCACTGCCGACGCAGCGGCGTGCGTCGCATGCCTCGCAGATCCAGATGGGCAGCGGCGTTCCCCAGTAGCGGCTTCGCGACAGGTTCCAGTCGACCAGGTTCTCCAGCCAGTCACCCATGCGGCCGTCGCGGACGTGGGCGGGCTGCCAGGCGACGGACCGGTTGTTCTCGATCAGCCGCTCCTTGACCTGGGTGGTGCGGATGAACCACGAGGTGAGTGCGTAATAGAGGAGCGGGGTGCCGCAGCGCCAACAGAAGGGGTAGGTGTGGCGGATCGTTCCCGCCTTGTAGAGACGCCCATCGGAACGGAGGTCGTCGATGATCTTGGGGTCCGCGTCCTTGACGAAGAGGCCCCGGTACCTCGTCTGGCCGTCGAGGAAGCGGCCGTCGAGGCCGACGACGTGGCGAATGGCGACGCCCTCGCGCTGGCAGAGCGCCAGGTCGGCCTCGCCGTAGGCGGCGGCGGTATGGACGATCCCCGTCCCCTCCTCCATCGACACGAGCTCCGGCGCCGCCAGGATGACGAAGGCCCTGCCCTCCGGGAGCAGGTCGGTGAAGAGCGGGTCGTAGCTGCGGCCCACGAGGTCGGTGCCGGTCATCTCGGCCCGCACCTCGAAGTCGCCGTCGATCACCTCGAGCCGCTCCCTGGCGAGGATGAGGCGCTCACCGCCCTGCTCGATCTCGACGTAGATGCTGTTGGGGTGGACGGCGAGGGCCACGTTGCCGGGCAGTGTCCAGGGCGTGGTCGTCCAGGCGAGCACGGAGGTGTCGAGGCCGCTCAGCTTGAACTTGACGTAGACCGAGGGGTCGGTGACGTCGTCCTCGTAACCCAGGGACAGCTCGTGCGAGGAGAGCGTCGTCTGGCAGCGGGGACAGTACGGCGTCACCTTGTAGCCCTGGTAGAGGAGGTCGCGGTCCCAGAGCCGGCGGAGGCTCCACCACACCGACTCGATGTAGCTCCCGTCGAAGGTGCGGTAGGGATGCTCCATGTCGATCCAGAAGCCGAGCCGGTCGGTCATCACCTCCCAGTCGTCGATGTACTCCTGCACCGACTTCCGGCAGAGGGTGTTGAAGGCGGCGACGCCGTAGTCCTCGATCTGCTTCTTGCCGCTGATGCCCAGCGCCTTCTCCACCTCCAGCTCGACGGGAAGGCCGTGGGTGTCCCACCCGCCCTTGCGGTCCACGGCATATCCGCACATGGCCCGGTAGCGGGGAAAGAGATCCTTGTAGCTGCGGGCGAGGACGTGATGAATGCCGGGGGAGCCGTTGGCGGTGGGTGGCCCCTCATAGAAGACGAAGGGCTCACCGTCGCGGCGCAGATCCAGGCTGCGGCGGAAGACATCTGTGCGCTTCCACAGGTCGAGGATGCGCCGTTCGCCCTCGGCGAGCTGGGCGCGGTTGTCCACAGCGGCGAAGCGGGGGGGGCGCGTCATCGGGGCAAGGATACCCAGCGGCCCGGCCCATGCTGCGGCCTGGCGGCGACCCGGCGCGCAGAGGAGTGCCTGAGCTGCGGGCGGGACGGACGCTCAGCGCAGGGTTGGGGCCGCGCCCGGCTGCCGGTCCCCGAAGATGGCACGGCCGATCCGGACCATCGTGGCGCCCTCGGCGATGGCGATCTCGAAGTCGTCCGTCATCCCCATGGACAGCTCAGGCAGGGCGATGTCGAGGGACGCCTCGAGGCGGTGACGAAGCTCCCGGAGCCGGCGGAAGCAGTCCCTCGCCGCGGCCGGCGCGCCGAATGGGGCGACGGTCATCAGCCCGTCCACCCGGAGCCCGGGGAGTGACGCGATGCCGGCGACGACCGCCCCAACCTGGTCGTGGGCCATCCCGGTCCGGCCCGGTATGCCGGTGAAATCGACCTCGGCGAGGACGGCGATGGGGGGCAGGTCCGGGTCACGCCGCCGCGAGAGCGCACCGCCGATGGCCTCGGAGTCGAGGCTGTGGATGGTGTCGAACAGTCCGGCGGCCAGCGCCGCCTTGTTGGCCTGGAGGTGGCCGACCAGGTGCCAGTGGAGCCCGGACGGGACGGTGGCGCGCTTTGCCCTGGCGTCCTGCACCCGGTTCTCTCCGACATCGGTGACACCCGCCGCCACAGCCGCGCAGATCTCCGCCGGCGAGACCGTCTTGGTGATGGCGATGAGGCGGACGGAGGCTGGGTCGCGGCCGGCACGCTCGGCGGCATCGGCGATGCGGGCGCGCACTCCGCCGAGGCGCCCTCCGATCCCGCTGTCGGGCACGGCGGCGACATCCGTCACGGGGAGAAGTTTGACCCATCCCCCGCGTGACGGCCAGTGGCGAGGGCTACTTGCCGAGGTCGAGGGCGAGCTCCTCCCCCGCCCCACGAGGCTTCGCCCGGCGCCCGGCGCTCCGCCGCGTCTCCGGAGCATGGGTGAGGACATCCTCGATCTCCGCCCGCATGTCGGCGACATCCTTGAAAGATCGATAGACGGAGGCGAAGCGGACGTAGGCGATCTCGTCGATGTCGCGGAGCAGCTCCATCACCCGCTCGCCGATGACGCGCGACGCGACCTCGGCAACGCGTTCGCCGCGCAGCCGGTTCTCGACCTCCTCGGCCAAAGCCTCCATCTCCTCGGAGGCGATGCCACGCTTGGTGCTGGCGATGAGCAGGCCCGCCAAGAGCTTCTGCCGGCTGAACTCCTCGCGGTGGCCGTCCTTCTTGACCACGGTGAGGTGCGTCGCCTCGATGCGCTCGTAGGTGGTGAAGCGCCGGCTGCAGACCAGACACTCGCGGCGCCGCCGGATCCCCGTCTCGGTGTCGCGGGAGTCCACCACCTTGGACTCGACCGCCGCGCAGTACGGGCACCTCACGGACGCGGCCCGCTATGGCGTGGCTCGAACCCCGCACCGGGGTCGTGCCGGCGCACTCCACCATCGCCCCGGCCCACACCGATGGTTGGCCCCGGAGGCCTCGCCGCCATCCTCAGCACCACCGAGCCTGCCGTCGCGTGGTGAGCGTGAACCCTATCGCCGGTCCCGGAGGAAGGCGGGGATGTCGAGGTCGTCAGGGTTCAAGGGCATCGAGCCGCGTGGGGGGATGACGAAGGCGGAACGTACCTCCGCGGCCACGGGACGCGCCGCCGGCTCGTAGGCAAGAGTACCGAGAACATCGATGTGGCCGGTGAAACCGGTGGCGATCACGGTGATCTTGACCTCGCCCTTCATGCTCTCGTCGATGACGGTGCCGAAGATGATGTGGGCGTCGGGATCGGCGGACTCGCTCACCAGCTGCGCCGCCTCGTTGACCTCGTACAAGGTGAGGTCAGTGCCGCCCGTGATGTTGAGCAGGATCCCCTTGGCGCCGGCGATGGTCGTTTCCAGGAGCGGGCTGGCGACCGCATCGCGGGCGGCGTCGGCGGCACGCGTGTCGCCGGTGCCGAAACCGATGCCCATGAGCGCAGCCCCCTGGCCGCTCATGATGGTCTTGACGTCGGCGAAGTCGAGGTTGATCAGCCCGGGGAAGACGATCAGGTCGCTGATGCCCTGAACGCCCTGGCGGAGCACGTCGTCAGCAACCTTGAAGGCCTCGGTGATCGGCGTCTTCTTGTCGACGACCTGCATCAGCCGCTCGTTGGGGATGGTGATGAGGGTGTCCACCCTCTCCTGCATGTTGCTGATGCCCTCTTCGGCCACCCTCTGGCGGCGCAGGCCCTCGAAGCGGAAGGGCTTGGTGACCACACCGATGGTCAGTGCCCCGCCCTCCCTGGCGATCTCGGCGACGACGGGGGCGGCGCCGGTGCCCGTGCCACCGCCCATGCCGGCGGTGATGAAGATCATGTCCGAGTCGGCGAGCGCCTTGCTCAGCTCCTCACGCGACTCCTCAGCGGCTTGGAGCCCCTTCTGCGGATCGCCGCCGGCACCCAGTCCGCGGGTCAGCTTGCCGCCGATGCGGATCTTCTTATGGGCGCCGGACTGCTGCAGAGCCTGGTGGTCCGTGTTGACAGCGATGAACTCGACGCCCTTCAGGTTGCTGCGGATCATTCGGTTGACGGCATTGCTGCCGCCACCGCCGACGCCGACGACGCGGATGCGTGCGTTCCCCTCGAGGGTCCTGTCCAGGTCTGCCATCACGCCCTCCTCGCGCTGCCTCTTCGGATCGCCGCCCGCGTGGGCAGTGAACTGCTGGGTCATCCGGCGCAGCTCGCGCTCTCGATCGTTCATCTCACTCTGTCCCACCATATGCTCATCAGAAGAGTTCTCGCAGCCATCGACCAAAACGCTCGCCCACCGGCTCTCCGGTCGGGGTGTGGCCGTTCACCCCGTTCGAGGGCCGCGCGACACGACCCCGCGACCGTGCCCCCCAGCGGAGCAACCCGACCACGGTGGCATGATCGGGCCCCTGGATCTCATCGTTCATGCCGCTCACTCCCTGCGGCGCCGCCACCCGGGCGGGAAGATTGGTGACCTGCTGGACCATCTCGGCGAATCCCCGTAGCAGCGATCCGCCCCCGGTGAGGACGATGCCGCCGGGGAACAGCGCGGGCGGGCCGGCCAGCTCGATCTGGGCGCCGATGAGTTGCGCCATCTCCCGCGCCCTGGGGCCGATGATCTCCGCCAGGTAGCGCTGGGGCACGTTGACCGGCTCGTCGTACCCCATCGGCGTCAGCACGACCTCGGCGTCCGCGGGCAGGGTGAGCTGGAGGCAGTGGCCGAAGCTGCGCTTCACCACCTCGGCCGTGTCGAGGTCGCAGCGCAGGCCGACGGCCAGATCGCCGGTGACGTGGTTGCCGCCGACGGGAAGCACCGCCGTGTGGATGATGCTGCCCCGGGTGAAGACGGCCACGTCGCTGGTGCCGCCGCCGATGTCGACCACCACCACACCCCGCTCCAACTCGTCCTCACTGACCACGGCCTCCGCCGAGGCGAGCACCTGGAGCACCAGGTCGTCGACGTCGAGCCCGGCTTTGTGGACCACCTTGATCACGTTCTGGATCGCGGTGTTCGCCCCCGTGACGATGTGGGCGTCGACCTCCAGCCGGCTGCCCGCCATGCCCACGGCGTCCCGCACCCCGTCCTGGCCGTCGACGGTGAATTGCTGGGGAAGGATGTGCAGGATCTTGCGGTCGCTGGGCACGGAGACGGCCCTGGCCGCGTCGATGGCCCGGCCGACGTCCTGCTGGCCAACCTCGCGCCGGCCCGCCCCCACGGCCACCACGCCGCGGCTGTTCTGCGAGGTGATATGGCCCCCGGCGAGGCCGACGACGGCGGAGTCGATGGCGACGCCCGCCATCTGCTCGGCGAGATCGACGGCCTCGGCGACCGCTTCGGCGGCGCGGTCGATCTCGATGACGGCACCTTTGCGGATTCCCCGGGAGACGGCCTCCCCCACCCCGAGGACGCGTATGCCCGCGGATTCGAGGTCAGCGACGGCACAGCACACCTTCGTCGTTCCCATATCGAGTGCAAAGACGCGGCGAGGACGGCTCACACTGAGTTTGCAGTATAGCCGCGGCCGTGGGGCGAGGGAAGCGTTTTCGGGCGCGAAACCGCAAGATGTCGGGTTTGTGGCCACGGCACGACACAATATGTTGCCGGTCCCGGAAGCGCCGAAAGCCGCTGACGCGTCGATCACCGCAGGGGGGACCGGGCGCCGTCCCCCTGTCCTCGACTGCGGCTCCCGACAGTGGCAAAGGCACCCCCACGTTTCACCGAAGCCCGGCCTGGCCGGAGGCCCGCGCCGCAACTGTCCCCAGTGGCCGTCTCATTGCGGTGGCAGTCCGCGACGCAAAGAGGCGCGAATGGTGCAGACAACGAACCCCGGCGGGCCAAGCGTGCCGAACCTCGGCGGCGTCCATGACTGCCGAACCCCGGCCGCGCCCATGACGGCCGAATCCCGGCGGCGCTCGCCGACCGATCTCACAGCGGGACCGGCGCGGGAGGCGCCATCGCGATGCGCAGGCAGCGTCCGTCTGCCACCATGACGCCATCATGCGGGTCTCCTCGCTCTTCGGCTCGGGCACGCCCACCTTCAGCTTCGAGTTCTTCCCTCCCCGGGACGATGCCGGGGTGGCATCGCTCTTCGCCACCATCGCCCAGCTTCGCGACCTCGACCCGGGGTTCGTCTCCGTCACCTACGGCGCCGGCGGCAGCACGCGAGCCAGAACCGTGGACCTGGTGCGGCGGATCCACCGAGAGCTGGACATCACCCCGGTGGCCCACCTCACCTGCGTCGGCGCCGGACGGGAGGAGCTGCGCGGCGTCCTCGCCCAGCTCGTCGACGCCGGCATCGAGAATGTGATGGCGCTACGGGGAGACCCGCCTCGGGGCGAGACGGGCTTCATCCCCGCTCCCGACGGTCTGGCCCACGGCTCGGAGCTGATCTCGCTGATCACGCAGTCGTACGACCTGTGCGTGGGCGGTGCCTGCTACCCGGAGACCCACCTGGAGTCCCCGTCGATCGCCGAGGAGATCCGCTACACGAAGGAGAAGGCGGATCGGGGCGCCTCATACCTGGTCACGCAACTCTTCTTCGACAACCAGGCGTACTTCCGCTTCGTGGCGGCTGTCCGCGCTGCCGGGGTGACGGTCCCCATCGTCCCCGGCATCATGCCCATCACCAGCGCCGCCCAGCTCCACGGGTTCATCGCCAACCTGCGCGTGAAGATCCCGGAGCCGTTGATGTCGGCGTTCGAGGCCCGGCAGGACGACCCGCAGGCGGTGCTGGAACTCGGAGTTGCGTGGTCGACCCTGCAATGCGCCGAGCTGCTGAGCGGCGGCGCCCCGGGCATCCACTTCTACACCATGAATCGCTCCCCCGCGACCCGGGCCATTCTCTCGGCCCTGCTGGCCGCGCGCCCCTGGGAGAGCCGCCGCTAGCCGGACGCGACGGGGGTCGGCGACGGT
>OBLU010005299.1_pt1 | contig 11563 bp, 8 predicted proteins | sample 1518681 | NCBI WGS metagenome assembly OBLU01 (sample SAMEA3539304, study PRJEB22396) | soil metagenome | biome: tundra; feature: field; material: soil | place: USA | collected 2010-05 | depth 0.15 m
ACGTGGTGCGACCGACGTCGGTGATCGACTGGTCGACCTCAGTGGTGGGCGCAGCCGCGTAGGCTGCGACACGTGAAGATCCTCACCGTCGTTGGAAATCGCCCTCAGTTCATCAAGGCCTCGGCCGTCTCGGGGCTCCTGCGCGAGGAGCACGAGGAGGTGCTGGTACATACCGGCCAGCACTACGATGACTCGCTCTCGCGAGTGTTCTTCACCGAGCTGGGCCTCGCAAAGCCCGAGCGCGAGCTGGGCATCGGCGGGGGTTCGAACGAGTCGCAGACGACCAGGATGCTGACGGCGCTGGAGGGCTTGGTAGGAGAGGTGGGGCCTGACGCGGTGCTGGTGTACGGCGACACGAACTCCACTCTGGCGGGAGCGAAGGCGGGAAAGCACGCAGGGATCCCAGTGGTGCATGTGGAGGCGGGGATGCGCAGCTTTGACAGCACGATGCCCGAGGAGCTCAACCGCATCGCGACCGACTGGGTGAGCGAGCTGCTGTTGTGCTCCTCAGAGGTGGCACGGGAGAATCTGACGCGCGAGGGCGTGCCCGGCAAGGCGGTGGTGGTGGGCGACGTGATGGTGGATGTGGCATTGCGCTGGCAGCCCAGAGCGCGAGAGCGCACCGATGTAGCCGAGGAGTTCGGCGTAAAGGCGGGTGAGTACCTGCTCCTGACCGCCCACCGCGCGGGCAACGTCGATGACCCGGAGCGGCTGAGCGCGCTGGTCGGATTGCTGCGAGCCCTGCCGGGACCGATCCTGTTTCCCCTGCATCCCCGCACACGCGCACGCCTGCAGGCGGCGGGCCTGCTGGCCGAGCTGGAGCAGCTCGACAGCGTGCGACTGACCGAGCCTCTGGGCTACGTCGAGTTCAGCGCGCTCGTCTGCCAAGCGCGAGCGGTCGTGACCGACTCAGGAGGCGTCCAGAAGGAGGCGTACCTTGCCGGGGTGCCCTGCGTAACGCTGCGAGCGAACACCGAGTGGGTCGAGACGGTGCAGAGCGGCTGGAACACGCTCGTCGACCTCGACGTCCAAGCTGCGCTCGCGGCGCTCGAGCAGGCGCCGCCGACCGCACATCCGGAGCTGTACGGCGACGGGCACGCCGCCGAGCGCTGCGTGCAGGCGATCGGCTCGCTGGGAGCCGCGAAGGGCGCCCGCGGATGAGCGAGGAGCTCGAGTCGGTACGTATCGGGGTCGTCGGCCTCGGTTACTGGGGACAGAACCTCGCGCGGAACTTCGCCGCGATTGCCGGCTGCGAGCGCGCCTGGCTGTGCGACGCCTCGCCGGATGCCCTTGACAGCCTGGCCCCGTCCTTCCCGGGCGTCCGCACGACCGGCAATCTGGAGGACCTGCTGAACGACCCCGAGCTGGATGCTGTGGCGCTGGCCACTCCGGTACCTACCCACTCAGAGCTTGCGATCCGTGTCGCCAATGCGGGCAAGCACTGCTTCGTGGAGAAGCCGCTTGCGACCACCGCCGCCGAGGCCGAGGAAGCGGTCGCGGCCGCCGAGGGAGCCGGGCGGATCTTGATGGTGGGTCATCTGCTCGAGTATCACCCGGCTGTCGATCGCCTGAAGGAGCTGCTCGACGAAGGGCAGCTGGGTGATTTGTATTACGTGTACTCCAACCGCCTGAACCTCGGCCAGCTGCGGGCGGAGGAGAACGCTCTGTGGAGCCTCGGCGCGCACGACGTCTCGGTGGTCCTGCGCCTGATCGGGGAGGAGCCCGAGGAGTGCTCGGCGCACGGCGAGTCCTATCTGCGCAAGGGCGTGCAGGACGTGGTCTTCTGCTACCTGCGCTTCCCCTCCGGGTTGAGCGCCCACCTCCACCTCTCCTGGCTTGACCCGCACAAGGAGCGGCGCCTGACCGTCGTCGGCGCGCGGCGGATGGCGACCTTCGACGACATGCTGCTGGAGGGCAAGCTGACGGTTTACGACAAGGGCTTCGACGAGGACGCGCACACGTGGGGCGAGTACATCGCGCGCTCGGGCGAGAGCTTCTCACCGCAGATCTCCAACTCCGAGCCGCTGCGCTTGGAGTGCGAGCACTTCATCCAGTGCATCCGCTCCGGGGCGACGCCCCGCTCGGACGGCCTCAGCGGGCTGCGCGTGGTGCGCGTGCTCGAGCGCCTGCAGCGTTCGCTCGACGCCTGACGCCCTACTGTCAGCGGATCAGGATCGGATCGCTGTAGTTGAAGACGTGCGCGCCTTCTGAGACCTTGATCAGCGCGCGGTATAGACCGCGGTGGCGCAGGCGCACGACGGCGCTGAAGCGCGAGACGGTCGCCGTGCCGGCCCTGACGGTCGTGCCGCCCTCGTTGACCGAGTTGCCAGGCCGCAACAGCTGGAAGCCGACCTGTGCGCCGACCTCCGCGGGGGCGACCGTGCCATACAACCGCACGAACCCGCGACGGCGGGCGCGGCGCACGTGGAAGGAGACCCGCACCGCGACCTTCTCCAAAACCGGCAGACTCACGACCACAGGCGAGCCGACCGTCACGACGCGCAGATAGGCGGTTTCGAGCAGGCCCAAATAAGGGAAGGAGAAACCGCCCACCGAGTTCGTCAGCTCGGGATTGCCGACCGTCTTGAAGCCCGCGATATAGGGAAACGGGTTGACCTGCAGCACGATCGCGTGGTTCGCCCCGCCGGTCCCCGACAGCGTTCCCTCCGCGTAGAACGACTGACCGAACACAACCGGGTTCGGCGCACCGACGAGCTGCAGCGAAAGTGGGATCTTCGGCGTGGTGAACGTGCGATCTTTGCCCAGCGCGATCCCGGCCGGTCCGTACGCCACCACCCGGTAGTGGTAGAGCGTCTCGGGCAGCAGACCCGTGATCATCTGACTGACCCTCACCGAGGTCGTCGCGTTGCCCCCGGGGGAGAGCGGCGACTGGGCGCCGTAACGGCTGGTGGTGCCGTACTGGAAGGCGTAGTTGGTGCCGGCCCCTTTGGCGTTGATGTAGCCGTAGAGAATCGCCGAGGAGTAGCTCACGTTGGAGACGCCGGAGGTGCTGGCAGTGGGCGGAGCCTGGGCGGCCTGCCCGCTGGCGGGGAGCGCAAGCGCCGCCGCGATGAGGGCCAGGGCGAGGAGGACTACCGGCCGAGGAGCGCGGCGGGCACGTCGCGTATTTGCAATAGAGGCCATTTTCATCTCACCCAAACCTAACCCGCCCAGCGGCGCGAAGTAGCGATTTCGACTCACGAGTGTGTATCTACCCGTGCCAGCACTTCTAAACCGCCGATCCTGCACACTAGGCCTGGAGCGCAATTCGCACTGTCACCGGCTGGCTTTCGAGCGCGCGGAAGGTCGCCGCGTTGATCGCCTGGCCGATGCGGTTGTTGGCGAACGTGCGGATGCGGGCCTTGACGTCGTCGTCTGGGAGAAGCTCCGCGGTACCGGTGCGCCAGCTGCGACCGAGGCGCACCCGCACCTCTGGGCTGGCCTGGAAATTGCGCACCCAGCCGGCGTGCGCCCCGTGCTGGGCGATCAGCCACAGCGTCTGTCCGTCGGGCGTATACGCGACGACGGGCGTGTGCCGCACAGCGCCGGTGCGCCGGCCGATCGTCTCCACGAGCGCCATCCCGGGTGGCGTGATCCCGATCCTGAACAGACCCCGCATCAGTGGATTGGCGGTATAGCGCCCAATCAGGATCTCCCAGCGCCGCTTTACGGGTCTATCCATGTTCTGAGGAGCATATCCAGCCTGCCCTCCTCGTTTGCTCAGCCGGAGAGCAGCTCGCGCTTGGCCGCGGCGTACTCCTCGTCGCTGATTGCCCCTCTGTCATGTAGGGCGGCGAACCGCTCGATCTCGGCGGCCTTGGAGTGACCGTAGGACGCCGTCGGCGCCACCTCGACCCGGGCGCGGCTGATCTTCTCGCCCAGCGCGTGGGCGTACTCGTGTATCGAGGCGCGCATCGATATCGCCTCGGCGTCGGGGAACTCCCCGGCGATCTGGCCGCGCAGGACATGAGTCCCCACGAAGGCAAGGACGGCGAGCAGAAGCATCGACCATGGGTCGCGGGTGGCTGAGATCGGGCCCCAGATGAAGAGCAGGGCAAGTAGCCCCGCGGTGATCCAGTAGGCCATGCCCGGGTGCTCGCGGAAGTGCGGCGCCAGGAAGCGACGAGCGGCGAGCGCCCGGCGCGCCGGTCCCGCGAACCACGCCGAGAGGATCACCGGGATGCCGATGATGAGCGCGCCACCGGCGACCTGCACGAGCAGCGAGGTGGCCACCGAGTACGCGTCGTTGGCGGCGGGTTCGATCGATGCATCGCTGGTGATCGCCGAGACGAGTTGAGCCTGTCCGATCTTGCGGGCGACGAGCACGAGCAGACCGGAGAACATCAGACTCAGGCCGACCCACATGAGCGTGCGCCGCCGATGTTCGCGAGCCAGGAACACCGCCCACGCGTAGAGCGCCAGCACGAGGATGGTCAGCCACACGGCCAGCGCGTGCAGCGCTTTGGCCAGGTTGCGCACCAGCCCGAGCTGACTCGAGGTGACGACCTTCAGGCTCGCCACCGAGGCTGGCAGTTTTTTCGCTGTGCCCGGGGGCAGGCCGAGACGCTGGGCGAGATCGGCCACGATCTGGCGCAGGTTGAGTGAGACGGTGCCGCCGTGGATCTGTACGCGAGATCCGCCACCGTTGACGATCGTGACCAGTGTCTGGTCGGCTGCGTAGTTGGCTTTCTTCCAGATGCTCTGCACCACGGGAGTGGCAAGCGCCCGCTCGGCGCCCTGTTCGGCCACGCTGTGGAGCGCCCCCGAGAGTGGACCCGCGAGCGGCGCCAGCTGGTTGGGCAGCCCCGACTCCAGCTCGGCGGACACGTTGACGTTCGCGTACAGCTGATCGATCAGGTAGGCGGATAGGGCTGTGCGGATCGTTTCCTTCTGCAGCAGCGCGGTGCTCGTCCTCGACCAGTTGGTCGGGTTCAGCAGCTGACGGTTGGCCCAGATGGCAAATATCGCGAGAACCGCAAGCAGCGTCGCAACCGCGAGGATCAGACGCACCCGTATGTGGCGGGGAGGTTCAGGCGGGGAAGGGTCAGGCGCCATCTAGCTCACAGTGCGCTCAGGATGATCACGGGACCTTTGAGAATCCCGATATCTCGTGTGGCGATCATGGTCGTCCTTATCGGGAGAGGGAAGGAAACCGTCTTCCCGCTGCCGGCTGTGGAGCGCTACGAGCCTACTGTTAATTGAAGGCTCACACCGGAGCCTCGAGGGCTTGCGCCGGAGCTGCTGTGCGCCGAACGCGCCGGCGAGGGCCTCTAGGTGTGCGCCACCCGCACCAAGGCGGGAGCGGGAGCGGCCTTCTCGGCCCAGTTTTGCCGTAGAAAGGCCTCGGTCGCGGCTACGTCGAGGGGACGGGCGAAGAGGAAGCCCTGCCCGCTGTCGCAGTCCTGTTCTCTGAGAACGGAGAGCTCTTGCTGTTGCTCGATGCCCTCGGCGAAGGTCTCGATCGAGAGCGCCTTGCCGAGCTGCACGAGTGTGTGCATGAGGGTCTCGCCCTCCTCGTTGTGTGTCAGCCCCGAGATGAAGGAGCGGTCGATCTTCAGCGCGTCGACCGGGAAGCGTTGGAGGTGAGCGAGCGATGAGTAGCCGGTCCCGAAGTCATCGATCGCGATCCGCACGCCGAGCGCCTTGACGGCGGTGAGCCGGCGAGCGGTTTCCTCGACGTTGCGCATGAGGGTCGTCTCGGTGATCTCGATCGTCAGCGCTCCCGGGTCCAGGCCGCTCTCTGAGAGCGCGCCTTCGATGTCGGTTACGAGCTGATCGGTGTCGAGCTGGCGGCCGGAGACGTTGACGGCCATGCCGATCGGATACCCGGTCTCGCGCCACGCGGCGCCCTGAGCGCAAGCCTCCTCGAGCACCCACTTGCCGACGTCGACGATCAATCCTGTCTCCTCGAGCAGAGGGATGAAATCGTCGGGCTGAACGACGCCGCGCGTCGGGTGCTCCCAGCGGATCAGTGCCTCGACGCCGGTGGGACTCATATCGCTCAGGTCGATAGTCGGCTGATAGGCGAGAAAGAACTCGTCTTTCTCGAGCGCCTCGCGCAGATCCATCTCGAGTTCCATACGGTTCTGGAGGGTGTCCTGCATGCCGGTCTCGAACACGACGTAGCGATTCTTGCCATCCCACTTCGCCCGGTACATCGCGATGTCCGCGTTGCGCAAGAGCTCCTCGGCTGAGGTGTGATCCCCCGCGGCGATCCCGACGCTCGCCGTCACGGTCAGATGAGTCTCCTCGTCCGCTCCGAGCTTGAACGGATGCTTGAGCGCCTCGAGCAGGCGCTCGGCGACCAGCTCAGGTCCTGCCGCCAGCGAGAGCTCCTCGGAGATCACGACGAACTCGTCGCCGCCGAGGCGCCCCAGCGCATCGGCGTCGCGTATCACGCCCTCGAGCCTCGCGGCGACCGCGCGCAGGAGTTCGTCGCCGACACCGTGACCGAGCGTGTCGTTGATCGACTTGAAGTTGTCGAGATCGACGAACAGCGCCGCCACCGGGGTCTGGCTGCGACGCGAGCGCGCGAGCATCTGCTCGACACGGTCCAGGATCAACGTCCGATTCGGGAGCCCTGTCAGCGCGTCGTGTGTCGCCAGGAACGAAAGCTCCTCCTCGCGCCGCGCGAGCTCTTCGTCTGTGCGCTGGCGCTCGGTCTCGAAGCACTCGCACATTCGAACGAGGCTGAACTCGAGACTCAGCTGCAAGATGCTCAGAGCTTGGGGGAGCGCCTCGGGCGCGAGCTCGAGTTGTGTTGCGGTCTCCTGCAGAACCTCGGCCATCACATTGCGCCAGGAGAAACAGCGACTGGTCACCTCGTTCAGCGACGCCGCGCGGTGGGCCGCCAGCTCGCCAAAGATCTCCCAGGTGTCCCGGCCGGCCTCGAGCGCCACCTCCATGCCCTCTCCCGCTATCCACCGGGCCACCGCCATCGTGGAGCTTCTGCTGATTCGCTCGAAGCTGCCTTGAACCACGGCATCGATCACTTCGCCCGATCCCGCGGTCCGCACGACCGTCAGGTTGAGCACATCCTCGACTCGCGCCTTCAGCGCCTCGCCGAGACGGCAGAGATCCTCCGAGAGGTCCTCCACCAGCACGGTCGGCGGCGTCGGGAGGAGCGTCTCGTACATTTGCTGACTCGAGCCTTGCGCAGTCATATCGAGAAGCAATCGACGGGGGCCGGCAATTCCATGAATCCAACTCGATGAAGTAGACACTTGGCCAGCGAGGGCCGGCGTGGGCACCGGACTTGTAGCCTTCGCGCTCGTGAGCACGCACAAAGCCGACTCCAAAGCCGACGCCAAAGCCGACGCCAAAGCCGACGCGATCGTGGTCGGGGCCGGCCTGGCCGGCCTGGTCGCAACCGCCGAGCTGACCGACGCCGGACATCGCGTGATCCTGCTCGAGCAGGAGCCCGAGGCGTCGCTGGGCGGTCAAGCGTTCTGGTCCTTCGGAGGCCTGTTCCTAGTGGATAGTCCCGAGCAGCGCCGGATGGGGATTCACGACTCGCGTGAGCTCGCCTGGCAGGACTGGCTCGGCACCGCCGGGTTCGACCGACCGGAGGACGAGTGGCCGCGCCGCTGGGCCGAGGCCTATGTCGACTTCGCCGCCGGCGAGAAGCGCTCGTGGCTGCATTCCCAGGGCGTGCGCTTCGTGCCGAATGTCGGCTGGGCCGAGCGCGGCGGCTATCTCGCCACCGGCCACGGTAACTCCGTCCCGCGCTTCCACGTCACCTGGGGCACCGGGCCCGGGGTGATCGAGCCGTTCGTTCGCCGTGTGCGCGAGGGCCAGCAGCGCGGCCTCCTCGAGCTGCGCTTCCGCCACCAGGTCGACGAGCTGACCGTTACTGACGGCGTCGTTACCGGGGTCGCCGGGCATATCCTCGCGCCGAGCGCTGTCGCGCGGGGTCAGGCCAGCTCGCGAGAGACCATCGGCGAGTTCGAGCTGGAAGGGCAGGCGGTGATCGTCACCTCCGGCGGGATCGGCGCCAACCACGAGCTCGTCCGCAAGAACTGGCCGAAGCGCCTGGGCGAGGCGCCTAAGAACATGATCTGCGGGGTGCCAGATCACGTCGACGGGCGGATGCTTCAGATCAGCGAGACCGCCGGCGCAAACATCATCAACCCGGACAGGATGTGGCATTACACCGAGGGCATCCGCAACTGGGCCCCGATCTGGAGCCGCCACGGCATCCGCATCCTCCCAGGCCCATCCCCACTCTGGCTGGACGCGGTCGGCAAGCGACTGCCCGTACCTCTCTTCCCCGGCTTCGACACCCTCGGCACGCTCGAGCACATCATGGGCACCGGCCACGACTACACGTGGTTCGTGCTGACACAGAAGATGATCGAGAAGGAGTTCGCGCTCTCGGGCTCGGAGCAGAACCCGGACCTCACCAGCAAGAGCATCAAAGAGGTACTGAAGTCCCGTGTCGGCAAGGGGGCGCCCGCCCCGGTCGAGGCCTTCAAGCGCAACGGCGAGGACTTCGTCGTGGAGCGCGCCCTGCCCGCGCTCGTGCGCGGGATGAACGCCTTGACCGACGAGCCGCTGCTCGACTTCGCCGATGTCGAGCAGGAGATCGTCGCACGCGACCGCGAGATCGAGAACCCGTACACGAAGGATCTTCAGGTCACGGCGATTCGCGGCGCCCGCCGCTACATTCCCGACCGCATCACCCGCGTCGCGGCGCCGCACCGCATCCTCGATCCCAAGGCGGGTCCGCTGATCGCGGTCCGGTTGAGCATCCTCACGCGCAAGACGCTCGGCGGCCTGCAGACCGACCTGTCCAGCCGCGTGCTGCGAGCCGACGGTCAGCCGCTCGAAGGGCTGTACGCCGCCGGCGAGGTGGCGGGATTCGGCGGCGGTGGCGTACACGGCTACCGCTCGCTGGAGGGCACGTTCCTCGGCGGCTGCCTGTTCTCCGGGCGGATCGCCGGGCGCGCGGCTGCGGCGGCGCTCGCCTAGCTGCTCGCCGCGGTCGAGACACTCCGCTGCTGCGGTCTCGACCACTTGGGCCGCCACCAGTTCAACTCGCCGAGCAACGCCACCGTGGCGGGCACGAGCAGACCGCGCACGACGGTCACGTCGAGCACGATCGCAAGGCCCATCCCGACGCCCAGCTCCTGAAACGGCACGAGCGGCGAGACGGCGAACGAGAAGAAGACCACCCCCATCGTGATTCCGGCGAGCGTGATCGAGCGAGAGCTTCCGATCAGCGCCCGCTTGAGGCTGTCCGTGTTGCTGGCGCCTTCGCAATGGTGCTCGCGCACGCGCGAGAGCAGGAACACCTCGTAGTCGGTCGACAGCCCGAAGATCGTCGCGAACAGGAACAGCGGGACGAAATAGCCGATGTCGCCGGTGGAGCGGAAGAAGAGGGTCATGATGCCGAGCGCCGCGCTCACCGACAGCAGCGTCGTGAGCGCCGCCTTCAGCGCGATCAGCGGCGCGGCGAAGATCAGCGTCAGGACGAGGATCTCGGCGAGCAGTACCACGAGCACGACCCAAGGCGTGCGTTCATTGATGCGCTGAATCAGGTCGAGTCCCACCGCGGTCGCGCCGCCCACCACGGCCTGGGAGCCGTACGCCTGGTGTAGCGTTGAGCGCAGATCTTCGACGATCGTATCCGCACGCGAGCCGTCGGAGTACGAGTCGAGCGTGGCGTCGAGGCGCACCCACCCCCGCGCTCCGAATTCGGTCGGACCGACCCGCACAACACCCGGCTGAGCAGCGACGATCTGCCTCAGCCTCGCCGGTGAGGCGTGGGCGACAACGACCGCGGGGGTTCCGGCCCCCGGTCCGAAGCTGTCGGCGACACGCGCGGTGGCCGCGCGGACCGGGTCTGAGCTGGGCAACACGCTGATCGACTTCAGCGTGATGTGCATCCCGGTGATCGGGATCGACAGCACGAGCATCACCGGCACGATCACCGCGATGACGGCGACGCGGCGGCGCACCACGAAGTCGGCGAGCCGGCGCCAGAATCTGCCGTTCTGTGCGGCGTTGACCGCCATCGGGATGGAAAAGCGATCGAGCCGATCGCCGAGCAGCACGACCGCGGCGGGTGTCATCGTCAGCGCGGCCGAGACCGCGATCAGCGCCGCGCCGATCGCACCCGTGGCCAGCGAGTTGAACACGCCGAGCCCCGTCACATACAGACCGGCAAGCGCCGTGGCGACCGTCAGCCCGGAGACCGTGATCGCACGACCGGTGCTCTGCAGCGCCTCGGTGATCGCCTGCTCCATCGTTGCACCCTCACGCGCCAGCGACTCACGCACGCGCGTGACCATGAACAGCGAGAAGTCGATGCTGAGCCCCAGGCCGAGGATGAGGACGGTGTCCTCGACGAACACGCTCAACTGCACCACGTAGGTGAGCAGATACAGAAACCCGAACGTCACGCCCACGCACACGGCCGCCAGCCCCAGGGGCAGCAGCGCCGCGACCACCGACAAGAACGCGACGAGCAGGATCACGAGCGTGACGGGGAACGAGATCAGCGAGGAGGTCGAAAGGCTTCTCTTGGACTGCACCATGTAGCGCTGATATATGCCGGCCTGACCGATCAGCCGTGCCGTCGAGGAGGCGAGCCGGGCGTGGACGAGGGCCGATTCGACCTCAGGTACGCGGGTCTGGGCGTATCCGTAGCTGCCGCTGAACGTCACCGGGAGCAGGCCGGCGCGCCCGTCCGTGGAGATCACGGGCGCACCGACCTCCTTGACGCCCGCCACGCCACGCAGCGCACGGGCGGCCTCGAGGACGTCGCGCGGGGGAACCGTCCGCGATCCGTGCGCCGCGAGCACCGACAGATAGGCCTGCGGTTCCGAGGAGCGGCCAAACAGATGTTCCTCGAGTTCGGCCGCCCGTATCGACTGCGAGCCCGAGGCAGCGTATCCCCCGTTCTGCACACGGTCGCTCAAGCGCGAGGCGCCCGCGAGGCTGAGCAGGAGCACGACCAGCCAGAAGGAGATGATCTTGCGCGGGTGACGCAGGGCGAGTCGAGCGAGCGAGTTCATGGGCGCAGCCTCCCTGTGAGGTGTGGACTCATTGTTTGAATGCGCACATTCTTTTGGGTGGAAAGTTCGGCTTGTGTGCGTTTGCGCACATGAGCCGGATGGGTCTTATTTGGGGCGAGTGGTGAGACCCACCCGCGGTCAGCCCTACTGCGCCAGGAACTGCTCGAGCGAGGCGCGCGCACGACCACGAACAGCAGATCGGACGATCGGCGTCCAGCCAAGGATCAGACCCCGCGGCCCGAGCGCCTGCCTGGCCCAGCGGTAGAAGTCGAAGTCGTCGACGTGCTCCACGATCAGCCCGTCGGCAAAGCGGAACGAGGCCTGGACGTCGTTGATGACCGACCGGCCGGTCTGCGAGAAGGTGTAGTGCGCTCGCCAATGCGCCGAGCCACGCTCACCCTGGGTGTCGTGGTCGAGCAGCTCGATCCGCAGATCCTTCGCTTGGCCCGTGAGCATGCGCCACATCCCGCCCGCCTCGCGCCCATCCAGCTCTCCAAACACGGGGTCGGAGAAGCTCGCTACCGGCGCATAGCAAGCAGCCATGC
>OBLU010005300.1_pt1 | contig 11561 bp, 7 predicted proteins | sample 1518681 | NCBI WGS metagenome assembly OBLU01 (sample SAMEA3539304, study PRJEB22396) | soil metagenome | biome: tundra; feature: field; material: soil | place: USA | collected 2010-05 | depth 0.15 m
TGTTCTCAGGATGGGTCTAAATCGAAGAAAGTCCCGCTCTGTCCAAGGATCGTGCTTCTCGTAGAGCGACCGCAATGTCCCGCATCATTGCCCGATATGGAGAATGCCACGGGCGTAATCAGCCCATTTCACAACCAATCCCAAAACGGGAGTCCCAGCGCGATTAGTTGTGATATGGCGATTTTTCGCCAACTACCGCAGCCTGCTTGGATTCACTTCGGAAATGACCTACCATGTGACGCGATGGGTACTACGTCGCAAGCTGAACACGAACACGCGACGGTAAAGGCATTTGTCGTCCGTGGCCGACAGGAGCGATTTTTATCGTTCCTAGCGAGTCCCAAGAGCCGTCAGAAATTCACCAGGGAATTAGGGCACTTTCGCTGCCTTGATCTATAGGAAAAACAAAAAATCATTTCAGGAAAGAAACGACGGGCAGATTGCCGGGTGTGGTTTCACTGAAGGTGAAATGGCTGTCGATCCGAAAGCAGGGAACTGCGCCTTTCTTGGGGAGGGCCAAAGAAAGTGGAACAGGAATCTGCGCGAATGCCTACTGGGTCACTGGGTTCAGCCGACGGACCCAATGCATGGGCTGACCGCCACTATCGACGAGTGGATCTACTCCGAAATGCTTTCGCAACGAATTCGCCCAAGTCAAGCGTGGTGGGCGATGGTGCTTCACCTGCCCCAGCAAAGCAAGCAGGGCAGCAAACGTCCGGCTTTTGGAACTGGGTGCGAGCAGACCGAAATAGCGAATCCCGTGCCCGTAGCGGTCCGGCACGTGCTCGGTGAGAGCGGAAACAAACTCGTCGATCGAACACCGAGTTATCACCTGCCGCTTTTGTTTCAGATCCTTCGTCCAAAACTGAACTTCTCGATCCGTGATTTTGACAAAACGATTCTGAGCGATCGGTGGCCGGCGAATGTATCGGCCTGCATATCGCAAGAATTGTGCCTTGGAGATGAATCCAGCAATGTTTATGTTCCACCAGCGTTTGGACTGCGCCTTCAAAACCAGGCTGAGTTCCTCGGTGCCCAAATCCGACCTGAGCACCTTCGCCTGTAATGCCTCCAGGAGGTAAGTGATGACGGCGAAGCGCCAAATGTGCATCAGTGCGCCTTTCTCGAAGCGCAACGGGGCACTCCAGAGACCTTCCGACTCCTGCAAACCGCCAGCAGAGACCAAAATGTGAAGATGCGGATGAAAATTCAGCCGGCGGCCGAAGGTGTACTGCACCACCATAACGAGCACGCGAACACCATATCTGGCTTTCGCCCATTTCTGTATAGCGTTGGCACCGAGCGCGGCCAGATCGTGGAGAAGATGGCGGTTTTGCTGAAAGATCGGCCAGAGAACGTCCGGCATCGTAAACACTAAGCCTGCATAGGGTCATTCCCGGCCTAGTAATCGTGATCGGTACGGCGTGGGCGGCTGCAGTGTTCGCACTGCCACGTTGATGCGCTTGGCAGGCGACCAAGATTGGGAAACAACTGGCTGGTTTCGTGAAAGGTGGTGAAACTGGGCGTGTTTTGCATCGTTTCACCACCCTATACCCTTGCCAGGGGCTCGACGGACGTCAGCCTCACGATCTGACCGTGCAACAACTCTGGCGCGACCTGCCCGCGAACTGGACCGAGCAACGTGAACGGCTCGGATTCCCGAGTCCCACCCTCCGCTAAACTCCTGCTCACGGTTAAGAACGGAGTTGCACATTGGGTGGATTAAAACTCCACCGTCACTGCCCCTCCGGCGAGTCTTCGAATCCGCGAACGTACCGAATTATGGCGAACCACAGGCTTTCAATGAAGTTGACGGTTTGTCGTCTTGCTAGGCGTTAGCGGTGGAAACACGATGTTGTCGGATTCCCGTTCGATCGACTATGCGGCGTCGTTGAAAATGCAAGATTCTGGGTGTTGCAGGCAAACTGCAAGGTAGTGCTGGACCGCACCGAATTCGACGAACCGAGTCGATCCCGGAACGTGCCGTCGGCGACTTACAGTGCGGCGGTGGCGCGGCTGCCCAGCCCTTACCCTGTTGAGCAAGTACCTGATTTCCTATCCTCAGTACGTATTCCATTCAACCCGAGGGTGCACCGGCACACCGACGGCGTTATCACGCGTAAACTCGGGCATCGGCGCCATGGGCTGTCAGTGTCTCACCCGCACGCCGGTACTACCCCCTGACAATGACCTGCGGATCGCCTCTGTGCTCAGGCTTTTGTTTCTCAGACGAGCTTTTCTTGGTTGCAGGTTTCGATGCTGACTTCTTGGCTGACTTCTTGGTTGCTGTCATTTGAGTAGCTCCTGTCAAGTTTCTTGCAATGACCCAATCTGTTGTTCACGACTGTTCGCGCTCTCACTGCAGGTGCAACAGCGATTTTACACGCGGATCCAAGCGCAGACTGTCCATCGCCGGACTGTCTCGCACCATTGTTGGCGGATAGCCTGCATTTAGCGCTTTCATCAACCATTGGACCGCTGCGTCGTGGTCCCCGAGTTGCTCATAAACCTGGGCAGCATTGTATCGGACCGCCGGATCGTCGGGATCAAGCGATAACGCCCGCCGCAAGTATTTGAGTGCCGAGACCTTGTCTCCTACCATGGAATAATAGTCGGCCAGGTTCCCGAGAACGCGTGTATCTTTCGGATTGACTTGCAATTCCTGCTCCGCGAGCGAGATGGCCGTTTTGAATGCCGCGGCGGCGTCCGCCTTCTTGTCCTGCGTTCTGATTTCAGCGTCCGCCAGGTTGCCCCACATCACGTAATCTCGATCATTCAACTGCACAGCTTGCGCAAATATGCGCGCGGCCTCTGAAAATTGCCGGAGGTGGAAATAGGTTGTCGCCAAATTTGAGTAGGCGTCGGCGGAGGGCTGAATCGCGCCTGCTTGCTGGAACAACGGAATCGCCTCCGAGTACCGCCCTTCGAGGAGGTAAACCGCACCCAGATTGCTGAAGCCCCGATAGTTGTCCGGGGCCAGGGCGATCATCTGCCGGAACATCTGGGCCGCCTCACCGTACCTGGCCTGTCCGAAGTAGAACACGCCAAGCATGTTATAGCCTCTCCAGTAGTGCGGCCGGAGATTGATAGACCGGCGATAGGTTTCTTCGGCTTCTGTCGGTTTCCCTAGATTGGCATAGGCGGATGCCAACCCCCGAACGGCATCGTCGCTGGTCGGCTCCAAGTCGACAGCACGTTGGAACTGCTGCGCAGCCAGTTCGTATTTCCCCGTTCCTTGGTAAATCATTCCCAGACACTCATGGGCTTGAGCGCTTTGCTCGTCAATGTCAACCGCCTTTTCGCAAACGCCCCTCGCCTTGTTGACCCACGTGGATTCACGCGTCGCCTCGAAGCGATACCAGTAAGCTTCACCCAGGCCAGCGTACGCCGGCGCATACTGTCCGTCCAGTTCCAAGGCGTGATTGAAAACGGTGATGGCGCTCTCAACATTCGCAGGCTTGAGAGAGTCCTGGAGATAGCCACGACCCTGCAAATAAAAGTCGTACGCGGCGGGTTCGGTCGTGCGGTGAGAGCTTAGGACTGATTTTTCTTGTGGCGCAAGCTCAATCTCCAGCGCACGCGCAACACTGCTGGCGACCGCGTCCTCTAGGGCAAAAGGCTCCGAAGCTGCGGCCGTAATTGTATCACCTCGAAGTTGCTGCCCTTTTGTTGCATCGACAAGATGGTAACTCACCCGCACCTGATTGCCAGAGCGTTCAACGCTGCCTTCGAGTCCAAGATTGACTCCGAATTCCCGTCGCGCTTGGCTAGTGCTACCGATATGGCTTTCAGCCAGTTCGGCAGTGGGTATGACCTGCAAAGAATGCTTCTCCGTAAGCCTCGTCAGGCGTGACGTGAGCGTTTCGGCCAGACCCTTTGCGAACGCCCCCGTTTCTGTGTCGCCGCTTAGGGCGGTAAACGGCAGAACTGCGAGCAGTTTCTGCTCCGGTACTGCGGAAGCAGTCAGCCAGTTCCAAACTCGCTGCCGGAAAACTGGAGTTGCAACAAACGATCCCAACAAAATGAGCGCCGTCAATAGGACCGTAGCGGCTAACGTTCGCCGGGTCACAAAAGCTGGCCTTGAGCTATCGACGCGTATGGGCGGTGGTGCTTCGACGAACTCTCCGAGGAGCGCTTTAGCCACGTCTGACGCCCTGGCATACCGGTCTTTAGGGTCGCGCGCCAAGCAACGCATTATCACCGCTTCCCAAGTGGGGTTCAGATCTGGCAGGTACTGGCGCGGCGATGGCGGATCCTCCTCCAGACGCTTTAGTGCGGTCGCTCGTGGAGAGTGGCTCTTGAACGGTAACTTGCCCGTGGTAGTCGCGTACATGACGATTCCCAAAGAGTAGATATCCGTCGCGCACGTGACCGGTTCTCCCTTTACCTGCTCAGGCGACATGTAATCGGGAGTTCCAATGACCTCGTCCCGCTCTGAAATCGACTCTGCCTTCATTTCGTCTGGGATCTCAGCACGTGCGAGGCCAAAATCGGTTATGACGACACGTGTGTGGTCCCCGGCGGGCACGAGCATCACGTTGCTGCACTTTAGGTCCCGGTGAATCACTCCAACTTCGTGGGCGGCGTTGAGTCCGGCTGCGATCTGCTCCATCACCGGCTTGGCCTCGAGCGTCGTCATTCGACCACGGTCCTGGATGTGTTGAGCGAGCGTTTCTCCATGCAACAGCTCCATCGTTAAGAAAGTGATTTGGAAGAGCTGGGACCCCTCCCCGGAGCGATATTCTTCCTCATGGTGCCCGACATCGAAGATTCGGCACACGTTGGGGTGCGTAACTTTTCGGGCGAGCTGGATCTCACGTATGAACCGCTGAGCTGCGCGGTGGTGAGATGCAATTTCTGGGAGAATCGTTTTCAGCGCAACGTGTTCGTTGAGAGCCGTGTCGTTCGCCTCATAGACTTCACCCATGCCGCCCCGTCCAATGAAGCGAACAATCTCGTAACGGCTAGCAAGTACCTTGTGAGGTGGAAACCGAGGTGACGTGCGGCCGGGCAGGCGAGACGCGGCATCTTGCCAAAGGGACGCCGTATCTGCCGGCGATTGAGAGGTTTGCGAAGCGCGAACAGCCGAGGCTCCTGCCCCTGCGGCGCCGGCTACCACCGTTGATGGTTCGTCCGGAGACCTAGCGGCACGGTGATCGTCGCTTTCTGCCATCGTTATCCAGTTCCTGCGGCAGTGAAGACGACAAGATTATGTCACGTAACCTCTTCAAATCACTACTGTAAATTGCGCAGGCCATCCTCGATCGTGAAGCCGCCGCTTTCCTGTTTGCACTCGAGTCCGCACCGGGGCACCGATCCGCGACCAGTCTTGTCTTGACCAGGCACGTGACAGACATGAAGAGGCACGCCGAGGCATCCAGCGAGGACCTACTGGCCCGGCGTTCACCAAATAATTCTTGGTGAAGGTAGAGGAATACGATTAAGATCGTCTACCTATGGCCATGCGCAAAGCCGTTACCAGCATTCCAGAGTATGCCGAGTGGGTCGAGCAGGTATTTGTCCAATCCACTGATCGCAGAGGTTATTATGAGGCACCGTGGTTTAGAGGTGCTGGCAATGCTCGTTTTAAGCTGCTTCCAGGGCTCTATCGCAGTCCCGAAGGAGAGACAAAGTTCGCAGATGACGAACTCCGCTCCGAATTCAGTCGGAAAGCACTTCCGCTGGTAGCAGGCCGCACTCCTCGGGATGACTGGGAGTGGTACTTCCTGATGCAGCATTACCGGGCTCCCACTCGGCTACTTGATTGGACCGATGCTGCGCTCGTTGCCCTCTATTTTGCCCTCACCGCCTGGCGTCCACCGAACTCCTCCCGAGAATCCCCTTCAAAGCCGGCGGTTTGGGCCTTGAATCCATTCGCACTCAACCGAAAGGCGCGATTCTTCGGGCCAGTCAATACTGACTACAGGGGATTAAAGAAGTACCTGCCGCGGCCTTACAGTCATAATAGGCCTCCACAGTATCCTATAGCCTTAGATCCGAATTTTGTCGCCCAGCGGATGCTAGTGCAGCATAGCCACTTCACGATACATGGTAAAGACCGTCGCGCGCTCGATGAGATGCGAGATGAGCTATCGCTGCAAAAAGGCCTTTTTAAGGTAACCATTGATGCCGACCAGGATGGAATAGAGTATCTGCAGCAGCAGCTTGCGGTAAACGGCATCACGGAGACCACCATATTTCCTGATCTGGAAGGCTTGGCCCGTGAACTCCGGCTGGAATACCGTCTCGATGTGAACAGGCCAAACATGACCTGATTCTAAGGATGGCAGGGTTCAAGCTGTCGTCAGCCGTTTCAAGACGGAACCGAAATTACCGTACAGAATGTAATCCGCCCAATCGCGCTGGCCGAGCTTGAACACGCCTTTTCGCCCAGCTCACCGACAAAGAGATTTACAAAATTGATTTCGGATTCGCCTGGCGAGATCCCGATTCCGAAATTGGCGAAATCCACCCATGTCCGCTCCAGCCTTCGATGCGACTGTACAAGCTGCATGGGTCGATCAATTGGCGGTCATACCGAGGCCGTGAAAAGCCTCCGAAAGTGGACATTGTTCAATACGGCGAAGACCAGCAACGGGACGACCGTTTTAGGCTTTTTCCCCAACGCCGTCATCTACACCGACGGACTGGAAGCGTACCTTGATCGGCTTGACAGCTAAGCTACCTTCAGGTCGGCTAAGCTCTCTATGCTCGCTCCAAAAGCATATGGCTGACTCTGGAGCGGCAAATGGAGTTTAGAGCGACCAGCGTAGCATGCGTACTGCCGATCGCTTGTAAATCCGACGGCAAGGACCTTCTACTCTCGCTCTCTGAGAAGCGGGCGCTTCCGATCATGTAACTACGATGTTCGAACGTTTCTGTTGACATAGTTGAAACGTCTCACTATGCTTGGGGTCCCTCCAATATAGCGTCGAGAGTGCAGCCATGTTCGACGAGAGAGCTTTTCTTTCAGATGTTGAAGCCGCCTCCCCGGAACACTTTGGGGAGATACTTCGAACCGCTAACCCGGATCAGCAACGTGCACTACGCGCTTATTTCGGTACCGCCAAACTTGAACGTCTTCGTGTCCTCGCCCAGCGACAAGTTACCCGTGGGACCACGCGAAAGAAGGGTAGGGTGGCCATTCTCCCCGGCATTCTGGGTAGCCAACTCAACCTGGGCACGGAAGAGGTGTGGTTTGGCTTCTGGAATATCGTAAGAGGCGAGTTTGGCCAGCTTGACGTTGATGGTTCAGGAACCTCGATCCACCCGGTGGATGCCCCCGCAGCCCTGCGCCGCTACTATGGTGAGATCGAACAATACCTTTTGCGCGAGTGGGATGTTCTTGTTGTTCCCTTTGATTGGCGTCTAGACATACGAACGTCAGCTGATGTGCTCGCAGAAAGAGTTCGCGCTAGGTTTGGCTCCACCGACGATGTCCACCTTGTAGCCCATTCGATGGGCGGACTGGTCGCGCGCAGTCTCGCCCACCGAAAGCCAGAAATCTGGGCAAGCATGGGCCGGCTCATCATGCTCGGTACTCCCAATTTTGGCTCCCTGGCCATTCCTCAGCTATATACGGGGCTGTATCGCCTGATGCGCATCGTCGCAGCGCTAGACTTGGAGCACAGTTTGCCCGAGCTTCTACAGTTGGCGAAGATGTTTGTTGGCACCTATCAGATGTTGCCCCGCCCGGACAAACTGACGAACACTACAAATCCAGAGAAGTTGTTTGACCCTTCTATCTACGGGACACTTCATCCTCCACGCGTACGATTCGATGATGCCCGCTTGTTCCAAGCTGAGCTCGATGCAGTGCTCGACGCGAAGCGGCTGACGTACATCGCTGGCTCAAATCAGCCAACCCCCGACGGAGTAGCTGATTGGTCACAACTTGGCGACTGGGAAGGCTACAACATGACTGCGTTGGGTGATGGCACGGTGCCCCACTCTCTCGGTGTGATTTCGAACGTGCTCACATACTACGTGGAAGAGGAGCATAGCCGGCTTCCAGCGAACATGTTTGTACTTGAGGCGGTTAACAGTATCCTAGAAAATGGGAGTGCTGCAGGCATTGCGGAAATCCCTCCCGTGACACGGGGAACCGAAGCCGACCTGAGGAAGCGCAAAAGACAGGAAGATGAATCGGCAGTAGTCAGGGCGGATGAGCTAAAGCAACGAGTGATGGCAATGCGTGGGGCATACGAAAATTCGACGATTGCGCCTGAGGAGCATGAGATTGCGGATCTGGCGTTCACTGGCCGGACCGATGCCGTCGCAGTAGCGGCTTCAGCGGGCACTTCTTCTCCGAGAACCCACTCCTCTAAGGTCACGCCCCTTCCCGCCCGACGAAAACCTCCTGCCAAACAAAAGAAAGCCACTCGAGAACCGCTACCTGTCCTGAGAGTCCGCGTCTGTTGTGGCCGCATCGAGGATGTCGGCGCCTTCAAAGCGAAGGGAACGCACGTTGCAGACCTATGCCCGGTGGACGCAATTGCTGTTGGCCACTACATTGGCGTGCAACCCATTAATGCCGAAATGGCGCTGGACACAGCGATCAGCGCGTCACTCGGAAACCTCATGAAGGCGACCGCAGCGCCTGCCGGTAATAGGGCATCCAGTCCAGAGAGCGAAGATGCACCTGATAACGGAGTGATCACGCAATTCACACAGCGGGGAATAGTTCGGGGCGAACTCGGCCGGCCTTTCTTCTTGCCCGATCCACGCGATCCCAATCGGTTGATTGTGATTGCTGGCATGGGTTCTGTCGGAACGTTCGGTCCTTCGGAGCTCACCGTGCTTGCGCGAGAACTGTTCTGGTCGCTTGCACGTCTCGGCAAGAAACATCTGGCAACTATCCTGATCGGATCCGGAGCTGGGAATCTCGAGATACCGCAAACGGTGCGTGCATGGCTGAGGGGCGCAGCACTCGCCATCGTGAACCGACCCGATCAGTCCCACATCGAGGAAATCAGCTTCATCGAAATCGATACAAAGAAAGCAAAGCAGATCAGCACGGCTGTATCCCATTACAAACAGTTACTGCACGATAGTGGTCTGGATATCCATCCCTTGCCTCAGGAAGAGATTACCGTAGTACGAAAGGGATCCGGCAGGCCGAAGCAGATGGAAGTGCGTGACGGCGCCACGGGCAAACCTGCAACGCGGATTCTGATCGAAATGCAAGATAACGTGTATCGCTTTGGGGCTGTCACCGAGAGTGCTTCGTTCCCGGAACGAATTTCGCGCCCTGATCCCAAGCTGGTGATGGACTTCAATGACAATCTTGCGGGCCAGCCCTCCCTTGACGTCCAACGCGAATGGGGGGAATCTCTCTTTAAGCTGCTTTTTCCTGAGGATTTGCAGCAAAAACTCACCAGCAATAACCCCGTCGTCATTGCCTGTGACAGCAACGTCGCGCAATTGCATTTGGAACTGCTTGTTAACCCGGAACTAGCCTCGAGCAGTACTGATTACGAAAACGCATTTTTCGGCCTTTCCCGCGGGATAACCCGGCAATTGCGCAACAATTTTGCTGGGCCGCCCGAGCCGCCTCCGCCCTCCACTCGGATGTTACGGGTCCTGATTGTTGCCGATACTGATTACAAGCGGCCACTGCCCGGGGCGGCGGAGGAAGCGCAGAAAGTGAAGCAGCTCTTCGAGTCGCATGGCAAGAAGTTACAGGAATCCGGATCGAAGCTGCGGATCCACGTGGATTCGCTCATAGGACCGAATGAAGCTAAGTGCGCGCAGGTGCTCAAAGCGCTCTTAAAATATCCGCCGTACGACATCCTCCATTATTCTGGGCACTGCGATTATGTCGAGAAGGACCCGCCCAGCTCAGGCTGGTTGTTCAGCGGTAATCGAAAGCTGAGTGCTAATGAGCTAAGCCGCGTTGATCGTGTCCCATCATTTGTCTTTTCTAACGCCTGCGAATCAGGCGTTACGCCGTCACGGCCAGATCTGCGGTCTCCGCAATTGGCGCCGAGCTTTGCAGAAGCCTTCTTCGATCGTGGTGTTAAAAACTTTGTTTGTACAGCATGGCCGGTTTGGGATGATGCAGCAACCAGATTTGCCGTCGAATTCTATAGCTGGCTGCTGGGCCTACACGAGGGAGGGCCGGCTTATATGTACGAAGCCATGAGACAAGCACGCCTGGCGATCTATAACGAAGGAAGCGGTGTCGAGACTTGGGGGGCATATCAGCACTATGGCAACCCCTGGTTCAAGCTGTTTTGAGATCGAAGGGAAATGCCTCCCGCAGTTGCTTACCGCCCACGCGGCGGTCGGGCGGGCGGGCGGTCACATTGAAGCGAAGAATGCGACGACGATCGTGGGCCACTACCAGAAACACGTAAGGATCTGGCAGCAAATGCCAAGTAGGATCTCCGGCACGGGCACGGACTCTTCGGTGGGCACGGTCGCTTGACACCTCACGCCGCAATGTCCAGAATCAGACTCCTGTCGCGAGCGCCCGGCGACCGAGTGCATCACGAAGCAGCGCGAGGGAGGCCGAGCGTGGGAGGAACGGTCGCACCCTCTGGACACTCGGGAACTATTAGCGCTCCCTCCAGCGCGGTCGCCAGGGCCGCGGCGCTTCAGAGGGTGAGGCGAACGATGACGCGAGGAAAACACAGGGAACCAGTGCAGCGAGACCTCTCGTGCCCGACCACGACGGCCACGAGCCTCGCGGGATTTATCCGAGAGGTCGAAACGATCATCCAACGCTGGACGCCGCCTCGGGTGGACTGGTACATCTCACCGTGGTTCCGCGGCCACTCGAATGTCGAGTGGGAGCTCGATCCGGGCTGGTACCGGCAAGCTGCTCCCGGCCGGAAGAAGGGTGACGCGTGGTATAGCGAGCACAATCTTCTGTTGGAGTTCAAGCTGCGTGCGCCGCGCTACCTTCCCGCCCAGCCGGCGACCGACTGGCATTGGCTGTTCGTTATGCAGCACTATGGCTTGCCCTGTCGTTCGCCAAAATTAGATCGCCAGAACGACTTTGACTTTCAACAACCTGGAGGGAACAATCAGCGGACATGTCCGCGTTCCTACTCGGTTGGTTTCGATTGATTTGGCTGTTCACCAGAGGCCATCAAGCCCTCGTCCTGGAGAACCTCGCCCTCCGCCAACAGTTAGCTGTCTACAAGCGGCACAGCAAGCGTCCGCGGTTAAGGCGCTCTGATCGCCTGTTCTGGATCGTGCTGGCAGGACTTTGGAAGGGCTGGCGACGAGCCTTGGTTCAAGTGCACCCAGATACGGTCGTTCGCTGGCAGCGGCAGCGTTTCCGCAGGTATTGGGCACAGCTGTCCAGCAAGCCGAGGAGGAAGGTGGGACGGCCATCGATTGGCACACCGATCCGCAATCTGATTCAGACCATGGCTCGGGCGAATTCTTTGTGGCTTGCGCCGCGCATTCACGGCGAGCTTCTCAAGCTCGGAATCAAGATTTCCGAGCGCACCGTTTCTCGCATCCTGCGGACTGTCAAACGGCCCCCGTCACAGAGCTGGAAGACCTTTCTACAGAACCACCTGGGGGAGATCGTCGCGATTGACTTCTTC
>OBLU010005301.1_pt1 | contig 11561 bp, 10 predicted proteins | sample 1518681 | NCBI WGS metagenome assembly OBLU01 (sample SAMEA3539304, study PRJEB22396) | soil metagenome | biome: tundra; feature: field; material: soil | place: USA | collected 2010-05 | depth 0.15 m
CCACATACCAATCCACATCCACGACACCTGGAGTTTCCTGGAAAATCTTCTTTATCTTTGCGGCGAGTTCGGTCTGACCCTTGTAGTCCGGTCCGTACACTTCTGCCACAAGAGTTTGTAGCACCGGCGGACCTGGTGGAACCTCGGCGACCTTGATGCGAGCGCCGAAGGGAGCGGCAATCTTGTCCAGTTCCGGCCGCAATCTGCGAGCGATCTCGTGGCTCTGCGCCTTACGCTCGTCAAGCGGGAGGAGATTTACCTGGATGTCAGCTTGGTTGGGTTGGCTGCGGAGGAAATAATGTCGCACAAGTCCGTTGAAGTTGTAGGGCCCCGAGATGCCGGAATAGATTTGATAATTGATCACCTCCGGTTGTGCACCGAGGTAGCTTCCCAGTGCCTGCGCCACTTGGGTCGTCTGCTCCAGCGTGGTTCCGTCAGGCATGTCAATGATTACTTGAAACTCGCTCTTGTTGTCGAAAGGGAGCATTTTGACCTGCACCCATTTGAGCGGAATGAATATCGCCGCCGCGACGAGCAGCACGACTACGCCGCCAAGAAACATCCATCTCAACGCGGGTTTCAGGATCAGCGGATTCATCAGGCGGCGATAGAACCGCGTGGTCCAGCCTTCCGCCTCATGCCCGGACTCGGGGCGATCGGAGTAGTGGTGCAGTAGCCGCAACGCAGCCCAAGGCGAAACCACGAAGGCCACGAGCAGCGAAAAAACCATGGCCGAAGACGCGCCGATCGGTATAGGACGCATATAAGGCCCCATCAGACCTCGCACAAATGCCATGGGAAGGATGGCCGCAATCACCGCGAATGTGGCCAGGATCGTTGGGTTGCCGACTTCGTCCACCGCTTCGACCGCAACATCGGCGAGTGGCCGTCCACGATTGTCGGGCAGCCGAAAATGGCGAACGATGTTCTCTACCACTACGATGGCGTCGTCTACCAGGATACCGATGGAGAATATCAGTGCGAAAAGCGTGACACGGTTCAACGTGTATCCGTAGAGGTAGAAAATGGCCAGAGTCAGGGCGAGTGTTACGGGGATGGCCAACAGCACGACACCCGATTCACGCCAGCCCAATGCGAGCGCTATTAGTAGCGTAACGGAAATCGTGGCAAGGAAGAGATGCTTGAGGAGTTCGTTCGATTTGTCCTTGGCCGTTTCACCATAGTTGCGCGTGACGGTAACGTTCAAATCGTTTGGCAGCGTGTTGCCCCGGAGAGTATCGACCTTGTGCAGAACATTCTCAGCAATGAGTGTGGCGTTCGCGCCCTTGCGCTTGGCCAGCGTAATGGTCACTGCCGGATAATCTGGATTTGTCGCACTCCCAGTTGTTCCCTTTGCGCTGGCGAACATGACGTAGGTGTCGGGTTCCGCTGGACCGTCCTCGATCTTTTCCACCACGTCATGAAGGTACACAGGCCGTTCCGCGTGAACTCCAACGACGACTTGTCGCAGTTCTTCCGGGCGCGTAAAGAAGTTGCCGGCCTCGACCTGGAACTCTTGGTTATCGCGAGCAAAGCTACCGGCTTGACTGCGCGTGTTCGCCGCGCCCAGTTGCGTGACAATGGAACCTGGTGTAAGGCCGTACGCCGCGAGCCGCTGAGTGTCGAGGACAACGCGCAACCTCCGGGGCTGCCCGCCGATGATCGCAGTCTCGGAAACGTCGTCCAATTGTTTCAGCGAGTGTTCCAGTTCTGCCGCAATGCGCCGCAATTGGTAAGCATCGTAGTTCTTGCCCCAAAGCGTCAGAGCGAGAATCGGCACATCATCAATCGAGCGCACCTTGATAATGGGCTGCGAAACTCCCTGTGGAATCCGGTCAAAGTTCGAATAGAGCTTGTTGTAGGTGTTGACGATTGCGTCTTCTTCCTTCATCCCAACATAGAAACGGACGATCACCATGCTGAGGCCGGGGTGGCTGATGGAGTAGACGTACTCAACTCCCGGTATCTCGCGGATCAGCTTTTCCATGGGCACCGTGGCGCGTTGAGTTACTTCTTCGGCGGATGCGCCTGGCATCTGGACGAAGACATCCAGCATGGGGACGACAATCTGCGGTTCTTCCTCGCGCGGAGTCTGTAGAATGCTAAAAGTCCCAAGCAGGAGAGCGCCCACGATTATTAGAGGCGTCAGTTTTGATTGAATGAAAATATGCGCAACGCGGCCTGCAAGTCGCAGGACGTGAGTGGGATTGCTCGGTTTGGCTGGTGTGTCGCTCATTGTCCTATGACGATTCGTTTGCCACCCAATTCACGGTCACCTGGTGCGGCAACAAGTTTCTCCCCGGCTTGTAGCCCTGAAAGAACCTCAACCTGGTCCTCGGTGCTCCTGCCGAGGGTGACGTAGCGCAACCCCACTATCTGGTTTGCGTCAAGCACGTAAACTCCCTGGAGTTGACCGCGCTCCACCAGGGATGTGCGTGGAATGAAAAGAGACGACCGCTCGCCGCGCGGAAAACGTGCCCTCCCGAAGAGGCCTGAGCGGAGACGCGTATCAGCGGGCAATTCGACTTTCACAAGGAAACTATGGCTGGCAGTGTCGGCTGCCGGAACGATTTGCGCGATTTTCCCTGAAAGCTGGATATTCCCGAGCCCGTCAATACTCACCGGGGCGATTTGACCAACATGGACGAGGCTTATATCGCTTTCGTCCACCGTCACTTCGAGGCGAAAGCTCCGCGTGTCTTCAAGGGTGAAGATCGGCATGCCGGGCGAGGCCAATGTGCCGGCATCGGCCTTTTTTTCGGTGACTACGCCCGAGAACGGCGCGCGAATCTGCGTGTAGCTCAGCGAGGTCTGGGCTTGAGTCAATGCTGCACTTGCCTGTGCCTTTCCCGCTCGCGTCATATCGCGGCGTGCTTCCGCTGACTGGTAGTGGGCTTTGATCTCGTCGAACTCCTGCGGACTGACGGATTTCTTGTCGTAAAGCTGCTGGTAGCGCAGCAGAGTTGCTTGGGCGAGTACCAAGTCCGAATCGGCGGCAGATACTTCGTTTTCTGCGATAGCCAAGGCAGCTTTGGCCTGGTCGGCTGCGGAGCGAGGTTGCGCGTCGTCGATTGTCGCCAGCACCTGTCCGTTCTGCACGCGGTCTCCTTCGCGCGAACGGATCTCGATGATGTTGCCCATCATCTGACTGGAAACGTGGCTCGTTTGCGCCGCGCGCACGGTTCCGACGGCTTCCAGCCAGTCAGGTACGGTCGTCTTCTGAGCTACAGTCACTGGGACGTTGCTTACCGTTTCCATTGCCGCGGGCTCGACGCGATGTTCATTGGAACACCCGGACAGCCCTCCACTCAGAACTGCAATCAAGACGAGGATCACTGTGGGTACTTGATTCTTGTATCTCATGGCGTCACCACGGGAGACTGAGGATTCAAGGTTCCGCTGGCCAGCTCTAGGTTTGCGTATCCGGTATGGTAGCGATAGACGGCTCCCCAGTAATCCGTCTGGCTGCGTCGTGCGGCCTCTTCGGCCGCCAGCAGATCGGTGATCGTCGAGAGTCCTGAGTCGTAGCGGTTCTGATTGATGCGCAGACTTTCCTGAGACTCTGCGATCGTTGCACGAGCCACTTCTATCTGCTGGCGGGCTTCATCCACATCGTAGTAGGCGCGGCGGACTTCCAGCCGGACTGCATCGCTTGCCATTTCCTTTGCGGCCACAACCTTCTCCTGCATCGCTCGCTCACGAGAAAGCTGAGCGCGCTTCGCTCCACCTTCGAAGAGATCGAACTGGACCTCAACTCCTGCTAACCAGTTGTTCCCGCCCCCTCCGGCGAGGAACGTTGGGTTGTCAGCTTCCCACCCCGCAAAAGCATTGACGCGTGGACCGAAGGCCGATTTCGCGATCGAGACGCTCTGTTGCTGTGCCGCCTCCTCCGAGCGAACCCGTTTCAAATCCGGGCGCATCTCCATGGCCTGTTTCTCCGCTTCTTCAAGTGATATTGTCGGAAGACTTCTTTCTGCCAGAGCATCAGTTGGATCGAATTCGGTTTCCGTCGAGACTCCCATAGTCGTGCTCAACTGCGCTCGTGCTAGCGCGAGGTTGTTTTGAGTGCGAATCAGTTCCTGCTTCCGTGTCGCCAGCCGCACCTGGGCGCTCAGGTAGTCGGATTCCACGACGACGCCGCTTTCAAAACGATCCTTGCTGCGGTCGAGAATGGCCTGCGCCGTCTCCGTGCTTTGCTCGGCGACTTCCAGTTGCTTCCTCGCGAGCAACACGCCGTAGTAGGAGTCCACAACGCGGAAAATGATTTCCTGGTCGGTGCGTTCCAGTTGATGGCCAGTGGCTTCCTTCACTCGCTCCGCGCGGTTCACCGCGCGCCAACTACCGAACGAATCAAACAGATTCCAGGTTCCACCAAAGCGTGTCGCGAAATTGCCGAACGGAGTGGGAGTATTCAGTGCGTTCAGCGCGAAGTCGGCCGTCGTGAACCGCTGCTGTCGCAATTCGCTGCCAAAGACGTACACAGGGTCGTTGCCGCGGGTGGCTGTCTCGGAAAAAGTGACGTGCGGCAATAGGAAGGACCGAGCTTCCTTGACCCCGGCTGAAGCGGCCTTTGTGTCGGCCATTGCCGCTTTCCGTTCCGGGTTCTTCTCCAGCGAGATGCTGACTGCCTGTTGAAGCGTAAGGGGAGAAGGTTGTTGCGCTTGCTGAGCGAAGAGCAACCCCGGAATCGACAACGCGAGAAGCGAGGTCATCAAGGTGTTCCCTGCAAAACAAGATAGGCGTTCTAATCCCACAAGAGTTCGTGGCGGCCTCTGACTTTTTTCACCGGCTTGTCGTTCGCAGATTCTCATTGGAGGTCTTCACCCATGTACAGTTGCCGGAGTCGGTGCGAGCCATTGCATTTTCTCTTCGACGATCTCATAGGTGGTGTGCAGGCTAGCCGTTTGCTTCACCATTGCGCCCACCGAGCAATACTTTTCCTCGGAGAGCCGAATTGCTTCCTCGATTGCGGCGGGATCTATTTCGAAGCCAGTAACCACATGGAAGATGCGGACAGCCGTGAACACTTGGGGCGGGCGTTCCGCCTGGTCGGCTTCCACTCGCACTTCGTAACCCGTCACTTTCTGGTGGAACTTCTGTCGCAGGATCGTAACCACATCGAATGCCGTGCAACCGGCCAATGCTGTTGCAACCAGCTCGATAGGCTTGGGCCCCGTACCTCCGGCAGGGTCGTCGAGCAGCATGTGGTGCTCGCTACCAGTCGTCGCGGCGAACTGCCGCTCTGTCTTAAGTGGCTGAGTTAGCATAACTTTAGCGGTGATCATTTGTGCCTCTCACAGGCCCCGGTAATTCGGGGCCACACAAATAAATGCAAAGGAGCGGATTTTGTTACAGGAAAATGCAGGAGGAATTGGGGCGGGTTTGTGGGGGGGGGCTAATTCGGGCTAACTTCGCTGGCGTCCTGCCTAGTGATCTTGCTCATTAGTCTCTGATACTCCGCCATCAATTCGCGTCTAAATCTCGCGGCGACGCGCGGGTCGGGTGACTCATTTGTTGCCATTCGACACTGTTGGATCGATTTCTCCAGACTCGATAAGAATGCCTTGCAGGGCTCGCAGCCGTCCATGTGCTTCTCCAGTTCTTCACAAAGGGAATCATCAAGCTCGTCATCAAGATAGTTTGAGAGTTCGGCGAACATTTCCTTGCAGCGCCGTTGACGCGGTTGTGCGGAGAGATGCATTTCCTCAGAGGGTTTCGCCCTTTTACGGCGCATACGATGCTGATCCTGCTTAGCTAGTTCCTTTCGGACGAAGAGTCGCGCCCGGTGCAGCCGCACGCGGATTGTCCCTAACCGGAGACCTGTGATTTCGGCCACATCTGAGTCGGACAGTTCCTCCATGTCATGCAACACAAGAATGAGCCGGTACTCCGCAGGCAGTCTCTGCACTGCTTCCCGGAGGCGCTTGGCACTCTCGCGGCGCAACAAAGAAGTCTCTGGCGTTGTATCGGGATTACCCGATAGCTTTTGCAATTCACGACGGTCGGGCATCAATTCTTCGAGGGAGAGATCTTCCTTGGGAGCAAATTTGCTTTTGCGGCGGCTCATTAGACAACGGTTTTTGGCGACTTTATAAAGCCAAACCATCAGAGCCTTGGGGTTGTCGAACTTTGGCAGGTTGGGAACCGATTTGAGAAGCACTTCCTGCATAGTATCTTCGGCATCTTGCCGCTGCCCGCACACCTTCATGCTGAAAGAAAAAACTGTTTTCTGTAGCAATGCCAGCGCTTCGTCTAAAGACTGAGAGTCCTTGCGCTGGATCAGTTGGATGACTTGCTCGATCTCGGGCCGCACGGGCTAACTGTAGCACAATAGGCTAGCCCTCAGAATTTTCAAGACCACTTTGAGGAGTGGCAGTGCCGGTCAGAACCTGCGTGCAAGAGGCGCATTTCTACTTGTGACATAGGTCACAGCTTCGATCCTTCGTCCTGCTATCCTGCAACTAAGGCGTTTCCTAAGGAAGTCTTTCCGCAGTGAACGGCGGGAGTTCTAGGGAGAAGTTGGGGATGGCGCAGACGGAGGTACGAAAATGACTTACAACGTAGGAGGGGTGGACCGGGCAGTTCGGATTCTGCTTGGCATCGGTCTAGTGGTCCTGGGATTGGTTCATGTCGTGACGGGCGGCTGGGCCATCGCCGCCTTTGTCGTTGGAGCGATCGCGTTCGTATCAGGGCTGGTCCGCTTTTGCCCAGCGTGGGCGCTCTTCGGTGTCAATACGCGACCCATGAAACCAGCCCAACAAAAATAGAGAACAAGGAGCAACCGCATGCCCTCGAACCTGACTACCTCAACAAGCTGTGGATATGGCGATGTGCGCACAGTGAAGATGTCCTTCGACGATGCGGTCGCGCGGATCGAAGGCGCGCTCAAGACTGAAGGGTTCGGCGTCCTGTGCCAGATCGATATACAGGCCAAGCTAAAGGAAAAACTGGGAGTTGACTTCCCGCGATATGTCATCCTCGGAGCGTGCAACCCACCGCTCGCGCAGCAAGCTCTTCAACGGGACATCAACCTAGGGCTTTTGTTGCCTTGCAACGTCGTAGTGTATGAGGAGGGCGGTCAAGTCCACGTCGGCGCGGTCGATGCTGTGAGAATGCTTTCTGTGGCCAATCACACTGAAATGGAAGAACTGGCGGGGAAGGTGAATGAGAAACTCCGGCGCGCTTTAGACTCCATAACCCCGCAGCCGACTGCATAGGATCAAGCGGCCTGCTTGACAAGTACAATGCGGAGGATCGTTACGTGGCTGGTGGAAGCGACCTGGCAGCCAAGTTGGGAACAATGTGGGAACAATAACCGCCGAATACCGCCATAAACCATGATACAAGATGCGCGAAAGAGATAGACGAGACAACTACTTGGCGTTTTAGAGTTTGCCTTGGGCGCAGGAGCCCTGGAGTTCGAATCTCCACGCCCCGACCAATCTACTCTCAAAGTTACGAGGCACAGTCTTCAAGAATCAGCATTTAGCGCGGGAGTCGAGTTGTGCCTGATTGCGGCTGAATGTATGTAACTGCTCACGCGGTCACTACAATTCTCACTACAGTCAATCTCGGGAACGGAAGGCACCATCAATGCCGGTCTACTTAGCGGTACAATGGAGCGAATATACCAGACGTCCGAATTGTCGTGACAGCGGGAAATTCCGACTAGAGGGCGAGAAAAAAAGAGGTGACTAAGATGGCACAAACGAAGAGAGCGTTTTTCGTCGGAATGATATTTCTCGGTTCCTTGATGTGTGCAAGCCAAGCCCACGCTCAAATGCTAGGGAATGACCTTCTACGCAAGTGCACCAGCGGCTTCAACTCAGTAGAACAGGCTCTTTGCATTGGTTATCTTCATGGCGTGGTTGAGGGAGCGATGGGGATAAAGGCAATGGAAGGGCGTCCGCAAATCTTTGAGTTGCCAAAAGGGGTGGACATTATACAAGTACGCGATGTAGTCGTGAAATTCTTGAAGAAAGAGAACGCGAAGGACCGTCAGATTGGAGCGGTGGCACTAATATTTAAGGCTTTAACAGAAGCCTATCCGCCCAAATCCTAGATGGGTACTGCTGATCCAAGAACCCCATCGCGATGAGATAAACCACACGGCTGCGGGTTACTTCATCGCGATGCCCACGAAGCTCTACCTACCAATCGAGTCCGACGTGCGGTGAGATCGGGACTTATCGTATCTTCGCAGGTGACATAGCTGACAGAAAACATCCCGACCAATTGCCGCGTAGAATAGGCAAATCAAAGGGATCGGGAGTTCGAATCTGTTTGTCGCTTGCAGTCGAGATTAATTCGAATTCGTGAAATGCAAATTGACCACAGCGACCTTTTGGCTAGAAATTGTAGTGCCGCTGATATGACAGATTGTCATATTCTTCCCGCCGCCCTAAAATGAATTGCCGCGTTTTTGCGGAGTACAGATTATGAAAATCCAATTCTATGAAACATTGTTGTTTGCGTTGTCTGTGTTAAGTGCAGTTTCTACGGCGACCGCAGAAAACTCCAGGGGATTTGGTGCACCCTCAGAGGGTCCCGCCTACTCGAATTCCGAATCGGGTTTGAAACATCTGATACAGGACGCGTTGAATGCCGCAAGAGAGAACGACCAGGCGAAGCTCGCGGAATTGACAAATTCAATGATTCTTCCCTCTTCTGAAGACTGGTTCTTGAGGGTATTTGGGCCACTGCGTGGGAAATTTTACGCCAGACTATATGCCGAAAACAGCGGACGCATAGCCAAGGATCTTTCCGAGATCTTTGCGGAATTGGCATCAGACAAATTCGGGAACTTCGAAGTTCGTGAGTTCAATGGGTCATGTGATTTGAGGGCAGATCAAGACGAGTATCCGGTGCTTGCGGAGCGGGTAACCCCTGAGGCATTTAGCGTAGTGCGGTTTGTCCGTGGGAAATCAGTGCGAAATATGCGGTTCCTGGCATATGTCGATGGAGGATTTCGCTTTCTTGGGCAACTGCACGCCTCAGACGGCTATCTATCGGATGTAGGAAAAGCGAGGGTACTGAAACCAGACTCCAATGTATCTTCTGGTGCGATTTCAGGCAGTTCGGCAGACATACCTACGCCACAAGCGATTCATCGAGTCCAACCTGATTACTCCTCTGACGTGAGAAGTAGACATATTGAAGGCACCGTCGTCCTTCACGTGATTATTAATAAGGACGGGACGGTTGGAGAAATGCGATTGATGCGAGGTCAGTGTCCTCTGGCAAAAGCGGCTATCGAAGCTGTAGGGCAATGGCGATTTGAGCCATCTCTTCTTGCGGGCAAACCCGTACAGGTTGAGGCGGTATTTGAAGTTAACTTCTCCATGGTGTGAACGTGATTTCTCATGCTTGAGAATACCGGCCATAAACGAAATAAATAGAAGCGGCATTCCGAAAGTGCGGCGGTCGAGGTCGTGGTGTTTGAGTATCGGCATCCGGCGTTACCCACCCAAGTATGTACTTTCGCTCGCGGTAAAATACGCCGTGGGGGAGACACTTGGTAGGGTCGAGGAATGGCGCCATGCCCGTAGGTCCGGTCTATCGGGTGCTCTCCGTTTCCTCTGAGAGTTCTATAAAAGGGGATGTCAAGAGAAAACACTTCTCCTCCCGCAGGGAAGGAAAAGTTTTCTTGCATCCAGCCCCCTGCGATTCATCGCGGCTGTTTTTTTGCCGAAGCGTTATTCGCATCCATCAGGACTTCAAGATTCCACTGCATTTGCTCTGCGTTCATTCCGTCGTGGCTGAGGCTTCCAAGCAGCGCGGTGTCAACCATGGTTCTATCTGAGACTCGTGGCCTATGGCTTTGTTGGGTTGTCCGAGGGTGCATACAGTGCCTCTTGAGACTCGCGGCCTATCTCCCAGATGGATACTTACCCTCGAACCCGAGCGCTCAGCGACCGGCGGACCGCACGAACAGAAATCTCGTCCTCCGATGACGCGATGCGCTCAAGCTGCTTGTGTCTTCAGATGCTCGGCGTCAAACGCTTCTCCTTTCTTCCAAATCGTCAATGTAATCGCGGCGATCTTGCGCGCCAGCGTCAGCCGCGCCATCGCCGGCAGCACCCCTTTGTCGAGAAGTCCCTGATAAAAAATTCGGAACGGACCTTCTCGCGCGCTGGCCGTCGTTGCCGCACCTTTGAACAAATTCTTCAGCTCGTGGCTGTGGTTGAAATTCAGTCCGCGGATGAATACCGGCTTTCGAGTGCGTACCAGTTGCCCATCCTGAAAGCCATAATCAGCGCTCGTCCGCGTCTCCAGCGCCAACCCGCAGTAAGCCCAGAACTGACGCTTGGTGCGGAAGCGATGCGGCGTCTGCACCTTCCCGATCAGCAAGGCCGCGCGAATCGGCCCCAGAAACGGAACGGTGCGCAACCGCTTCACGGCTTCATGCTTGCGACTCTCCAAAATCAACTCTTGACGCGCTTCGCGGCGCAGCGACTGCAAGACATCGAGTTGTTGATAAAGGAGTTCGGCGCGACGGTGTAAACCAGGTTCGCCGAGCTGTGCCAGCCACTCTCCGCGATGCTGCTGGCCATACAACTTCTTGCCGGCGCACGCGATAGCCCGACCGCGATACACCGCTTTCAACCTTGCCATCACCCGCGTGGTGTCCTCGGTCAGCGCGGTGTAACTGCGGCCCAATTGCTGGATGCCCATCATGCTGTTCTCGCCGTGATAGACCGGCGAGACCAGGCCCGCGCGTAACAACTCCGCCAGCTTCCGCGCGTCGACCGTGTCGCTCTTGTTGCCCGACTTGAGTAGCGCGTTTTTCCGCGGGTCACACACCACCACTCGCGTCACCCGCCGAACCAACAAATCGTAAAGCCAAGCCGAGTGAGTTCCTTCTTCAAACGTAAGATGGACGGTTCCGCGCAATCCTTGCAGGAAATCTAAAATCGCGCCCGCGCGCGTGGCCAGCACACACTGCATCACCAGCTTGCCCTCGGCATCCAGCACGGCCGCCGAGATCGTCGCTTGGTGGACATCCAAACCCACATATTTCAAACTATCCATAGGGTGTTCCTTTCGTCAGGCGTCGGTTCATTGCTCATCACAACAACCGCAGCCTACTCCGAAAGGGGCGCCCTTTTATAATGCGTGCCTCACTAACCGAACCGTAGCTGGTTTCCATCCCCCGCCACGTCGAACGGAGCATGCAGATTTCCCGCACTCCGCTCTCCTGCTCGCTTCACAGGAAGGTTTATGGGACGCAGCCAATGGGATGTGCTTTCGATCCGGTGATACCACCAGCATCTACTCCACACCATCCAACCGCTTCCGTCTTCCCCTTCCTGAATATCCTCTGTCTCAGGTTTTGCAGATTACCGAGCGTTTTTATCAGACGCCCCTGCCTTCCGTCATTGCCAGAGGAATTACGAAACAGCTGGGTCCCTTCGCTCCCTGGAAATTACCCCAGTTCATCGCTACTTTGAACCCTTCCGACACCTTCTCGTCTTCCTTCCTTTTCCCGGTTTAGCCGGTTATAGGTCGGACCTGCTCCAGAGTCTTTCTCTCTGGGACGAGTAAGGTTTCTCCAGTTGCTC
>OBLU010005302.1_pt1 | contig 11561 bp, 6 predicted proteins | sample 1518681 | NCBI WGS metagenome assembly OBLU01 (sample SAMEA3539304, study PRJEB22396) | soil metagenome | biome: tundra; feature: field; material: soil | place: USA | collected 2010-05 | depth 0.15 m
GGATCGCTACACCGCGCCCTTGCCATGGGAACGCGCTAGCGCGGCGACCGCCTCACGCATTCGCGTCCTGATGCTAAATGGTGCGGCAGCTCCGGACGGTGCGAAGAACGGCGGTTTGTGCACTCAGCTTTCAGATTGAGCCGCTCGGCCCAGTTGATCGGTTCGTGCGACACCTCCACGGATGGGCATCCACCGGTACCTCACATCTCCGCGCTTGAGTGAAGCGTGGTCGCTGACGGTCGGCGTGGTCGCTCGCGTAACCCGCAAGCTACGGATGCCGGGTAGAGTGGCTCGCAGTCCCGGGAATGCCTAGCGCCCCCGGGTTCCTACAGACCGTGGTTGGCGCCAGAGGAGCGGTCGTATGCCTGAGGACCGGCCGGGGGGCCTGCGTCCAGAGTTGGAGGGGGAGGCACTGCGTGCCGTCCACCACCGCGGAAGTCACGTCCAGATCATTGCGTCAGCCGGCTCGGGAAAGACGGAAGTCGTCTCCCAACGGGTGGCCGCGCTCCTCGCCGAGGGGGTGCCGGCGAGCGGGATCGTTGCCTTCACCTTCACGGAGCGAGCGGCGTCTGAACTGAAGGCCCGGATCACGGCGAGGACCTCCGAGCTCCTAGGGCCCGCCGCGGTCGACCAGCTCGGCAGCCTTTTCATTGGCACCATCCACGCGTACTGCTTTCGACTCCTGCAACAGCGCCTCCCCCGCTACGAGACCTACGACGTCCTCGATGACAACCAACTCACCGCCTTCCTCGCGCGTGAGGGCAGTCACCTTGAGCTTCGCCAGCTCGATCCCAGGGGTCGGCTCTTCGCAGCCATCGCCGTCTTCCTCCGGAGCGTCGATGTGGTCGAGAACGAGCTGCTCGACCCGGCGGCGATGCCCGACCCGTTCGGAGCCATCCTCCGTGAGTATTACGAGACCCTCGACCGCTACCGCCTGCTCACCTACGGTCAGCAGGTGGTCCGTGCTGTCGCCGAGCTGGAGCGAGACGAGCTTCGCCGCGAGATTCACGAGCAGCTTCGCCACCTCGTCGTCGACGAGTACCAGGACATCAACCCTTCACAGGAGCGCCTGATAGTGCTGCTCACCGGCCCCAGGTCCGAGCTCTGCGTTGTCGGCGACGACCAACAGGCCATCTACCAGTGGCGCGGCTCTGACGTCTCGAACATCCTCACCTTCCCGGCGCGGTACCGGCTCGTCGAGCGCTTCGAGATAGCCGTCAACCGGCGGAGCCGCCCGCAGATCATCGATGTGGCCGACCGGTTTGCGGAGAGCATCCCGGAGCGGATCCCGAAGCAGATGAGGCCACACCGGGAGGCCAGTGGCGGGCCGGAGGTGGTTGTCTGGCACGCGGCGACGGAGAAGGAGGAAGCGGGCTGGATCACCCAGTTCGTTGACGAGCTGGCTCAGCGAGGGGCGCACTACCGCGACATCGCTGTCCTCGTGCGCAGCCGCGCCGCGTACCGACAGCTGGTCGAGCAGTTCACCACCTTCGACGTCCCGGTTCAGCCCGGCGGCCGCACCGGCCTCTTTGAGCAGCCTGAAGCGCGGGCGCTTGGACGCATGTACGCATGGCTCACCGACACTGGCTGGCGAGATCCGTACGGCCAGAGCAGCGACATCGCCGACGATCAGATTCTCGACGAGCTCTCCGCGGCGTTCGAGGTGCCAGCAGGCAGGCGCCGCGAGCTTCGGCGCTTCCTCGACGAGTGGAAGAAGGCAGTGCCGAGGGAGAACCGGACGGCCGACCTCGTCGGGGAGCTCTACGAGCTCATGGACGTGGTCGACGTTCGGCGCTGGGACGTCGCGGACCGCCTCAAGCTGAACAGGCTAGGAACGCTCGCACGTTTCTCCTCTCTTCTCGTCGATTACGAGTCCGTCCGCCGCCGGGCCCGTCCGGATCCCGGCAACCCGGGCGAGCAAGTCGGAGGCCAGGATCGCGGCACCTGGTACTACCGCAATCTCGCCTTCCACATCATCAACTACGCACACGGCGCGTACGAAGGGTTTGACGGGGAAGCGGACTACGTCCTCGATGCAATCGACCTCACGACCGTGCATCGGGCGAAAGGGCTGGAGTGGCCCGCCGTTTTCGTCCCCTCTGTAACCGCGAACCGCTTCCCGACGACTCGGACGGGTCAGGTGCAGCGGTGGTTGGTACCGCGAGAGCGGTTCAACGCAGCCCGTTACGAGGGCACGGACGCCGACGAGCGTCGGCTGTTCTACGTTGCGCTGACCCGGGCGCGGGACTGGCTCTCCGTCTCTCGCCACGACAAGGTGGTGAGACAGGTCGTGGGCGCGAGTCCGTACTGGCAGGACCTGACCCGATTGGCGCCGGCCGTTGCCCCCGAACACATCGAGCCTCCCGCCGTGGTGGGCAGCCCCGACGACGGAGGGGATCCCCTCGAGCTCACCTTCAGCGAGCTCGCCCAGTTCCTCGACTGTGGCATGGCCTTCCGGCTCCGTACCCTCATCGGTTTCCAGCCTCGGATCGCCCCTGAGCTCGGCTACGGCAAGGCGGTCCACCATGTCATGCGGACAGTGGCCGAGGCAACCAAGGCGCAGGGCCGGGTCCCAACGCCGGCCGAGATCGACGCTCTCCTCGATCACAGCTTCTTCCTCCCGAGCGCAAACAAGCCAGCCCATCGCCAGCTCAAGGACGCCGCCCGAAGGCTCGTGACCACGTACGTTGAGAAGCACGAGGCGGACCTCCGCCGCGTCTGGGAGACGGAGCGCCCCTTCGAGCTCCACCTCGACGGGGTCATCGTGAGCGGGCGTGCCGACGTCATCCTCGACCACGAGAATGGTGTTCCCACCCGCCTTGCCCTTGTCGACTACAAGACCTCGACGACGGGTGAGACGGCGGCACACGACCTCCAGCTCCAGGTCTACACCGACGCCGGACGCCGGGAGGGGCTCGACGTCCAGGCCGCCTACGTCCACGATCTAAGGGCGGCATCACGGATCCCCGTGAACGTGTCCGATGAGGCGATTCGGGGCGCTGAGGAAACGGTCCAGACTGCCACGGATCGGATCCGCGCCCGTGACTACCGGCCGAACCCCGGAGACCGCTGCCGGACCTGCGAGGTGAGGACGATCTGCCCTTCCGCGCGGCGCTGACGGTCAGACGGCGATGACCTTGACCACCTCGTCGCCGTAGTCGTTGATCACCTTCACCGCGATCCTTCCAGTCGCGGGCGGGGGGAAGGGCAGCGACTCGGTTCGGTAGAGTGCCTCCCAAGCCGACTCGTCGATCTCGGCCCGGAGTGCCCGCCTGAGCTTCGCGTACGGGTCATTGCCGCCGGTGAAGTAGCAATGGCGGACGAAGAACGACTCACCGTTGTAGTCCGTGTCGATCATCCAGAGCGCGATCCGATCGGTGGAGCGGTCGCGAAGCTCCCCGCTATTTGGGTCATACACGTCGACGCCCCGGAGAATCGCCCGGAACTTCCCATCCTCGCGAACGAGCTCGATGTCAGGCTCGCCGAAGACGGTGAAGAGATTGGCGTTCGGCGCGCTCTTGAGGTCCTTTCCCATCACCAGGTCGGCATTCATGCGGACCAGCAGAACGGGAACCCGGCCCATTCGGCGCTCCGCGGTGACCTCGGCAAAGCCTTCGTCCGAAGTCACGTATCCATCACCGGTTCCCAGGACCGAAGGGTCGAAGGCGAAGGCCAAAATACAGAGCAGATCCAGGTCGTCGGCGCGGATGGCCTCTCGCGCCGCGTCCTTGATAAACGATGGCCCGACCGTCCCGTACTGCGGGCCGATGGTAATACCGACGCGGCGCGGTCCGCCGTCAGTGGGCTGTTCCCGCTCCCCGACGAACTGAATATGACTGGCTGCGTACCGCACGAGTGTGTCGAAGGTCAGTCGCTCGCTCCGCTTGCCATTCTGAATGCCAGAGGCGGTCAGATTCTCCCGGATGGTCTCCTCGAACACGGAGTCGTCACCATGGACTACCTGGCTGTCGGCTCCGCGTGAAACCGGCGGAGTACCTGCCTCGCGACCCAGAGGAGTTGCTCGATGCGGAGACAGCGTTTCCACAGTGAACGGACCAGATACGCGCACCTTGCGCACATCCTTATAGGGCTTGTCATAGAGAAGCGCCGATTCCGCATGACGCCGGATGGCAGCGTAAATATGTTCCCGGTCCAGTCCCTGCTCGATGTCGGGATTATTCGCTATGGACTTGAGCGTAATGTGTTGGATGCGTTCGTAGACGAAACCGTGGCGGATATCCTTCCTGAACTCAGGTTGGGTTGGCGGGGGCGGCGCGCCAGCGAGGGCCGCCTCCTTGGCGTGACCATCTGCGGAGTCAGCCAATAGGTAGTACGCGTAGCGCGCGCTGACGAGGCGTTGACGGGCGAGGGCGAGGGCAACCCGCGAAGTGTCAGTGGTGATCCAGCGACGGCCCCATTGCTCGGCGACAAGTGCCGTAGTACCGGAACCACACGTCGGGTCGACCACTAAGTCTCCTGGGTCAGTGGTCATCAGCAGGCAGCGCTCGACAATCTTGGTGTTTGTCTGTACGACGTACAGTTTGTCGGCCATGAAGCTACTGACTGTGTCGGTCCACACGTTCGGGAGTTTGACGGCGGGAAAATCATCCAGGTACCGTACGTAGCCGATACGGGCTGCAGTGGCCTCAATGCGATTGGCGCTGATTAGACGATCCATTCCTTGACGGCTCGTCTTCCATACGCCCTCACCGGGGGAGAATGTCCTTCCGGCGAAGGTGACCGGATAGCGTGTTTTGTCGACGCCGCTGGCGGAGGTGAGATTGTCGAGCGCGTAGAGGCGCACGCCGGTAGCGAGGTTCCCTTCCTTCTCGCCTAGCGTGGCAGGTCGACGAATCCCGTCCGACTCTTCCGCCCGTGCGTAGGCGGTCGGAATGAAGGTGTCTACGCCTTTTGGGAGAAGGAGTTCACGATACTTGATCTTCTCCTTGGCTTTCGCATACCAAACGAGATAATCGACTACGCGAGGCAGGACGTCTGTAGTGCCACTCGGGCTACCAGCACCTGCAGTCTTTTGAAATGGAACGAGATTGACGAAGTTCTCACTGCCAAAGACTTCATCCATGAGAGACCGAACAAGGTGCACGTTCTCATCGCCGATCTGGACAAAGATAGAGCCGCTGTCCGTCAGGAGATCGCTCGCAACCGCGAGGCGGTCGCGCAGGTACGTTAGGTAGGAGTGGATGCCCAGTTCCCAGGTGTCCCGGAATGCCTTGATCTGTTCGACTTCGCGGGTCGCATCCTCCATCCGGCCGTCGCGCACCTCGCGGGAGCGAGCCGAGATCTGCCAGTTGCTGCCGAACTTGATCCCGTATGGCGGGTCCATGTAGATCATCTGGACGTGGCCACGGAGGCCCTCGCGCTCGGCCAAGCTGGCCATGACGTTGAGCGAATCGCCGAGGATCATCCGGTTCGACCAGTTGACCTGGTGGCAGTAGAACTCGACAAGATCGAGTTCTGGCAGACCGTCGAAGTCGCCGAAGAGCGTCGGCTCCTGTACGTTCGGATTGCGGTTGACGGTGCGGCGCAGGTTTTCGATGATGACCCGCGGGTCGATCTTCTCCTGGATGTAGATTGGCGGGGCATCCACTGTGAGGTCCTCGCCATCGAGTTCTTCCTTGCCCCTCCAGACGAGCTGGGGATCGAGGGTCGAGTCACGCGGGTACCGAACTGGGATTGGCTGCTGCATCTCCTCGGTCACGAACTCTCGGGCGTCCTCTCCGCTGACGGGCAGGTTGGGTCGCTTGTTCGCATGGGTGATCGCTTCGACCCGGATGGAGCCGGCTTGCTTGGTGCTGCGTCGTGCCATGTCTCTCCTACGCGGCGCTTGCCGCTGCCGCTCCCTGAGACGGCTGGATGCCCAGGAGGCTATCGATCGCCAGGCTGAGCAGGTGCAGTTCGTCCTTGGGGTTGTGCACCTCGGCATATCCCCAGAGGCCAAAGTCGCCGGTGTTGTTGACCGCGGGGGACCAGAGGTTGCGAGCGGTGCCCGCCTTCGCTTCGGTTGGACCCGGCGATTTCCGACCCCCGGATACCTCGACGACTAGGGTGCGTTCCACCGAATCGCTCCCTTGAAGGCTGACAAGGAAGTCGGGGATGTAATCGTGGGTCCGCCCCTCGTGCACGTAGGGGATGGTAAAGCCGAGGCGCTCGTTCTTCACGTACGCGCGCACTCGCGGGTCGTGCTCTAGGAAGGTAGCCAGCGCCTCCTCCCACGAATTCCCACGGACACCGTCTAGCACGACGTGGTTGAGGTGCGACTTCTCTGGCTGCGGCGCCATCGTCGCCTTGTGGGTGATGAAGTGGACATCCTCCGTGGAGCCGCTGCGGTCGAACCGACGCAGGATGGGAACGAGCCGCCGCTCGCCTTCGCCGTACGTGTGAGCGATCGCCGCGTAGATCTTCTCCGCCGCGCGCGCCGCGTTCTGACCGAACAGGAGGAGTCCGACCGGCACCCTTGGTCCGAGGACGAGGCACTCCCCCATCCACCGCCGCGAGATGTCGACGAGCTGGGGAAACAGCCACGGCCTGCGATCGTGCTCGGGGGTCCCGAAGAACCTCTCGTCCTCGAGGAGCCGCTTCGCAAGCCGAAACGTGACCTCCTGGGCTCGGGCTCCACGGATCTCCTCCAGCTCGGTCTCCTCGGGGGTGCCGGCGACCCCCTGATGGAGGACCCACAGGGCCTCGGGTAGTTCCAAGATCTCCATCCGCGAGCTGGCGTCGAAGCTCGCGGCGAGCGGCTGGTCGGGAAGTTCGATGCGGTACCCATCGAGCTTGGGGAAGCGAATCGCCAGCCGCCAGCGTTCGGGGAGTGCTCGTACCTCGACGGGGGGACGCGTCAACTTCGGCTTGGGGATCGTGCGGTCGCTGGGGATGGAGGCAAAGGGGACGCCGTAGACTTCGGCGTACTCGGGCTCCAGTCGTCCCTCGGGGTTCACCGTGTAGTCCCGTCTGCGTAGCCCTCGGCCCACCACTTGTTCGCAGAGGAGCTGGCTGCGGAACGGCCTGATGCCGAGGATGTGGGTGACCGTGTTCGCATCCCACCCCTCGGTGAGCATCCCGACCGAGACGACGCAGTGGATGTGCTCGCCGAGCTTCCCATGTCGGCCCACCGTGTTCATCGCCTCCCGGAGGAGGTCTGCATCGGTGAGCGCGTCGACGTCCGCGCCGGGGTTCCGCTGACGGTAGGCGCGCTTGAAGACCTCGATCTCCCGGGCCGCATCCCGACGGAACTCGGGGCCCAGCGGCTGGCCGGACTCGAGCTGGGCCGAGTCGACGAGGATCGTCCGCTGGCGCCCGACCCACTCACCACCTTCCACGTTGCTGAGGAGCGAAAGGTTGCCCGCGACGGAGCGCTTGCCGCCGTCATCGCTCGCCATCTCTCGTCCCGCCACCCAATCGAAGACGAGTTTCGACACCACCGTGTTAGGGCAGATGATGATCATGACCGGTGGTGGCTCCCCGAGCTCCTCCAACTGCGCCTCGTAGCGAGCATGGCTGCGTTCGTAGCTGCGGTAGAGGCTGCGCAGGGCGCCCTCGAGCGCATCCGGCATTGTCCAGCCCGCCATCGTCTCGACCTCGGCGCGGCTGACCCTTCGCTTGGGAAGCGGCGGGTGTATGTGGTCCCAGAGGTTGAGGTAGGTCAGCTCCATGCCCGCCGCGTCGTCGTCGACGGGAACCCGCGGGATCTTAACGATCCCCGATTCGATCGCATCCATGAGCGAGAAGTCGCTGACCGTCCAGGGGAAGATAAAACCCTCGTTGTAGCCGGAGCCCTGGAGGTAGTAGGGAGTGGCGGAGAGGTCGTAAACCGCCTTGATGTCGGTGCGCCGGCGGAGGTGCACGAGCCCCTCGAACCATTTCCGGGCCTCGCGGTTGCGCTCCTCAGTCTCCTTGTCAGTCGGGTCAGCGTCGAGCAACCGATCCTGGTAGCAGTGATGGGCCTCGTCGTTAATGACGATGAGGCCGCCGTCCTCCCGGCCAAAGGAACGCAGGATCCGTGCCGATACCATCTCGGGCGTCTCCTCGAACGGGTCTGCTAAATGGGAACGGCCGCCGAGCAGGAGTTTGCGCGTGTTGGAGGAGACGCCCTCTATCTCCTTGGCGTCGCGCGGCAGGAACGTGTGATAGTTCACGATTGCAATCTGCGCCTTGAACAGAGCGTCCCACAGGTCGGGCGGCACCAGGTCGCGCTGGCGGTAGTAGCTGTCGTCGCGCTCGGGATGGAGGACGCCGAGGCGGTCGCGGATCGTGATGCCCGGTGTCACCACGAGGAAGCGTTTGGCGAAGCGCGCATCGCGCGGTGTCATCACCTTGTTCACGGTCTGCCAGGCGATGAGCATCGCCATGACGACGGTCTTGCCCGTCCCCGTCGCCATCTTGAGGGCGATGCGCGACAGACTGTTGTTGTGGTCGTTGTTGGTAACCTCCAGGCGCCGCCGGTAGTCAGCCGTCCCGTGCCGTCCCGCAACCTCGGCAAGGAAGATCGCCGTCTCGGCAGCCTCGCGCTGGCAGAAGAAGACCGGATCGTCGCGGACAGGCGCTCCTGCAGACCAGTGGTTTAGCAGCTTCCGCGTGTACGGCGTGACGCCGTTCCAGTTGAGGAGCCGCCAGCGCTCGACCTCGTAGCGGATGTCGTTGATGAGGGAGTTGAGCTCGCGGCGCTCGCCGGTGGGGTCGAAGTCGAGTGTCTGTTGCTCCCCTCTCCCGGCGCGACGGGCCTTCTGATTGGCGGGGAGAGGAATGAAGGACTCACTGAGACGCCGACCGGGCAGGATAGTGCCGGTCGGACCCTGCGGGCCGATCTCGAAGTGGCTCCCCGGTGGCTCAAAAGGGGAGTTGAGAATGGGGTTGCGGAGAGCCTCGAGCTCAGGCATCGATGCCGCCTGCGAACCGCCGGCCAAGCGGGAGCCGGCCTCCGGTCAGGGATCGAGGAGTAGCCTCAGGGAGGGCCTGGACCCGGCGCCGGTGGGCAGCCTTACGGCAGGCGTCGGAGCAGAAGCGCCGCGGTCGGCCGTACGGCGCGAGATCGAAGGCGCGGAGGCAGCTTGCGCACTGGCTCGCACGTGCCACCTCGGTGGCGGGTCCGGACATGGCGGTGGACGATACCACACTTTCGTCCCGTGCAACGGGATCAGTGTGCGCCCACTTCTCTGTAGGGGAGGGGGTCGGTATCACCCTTCGCTGTGCTGCGCCATACTTCCCCCTGTGGCTGACGTTCGCGACTTCATCTACCTTGATGTCGAGCGCATACGGTCGTTCGTAGCCCAAGGCCGTGGCGGGGTCCCAACCGAACGCAGCGACGCACATGAGCACCAGGCTGGTGGTCAGGCAGAAGCCTCCGGAGGCATCCCCCTTTTCGCGAAGGTCGGAGGACAGGCCGACTATCACTACGTCCGCAGCGCGACGGAGACGCGCAGCGTCCAAGACGCCATCTTTGAGGAGTTCGTCACCGCTTGTCCGCCACGGGAGTACTCGGACGATCCCTCTTGGTCGTCGAGTACTTCTCTGCTTCCTGACGGACAGCTAATCTCCGTCCGTGGATACGTCAAACTAATCGACTATCAGGCCAGTCTCGAAGCGCTCAGAGCCTTTCCCAAGATTCTCCCCGCGTTTGAGAGGTTCTCGAAAGCCACGTCCATGTCGACAGCGCCATCTGGGGGGAAGCAAGGCTTTGTATCCAATGGCATGCCTTCCAAGTCGCAACTCGACGTCCTTGCGCCGATCATTGACGGTATGTCCAAACTCGCTGGCGCCAACTTCGGAGAGTTCGTTCGGATCAAGGTTGTACCGGATCTGGCACGACCCAAAGAGGCATTCGTGGGAGACGGCCACCGAGACTACTTCCGATACCCGAGCACGATCCTGACTACGCTCTATCCGGGCGGCCTAGCGGCCGGGTGGGTCTGTGTGGGCATTGTCCATCGGCCTAGCGGTGAGTCCTTGCTGGCGTCCCAAACTCAGCAGACGATGGGAGACATGCTGGAGTACCTCCTCGACCAAATGGGCGACTTGGCGGCCTTCCGACAAGCCGCGAGACCTCCAGAGGTCGCGCTCACACCTCTAGCTATCTACCGACTTCTTGTCCACGGGTGAGATGGTGGCGCTTGGTGGCAACGTCACGCAAGCCGCCTTCCCAGCATCGGTAACCCGCTGGGTCCTCTCTGTGCGCACTCGCTACAACCAGGGCCCGACCTCGCTGGGGAGAAGAGCTACTTCTCCTGCTTGGCGAGGAGGGAGCGGGTTGAGCACGTGCAGGCGACCGAAAAGGGGCGCACGTATCATGTTCCGGCGACGGATCGGCAGCGGCGGGTCCGAGGCTATGGGCCTTTCGGGCGTGTTGTGCCGTTCCCTGGCTGGTGCTGGAGCCCCCCTGTACGGCGGGTCCGAAGACGACGCCGAGATCGAGGACGGGACCGCTGAGGGGAGTGAGATCGTCGGAGGGACGCTGAGCGGCGCGCTATGTCCATGACATCTCTCGCACTCCGCCTTGTGTCAGTCGAGTCCTGCCCGGGTGCGTATCGTTGCGCCATCAAGACGGCGATGGAGCATGGAAGCAAGGGTCAGAATATCCAACGCATCGGTTCGTGACGTAGCCCAGGCAATCCTCGGGGCATGGGCCGTCGGGTTCCTGAAGGTACCGAACAGACCTTTCATCAGCATGGCCAGCCCATTCTGCTCGGACACCTCCCAGTCTGTGCTGAGGCTGTTGAAGGCAACCAGCGGGCCGGACCGCAATGAGCACGTGGCCTCCACAAGAGGGGTGCCATCGCCAGCCATGTCCGTCAGGCCGCGCAGCTTGTCGGCGACACTCTTGGCCGCCTCCAGCACCGCGTGGAAGTAGTTGTGCTGTAGGAGTTCAGCGCGACAGAAGCGGAGTACGTCCGGATGCACCTGGCGGCGACTGAGTTCCGCATGAAGCTCGTCTGCACGCTGCTGGGCGTCCTCGAGGGTGCTGGCAGCTCTCACCTTCTCAAGGGTTCCGTCGCCGGCCACCTGGAATCCGGACAGTAGCAGCCTTTCGTTGACGAGCATCCGGCGCTCCGCGAAGTCGGCCGGGGATGGGAACCGGACGGGGGCCATCACGCCTTGGACAAGGCGTAGTAGCGGCCTCCCGTCACCTTGCCGGTTCTGGGCGACCGCCACTGCGTTGAAGAGCCGCTTCCACTTCGTATTCTGCGCCTCCCCGGGGGCTTCGGTCACCTTGAGGGGTACGATTAGATTGGGAATCTGCGGTCCAGTGACGGCATCGCCCAGGACTCGGCAAATGGCCTCGACGCTCGCAGGCGAGAACGGAGGGACTGGGGACCTACTCCGCGAAGAGGTTGCCATGGCCACGCATTCTCCGCCGCTCGGCACTCGATGGTAGGGCCGGGGCGCCAGCTAGCCAGGCTGTGGGGGTGGACGAAACTTCCAGATCAAGGAGCAGCAATACAGTCAGTAGAAACGACCTCACCGCGCACCGACAGCCCGCTGTTGCCCATAGAGAGCAGCGCGGACATCCGCCATCAGCGCCTCGGTCTCCTCGTCCGGGCCCTCACCGC
>OBLU010005303.1_pt1 | contig 11558 bp, 7 predicted proteins | sample 1518681 | NCBI WGS metagenome assembly OBLU01 (sample SAMEA3539304, study PRJEB22396) | soil metagenome | biome: tundra; feature: field; material: soil | place: USA | collected 2010-05 | depth 0.15 m
ATTGCCGGGAAGATGACGGCTTCAGCTTCGCCTTGAAAGCCGCTGTGCGGTTCCGACGCGGGCGTAGGCTCATCTGCTCTCCCCTCCAGCTCTTCCACTCATCGCCAGGTGCTCCTGCAAGCCAAGTTGTGGTTCCAGTCGAGTGGTTGCCTTCCTTTTCTTTACTCCCGAGGTCCGACTCATTTGGAGGGCCTCACTTAATCCAGAGAACTCCTGTCCCAAGTCTCTTCGTTCAGCATCTCGCGTTGGCGTATCCTCAAAGCGGAGCATTCGAGGGGGAGCGGTTGCAAGAGAAACACATGGCATATGGATTCCGTGCAGGGATGGTCGTCTGTTTTTCGATGATCTTGATCCTCCTTTGCTCGCCGTTGTGCTTTTCGTCGCAGGCCCAGGTCAGTCCCGAACCAAGCGACCTCGTGATGGTGGACCTGACTTGCGACTCATCCGTCGACCCTTTCGGAGTCGATGATCCTCAGCCGCGTCTTCACTGGAGTCTCAAAGCCCGCGGTGAACAGCTTCGCAACGTTCAACAGACCGCGTTTCAGATTCTCGTCGCCTCGTCTCGCACAAGACTCGATCGCGATTCCGCAGATGTCTGGGACACAAACAAGACCAGCACATCAATGGCGCCTTCGGTCTCCTACGCAGGACCGCCTCTTGTTTCCGATACCGTCTATTACTGGAAAGTCCGAGTGTGGGATCAGCGAGGAAGACCATCCACGTGGAGTGAAACCGCGACCTTCCTCACCGGTCTCCTGCAGCCTTCCGACTGGCACGCGCACTGGATCGCCGCTGATCCAGACGGCCCTCGCCAGCCACATGCTCGAGGCAATGACGACATGCGCGTCGCCTTTGCGCCTCCCACAGCCCATCTTTCGCGATACGTTTCCAGTCAGCAAGCCTGTCGTGCGCGCAACGCTCTTCCTTTCCGGCCTAGGTGAGTCGGAAGCGATGCTCAACGGAAAGCCCGTCACGCATGCCATTCTCACTCCCGGCTGGACCGACTATCGTAAAACCGTCCTCTACGACACCTACGACGTAACGCAATTGCTGCATGCGGGAATCAATGCTATCGGCGTGATGCTAGGCAACGGAATGTATAACGTCCAGGGCGTGCAGGGCCGCTACACAAAGTTCATCGGCTCCTTCGGCCAGCCGAAGCTGATCGGCGAACTGCGCCTTCACTATGCGGATGGGTCGACTTCCATCGTTTCCAGCAGCAACCAATGGAAGACCACTAACGGCCCCATCCTCTTCTCTTCCATCTACGGCGGCGAAGATTACGACGCACGCCGTGCGCTGACCGACTGGACACTGCCAACGTTTCAGGATGCCGCATGGAAGCCCGCTGTTCTCGTCGATGGCCCCGGAGGAGAGCTCCGCGCAGAGAGACTGCCACCCATCGAAGTCATTCGAACCTATTTACCGGTGAAGGCCAATCGCATTAGTTCAAATGTCACTGTCTATGACCTGAGAAAGAACTTCGCAGGCCGTCCCGCGATCACCGTGCGCGGGCCGCGTGGGTCATCCGTGCGGATTCTTCCGGGAGAATTGCTGGATGCGAATGGCCGGGTCACACAAGCCAGCCAGGCTGCATCGCCGGATAGTGCCGTTGTCTTCAACTACAAGCTCGGTGGCGATGGAATGGAGCGCTGGACGCCGCAATTCACCTACTCAGGGTTTCGCTATGCCGAAGTGACTGTCTCGGGGAAACATGCGCTTCCCGCCGTCGAAACATTTGAAGGCCAATCCATTCACGATGCAGTTTCCATCGACGGCAGCTTTTCAACGTCGAATAATTTGCTGAATCGGATTCACAACCTGATCGACGCGGCCATTCAGAACAACATGGTGAGTGTTCTTACCGGCTGCCCCACGCGCGAAATGCTTGGCTGGCTTGAGCAGACGCATCTGGCAGGCGCTTCGATCCTCTACAACTATGATCTGTCACTCCTCTATCGCAAGATGGCCAGGGACATGCGCGACTCGCAAACCGCCGATGGCATGGTGCCGGCGATTGCACCTGAGGTGGTTGCGTTTCTCGATGACTCCGGACACAACAATGACTTTCGCGACTCACCCGAGTGGGGCAGCGCCATCATTCTGAGCCCGTGGAGCGCGTACACGTTTTACGGCGATGAGCAGATTCTTCGCGACAACTACGATGCGATGGTCGCCTACGCAAACTACCTGCAATCGCGCGCGCACGACAACATCATCTCCTATGGACTTGGTGACTGGTACGATCTCGGTCCAAGCGCGCCCGGCAAGTCACAACTCACTGGCGAAGGAATGACCGCGACGGCGATTTACTACCAAGACCTCACTGATCTCGCGCGCATAGCCACCATCCTCGACAAGCCCGCTAACGCTGCCCAATTCGCCAGCCGAGCTGCAGCCGTCAAGGCATCGATCAACGCACACTTTTTTCACCCTGAAGCCGATAACTACGACAAGGGCAGCCAGACCGCCAATGCCATGGCGCTTGCCCTCGGCCTCGTTACCGAAGATCATCGTGCCGGCGTTCTCTACAACCTTATAGCGGACATTCGCCGCCATCAAAACCACGTAACCGCCGGCGACGTCGGATTTCACTATGTCGTCCGCGCGCTCACGGATAGTGGCCGATCGGATGTTCTATATGACATGCTTACGCGGACCGACAGTCCGAGTTATGGATACCAGCTCAGCCACGGAGCGACGGCGCTCACAAAGGCCTGGGACGCGAATCCAAGTTCCTCGCAGGATCATTTCATGCTCGGTCACGCAGAGGAGTGGTTCTATCGCGGGCTTGCCGGTATCGACTTCGACCTTGATCGCGAGCAGAGCAAGCGTATCTGGATTCATCCCCAGATCGTCGGCGCTATTCATTTCGCATCGGCCTCGTACAAGTCGGTGCTCGGCTACATCGCTTCGCATTGGCAGCGCGACGGCGACACCCTGCAGCTCGACGTCACAATACCGCCGGGAACTACGGCCACCGTCTCGTTTCCGCACAAATTCAGCCGAAGTGTATCCGAGTCTGGCCACAGTCTGCACGGTGACAACGGTGTGCTTTCCGTGCGCGATACGCCCGATCCCACTTCCATCGTCGTAGCGTCGGGAACCTATCACTTTGTCGCGCAAAGATAAGTTCAAGTTGAGTCGGTGATCGTTTGCCCGGCCCATCTCCCCTCGCAGATTATGGCCTGCTGCTGAAAAGTAGTTCTGCTTGCGGCGGCAGGGGACATTCGTATGCTCGTACGCGGCGGCGTTTCGGGCTCACAACGCATTGCACGCCATCTTTGGCGCATGTGCTTTGGGCTGTTTATCGCCTCAGGATCCTTCTTCATGGGACGGCAACAAATATTCCCGGATTTCATACGCGAATCCAACGTCCTTATTTTCCTGACCATCCTGCCACTGTTACTGCTGATTTTCTGGCTAGTCCGCGTTCGCTTCACAAAGCTATATGAGAGAAGGTTCCAATCGCGTGGGGGAGATGATTATTCCGTATCAGCCTAACCCCGAACACCCTGGGGCGAGCGAACTTCCGTGACAACAGCATGATTTCGGATTCCCGCATTCAGAGATTTTCAGCCTATTCGGGCTTGCCCACCGAGTGGTCTTTGTACACGTTTTGGATAAGCTCGAAGGACTGCTTCTTCTTCCCGTCTTCTGAGATGAGCCCCTTGCGGTTGTAGCCGTCCTGCAGCTTGGGGATGTTGCGACCAGGGGAACGGAAGTCCATCAATATCCACGGGGTGACGCCGCGCAGTTGCAGAATTTTGTTGAGCATGACGAACTGGTGCTGGAGGACGTAAGCCTGCTGCTCTTCAGTCCAGCGCTGGTTGGTCGCTCCATGGTTGCCCTGTCTCGCTTCGGCGCCAAACTCGCTCATGATGATGGGCTTCTGGGGGAGGGCCCACTGCATCTTGTCGGCGTCTTCCGGGGCGCCGCTATACCAGCCGATGTATTCGTTGACGCCCACTACATCCAGTGCGGCGGCAAATGGATCGTTCAGGGCGGCGGCGGTGCCTTCGATATGGGCTGAGTTGAGGGCCGAGGTGATGAGGCGCGTGGGATCAAGCCTGCGAGCTTCATCGACGAGGCCGGTGAGGAATTTCGTGCGGACCGGGTTGTTAGAGGTCTCGTTGGAGACGGACCAAAGAATGACCGAGGCTTTGTTGCGGTCGCGGCGGATCATCTCTCTGAGCATGGCGACATCTTTGGCGTAGACCTCGGGTATGTCAAAGGAGATGCGTTGCCAGTTGGGTATCTCCGACCAGACCATGATGCCGTCTCGGTCGGCGGCGCGCTCCATTCGCTCATCGTGAGGATAGTGAGCGAGTCGAACGAAGTTGGCGTTCAGGTCTTTGAGGTAACTGAAGATGGTTTCGACGTCTGCGTCGTTGTTGGCGCGGCCTCCGCGGACCGGCGCTTCGGCGTGCATGTTGGCGCCCTGCAGGAAGACTGCTTTGCCGTTGAGGAGGATACGTGTGCCATCGACGCGGATGTCGCGGAAGCCGATATCGTCGGTGAGCTTGTCGGCACCCGAAACAAGCGTGACTTTGTAGAGCTTGGGCGATTCGGGCGACCAGAGGGTGAGCTTGCTGGCCTTTACGCTGAAAGGTGCATTGCCGTCGGCGCCGGTCATTACAGTGGTTTTGGCGCCTGCCTCGGGGATATCCACGGTGACGGAGGTGCCCGCGGGCGCGTCGAGGACGTGGACGTACCCGGAGATCTCGGTGTTGTCGGCCTGCCAGGCAGAGCCGTGGGCAAGATGGACGTCGTAGTCGTCAATGAAGGCAGTGGGCACGGTGACAAGCGATACGTCGCGCGTAAGGCCGCCGTAGTTGAACCAGTCGATACCGACAGAGGGTACGCCATCCATAAGGCGAGTGGCATCCACTGCAATGACGACGAAGTTCGAGCCGGGATGAAGCACTGCGGTAACTTCGCAGTCAAACGGCGTGTAGCCGCCCTCGTGGTCGCAAACGCGCTTCTGGTTGACCCAGACGTGCGAACGGTAGTTGGCCGCGCCAACGTGGAGGAAGGTGCGGGTGCCGGGCTTGGGCTGGGTGTCGAAGTCCCGCTCGTACCAGAGAACACCTTCGTAGTTGAAGAGCTGGGCAACCTGCGTGTTCCAGTCGCCGGGCACTTTGAGAGTCGGTGCAGTTGAAAAGTCATACTCCTCATTGTGCTTGCCCACGATGTTGGGGTGCGTGTTCATGGCGTACGACTTGTCGTTGATCTCGCCGCTCGCCGTGTACAGAGCCCGTCCGGGCGATTGATCGACCAGGTAATGCCAGTCGCCGTCGAGGCTCGTGACGGTGCGGCGATCAACTCCGACCAGGAGGGTCTGGAGGGGCTGCTGACCGGATGCTGGAATCATCGACGCCAGGCATCCAAACATGAAGACGGTCCTAAGGACAATCGCGCACAAACCAGTTGCGCGAACCGACGCCAAGATCATACCGAGCATCACCTCGATCTCGAGGTTACAGCCTTTCTGGCACGACGGGCGAGTAATAAATTAGCCTAGGATTCGCTGGTGAATGCTAAGCCGCGTTACGCGCAGTAGAGAGCGCTTGCGGAGCATCAGCTAAGTCATCGTGCCTATAACGTGGGCCAGGATGAATCGACTGGAGATCGGAGAAATGCAAATGATCGTCACATGCCTCAAAAAAAGGCTCGCAGCTGTTCAACTTGGCATGTGTGTCCTCGCGGCGATGAGTGCCGGCGCGCAGGTAGATGTGCTGACGCAGCATAACGACAATACGCGGACAGGCGTGAATCTACGCGAGACAGTGCTTACGCCAGAAAATGTAAACAAAGCTCGGTTTGGGATGTTATTCAAGCGGGTAGTGGACGATCAGCTCTACTCGCAACCCCTGATTGTGACTGGCGTGGAAGTGGGCGGCGGAACACACGACATCGTGTATGTGACGACAGTAAATAACAGCGTTTACGCGTTCGACGCAAATGATGCAGCGGCTGCGGCACCCATCTGGCATGTGAATTTTGGACTACCCGCAAACATGCACAGCACCAACTTCGGCGTCGCATCATGCGCGCCCTCCGTTCGCCGGACTGAGCCCCGGAACGGGGAACGCGCATTGGCCCTCCTTCTGCCCGCTGAATCGTTGATATGGATGAATTCCTCGCCCATCGGCTTGAAACACTCAAATCACAACTGGCAGGTACCCGGTTGGAGAAGTCGAGCCTCTGTGCTGAAATTAGCAGCGCTTCGACGAAGCCAATGCGGAAGGAGGAGGCGATGATACGCTTCGCGGCGATTGTGGCTGAGCTTCGCAAATTGTCGAACGAGTTGGAGATGTTGGTGGGGAAACGCCGATGTCAGGACTGCTTTTGGGCTTCGAGCCCCGCGGCGAGCCGGATGAGGGCAGCCAGATTCGCGAATGACTCCAAACGGACGGATACGGAATTCGGGGCGAACTGGAATGAGAGCTCGGGGTGCTCGCGCTGAAATTCCTGGACCAGGTGAACTCCGGCCGCTGTGAGCTCGTAAAACTGCAAGACCCCTGAAATCTTCATGCGACACCCCAGACCGTCAATCCTCTTTAACGTCATCACTCCTGCTTTTCCTTCCCGTGGTGGCCCTGGCATTGAACGAACCGGGACCAGGGGGAGGGGGTGGCTGGCCTAGGGTGGCCGCAGCACTCGGCGCTCGCGTTTACCCCGACCAAAATGGCGTGGAAATCGGCTGGCTACAAGACAAATGAAGGAGATTCAAGCAGAGATCGCAGATTAAGATTAGTTGCGTCGAGGATCAAATAGCGGATGCGGCCGTCTTTCGTTTGATTGGAGCTGCAATAGGGAATGTTGCCGGTGCCTCCAAGCTCAAAGAGTACACACCCTATTTGCTGGGTGAGCGCACGCCGCACCTTGACCCCGAGGTAAGGGCGGCCTTTGCCGGTGTCTCCACGACTCATACGGCGGCCCACTTTGTACGCGCGGTGCTGGAAGGTGTGGCCTACTCGCGCAGGACACTTTCACCCTCTTCGCGGAACTTGGAATTCCGGTCCGCGCCATTCGACTGGGCGGCGGTGGCGCGCGCGGGCCGCTGTGGCGGAAGATTCAGGCAGGAATCTACGGCCGGGCCGTCGAAGTACTCACCGCCGAGGAGGGAGGCGCTTTCGGATCGGCGCTCATGGCCGGCGTCGGCGCGGGTCACTGGGCCAATCTGGACGAAGCTTGTGGGCAGGCCATTGAGGTAGCCCAGTGTATCGAGCCCGACCCTGCGGACCTGGCTGCCTACAAGTCTAGTTACATGCATTGGCGCAAGCTTTATCCGGCATTGATGAGCTTGCGATAGCGAAGGGCGCTGATGGGGGCCTCGCCAGAACTGGCCCAAGCAAAGTTAGTCTTTTCGGCAGAGAATCAAAAGTTGGTGAGCGGAAGAGCTTGCTGATGCAGAAGTGATCAGAATGGCCAGCATCAGGGAATGAGAATTCCCTGATATTCGAGTTCGTCTCTATGGGTGTACCGGAATTTGTTCCCAATTCCGGAGTTATCGCTCAAGGATCGATTCTTTGAGCTGAAAGCTCATGGTCGGTTTCGCTTTACATGCATTCGCGAGAGATTTAGACTTCCGAGTGTTAGTAAACGCTTTCTCGGCCGGTCTTGAAGAGCGCACTGGAGCATTCGTTGGAGAGGAATATCGACGATGAACAGGAAGAAGAGATCGAAGATTTTGGCAAGCCAGGCAACCAACTCAACAAGGTTTGAGCCGAGCCGTCGAGAATTCTTGGCGGGAGTGGGCGGCACGGCCGTACTGGGCGTACTTTCCGGCTCTAGAGCGTTTGCGCAGACATCGGAAGGTGCTGTGAACCTCGCCCGGGTTGCTGTACCTACGAGTCAGGTGATGACGAGCGAGAACCGAATCTCTTCTCTGAACGACGGGTTTACGCCCGCGAACTCGCTTGACCGGACCCACGCGCTCTATGCGCTATGGGCGGAGCCGTCGACGGGCAACCGCACAAGCTGGGTGCAGTACGAGTGGAGCGAACCCGTCAACGTCAACAAAGTCGAGATCTATTGGGCTGTCGATCGCCCTCGTGCAGGTGAATTGCCGGGTAGTTACGTGCGCAAGATTGCCGTACCTGAGAGCTACAGAATTCTTAGTTGGGATGGAAGCGGCTTCGTACCGGTCTCTCAGCCCCAGGGTCTTGGCGTCGCACTTGACACGTTTAACGTGACAACCTTCGAGCCGGTGAAGACAAGCAAGCTGCGCATCGAAGTGGTTACCCAAAAGGACCGGCCAGCGGGGATCCTCGAATGGAAGGTCTTCAACTACGGACCTGTTCCATCCCTTCAGCCGGTGGTTGATGCTGGCGTGGATCGTTCGGTCGTGAGCGACGGCAAAACCTATCTGTCAGGCAAGGTGACCTGGCTCGAAGATTCAAGCAAGAACAGGGCCCGCTGGGTAAAGACCGCAGGGCCAGGAGCTGTTGCCTTTGCAGACGCTGCTTCACCGGTCACTACTGCGACGTTCTCCCAACCCGGCGACTACGTGCTGGCGCTTGAGTCCAGCGGGAGCAAAGGTCCGGCGCACACGATTGGCGTCCATGTGGAACCGGCGCCTCCTGCCGACCGTCTCAACGTGGTTTACACGCGGAAGTATTCGATCGATAGCAAGCTATGGAAAGACCGCACGAAGGCTCTTATTGTGAGCTGGATTCCTCATTGCATCGCTATGTGCGAGCGCACCGATATTCCTGTCATGCGCGGTGACGGCGGAATCGACAATTTTATCGAAGCGGGAAAAGCCAACCGTGGCGAACCGCACGCCGGGCACAAAGGATATGTCTTTTCCAACGCATGGGTTCACCAAACCGTTGAGTCGATGTGTATCGCACTCATGGTCGATCCGCAAGGCGATCCCGAGATCATCAAGTCACAGGAGTTGATGCGCGCGACGCTGGAGCGCTGGATTCCGATCATCCTTGCTGCTCAGATGCCCGATGGCTACCTGCAAACCGCGTACATATTGGCTGACCGCAAAAATTGGCCGGAGCGCTGGTCCCCCGACCACCGCGGCAATCATGAAGGCTATGTCTCTGGCTACTTTATCGAGTCAGCCATCAATCACTACACGCTCACAGATGGGAGAGATCTTCGCATGTACAACGCGGCCAAGAAGCTGGCCGATTGCTGGGTTGCGAACATTGGGCCCGGCAAAAAGGAATGGTTTGATGGGCACCAGGAGATGGAGCAGGCGCTGGTGCGTTTCGGGCGCTTTGTGAACGATCAGGAGGGAAATCATCGGGGGGATGAGTATATCGCTCTCGCGAAGTTCCTTCTCGATTCGCGCCGTGGCGGTTCGGAATACGATCAGAGCCACTTGCCACCGGGCCAGCAGTACGAAGCAGTGGGCCACGCGGTGCGCGCTATGTATTTCTATTCGGGCATGGCGGATATCGCTGCCGAGACCCAGGACCATGACTACCAAAGCGCTGTCATTTCGCTTTGGGACAACATGGTCAACAAGAAGTACTACCTGACCGGTGGGATCGGAAGCGGAGAAACCTCCGAGGGCTTCGGGCCGAATTACTCGCTGCGCAATGAAGCTTATTGCGAAACGTGTTCGAGCTGCGGACTTGTCTTTTTCCAGTACAAACTCAACCTTGCCTATCACGACGCGAAGTACGCCGACTTGTACGAGCAGACGATGTACAACGCACTGCTCGGAGGAGTAGCGCTCGACGGTCAAAGCTTCTGTTACACCAATCCACTCGTCAACACTGAGCGCGCGAAGTGGCATGTGTGTCCGTGCTGCGTAGGCAACTTTGCCCGCACGCTGCTCATGATCCCGACCTGGACTTACGTGAAGAGCAACGACGGGCTCTACGTCAACATGTTTGTCGGCAGCAGGATTCACGTTGGCCAAGTCGCCGGCACCAACGTGGAAGTGGTTCAGAAGACGGAGTACCCCTGGGATGGATCAATTTCAATAACCGTCAATCCAGAGGAAGCGAAGACCTTCTCGGTCTACGTGCGAATCCCAGACCGCACCACAAGCAAGCTCTACAAGGACTCACCCCAGGTCCGAGGCGTGAAGCGGTTTGCCGTCAATGGGCACGAACAGACGCCGACCATTCATAAGGGCTATGCCGTGGTGACGCGCGAGTGGAAGCCTGGCGACCGCATCGATCTGGAATTGCCGATGGAGCCGCAGCGCGTGGTCGCGGACAGCCGCATCAAGGCCGACCTTGACCGGGTGGCTTTGAAATACGGACCACTCGTCTACAACGTAGAGACAGCAGACAATGGAAACATCGACCGCAAACCAGGAAATGGGCCGCTCCGGACCGAGTGGCGTCCCGACCTGCTCGGCGGCGTAGTGGTGATCTCAGGCAAGTGGCAAGACGGGGCTCCAATGCTGGCAATTCCGAATTTCGCGCGAACTAATCGTGTCGGACCTCCACACGACTATCCCAGCGATGACGAAGTCGTCCATGCGCTCCAATCCAAGTCCTTAATTGAGTCGAAGGTGTGGATCTAGCTGCGAGCCAAACGCCGGCTAGACTGCTACGAGTCTTGCTTGCGAAGCTACCAACTCGATTGACGGCGGACGGGGCACGATGAGGCCGACCATGGCTTTCGACCGATCTCGCTTCTGAATTCTCGGAAAGGCGGAACTCATGATTAATCGAAAGGACTTGGTGAAGAATTGCGTTGCTGCAGTTTGTGCAACGGGCCTGTGCAGTGAAGTGAGTACAACTGAAGCACGGGCTTCTGACGATCCGCCTCATTCCTGCGATCCAAAAGAGTTTGCGAATGTTCGAGACAGGGCGGATGCGGCACGCCTTCGCTTTTCGAAGCTGGTCGAGATCCTTGAAACAAGACTGCCCGAGAATGAGCGCAAACAGACCCTGCATGCACTCGGAGCCAAGTGCGCAGACACATATAAGGCCGCCTTGATCGATCGCTACAAGGGAAACATCAAAGGATTTCTTGAAGAAGGCCGCCGGCTCTGGATGGCAGAAGCGGACTACGATGAAGCGAAGGGCACAATCCGTATTGTTGATAAAGGCCCGTCGTGCAGTTGTCCGGTGAGCGCTTTGTTAGTCCCATCTTGTGTGCCGCTGCGCGAGGTAGCAATCTTGTTGGATGAGACAGCTCAAGGCGGAATTATGGACGAAGTGGCGTGAACTGATATCTGAACAAAGCCAGAGCGGCCAGACTGTTAAGGCATTCTGTCTTGAGCGTGGGCTTCGGGATTCGCTTTTCTACGATTGGAAAAAGCGACTTCGCGAGGGCCAGGCGGCGAAGTTTGTAGAAGTGAAAGTTAAGGGGCCCTGTAAGCAGGCGAGTCCGGCACCAGGACATGGTGCTGCGATCGAGCTTCGTTTGAGCAAGGAACGCAGCCTTTTGGTTGAGCCTGGATTCGATGCCAATCACTTGCGTACTTTGCTGGCTGTGCTTGAGACCGAGGTATGATCGGGCTCCCGCGTCTGCATGCGTTGGATGGTGCGCAAGGACCGCGAATCTGGCTTGCGACAGAGGCGACTGACATGCGTTGCGGCTTTGACCGGCTCGCGGAGCGAGTGAAG
>OBLU010005305.1_pt1 | contig 11557 bp, 8 predicted proteins | sample 1518681 | NCBI WGS metagenome assembly OBLU01 (sample SAMEA3539304, study PRJEB22396) | soil metagenome | biome: tundra; feature: field; material: soil | place: USA | collected 2010-05 | depth 0.15 m
ACTGGTCACGGAAATCTTCCAGCGTGAACCCGTCGCCCAGCAGTGCTTTCTTAGCAAACTCCTCGGACTTCTTGCGGTCAAGCGTCGATTCGGCCTTCTCAATCAGCGATAGCATGTCGCCCATGCCCAGAATCCGCCCCACGATACGGTCAGGATGGAATGGCTCGAAGGCATCCGGCTTTTCGCCCACGCCGATGAACTTGATCGGCTGCCCGGTAACATGGCGAATCGACAACGCCGCGCCACCGCGTGCGTCGCCATCCATCTTTGTCAGCACAACGCCCGTCAGACCTAGCCGCTTATGGAAGTCCTGCGCCGAATTGACGGCGTCCTGTCCCGTCATGGCGTCGGCCACAAACAGGATCTCCTGTGGATTCAGCAGCTTTTTTAGCCGCTCCATCTCACCCATCAGCTCTTCGTCGATGTGCAACCGGCCGGCGGTATCGACAATCAACGTGTCACAGCCCATGATGACGGCTTCGCGGCGAGCTTCTTTGGCCAGCCTCTCCACTAGCGCCGATCCCGGCGTTTCGCCCTTCTGGTCGCCCTCGTACAGCCGCGCTTCGATCGACTTGGCTACCACCTTCAGCTGTTCGCGCGCCGCGGGGCGATACACGTCAACCGACACGAGCATGGGACGGTGTCCGCCCTTCTTCAGCCACGCGGCCAGCTTGCCGCTGGTGGTGGTTTTACCGGAACCTTGCAGACCTGCCATCAGGATGACCGTGGGCGGCTGCGACGCAAACTTGAAGCGCGCCGTATCCTTGCCTAGCAGCGCGATCAGCTCGTCGCGGACCACCTTGATCACCTGCTCGGAGGGTGACAGCGCGGTCAGCACTTCGGCGCCCACTGCTTTCTCGCGAATGTGTTCAATCAGTTCGCGAGCCACGTTCAGGTTGACGTCGGCTTCGAGTAAAGCTACGCGGATTTCCCGCAGCGCCTCGGCAATGTTTTCTTCGGTGAGCGTGCCTTGACCACGAAGGTTCTTAAAGGCCCGCTGCAGCTTTTCTGTAAGGTTTTCAAACATAGCTCAATTCCAGTGTACCGTCTGCCGCTTTTCCTCGCCTGCTCAGCCGAGCTTCGGTCGAGGGCAATCTCAATCTCATCTCACGATGTACCCCCGCCGCCAGCCGCACCGCAGGTGCACGGAGGTTAATCCGCCGGTTCCACAAGATACTGCTCCAGTTTTCCGTCGGGATAAGTGTAGGTCGTCAACGTTAACCTTCGCGTGGGATACACAATGCGGTACGCCCGGAATGTCATGCCCCCGCGCAGCGACTCCGCCACCTTCCTGAAAGTCAGCGGCTCGCCCAGCGGACCCAGGCTGTCGCGAAAGTCCCCCACCGTCTCCGCGCTGAAATAGTCGTTCAGATTTGATGCCAGAATGTTGCGGTCAAGCTGACCTTTCTGCAGGTCGCGGGACATCGCCAGCGCCTGCTTCTCCTCAGGCGTCTCGTTTTTGTTGCCGGCGACCGTCGCCAAGATCAATTGTGCAATCTCGCTGGCCCCGCCCGCCATGTGATTGGTCAGCACCGCGACGGCCACGCCATCGTCAATCAACACCGAGTTCTGGGTCACAAAGCCCGTCACCTCGCCGCTATGCTCGATCGCCCGATGACCGTTGTCCTCGCCCACCGCGACACCCAGGCCGTAGTGCGAGCCCTTACCGTCTTTGAGCTTCACTTTGGTGAACATCTGTTTGTAGCTTTCCGGCTTCAGAACCGACTGGGCCAACAGGCTCGCGTCCCAAAGCGCCAGGTCGTGCGCGGTCATCGCCAACTCTCCGGCCGCGAACATCCAGCCGCGTCCCTCTTTTGGTGCCAGGCGCAACGGTCCAAGCGCCGCCCGCACATACGGTGTGGCGTCCGGCTCAGTCAGCTTGATCTCGTCCGAATTCCAAGCCGACTTCATGCCCAGAGGATGAAAAATGTGCTCGCCCAGAAAGTCCATCAGCTTCTGGCCGCTGACTTTTTCCACGATTTCGCCCGCGATCACGAAATTGGTATTGGAATACTGCCACTGCGTCCCAGGCTCAAAATCCAGAGGCTTTTTTGCCCATGTATCCAGAATCTGCTGCGCCGTCTCCGGCTTCATCATGGGCGTCATCAGGTAGTCTTCCGGCCAGTAATCCTGGTACCCCGAAGTATGCGAAAGAATCTGTCGGATCGTGACTTCATTGGCCCGCGTCAGCCCCGGCACATACTTGCCTGCCGTGTCGTCGAGGCTCAGTTTGCCCTGGTCCTGCAGCAGCAGGATAGCTGCGGCCGTGAACTGCTTTGACACGGAGCCGATGGAGTAGCGCATGTCCGGGGTCGCCGCCTTATCCGGATCAAGGTGCGCCTTGCCATACGCGTGCGTATAAACCAGCTTGCCGCCCTGAACCACGGCGATTGAAGCGGACGGAACGCCGCGTTGTTGCAGCACCTGCTCAGCAATCCGGTCGATGCGGCTGCGCAATGCCGCGTCTATCGTGTCCACCGCCTGCGCCCGACCCAAGCTCGCTCCGCACGGCAATACCGCCACCATCATCGCCACCAGCTTGAGAACACAACGATTTCCCATCCAGACTCCTTACTCTCCGCGTCTACGTCGTCGGCAAATCACTCGCAGCTGATCGCAAAAAATGCTTTCGACAATTACAACCGGAGGACTGCACTGCCGGGGTTCACCAACATGCATGGGGTTGAAGTAGGAAGCATTTCTCCACCGAATGACGGAGGACAATCCGCTACGCGGACAGTACCTTGAGTTTACTCATCGACCAATGTGATTTAAATCACGCTGGCTTGCGAGGCCGCAGTAGTTGGAGGTTCCTCATGAAACATGCAAACAGATATTCGTTAGGGTTCGTCGCTGTGCTTGTCACTTTCGCCGGTTGCAACGCGCAGGCACAGGGATGCGTCGCAGCCCATACCAATCAACGCACTTTCGACGAGCTCATCGACTCTGGTACCACCGGATCCGTATCGCCAAATTGGATTCATAACTTAACGGTCGATGTTGGATATCGCGTCTTCAACTCCAACAAGTATTTTCAAGGAAGCAATGAGATTGCACGGCCCACCGCTGTGCGCAATCACCAGAACATCTTCGACATCGGGCTGGAATACCGGCTCTCCAGTCAATGGAGCATCCTCGCCGATGTACCGGTCTACGACGGGACACGCAATCAGATCTATCCCCCGATGGGTATCTTCCAGGTGAGTGGCCTGGGCGACATTACCCTTGGTGCTCAGCGCTGGATATTCCGTCCGCCCACAGAAAACGGCGGCAACATTGCTGTCAGCGCACAAGTGAAGCTACCCACGGGCATCGACGATGCCACCGGTTCAGCCTTATACCAAGGAAAAATCATCAAGGCCACAGCCGACCAATCCATGCAGCCAGGGGACGGCTCCTGGGGATTCAATGTGGGTACGCAGGCGTACAAATCGCTCTGGCCACACGCGTCAGCCTACGGGCAGGCGACCTATCTCTTCAATCCACGGGACACCAACGGTGTGACCACCTTTCGCTCTCAACCGGGTCAGGGCGTTATGTCCGTTACAGATCAGTACCTCTATCGTGGGGGCGTCTCCCAGGGCATGCCAAAGCTCCGCGGTCTCGCTCTCAGCCTCGGCGTTCGCGGAGAAGGCGTTCCGGTTCGCGATCTGCTCGGTGACAGCAACGGATTTCGTCGCCCCGGCTCCATCGTTTCGATCGATCCCGGACTGATGTTTCGCTATAAGCGCGACACCGTCTCGGTCAATGGTCCTTGGGCCCTCTATCGTGACCGACCGCCGAGCGTACCTGAGATTCAATATCACATCACGAATGGCGATGCATTCTTTGCCGATTACACGGTGATCGCAACCCTGTCTCACCATTTCTAGAAGCCAGGTTTTACAAACTGGGCACCCGCCGTGCAATTGCTGGATTCGGGGAACTCTTCCTGCCCAAAAATGCTCAGCACCCATCCTTCGCGAATCCTACGGAGGGTGGGGCAGTACGCCATGCGACCCCCCCGTAGGCTACCCTGACCTAGGCACTATTTTTTGAGGGGAGTCTCACTTCCGGCATGCAGCGATTGATCGAGGGCCACAAACAATTTCTTCGCGACGTCTTTCCTCAAAGGCGCAGCCACTTTCATCTGCTTTCCGAGGGACAGGCGCCGCAATGGCTTTTCATTACCTGCTCCGACTCGCGCATCGTGCCCGATATGATTCTCGGCACCGAGCCGGGCGATCTCTTCATCTCCCGCAATGCCGGCAACGTTGTGCCCGTCACCGCGCACGACATTGACGGCACGACCGCCACCATCGAATACGCCGTCGAAGTCCTCAAGGTGCCCTACGCCATCCTCTGTGGCCACTCTGACTGCGGCGCCATGAAAGCTGCACTTGACCGTACCAGCCTCGAGAACCTGCCTAAGGCCAGTCGCTGGTTGCAGCACGTGGAGGGAGCCTTCTCCCATCGTCCGCCCGTTGACCGCGCTGACGGCCCCAGTGCCGAGCTTGCCGCTCTTATTCGTGGTAACGTCGTGGCCCAGTTACACAACTTGCGCGCCCAACCTTCCGTGGCCCGCGCTCTGGCTCGCGGTGCCATCCAGGTCTATGGGTGGTACTACGACATTTTGAGTGGAAGGATCGAGCAATACAACGAACAAACACACCAGTTCGTGCCGCTCGTGTCGTGAGACAGCGTCCGTGCCTTTAGCGCGACGGCTAAAAACAACAATTTCCCAGCGCGATAACGATTTGCGCTGGGAAATTGGGTCGATGAAAAATTGGGTCGCTAGCCAAACTATTGACGGTTTCGTGCGGCTTTCACGTAGTCATGTGAGGCATCGATGTGCGCGGCCTGCGATACCAGGACTTCGCGGATCGGCAAGGGCAGAAATTTATCCAACGCATCGGTGTATGCCTGCTGGATTGAGTGCTCGCCCTCTTCCGCTGCCTCGAGCAAAGCAGAGTCGCCTCCGCCAAGCTTGGCCTTAAGGTCGCCCCACACGCGCACAAACGCCCCAGCGGCCGTCCCACTCTCTTTGATGTCCTTCACGCCTTCCTGGTGCAGAATGGCTTCGAGATCACCCCGAAACTCGGCCCGCTTCAGTGATTCGGCGAAGAAGTACAACTTGAGCTTCTCGTCCTTTAACTCGTCGCCGATCTTCTGAAAACCTTCCTGGCTGTCGATCAGGCTTTCGATCACAGTGCGCAGGGCTCCTTCAGCTTCGATCAAGTCTTTCGATGGGCTGGACATGGGGTTCCTTCCTCGGGGTGGTCAGTTGTGCGGCATTTGACTGGATGTAAGGGCAGGGTCCGGTGAGTGCCAGTGCGATTCTCCTTCCTCACCGGTAAGCCAGGGAAATCGCGAAAACCCAGCGCCCCTGCCACTGTATAAGAACGCCCTGACCCGCATGACGGGCGTGCGTTCAGTCTTATAGAGGCGCAACGCACCTATCCGGTTGCCTCGGTCGGAAGGCTGTATGCAGCGGGCATATACTGGGCGCGGCAGCGAACGCCGCTGCCGGAACGGAGTTCGACCATGTCCCCTGCCACTCGCATCGATCCCTACCTTGCCGGGAACTTCCTCGTAGAAATTGACGGCGTTACCGCCAGTGCTTTCAACGAAGTGACCGGTCTGGAGGCGGCCATCGAAGTGGTCGATTACCGGTCAGGCAATACGCCCGAAAGCGCGGTGCGAAAACTGCCTGGCCTGCATAAGTTCACCAACATTACACTGAAACGCGGCTTCACCAACGATTTGAGCCTCTGGAACTGGTTCAATAGCGTGCTGAATGGCAACGTGGTCCGTGCCAGTATGTCGATTGTCCTCTTAGATCAGAACGAGAACCCCGTCCTGCGTTGGAATGTGCACGAGGCGTGGCCATGCCGCTGGGAAGGCCCGGTCATGGCAGGCGGTTCGAACGATATTGCGATCGAGACCCTGGAGATCTGCCACGAGGGCTTCGTGCTAAGCGCTGGATAGAAGTCTTATCGTCAAGCTCGGTTTCAATGTACGCCCGGCGGCAGCGGCGCGTGCTTGATCGGCTTCTTGAACAACCAAACGGCTCCGGCACAGAAGAACGCGAGCAGCGCCGTCCATCGAAACACGTCCACATACGCCTTCAGGGCCGATTGCTGTTCAAGCAATCGGTACAGCAAACCCATGGTGGCGGGCCGAGCCGCTGCCGGACCCAACCTGTGTCCCAGATACATAGAGATAGCTGCGGTCTTCTGCTGCAGCACGTAGTTTGATGCCGCGATCTGGCCGCCAATCTGTGTCTGATGGAAAGCGGCTCGCCTGATCAGCGCGGTCGAAGCCATGGCAATCCCGATTGACCCGCCAATATTGCGCAGCATGTTGAAGAGACCGGTCGCGTTGCCCATTTCCTCTCGGCTCAAAGTAGAAGTGGAAAGTGTGGCGAGCGGGACAAAAACGAAGCTCAATGCAAAGCCCGTCACCAGGATCGGGATCAGCAACGTATACGGTCCGATGTCCAGATTGACGGTGCCAAAGATCAGGGAGCAGATGCCGAACCCCAGGAATCCAGCCGTAAGCAGCTTCCGATTATCAAATCTGGACCCCAGAAAGCCGATCATCGGCGAACCAATAAACGAGCCGATCCCGCGCGGTCCCACCACCAACCCGGCAGAGAACGCGGTGTAGCCAAGCACTTCCTGGTAGTAGAGAGGAAGGATGGCAATGGTGATGTAAATACACATTCCAAGCAACGCAATCAGTAGACACCCGGTTCGGAAATTGGGGTTCTTCAGGATGTGCAAATCCACAAGGCCTTTGGGATGAGTCCAGGAATGCCAGATCCAGCCCACTAGCCCAAAGACCAGCGCTGCGACCGCCCACCGCACCCAGACCGCTCCAAACCAGTCGTCTTCCTGCCCCTTATCGAGCACGATCTGCAGGCACCCGGTCCATACGATTAGCAGCCCGAAGCCGATGTTGTCAAAGGCTCCAACCTTCGCATTTTTGATGTAAGGCGGGTCGTGAACAAACCGGCTGATCATGAAAACCGCCAGCAGCCCGACGGGAATGTTGATGTAGAAGGCGTAGCGCCAGCTGAAAGTATCGGTGAGCCAGCCTCCCAGGGTCGGCCCCAGCACCGGTGCCACCACGATTCCCAACCCGTAAGCCGCCATAGCCATCGAACGCTTCTGGATCGGAAAACTTTCCAGCAGGATCGATTGCGAGAGCGGTTGCAGGGCCCCTCCGCCTGCCCCCTGCAGGATCCGCGCCAGCAGGATCACCGACAACGAAGGCGCTGCCCCGCAGAAGAAGGACGCGATCGTAAAGATGATGACGCAGCTCAAAAGAAACCGTTTCCGGCCGAACCGCCGCGCAAACCAGTTCGAAGCCGGAAGAATCACCGCGTTAGCCACTAGATAGCTGGTCAGTACCCAGGTCGCTTCGGAGTTTGAGGCCGACAGGCTCCCGGCTATGTATGGCAATGCCACGGAGGCAATGGCCGTGTCCAGCACTTCCATGAAGGTGGGAAGCATCACTGAAGCCGTTACCAGCCAAGGGTTTACGCCCTGTGTGAGGGGGTAGCGCTGTGCGGGCGTGAGGTGCCGGCTAGGGGCCACATGCTTGCCGAGTTCGAGCGTGGCGGTCGTCATGTTCGAAGAGGAACATACGAGCCTAACTCAATTCCGATTGGATTGGGTGTGATGATGGTCGCAGCTGTTTTGGACTCGTCGGCGCAACGAGAAGAGCCAAAAACTGTGTGACGATAGTTTATTGCTACTTAGTCAAGATAATTTGACACTATCTCACTCAATGCTGCATCCTATAGAGCGTCAGTACTTCTACAGAGGCAGGAACCCAACTATGGCAAAGATTATCGGCATCGATCTCGGCACGACCAACTCGTGCGTCGCGGTCCTTGAGGGCGGGGAGCCCAAAGTTATTCCCAATGAAGAAGGCGCGCGCACTACGCCTTCAATCGTGGCATTTTCGAAGACCGGTGAACGGTTGGTAGGGCAAGTGGCCAAGCGCCAGGCCATCACCAATCCGGAAAACACGATTTTCTCCATCAAGCGCTTTATGGGACGTCGGTTCAACGAAGTCAATGATGAGATGAAGATGGTGCCGTACAAGGTGGTCCAGCAGGGCGACCATATTGCCGTCGTGGCGCAGGGTAAGGAATATACTCCGCCCGAAATCTCCGCCATGATCCTGCAGAAACTCAAGAAGAGCGCAGAAGCTTACCTGGGCGAAACCGTTTCAGAGGCCGTGATCACCGTTCCGGCCTACTTCAACGATGCTCAGCGCCAGGCCACCAAGGATGCCGGCAAGATCGCCGGACTCGATGTTAAGCGCATTGTGAACGAGCCGACCGCGGCCGCGCTGGCTTACGGTCTCGACAAGAAGAAGGACGAGACCATCGCCGTGTATGACTTCGGCGGCGGTACGTTTGATATTTCAATTCTCGAAGTTGGCGAAGGCGTCATTGAGGTCAAATCGACCAATGGCGACACGCACCTGGGCGGCGACAACCTCGACCAGCGCATCGTCGAGTGGCTCATTGCTGAGTTCAAGCAGGAAGAAGGACTTGACCTCGGTTCCAAGGGCAACGAGATGGCCCTGCAGCGCCTGAAGGACGCCGCGGAAAAAGCCAAGATTGAGCTCTCGACCACGGTAGAGACGGAGATCAACCTGCCGTTTATCACCGCGGATGCGACCGGTCCCAAGCACCTTGTCCGCAAGCTGACGCGCGGCAAGCTGGAACAGTTGGTTGAGGATCTGCTGGAGCGCTCTCTCGAGCCCTGCAAGAAGGCTCTTGCGGACGCGGGTGTGACCACCAAGGACATCGACGAAGTGGTCCTGGTCGGTGGACAGACGCGTATGCCCAAGATCCAGGAACTGGTGAAACAGATGTTCGGGCGCGAGCCTCATCGCGGAGTGAATCCCGATGAAGTTGTGGCTATCGGTGCGGCGGTGCAGGCAGGCGTTCTGGCTGGTGAAGTCAAGGATCTTCTGTTGCTCGATGTGACACCGCTGACCCTGGCGATCGAGACCCTGGGCGGCGTGGCTACGCCGATGATTCCACGCAACACCACCATCCCGACCAAGAAGACCGAGACGTTTTCGACGGCTGCTGATTCTCAGACCGAGGTTGAGGTGCACGTGCTGCAAGGTGAACGGCCGATGGCGGGCCAAAACCGCACACTGGGCAAGTTCAAGCTGGCAGGCATTCCTCCGGCGCCGCGCGGCGTGCCGCAGATCGAGGTCACTTTTGACATCGATGCCAACGGCATTCTGAACGTGACGGCCAAGGACAACGCCACCGGCAAGGACACGCGCATCACCATCACCTCGAGTTCGGGCCTGAGCAAGGACGAAGTCGAGAAGATGGCCAGGGAAGCGGAAGCGCACTCGGCCGAGGACAAGGAAAAGCGCGAGGAAATTGAGACGCGCAACAGCCTGGATTCCATGGTCTACAACATCGAAAAGATGTTGAAGGAGTCGGGCGAGAAGGTGCAGGCGGCGGACAAGACTGAGGTCGAATCTGCACTGGCTGAAGCGAAGAAGACGCTCGAAGGCACGCCCAGCTCTGCTGAGCTCAAGGCCGCCAACGAAAAACTTACCCACGCCAGCCACAAGATGGCCGAGGTGCTATACAAGGCCAACTCCGCACAGGCGGCAGCGGGCGGTCCCGGAGCCCCCGGTCCCGAAGCGCCGGCCGAACAGAAGAAGGACGAGGGTGTAATCGACGCCGAGTACGTGGACGTCGAAGACAAGAAGTAGGACTGGCCGTCCGGGTAATCCCGCTTCGCGGCTAGCAGAATTAGGGGTGGGCGACGGTTTTTCGCCCACCCCGACTTGTTAATCGCCACAATGCTGGGAACGGCAATGGAACGCAGCGATTTCGAAGGAAACATGGTTCGGCTCAAGGAGCATAGAGCTGACCGCCGCACCACCGCCAGCGGGTCATCGCTGGGAACAGCGCGGAAATCAAATGGCAGATAGCTTGCGCAGAAGATAAAGCCAATCCCGTACGATGGAATTGCAATAAGAAAATACTCATGGCCACGACCCAAAACAAAGACTATTACGCAACGCTCGGCGTGAAGAAGACAGCCACCGCGGATGAGATTCGCAAGGCGTTTCGCAAAGCCGCGCGTAAGTATCATCCCGACGTCAATCCGGGTGACAAGCGTGCGGAAGAGAAGTTCAAAGAGATCTCCGAGGCCAACGACATTCTGAGTGACGAGAAGAAGCGCAAGGTCTATGACCAACTCGGCTTCTACTCCGACCAGATCGACCCGGCCCAGGCCGAGGCCTATGCCCGCCAGCAAGGCTCTGGCGGAGGAATGCCGGTCGACTTCGGTGGATTTGATTTCTCGGGATTCCAAAGCGGCCCCGGTCAGCACCCCGGTGCGCAGGCAGGTGCGGGTTCATCGTCGTGGGGTAGTTTCAAGGACATTTTTTCCGGAATCTTCTCAGGTCAGCAGCCGCAGCAGCGGCCTCGCGGACCGCAGCAAGGTTCGGACCTGGAATACCAGGTCACCGTGGATTTCTGGACAGCCATCCGCGGCGGGCAGGCGCGTCTGCAGGTGACTCGTCAGGAGACCTGCCCGACCTGCCACGGCCAGGCACATACCGGCGGACCTATGACGTGCCCGGAATGCAACGGAACGGGACAGGTCACGCAAATGGGCGGCCGCATGAAGTTCAACATCCCCTGCCCGCGTTGTAATGGAACTGGACGGATTTCTAACGACTGCCCCACCTGCCATGGCGATGGGGTCGTCGAGCGCAGCGAGACGGTCGAATTCCGTATCAAGCCAGGAACGCGGGACGGGCAGAGGATTCGGCTGCAGGGAAAGGGGAATGCCGGAACCAACGGTGGCGCCCCCGGAGATCTATTTCTCATCGTACGAACGGGCACTCACCCGGTATTCAGCCGTGTTGGCGACGATATTCACATCACTGTACCGGTGACCGTGCCGGAAGCTTCTCTTGGAGTCAAGGTCGATGTGCCGACCATCGATGGGCGTTCGCAATTGAAGATTCCTCCCGGTACCCAAAGCGGCCAGAAACTGCGCATGCGCGAGCGCGGAGTCGAGAATGCGCAACGGCCCGGGCAGCGAGGTGACGAGATTGTCACCGTCTCCGTGGTAATACCAACGCTGAACGATGAACGAAGCCGCGAGATCATGCGCGAACTCGGGAAGCTCAACAATCAGGATCCTCGCGTTGAATTGTTTGAGAAGCTGTAAGCTGTTCAACGAACGTTCAACATTTTCAGTCTAATTGCGGTAAGCTGGTGGCGAAAACCGATGCCTGCCAAACGAAAATCCAAAGGCGCATACATGATTTCGGCGGTTGCCGAAATGTATGAGATCCATCCGCAAACGCTCCGCCTTTATGAGCGCGAAGGATTGCTCAAGCCCTCGCGCACTGAAGGCAACACCCGGCTCTACACCGACGAAGATCTGGAGCGGCTGGAGTTCATCCTTAACCTGGCGCGCGACCTGGGCGTCAACATCGCGGGTATCGCCATCATCCTGCAAATGCGCGAGCGCATGGAAGAGATGAACCGCCAGATGCAGAGCTT
>OBLU010005306.1_pt1 | contig 11555 bp, 1 predicted proteins | sample 1518681 | NCBI WGS metagenome assembly OBLU01 (sample SAMEA3539304, study PRJEB22396) | soil metagenome | biome: tundra; feature: field; material: soil | place: USA | collected 2010-05 | depth 0.15 m
GTCATACAAGTAGTTAACCGTGCCGTCTCCGGCGGTTGAGGTGAGGTATTTTCCCGTCGGCGTGTAAGTAAAGCTGACTGTTGTCTCGCCGGGCGTGGAGCGGGAGAGCAACCGGTTGAGCTGGTCGTAGGCGTAGGTGGTGGTGACGCCGTTGAAATGCACCAGCGAGGTGAGATTTCCCGCCGGATCGTAGTAGCGTTTTTCGGTGAGCGTCTGGTCGGGCAGCGTCTTCGAGATGGGCTCGTTGAACAGGTCGAAGGAGTTGGTGGTGGTGTTGAGGTTTTCGTCTGTGAGGCCGGAGAGGTTGCCCAGCGGATCGTACCCGTAGGAGTTGGTGTTCTTCCCGGTGTTGGGCGAGGCGGTCTGGATGACGCCGGTCAACTGGTTTGCGGCGTCATATTTGTACTGGACGACGTTCGTGTTCTGGTCGGTGACCGAGGCCAGGTTGCCGGGGCCGTCGTAGGCGTTGGTTTTGGTGGTGGTGTCGGGGTAGGTGGTGGTGGTGAGGCGCTTGCGGCCGTCGTAATGGAACTGGGTCTTGTTGCCGCGGGCGTCAGTTTGGGCGGTGCGGTTGCGGGCGTTGTCGTAAGCGTAAGTGAAGTTGCCTTGGACGCCGGCGATGGCGGTGAGGTTGCCGGCGTTGTCGTAGAAGTAGTTGGTGGTGTGACCGAGGGAGTCGGACTCGCTCTTCTTGCGGCCGTCGTCGTAGTACTGGTAGTTGGTGACGCTGGGAGTTGTGGTGCTTGAGTTGTAGGCGCGGGTGACGGAGGTCTGGCGGCCGGAGAGATCGTAGGCGTGCAGGGTCTGGTTGTTGCTTTGGTCGGTCTCCAGAACCACGTTGTTGCGGAAGTCGTAAGACTTGGTGGCCTTGGTTCCGTTGGGGTAGTCGGTTTCGACGAGCCGGTTGAGGGCGTCGTAGGTGTAGCTGGTCTTGTAGCCGTTGGCGTCAATGTCGTACTGCTTGTTGCCGTTACCGTCGTAGGCCGAAGAGGTGTTGCGCCCCAGCGGCGCGGCGGTCTGCGTGAGGTTGCCAAAGACGTCGTAGGTGTAGTTGGTGGTGGCCTGCGCCGTGGTTGCGCCGTTGACGGGCGGCACGGTCTGGGTGAGCTTGTGACCCAGCGAGTCGTAGGTGTAGGAGGTGGTGCGGCCCAGTGCGTCGGTGCGGCCGATCATGTTGCCGTTGGCGTCGTAGTTGAACTGGCTCGCCGTTCCGGGGTTGGCTGTGATGTCGAAGCCGATGGCGCCGGCGGCGAGGGTCTGGTTGGAGTTGAACTGGAAGCTGGCCAGGGTGCCGATGCCGTCAGTGACGGAGAGTGGGTTGTAGTTGGCGTCGTAGTTGAACGTGCGGACGTTGCCCAGCTCGTCGGTGGTCTGCGTGGGCTCACTGTACTGGTTGTAATAGGTGTAGCTGGTGGTGTTGGTGCTGGTGGCGCTTGCCGGATAGGTGGTGGAGGTCTTGTTGCCGTTTTGGTCGTAGGCGTAGGTGTTGACGTGCCCCAGCGGGTCGGTGACCGAGATCAGGTTGTGTCTGGCATCGTAGACATTGGCGGTGGTCAGCCCAAGCGGGTCAGTGGAGCTGAGCAGCATCCCGTAGGCGTCATAGACCATGGTGGCGACGCCACTGTCGGGATAGGTGAGGGTGGTGGTGTTGGTGGCCAGGTTGTAGGCGTAGCTCGTGGTGTTGCCCAGGGCGTCCTGCACGCTCTCCAGGCGGCCATTCAGAATGCTGTTGGGATCGGTGGCCGGGTAGTTGTAATAGGTGGTGCTGGGTAGGTTATAGCCCCGGAAGTCCGTACCTGAGAGGTAATAGTGGCCGCTCGGGGTGTACGCATAAGTGCTGGGCTGCGCCGTGTTGGGATAGGTGACGCTCGCGAGCTGGCCACTTGCGTCGTAGCCGTACGAGTAGATGTTGCCTTGGGGGTCGGTGATCTGCGTGATGCGGTTCTGGGCATCGCGCACGAAGGGCACGTTGAGGCCCGTCGAGCTGGTAATGCCGTTCGGCGTGATGCTGAGCCCGTTTCCGCTGCGGTCCTGGATTGCTTGCAGATTTCCCGCGGCACTGATGACATAAGAGGTGCCGTTGGGATCGGTGTAGATGTAGCCGGGCGGGTTGTACTGGCCGCCATCAACGCAGAACCACAAGGAACCGCTTTGGATCACGAAGTCGAAGAGGTCGGCGCAGCCGGGGGCGGAATCCGTGAGAGTTCCATGGAACCCAGCCTCGGGCGTAAACGCTACATCGTCATATGGCAGGAAACCCATGGGCTGAGGAGTTAGATAGAAGGTCCTTCGTTGCCCGCCAAGGGTGAATGTGACATTGCCGGCAGGATCTACCGAGAGGTTGACGTTGATGCCGAGATTCCAGCCGTAGCCGAAGTCGCCGCTCGTGCCGGCATTCAGGCTATCGTAGGTGCGCTGTATGTTGATTGCCAGCCCGGTGGCAGGAACAACGAGATCGGTGACCGTCGCAGTCACGCGTCCCGGTTTGTAGTTGCCCGCGACGGTGACCAGGATTAGGCTGTACTCGAATTCTCCGCTTGTGTCCGTCGCCTGCAGTTCGACCCAGTAGGAGCCGTTGGCCAAGGTCGTGGTGTCTAGCGAGCTTATCGTCAACGATTGGGAGGTGATTGGAAGAGGGGTGACGTTGTTCGGATTGTTCGCTGGGTAGTAATTGAGTGTGCCGCTCTGAATTGCGATTCCGGATTCGAGGGTAATTGGCACGATGCCAGTCACGGTTGATCCGTAAGTCGGAGCCCCGATCCATCCCTGCACTGTCCCTGGAACAGGGCTGACTGCGACGGGAAACTGCAGTGAACCGCTTGTGGTCGAGTCGCTTGCGCTCAGTTCAACCACATAGTTCCCCGCCTGGCTGAACGAGGCGGACGTAACTGCTTGCTGCGGAGTCGTAAAGGTCACTGCACCCGGTCCGCTGACCTGGCTCCAGGCAATCGTCGGCAAACTTCCAGCCGGCAGATTGCTGTCGGTGACGGTTCCATTCAACTGGAGCGTGTTCGGCAGGGTAACCGTGCTGAGCGCGTTAATTCCGATATCGATCGTGCTGCCGTTTCCGCCGGAGGCCGATGTCGTGGCGGGTGGAAGCGTCCAGGGAACTGTGGCAACAGCCGAGCCAAGAGACGCGTTCTGGACGAAGGCCGCCGCGTTGGCATAAGCGACGCCAGGATTCACATCCTGGTAAACGAAGCTCGCATGACCGGTGGCATCTGTTGTCGCGGTCAATATTAGATCGTCGACGCCTGTGATCAGCAGGCTGACCTCGGCGCCCGAGATTGGCGCCCCGTAAGCATCTACGGCAACGACACTGAATGCCTGCTCGCCGCCTGCGGGGAGGGCCGGGAGGACCCCACTCGGCGAAATTGTGAGCGAACCGGCTGGCGGTGGCGCTGTATACGATGTCCATGTCACGGTTGTTGGGCCGGAGACAAGGCTCGTCTGTCCGGATGGGTACGCACGAGCTTGCACAAGGTCGGTTCCGGCATTGGCCCCTATATACGTAAAGACAGCCGTTCCCGTCGAGTCGGTCGTGGCCTGCGTCTGCAGGTTATTGGCGCCGCTCACCGACAGCGTCACCGGCACGCCGGACATCGCTGTCCCGGAGCCATTTGTGACAACTGCCGAGAAGGAGATCGGCTGTCCGGCTGGATACGAGTTGGCTGTCAAATAGAGCGTTGGAAAGTAGCTATCGTTGTAGAAGATGACGCCGGTAACCCATCCTGAATCGCCGTTCGCGTTGTATTCTCCACCGAATCCCCAACCCGCCATACCGCTCTGATAGATGACCGAAATATTCTGGCCGGGTGTAAGTCCTGTCGCGGCAACGATCGGACTTGTGCCGTTACTCAGGCCGAATTGGTAATTTGAATTCAACCCGCCTGCGACCCAGTTCCAAGGCTGCGCGTTCGGCGGAACGGTGACAAGCGTCCCATTGACCTCGACCGTAAATCCCGTGCCGAAGTTGTCTGGATAGTTATCGTCGTCCACGCCCAACTGGAATTGAGTTGCTCCCTGGGGAACCACGAAGTTCCGCGGCGAGGCACCCACGGCTACCGGCTCAATCACGGTTCCATTCACATCCGTGAATGCTCCCAGCAGTCCTGCAAGACCAATCGTCGGCCCCGTCGATAGCGCAACGCTTCCTTCCGCGGTCGCCGTCACCGGTGCGGTCCAATTGACCGAGACGGAATTCGACGTCGCTGGCTGCCCATTCACGGCTGCAACCGCCTGAATCGTGTCGGTGCCTGCGCTTGCTCCGATGTAGGCGTACGAAGCGATACCGTTCGTGTCGGTTGTGGCGTTGCCCGTGCTGCTGTTCGCTCCATTCACCGTGAAAGTGACTGGAACGCCAGGCTCAGGCGCTCCGCTTTGATCGAGCAGAGTCGCCACAAATCCTTGAGAGCTTCCAGCCCTGTAGGGAGATTGGGCGGCAGCAACGAGTGTGATTGGTGCCGGCGGTGGCAACAGGGTAACTACGGCCGTTCCAATTACTGTTCCGTTCGCCGGGCTGGATGCCGTGATGGTTATGGTCTGTTTGGATGAGATTCCGGCAGGTGCGATGTAGAGACCGCCTGCGGTCAGTGTCTCCAGCGCTCCCGAAGGCATCGACCAGAGAACACCGGGACCGCAAATGCCGGTGGCAGTAAACTGCTGAATCTGGGAAGCATACAGACTGGCACTCGCCGGAAGCACCGCTTGGGCGTTTTCAGAGTAAAGCGTATAGAAGGTCGATGGCGAACTCTGGTTTTTGTACTCAGTGGCGATCCAGTCGCCAGTGCGGGCGATATTCGATATGCGAGCTTCGTCGATTGAACCGTTGAAGGCATAGTTTCCGCCGCCTCCGATATTCGCTGCCCCACCCGAAGTGCTGATCTGGCCGGAATCCGTGTACGGGGTTGTCGTCTCCAGAAGTCCATCCACGTAGATCGAGACCGCCTGGCCGGTGCTCCTGACTGCCTGGATATCATGCCAGTGGCCGTCGTTGACAACGGAATTCCCGCTTGCAACAAGAGCCCCGCCCGTGTTGGTGCGGAAGTATGCGACGGCATCGTTGGAGTTTCCGCCATCGGTCGTCCCGCCAACGGAGAGATAACCCAACGGATTGTCGTTTTGAAGTTGAATCGCTATCAGGCCGTTCCCCGTTGTCTCGACCCACGCAGAGAGAGTCATGTCGCCGGAGAAGTTCCACTCACTGCCGGATGTCGGCAACGATATGGATGCGGCACTCGATCCAGTGAAACTTGCGCCTCCGTCGATTTTTCCGGTCGTAGCTGTCACGCCCGAGATCGTTCCGTTGTTGCCGTTCGCCGTCGAGTCATTGGCCGACAGGATGGAGCCGTTTGGAAGATGCCACACACCTACGAAATTGCTGTCCCACACGTTCGCCGGGTTCTGCTGCGACGTGGTGATGCCGGGATTACCGTAGAACGCATAAATGACGGTGTCGGCAGTGTGCGAGAGGGTTGGAATCTGCACCCATGCGATAACCTGCCCTTGGACCGGGTCATACTCCTCGATCTCGTAATTCAGGATGTTCTGGCCAGCCGGGTCCGATGTGAAGATGATGTCGTAACCGCTGGAACTGCTAACATGCCCACCGTTTGCCGTCGTTTTGAAGGCGGCATCCGTTGTGCTGAACAGGAACGGGAAGTTAACCTGGTCGCTGTTCTGAACCTTCGTGTGGTCGATAACAATGACACGCTGGTAGCCATACCCATTCGCTGTGCACTGCGCTGGCGTCACAGTCAGAGTGACATTGGCCGTGGCCGAGCTGTAGTCTGTCGTATCGGTGGGCGTGAAAGTCACCGAGAGCGTCTGCGATCCGGCCGTTGGAACTGTCCCTGCGGCTGGCGAGTAGGCAAACGTGCCGGCTACGCTGGCGGCGGCATCGAGTTGCGTCGAACTCAGAGCCGTGCCGAAAGTAATGGCGGCCGGGGCTGTCCAGGTGATTACCGGCAACGCTTGGTTGACCGTCAAAGATACGGTCGCCGTAACCGCGCTATAGTCCGTCGTATCGGTGGGCGTGAAAGTCGCCGAGAGCGTTTGTGAGCCTGCGGTCAACTCTGTCCCCGCAACCGGCGTGTATACAATCGTACCGGGCACAGTTGCCGATGCGTCGAGTTGCGTTGCGCTCAGAGCCGTGCCGTAGGTAATGGCCGCGGGGGCTGTCCAGGTGACAACCGGCGTCGTCTCGCCGACCGTGAGCGATACGGCGGCCGTGGCCGTGTTGTAGTCCGTCGTGTCGGCGGGCGCAAAAGTCGCTGTCAGCGTCTGTGAACCAGCCGTCAACACCGTCCCCGCGACCGGCGAGTAGGCGAATGTGCCGGCAACGCTGGCTGTGGCGTCGAGTTGGGTCGCGCTCAAGGCTGTGCCGTAGGTGATCGCCGCGGGCGTAGCCCAGGTGATGGTCGGCGTCGCCTTGTTCACCGTCAGCGAGACGCTCGCTGTCGCCGTGTTGTAGCTGGCGGTATTGGTGGGCGTGAAGATGACCGAAAGAACCTGCGAACCGGCTGGCGGTACAACTCCTGTGGCGGGCGAATAGGCAAAAGCGCCGGGAACGCTGGCCGATGCGTCGAGTTGCGTTGCGCTCAGAGCTGTGCCGTAGGTGATAGCCGCGGGTGTAGCCCAGGTGATCGCCGGCGTGGCCTTGGTGACCGTCAGGGTCACGGTTGCTGTGGCCGTGTTGTAACTTGTGGTGTTGGTGGGCGTGAAAGTCACCGAAAGAGTCTGCGAACCAGCCGTCAACACCGCCCCGGACGCGAGCGAATACGCAAATGTGCCAGGAACGCTTGCCGTGGCGTCAAGCTGCGTCGAACTCAAGCCTGTCCCATAGGTGATAGCCGCGGGTGTAGCCCAGGTGATCGTCGGCGTGGCCTTGGTGACCGTCAGGGTCACAGTGGCTGTGGCCGTGTTGTAACTTGTGGTGTTGGTGGGCGTGAAGGTCACCGAAAGAGTCTGCGAACCAGCCGTCAACACCGCCCCAGCGGTGGGCGAATAAGCGAACGTGCCGGCAACGCTGGCGGTGGCGTCGAGCTGTGTCGAATTCAAGGCAGTGCCATACGTGATTGCAGCCGGAGTGGGCCAGGTAATTGTTGGCGTTGTCTTTACAACCGGCGGCGTCAGCGTGATCGTTGCGGTGCCAGCCTTCGATGAATCGGCTTGGCTCGCGGCCGTAATCGTCACCGTCTGCTGTGCGGTCACGGGTAAAGGAGCTGTGTAGAGCCCCGACGAATTGATGCTCCCCAGGCTCGGACTGATCGACCAGTTAACCGCGGGATTGGCGCTGTTGCCCACCGTCGCGGTGAACTGCTGCGTCTGAGCCGCAAAGAGCGTGGCCGTCGTGGGAGACACGCTGACCGTGATTCCATCGAAGGGATTGCCGTTGTTGCCGAGGTTAGAATTGCCGTTGATGTAGATCTTGTCGGCAACCAGCATCATGTACCCGCTGGCATTGCTGCCGGTGATCGTGATCTCGTCGCTCGCAAAATATAGTGCGCCGTTCAGGATGGCAGTTGAGCCGCCATTGATCTGATCGTTGCACGATCCTTTGGTCGCGCAGCCGGTGCGATTGCCAAAGAAAAGTATCCCATTGTAGATGCCGCTCGTCGGTGCCGACAACGTCGCCGTAACCTGCCCGCTGATTGTGACGGGCGTGTAGTTGTAGCTGCTGGCGCAACCCCAACCGGCACTCGATGTGTTGTACACCGTAACCCCTGTACCTTTGACGTCCGCCTGCGAGTTGAACACGAGGCCGCCGCCAGCCATGATGTACACGCCTGGGCTCAAGGTGAAAGCCGTACCGTTGGTGTTTCCAATCGTCAGACCGCCGCAATACACGCCTGGCGAAAGGGTGTTGTTGGCCGGTTTCGAATTCATGTCGTAATAGGTCGGACTTTTGCCGACAATCGTTCCGGTTGTCGGCGGCGCGAGCGAGGCCAGAGGGTCGCCCGGGCTGGTCGTCTGGACGGCAGAAACATCCTTGTTGCTGATCGTGTCGAAGAGATAGGTCTGTCCGGTAAGAGCCGCGCCCCCCACAACGCTAACCTGCGCGTGATTTTCCAGGTAGAGCGTCTCCGAGCCTTCCATCTCGAAACCAGAACTCGAACTCGACTCGACTACCACACCGCAGGCGGAATACACCGACTGGGCTCCCGCGATCTGAAATGCGCGGGAAGCTGTAGGGTCAAGTGCGTAAAGGCAGGCGCCCGGCGGCACAGAGCCTGGCGAAGCGACGAGTTTATCCGTTTGAAATAAGAAGGCGGAAAGAAACAGAAGCGCAATGCGAACCCAACGAGACACTTGCATTCGATCCTCGATACCGGGGGCTGAAAAACAGCTCAGTTAATTCGTAGAAGATTGCGCAGCCCGACACCGTAGTCCGGCAACGTGTGCCCTGGACCGTTATGGGATGGGCGGCGTAACAGCGCAAACATGGATAGCTTTCGATCGGAGAGTCGATGTTCTCCAACCCAATGCAGCATCGCTGTTCAGGGATTTGTCCAGATCCACAACCGGATTTCGCCCAAGCGCACCCGGTCTCGGATTTGGGAGACATTTCTTAAAGAGAGATGATGTGGCTACCATGTATCGCACAGATAACTTCGAAAGTCAAAGAAAGCTATGCATATTAACTCTCGACTCTAAAAAGTAACACCATGAGTTACTTATCTATTAATAGCTCTTCTGACAACGAGGAGACTCTGTGTGCCTTGTCGCAGGGATGCATGCTGATCGGCACGTTCTCATTTCATGCGCCTGAAGGCGTCGAAATTCGCTCTTGGCCTGAAGACCGGCCTCCACGCACTGGCGGTCCAGCCGTTCCACGTTCAGAGAGCAGAATGGCGTTTCGGCAAGAGAGCGTAACCTCGCCAGCTCTCGTTCTCGTCGAGTGTTTGCCCACGTAGATCATCGTTGTCTCCCCAAATGCGTGACCGAGCTGTTCCTTGATTGGGCTTACAACCGCTATCCGTGCCACTCTCTGAATTATTTGGCGTACGGAGTGGTAGAGCGCGGCTCTTGTGCCGGCAACCGCCGGGTTTGGGCCTACTGGACATGGAATAGCCAGGGCCGCCGGCAGTTGTCTTGGTTTGAGTGTCTATATGTGATAATGTCCTTTATCAGATATATAGAGGGACAGAATTGGCCATGCCGCAAGCCGCTTCAGCGAGGTTCCACGCCCAGGGCAATTGTGACCGCAGCGCGGTCACAATTGTCGCGCCAGAGGCGCGACAATTGCACGAGGTCGAGCCATGAACCAGCTCGTTCGAGTCTCCCCACTCGCCCGCCCCGCGCTTCCCGCCCTGGTCCAGGCCACCGGCAAGCACGCCGGCATTCGCTTCCTGGAGTTCTTCGCCGCGCAGATCCGCAACCCGCACACCCGCCGGGCCTATGCGCGGGCCGTGAGCGAGTTTCTGGCGTGGTGTGAGAGCGTAGGCGTCACTTCCCTGCCCGACGTTCAACCCTTGCACGTAGCGAGCTGGATCGAGAGCCAGGGCCGGGAGGTCTCGGCTCCGAGCGTCAAGCAGCGGCTCGCCGCCTTGCGTCACCTGTTTGACTGGCTGGTCATCGGCCAGGTGGTGCCGGTGAATCCAGCGGCCTCGGTGCGCGGGCCGCGCCATGTGGTGCGCGTGGGCAAGACCGCAGTGCTTGAGCCGGAGGAGGCCCGGAGACTGCTCAACAGCATCGATGCCGCGACGCCGGCGGGACTGCGCGATCGCGCGCTCATCTCGCTCATGGTTTATAGCTTCGCCCGCATCGGCGCCGCGCTGGGAATGAAGGTCGAGGACGTGTTCACTCAGAACCGGCGGCTATGGGTCAGGCTGCACGAGAAGGGCGGCAAGGATCACGCCATGCCCTGCCACCACAACCTGGAACAGATCCTCACGGCCTATCTGGACGGGGCCGGGCTTGCGGCAGACCTCAAGGGGCCGCTTTTTCGCACCATCGGCCGTGGCACGGCCCAGCTCACCCGCACTTCCCTGCCCCAGGCTAACGCCCATGCGATGATTCGCCGGCGTGCCGAGGCGGCCGGGATCAAGACCAAAATCGGCAATCACAGTTTCAGGGCGACCGGTATCACGGCTTATCTCAAGAACGGCGGGACGCTGGAGAAGGCCGCGTCGATGGCCAACCATGCCAGCACCCGGACGACGCAGCTCTACGACCGGAGGCGCGACGAGATGAGCCTCGATGAGGTCGAACGGATACTGATCTGAGGCGAAGAGCAAAAGGGGATACCTACCCCACGGAACACATCGAGAAAACGCGCCTACGGGCATCCTGACGCGAGATTTCCCCGCCTTTTTTGGGAGAATTGATGCCCGAAGACCTTTTCGGGGTTTGCTCGCGAAATGCCGCCCGCTACGCCCCCGCCTCGACTCCATCATCGCAAATCGAATACTAATTGTGTAATATGCAAGGATGATTATCCGATCTTCGGCCATCCCAATCGAGCTGGCTCTCAAGAGACAGGCGGCTGTGGCGATTATCGGACCACGGCAGGTTGGAAAGACGACCCTTGCGCGAAAGATTGCCGACTCGCACCCCGGAGCGCTTTATCTTGATTTGGAGGCAAGAGAGGACCGGGAGAAGCTGGTCGAGCCGGTTATCTTCCTCCGCCAATATGAGAACAGCCTGGTCGTATTGGATGAAATTCATCGCGTCCCGGAGCTGTTCAACTCGCTTCGCGGAATTATCGATCAAGGCCGGCGCACAGGCCATGCGACAGGGAGATTCCTCATCCTGGGTTCCGCCTCCATTGATCTGCTTCGGCAGTCTGGAGAAAGTCTGGCAGGACGCATTACCTACATTGACATGGGGCCGTTTTGTACCCTGGAGCTACCTGTTGGCGAGCCTACGTTGCTCCAGCTCTGGCTGCGTGGAGGTTTTCCCGGCAGCTATTTAGCCGAAGACGACGCCGTAAGCCTACGTTGGCGCACGGATTTTATCCGGACCTATCTGGAGCGCGACGTGCCGCAGTTTGGCCCTCGCGTTCCTGCCGGTGTGCTGGAGCGGCTTTGGACGATGCTGGCGAACGGTCAAGGTACATTGCTGAATGCTTCGCGGTTGGCCGCCGGACTCCAGATTTCAGCGCCCACCGTGCAGAGATACATAGACCTGCTGGCAGATCTTCTGCTGGTTCGGAGGCTACTTCCCTTTCATCGAAATATCGGAAAGCGGCTGGTGAAGTCACCCAAGGTCTATGTACGGGATAGCGGCCTGGTACACGCATTACTAGGGATCAGGACGTACAACGACCTTGCAGGCCATCCAGTCGCAGGCACCTCGTGGGAGGGGTTTGTCATAGAAAACCTGCTTCAGGCTGCACCTGAGCGCACTGTGGCCAGCTTCTATCGCACCGCGGCCGGCGCGGAAATCGATCTGCTATTGGAGATTCCAGGTCACGGTCTGTGGGCCATCGAGATCAAGCGCAGCCTCGCCGGACGGCCAGAGAAGGGTTTCTACATCGCCTGTCAGGATTTGAAGCCGGATCGCCGCTTTGTCGTGAATGCAGGAAGCGGACACTATCCAATCGACGCGGAGAT
>OBLU010005307.1_pt1 | contig 11554 bp, 9 predicted proteins | sample 1518681 | NCBI WGS metagenome assembly OBLU01 (sample SAMEA3539304, study PRJEB22396) | soil metagenome | biome: tundra; feature: field; material: soil | place: USA | collected 2010-05 | depth 0.15 m
AGGTCTGCGGCGGATCGCGGGCACGGGCCTATGCCCTGACGGGAGATGTATTCGCCGAGGAACCCTGCTGCGTCTGGCAACCTAAGGTCCCCATCACCGGAGTTGGCGAAGGTACACGTCCAGTTGAGCATACGCACGCGTAGCATCCGCAGAACCGTCCCATCGCTGTTCGAATACGTTCAGAAAGCCTGACTCGCTGTACATGCGATGCTGCACGTCGCCTTCGAGCACAGACCCGGCCGGTTTCCAGTCGTGGCCCCTTGCGTTGCGCGCGGTGGCCAGCATTTCCGACGCTCTCTGGAAGTCACGTTGCTTCCAGGCGATGTAGCTGCGTAGAAACCATACGTTTGCTGCGCGTGGATTCGCCTGGCAAGCGTGCGCAAAGTACTGTTCTGCAGCCGCGAGGTCTCCCTGCGCTAGCGCCACCTGCCCCAGCAAAACAAGTGTTCCGGTCTCTTCCGAATTCAGGCGGAGCGCAGCGTCCAATGACTTCCGTGCTAGTTCGAGTTGGCTCCTCGAAGACGCGGAGGCGGCAAGAAGTTCTCCCTTGCGCTGGAAGGCGCGATGATTCTGGGGGTTGATTCGAGCGAGAGCGTCGAGTTCCGCAATCGCAGATGGAATATCGTTTAATGCCGCCAGGCAATTGGCAAGATAGTAGTGCGAATCCTCATGGTCAGGGTTGAGGGCGAGCGCGTCGCGGAACAGTTGTGCGGCCTTCGCAAAGTTCCGCTCCCGCTTCATCGCGTCCATCGCGGCATGCTGCTTGTCCCAGAATTGCACCAGTCCGGCTTTGTCAAGTTGGACCATGGGACTAGCCTGGATGAGGTTCGCAGCATGCGGTGTGAAAGGCTTCGCTTCCGGCTGGCCCTGCGTGATTTCCCAAATCTGATTCGCAGCAAGACTCGTCCAGGTCTCCGTCCGCCCGCGCAGCCAGCGCACTTCCAAGCGATCGATCTTTGTCGCCGCACCCAACCCGATATGTACCCGATGGCTATCTTGGGACAGGTAAGAGGAACTGCCGACGGTGCGGCGTAGTGGCACTCTGCCCACCCAGGCGATCACCGTTGCGCCATCGCCAAATCCCAGCGGGGCTCCGCTTCCGGGAACGCGGCTGTGCAGCCTGAACTCGGCCCAGTTGCCTTGCGGAATGTCGTTCCGCAACAGCCGCACACCTTCCCCGTGATCCACGATGGCTATATCCATCGCACCGTCGTTATTGAAGTCGGCAACGGCCAGCCCACGGCTCACATGGGGCTGCGAAAGTGACCGGTTCCACGGCGCCAGATCGTAGAAGAAACTGCCCTGGGCGTTCCAGAATAAGAACGACGGCATCGGAGTGAGCCGGCGAGGCGACGTTTCCTTTTGCTCGAAGGTGCTCCCGTTGGCGACGACGAGATCAGGCCAGCCATCCGAGTCGAAATCGACGAAGCTGGCGCCCCATCCGATTTTCTGTAACGAGGGCTGGCCGACGCCCATGCTTGCGGCCACGTCGGTGAAGTGCAACTCCGACCCGTTGGCCATTCCTTTCTGCTCCGAAAGCAGTGACTGGTACAGCGCAAACCCCTGCGCAATCCAATGCGAAATGAAAAGATCGTCGTCGCCATCGCGGTCGAAATCCCCTGCGGCCAGTCCCATGGAGCCGCGGTACTCTTCGACCCACGCACTTCTGCCGGCGTCGACGAAGGTCCCGTGGTGGTTCAGGTAGAGCTTGTTCTCCGAGATGTCGTTGGCCACGTAAAGATCGGGCCAGCCATCGCCATCGAAGTCGTGCCAGAGGGCGCTCAGGCTACGGCCTTCCGGATTCGCGACGCCGAGTTCCTGAGCAACTTCCGTGAACGTGCCGTTCTTATTGTTCCGGAACAGCAGGTTTCGTTCCGGTTCGTAGGAGGCGGGATTCAGAGTGAATGGAACTTCGAGGCCGAACTGCGTCGAGTCGGCGGACAAGTTGCGCTCTCCCGGTTTGTACTTAACGTAGCCGCAAACGTAGAGATCGAGATAACCGTCCCGGTTGTAGTCGCCCCACGACACGCCTGTCCAAAATCCTTTGGGCGATGGGAAGCTCTTGTCCCGAACCAGGTGACCGTGGTCGTTGCGAAACAGAATGAGGGTGTCGTAGCCGGTGATGACCAGGTCCAGCCAGCCATCGTTGTTGTAGTCGCCCCATGCGGCGCCCATGCCGTGAATGCGGAGGTCCGGAAAGTCCTGCACCTTCTCAAAACGGCCATCGCCCAGATTGTGGTAGAGCACGGACGGCGCGAGTTGTGATGCGGGCAAATCCAGTGAGCCGCCACCACTCACCACGAACAGGTCATCCAATCCATCATTGTCAAAGTCGCCCCATGCCACGCCGGACCCCATGTCCTCGGGCAACTGGGAAGTGCGCGCACCTTGAAACTGGCGGAATGACGCCAGCCCGGCCGCTTTCGTGACATCGGTGAATCGCGGCTCTGGCGCTCCCGGTGGAAGATTTCGGCCCGGGTCAACCAACCGGTCCACCCCACGCGAACTCACCGCGTTCTTGACCGTTTGAAGCGTGACCGGTGTTGCATGTGCAACCGGTCTGCTCAGCGCACTGGTGATGTCCTTGGAAGCTTCTCCCGGTGTGTACTCCTCGGGTGCATTTTCCTTCCGAATCCGCCAGCTAACGAGCGCGCCGATCAGCGCCAACACAATTAGTGTGGACGCCGTCCACGTGACACGCCGAAGCCGTCTTGATCCTGTCCGAGGACGTTCGGGAAGAATGCCTACTGACATGATGCGACTTCTCCGTTGCGCATCACGCAAACAGTAGCCGTTGCGCTCGCGATATCCACTACGGGCGCGGTGAGACCAGACTTCTCCCCCATCACGTAGTTGAGCAGGAACTGGTCGATCTTGCGGTAGTGCAGAATGGCGTCAATGTGTAACTTTCCGCTCGCGCGGCCCACGGGCACTGAAAAGTCCCGGTTTCCCTGCACCTTCAAAACCGGTACGCTCGGGCCGCCGGACGGGCACACCACGTTGTACTCCACCGTATCCGAATAGCCGGGGAAGAGCGACCGGCGATAGCGCACTCCAACCATCTCCCACAAGTTATGTCGATCGATCAGATTGCCGTACTGGTCGACCGGTTCGGCCTTGAACAGGAAGGTGCCCGGCACAAGGAAGTGTCGCGGATCGCGCTGCCCGGAAGTAAAAACCAGCCGCCCCTCCTCATCCTCGACTCGCAATTCTACCCAGCTCTGGATCATATCGAGCGGGCCGGTCGGGTAATCATGGCCGACTTTGTTGGAAGTCATAATCACCCGTATGGGCATCGTCTGCCCAGGTGCGACGCTCGGTGCGGCCTCGATGCGGATCTTCACCACAGGCCCCTCCGCCCATTTATTGCGAATCTCCGGAATATCGATGTCGCCATGCAACCAGCGCGTAGTCAACTCCACATGCTTGTCCGCGCCCTCCAGATGCAGCAGTGCAGGCACGAAGTTATTCGCCGCCAGGAAGCGATGACTGCGGTGTTTGTGATCATCCGGGCTACGGTTGTAATCCATCGAATCACCCGCCGCCGGATCGGTGGAATCGACCAGCGGCATGTGGCACTCGCGACACTCTACCGTCGTTCGGGCATCCCCCTTGTGATTCCAGTGGCTCGCAGCCCAGTTGTCATACTGGTTCTGCAACTGCACCCAGCCTACGCGATTCACCTCCTGGTCAATGAACTGCTTGTGACAGGCAGCACAGTACTCGGGCTTCTTGTACATGCGCTTGCTCAGGCGGTTGTGCTGCGACGGCCACGCGCGGATCAGAAAATTGCGCGCCACCGCACCCAGACTGTGATCCGGGCTCCATTGCCAGAGATACCCAGTTGGCTGCCACATCGTGTAGTTCGCGTTGCCCTGGATGTCCGTTTTCTGAATGGAGTGGCAAGACAGGCAGGAAATGCCCTCGTTGTAGCCCTGCGCTCCCGTGAGCTTCTCTACAAAGATGTTCTTGGTTCCTGAAAACAGCGAGATGGGATCATGACATCCGCCGCAGTAGCGGGTTGATTCCGGACCATTCTGCTTGGCCATCACGTTCTGGATGCCTTGGAAGATCGGGTCCATGGCGGCGTAGCGGTGCGCGCTGGTTTTCCATTCGTTATAGATCTGGGTGTGACATCCGCTCGCGCCGCAGGTTTCTGAACCCGCCAGTGACTGCGGATCGAATGCGCCGTTCGTGGCAGTGTGCGCCAGACTCGGCGCAAACGGACGATTCTTGCCGAAGGCATAGCTGTAATCAGATGGAAACTGGTTCCGGTATTTCGTTCCGGAGTACGCCAGCGTGAGGGCGGCGACAAGGCTTACCCCGGCAACGGTAGCAGCCGCGCCAACACCGAGCCATGCCGCAGCACCTCTCGAGGATTCAGTCCTGCGTCGCCGCAACCACGCGATCAAGATGTGAGGAACAGAGGCAGCCAAAGTCAAGAACGTTGAGATTAGGTGCGCGTATCGCAACCACGGTGAGGTTCGAACGCCGAGCAGAGCCTGCCCCGTCACCAGCAGCCCCGACAATAGGCAGACGGCCAGAGCGCCAATCCCGACGTAGCCCAGCAGCAACACGTCCGACAGCGCCTGGTCGGAGTAGTCTTTCCAGTGCCGAACGAAATACCACGCCAACGGAGCGATCGTTATTACTCCGGCGACCGTGTGCAGCAAGAGTCCCCATTCCATTGCTGGACGAAACGGACCGAACGTGATCGCTAGGCCCGAGACAAGCTCGAAGAGAAGAATAGCCGCCGCCGCTCTGGCTAGCGCGGTGGACCAACCGGCCCGGACGTGACCGGCCAAGACCTCAGGTGATTGCATGTTCACGCTCCGCAGAATGGAGCAAAGCTACGGTTGAGAGATACCCGGGCCAATAGTGTTTTTGCATTAGCGTGACTCTTCCCACTCGACGAAATCTTCTGAGGGTATAAACGCAACGCAACCGACAGCAATGACTAAAGTCACAGGCTCAAACCGAATCCAACGGGGGGTACTGCTCGGGGGCTTGGTCAGAATGAGAGTCCGCATTTCCTCCACCCCAAATGAGCGGCTAGCCTCGTTCCAACCTCAACTCACTCCACTGTGCTAAGGCGTATTTCGGCGCGAGGACCAATCAATCCAACCGGGTTCGCGCACGTGTTCTTCTTCCATCCGGCGCTGCCGGGCTGCCATGATGCCTTGACGTCCCAGGTAGCCAATCACTCGGCGTGGATTCTTCGGATCGACCACGGGTAAACGACCGATATTGTGGCGCAGCATCTTGTTTGATGCCTCATGCAAGAGCTCCTCCGGATACGTGACCATCACATCGCGCGTACCCGCATCCAGCACGCTCAGGTCGCCTGTCGGATGTTTGTCGAGGGCGCGAAGGACATCGCCGCGGGTGATGATGCCCGCCAAGTTACCATCGGGATCGAGAATCACCAGGCCTTGATGTCCGCTGACGACCGGATCATGGCGTGAGATGCGGTCTGCCAGTTCCGAGACACGCATTTCGCTCGAGATTAGCGGGATGTCTTTGTCCATCGTCTCTTTGACCGCGACCTGCTGGAGTACGTCGGCTTCGTAATCCTGGTGGATGCGCAGGCCTCGTCGCGCGAGCTTCTCCGTCATGATCGAGGACTTGGGCATCAAGATCATCGCTATGCCATCGGCGATTACGGTGACGAGCATGAGAGGCAGTACCGAGTTGTAGTCTCGGGTGATCTCAAACGCGAAGATGATGAAGGTAAATGCCGCGCGCGAAGCAGCACCAAACACGGCTCCCATCGCTACCAGTGCGAACGCTCCTGGTGCAAGCCCGGCCGCCGGAAAGAAACGGTCGATCACCAGGGCGTAGGCCCCGCCTAGCGCCGCACTCGACATGAACATCGGAGCCAGCAGACCGCCGGAGGTCCCCGACCCAAGTGACACAACGAGTGCCACCGCCTTCGCGATCATGACGACCAGAAGCAACTTCAGCGCGAGGTTGGCGTTCAGGATGTCGCCGATCGTGTCGTAGCCGACGCCGAAAACTCGCGGAACGAAGTATCCGATGATGCCCAGCCCCAGCGCACCAATGGCAGGCCACCACAGTTCGTCAATCGGTAGTTTCTCGAACTGGTCTTCGACCCAGTACAGCGCATTGCTGAACCCGACCGCGGCCAGTCCGCAGATCACCCCCAGCAGGAGGTAGAAAGGCAGTGCTCTTGGTATCCCGAAGTCGACTGGGGCGACCGCAAACATCGGACCGCCCCCGAGCAGTTGGATGTGCACAGCGGTGGCCAAGGTGCTTGCGATGACCAGGGGAATGAAGGATCGCGACTTGAATTCGAAGAGCAGCAATTCGATGGCGAGGATCACCCCGGCGATCGGAGTGTTGAAAGTAGCGGACATTCCGGCCGCTGCTCCGCAGGCGAGCAGCACTTTCCGCTCCGCTGCCGTGGTATGAAAGACCTGGCCGACCAGCGAGCCGATCGCGCCACCGGTTTGAATGATCGGTCCTTCCGCGCCGAACGGCCCACCAGTGCCAATGGCAATCGCGGCCGAGAGCGGTTTGAGGATCGCGACTCGCGGCGCAATGCGGCTCCGGTTGACCAGCACAGCCTCCATGGCTTCTGGAATTCCGTGACCTTTTATCTTCGAGGTTCCATACTTCGCCATGATGCCGACGATGAGCCCTCCGATGACCGGAGTGACGATCGCCCACAGACCAAGATGGTTCAGACGGGCGCTGGTGAAGTCGAATGCAACTCGGTGATAGAAGAAGATATTCGTGAAGAGCGCAATCAGGTTGTAGAGAGCGTAAGCGATTACGCCGGCGACGAGGCCGATCGCACCGGCCAGCAAGGACACCAGCGCCATCCGGAATTGGGCGGGCGGTGTAACGAAGAATGCTCCGGTCGGCGCGACTGCCAGTTTGCCGCCGTTCATGAATTGGGAATTCTCACTGCTATCTCGCCCGGAAAGGGGTTGATCGCCGTTCTGGTCCGACATGCCTAACCTGTTCTCCGTTTCCGTCAGGCAGGCCTGCGTCCTGCCCATTCGTGTTCTTGATCGAACGCATTACTCGCCGGAGAGCTCCGAACAATGCGGGACCCTCCTTGCGCAGTTCGCCCCGGTGGTGCAGCGATAGTTCGCGTAGCACCCTTTCCCCCTTGGAAGTGAGCGCCAGGAGGACTTCGCGACGGTCATTCTCGCCCTTTTGTCGCTTCACATATCCGCGGGTGGCAAGGCGGTTCACCAGTTCTACGGTGCTGTGGTGCCGGATTTGCAGCCGCTCTGCCAGTTCCCCAATCCGCGGGCGCGTTCCGCGTGGAAGGCTTTTCAGAGCCAACATCAGTTGATGTTGGCGGGGTTCGAGGCCCAGTCCGCGAACAGCAAGCTCACTGAAGTGAAGAAAGCGTCGGATATGGTACCGCAAATCCGCCAAGGATTTATAGTCCCTCGGTGTGAGTGCCTTTTCCATGCATCAAGATCTTTAGTGTTTCGGATTGCGCCCTCGTAATATCGTATCACGATATATCAGCAGTTGCCAGCATAGGGCGGACGGTCGGGACCGGAACGGCCAAGACTGCATGGCCCCTTCCCTGCTGGTTAAGATCCCCAAGGTCACCGGCTTTTTCTGCCAGATACATCGACCGGTGGGAAATGGAGGCCCCCTTAAGAGCCAGCCAGGTTTTGGTCGCGCGGAACGCCGGTAAGGTGCTGGTCCGCTCGGTTTCGGTCTCACTCGCGGGTATCGAGGGGTTGGTCGAGGCTGTCGAAGACCAAGGTGCGTATTCTGATAGCCCCCGATTGCTACTTTTCAAGTCTGAGACGAGGCCACATGCGGGAGTTGAAAAAAAGGGCGCCGCCTGCCGTGAATGGCAACGCGGAGCTCTTGTATTCAATAAGAGGTCAGCGTGCGCAAACACGCCGTCGATATGACCAGGCACTTGACACGCGTTATCCAGCACCTCCCAATGGACAGAGTTACAAAGGCGCGGACAAGAATGTCTCCAACGGGCTCGCGGACGCTACGCCGATCGTCTCAGTGTGCTCTGATAATCAGCCACAAATTTCTGGATACCCTTAGTTGTGAGTTCATGTGCGATGTCAAAGCTTTCCCACGGAAGGTTCAGATCCAGCTCTTTGTACGGGATCGACTTCAGAAGCTGGCCGCTCGCATCGGCCCCTTGGTACCTGAAATCTTGATCTGGCATTGGAAAGCTCGTTGCCGCCCATTCGTCGAGAACTTTAGTCGGCACAGTGGCAAGCTCAGCACCTAGAGCAAAGGAACAAAGCAATTGGTTGACATTGCGTATGCTTGCGGCTAAGACATGCACATGGCCATCGCCGCGTTCGTACATCTTCTTTATGTTTCTGACAAGATCCATGCCGTCTTCGCCGCGATCGTCAAGCCTGCCGACAAATGGCGATACATACACTGGCTCCTTTGATCCCTTCGTTGCGGCATATACGGCAGCTGCCTGCTCCTGCGAAAAACACAGTGTCATGTTGACTCGAATACTCTTATCCACCGACATTTGTGCGGCACGCAAACCCTCGTGCGTGCACGGATACTTGACATAGGCATTCGGGATCCAAGAGAACATTTCTTGGCCCTGGGCAAGCATCTCCTCAGCTCTGGTACCAAGATCCGCGAACACCTCAATGGAAACTCCGGCATCTCCCACCAGCGGTGAAATGCTTTGCACAATCTTCTTGTATTCGTCTTTTTCTTCTTGGGAGCTCAATCGGTGCCCGGATGCAATGAGCCGCTGAATCTCCGGATTTTTTGCAATCAAGGATGGATTGGTGGTCTGCCCATCGACAAACCCGATCAAGCTCTTCATCCGGAGGGTCTCACCAGGGTCGCCACCGTCAACTAGAATTTTAGTCTTAGGCTTGTTTGCCAGCATTGCTGTTCACCTCGAAGCACTCTTCTTTCTTGTTCGATCCGACCGCCATCCTACAACGGGGTGGCGCGCTTCAGTACCCTCCAAATTCTTCCGTTCGGATGTCGTCTTCGTCAATGCTGGCGCCCGCTAGCATTTTCCTCATGGCCGCCACCATGGCGGGAGGTCCGGCAACATAGTAGATGGGGCCCTGCAGGTTGGTCAGATGTCTCGATAACATCTCTTTGTCTATCAAACCCGTCTCCCCCTTCCACGCTCTCTGGGACATCATCATTTCGGTCATGGTGCATACCAAGTGGAAATTTGGGTTGCTTCTCTCTAGCGACTGAAGAGCTTCCAGAAAAGGTGCATCTTCGGGCCGCCGGTTGGAATAAAAGAAATACAATTTGTGCGGGAGCCGGTCGTGATCGGCTTGCCGCACAATGCTGAGAAAAGGTGTGATTCCGATTCCCCCGGCCAGGAACACAGCCGGCTTGGCCGAATTCTTGTGTAGCGTGAAGGAACCCATTGGCGAGTCAATCTTCACGTCGGTACCGAGGGGCACCTTCTTGAGTGAGCGCTTGAACGCGGTGTCGCGCATGCGGGTTGCGAACATCAACTGGTTTTCAAAGGGGGAGCTGGCGATCGAAAAAGTGCGCGTGTTCCCCTCAGAGTCAGTTTCTGGAGGATTGAATAGTGTCACGTCGGCGGCCTGCCCCGCTTTGAAATCGAATTGCGATGGTTTCTCGAAATGGAAGGCCATGGTCCCTTCCGCAACCTCAACTCGGCTCAACAACTTGGCTTCGTAGCCAGCCATCGGAATTTCTTTAGTAGCCATGCGTACCTCCTGGACTTTCGGTCATACCGACTCTTCGTATTCGGGCAGCCTGCCCTTCCTGCTCTGTGCGGACTGTCATTGCAGCTTCGCCGCGGAGTTTTCTCTCTTCGAGGCCTGCTTCTGAATTCTTTCAAACACATTCTTGACCACTCGATCGCAGCGCACGGCATGGAAATTGAATGCTTCCTTCCTTTCCATTCCCGCACGCACGTAAAGACTCTTGCGTAACAGCGCCCGCGCCCGATGGAGGCGGACCTTGACATTCTCTTCTGTGATCTCGAGGACATCCGCGGCATCGGCGGTGCTCATTTCCTCTACGTCACGCAGCATGAAAATCGTCCGGTAAGCGTCCGGCAGCTTTTCGACCGCTTCTTCCAGCAGGCTGCGAATCTCCGAGTTTGACGCTTGCTGTTCAGGATTCGGCGCCAAGGAGGCAAACCTATCCATGGGATCTCCCTCCCATTCTGACATTGGTTTCAACTCCTGATATCGGCTGCCGCGATGCTGTCGCGCTAAAGCTTCATGCACCGCGATGCGTGTCAGCCAGGTGGAGAACTTCGCCCTCCCGGCAAACTGGTCGAGATGCTCGTACGCGCGCACGTAGGCGTCCTGCATTACGTCCTCAGCCTCGCCATCATTGCGCAGAATAGCCCGAGCCACGCGGTAGAGGCGCTGGTTGTGACGGCGCATGACGATTTCAAACATCCCCGTCTCGCCCGCCAACACTCGGGTCACTACTTCTTCGTCACTCAAGGGCTCTTGCGTAGTGGCCACTTCCGCCGGGCTGACCATACAAACCCTCCACATCGATGGAGTCACCAGAGCAAGAAAGGTTACAAATCAAACCGCGACACCTTAAAACAAAAAATGGATGCGTCGACCTGTAACCGATTCGCTCTTGCCAGCTCTATTCTCGTGAAGGGGGTAAACATGCACAAGGGATTTGATTCACGATTGGAGCAGGCTTGGTGGGTACTGCGGATCGGGCTTGGGGTCGGGCCGTTCCTGGCAGGCCTGGACAAATACTTCAACCTCTTAACCAACTGGACTGCGTATATCAGTCCGGCGGCCCTGAAAATACTGCCGTTCAGCGGACAAACCTTCATGCACCTCGTCGGCGTCATTGAGATGATTGTGGGACTGGCAATTCTGACCAAGTGGACCCGCCTGGGCTCGTATGTTGCTTCAGCATGGCTGCTAGCCATCGCCATCAACCTGGTCTCGACGGGAATGTTCTTTGATGTCGCAGTGCGAGATGTAGAGATGGCCCTGGCGGCTTTTGTGCTTGCGCGCATGACTGAGGTCCGCAGCAATGCTCTGCAGAGTGAGGTTCAACACGAACCGAGTGCTAACACCGTTGTTGCTGCCTGATGCGAACGAGCGTACATCATGCATCGTCACCCTTGTACAGCCATGGTGAATTTCCAGACGCCATGCTTCGGACTGTGAGAAGAGATGCAAACGATACTTGAACCCCAGTCGTTAACCAGTGCCAGCCTGCAGGAACTCATGCGGGAAATGTTGGTCCGTCTCGGTGAGAACCCACAGCGTGACGGTCTGCAGCAGACTCCCGAACGCATGGAACGCTCGCTGCAGTACCTGACCAAAGGCTACCAGGAGAACCCAGAGGAAACGCTGCTCGGTGCGATGTTCAACGTGGCTTATGACGAGATGGTGATCGTCAAGGATATTGAGATGTTTAGTCTCTGCGAACATCATCTTCTGCCGTTTTTCGGCAAGGTCCACGTCGCGTATATTCCGCGAGGAAAAGTGATTGGGCTCAGTAAAGTGCCTCGCCTGGTGGACGTATTTGCGCGTCGATTGCAGGTGCAGGAGCGTCTCACAACACAGATTGC
>OBLU010005308.1_pt1 | contig 11553 bp, 12 predicted proteins | sample 1518681 | NCBI WGS metagenome assembly OBLU01 (sample SAMEA3539304, study PRJEB22396) | soil metagenome | biome: tundra; feature: field; material: soil | place: USA | collected 2010-05 | depth 0.15 m
TAAGATTTCTACACCAGTGACACCATTCCTCCTAAGTTATTTATCGACGGCCCCTTAGTCCAGCTCGTCGATCTCCTCGTCGGGCTCGAGTTCCTCGTTCTCGATGTCCTCGTCGGAGTCCTCGCCCGCGACCACCAGCTCGCCCGCGGGGTGGTAGGTCACCTGGAAGCTCTCGATCAGCTCGTCCCGCCGGTGCTCGTCGACTGGTGCCTCGTCGGAGATCAGGACCCAATCGGCGCCCTCGCCGGGCTCGACATCGTCGAAGATCTCGTGGTCGACGTCCGGCGTGTCGTCGACGATCAGGACGACCTCCGTCTGCGGGTTGAAGTACGTCCCCGGGCGGATGCTCAGCTCGTCCAGCTCAAATCGGCGCGGGTCGGCCATAGCGCGTTTATATCCGACCTCACCATCCCTGTGCAATCCGCGTCCTCAGGTCATTCACGCGGCCCTGGGCGCGATCCAGGTTCAGGGATCGAGCTCCGCCAAGGTGCGCTCTACCTCTGCGGCGACGTCCAAGGGCTCCAGCCCCTGTCGCGTGCGGCGTTCGTTCTTCGCGATCACCAGCTGCCGCACCTCCCCTTCGAGCCCCGCATCGTGCCCTGCCGCCGGCGCCAGCAGCAGCTTTGCGAGCTCCGCGTCGATGTCCAGCGCCGGCTCGCCCCGCTGTACCATCCGCGCGCTGCGCGCGCCGAGCATCTGCCTGATCTCCCGCTCCTGCTCGGCGCGGTCCGCGGCGCTGCTCAGCGGTGACGCGCTCGCCCAGTCCGGGGCTTCGCTGTCCCGTGAGATCCCGCCCTGGCCAACCTGGTCGTAAACGCTTCCCTTGCTGGCGAGGAACACAACCGACATCACGATCGACACGCCAACCGCGCCGAACACGACGATCGGGAAGATGCTCTCCATCGGATGATTGTTGCGTAGTTGAGCGGGACCCGTCCCTTCGCTACCCTTCAAGTTGACTGACCAGTCAATCTATTCCCGCGCGGTGCTCCCAACCCGCGCCCGCCCTTAGGAGAGCACGCAGAAATGGTCGATTTCACGCTCACAGACGAGCAGAAGAACCTGCGCGAGATGGCGCACGACTTCGCCGAGAAGGAGATCCGCCCCGTTGCCTGGGAGTACGACAAGGACGGCACGTGGCCCCAGGACATCATCGAGAAAGCCTGGGAGGTCGGCCTGATGAACTCCCACATCGAGGAGCAGTACGGCGGCGCCGGCGCCGGCTACCTCGAGGGCTGCCTGATCGAGGAGGAGCTCTCGTGGGGGTGCTCGGGCATTCAGACCTCGCTCGGCTGCAACGGCCTGGCGACCGCGCCGATCGCGCTGGGCGGCTCGGAGGAGACCAAGAAGAAGTACCTAGGCATGCTCACCGAAGCGCCCAAGCTCGCGTCGTTCTGCCTGACCGAGCCGGACGCCGGCTCGGATGTCTCCGGTATGCGCACGACAGCCGTCAAGCAGGGTGACAAGTACGTGATCAACGGCTCGAAGTGCTTCATCACCAACGGCGGCTACGCCGACTACTACACCGTCTACGCGAAGACCGACAAGGACGCCGGGCATCGCGGCATCTCGGCGTTCGTGGTCGAGCGCGACTGGGGCGTGGTTGTGGACAAGAAGGAGGACAAGCTCGGACAGCGTGCGTCTAACACAGCCACGATCTCCTTCAATGACGTCGAGGTTCCGGCCGAGAACCTGCTGGGCGAGGAGAACAAGGGCTTCAAGCTGGCAATGATGACGCTCGACCGCACGCGGCCAGGCGTCGCCGCGATGGCGACCGGCATTGCTCGCGCGGCCTTCGAGTTCGCAACCGACTACTCGCGCGAACGCGTCCAGTTCGGGGTGCCGATCGCGATGCACCAGGCGATCCAGTTCATGATCGCCGACATGGCCACCGAGATCGAGGCCGCGCGGCTGATGACCTGGAAGTCGGCCGTGATGCTCGACAACGGCGAACGCAACACGCTGATCTCCTCGCACGCCAAGCGCTTCGCGGCGGATACCGCGATGAAGACCGCCACGGAAGCGGTGCAGGTCTATGGCGGCTACGGCTTCATCAAGGACTACCCCGTCGAGAAGCTGTTCCGCGACGCCAAGATCATGCAGCTCTACGAGGGCACATCGCAGATCCAGCGGTTGGTGATCGCGCGCGAAACGCTGCTCCCGCGGCGCGTCGAGGAGCCCGCGGCGGTCGCCGTGTAGACGTCCTCGTTTACATCCCTAAGTCGAAATTAAAGGAACTCTTACGATCTGCCGATTCCCTCGACCATGTCGGGTCGAGGAGCGCAGGTCGATGGGATGAACGCGGCGGGTGGATTTGTGCCCGCCCCACCCGCGCCCGCCGAGGTTGATCCTGACCTGCTGCGCCAACTCGGTGAAGCGCTGAACGCGCGCACCGACGATGTGGTCGCGGGAATCATTCGGCGCTCCGCGGACTCGGGGCACGTGCTCGATCCGGTGGTCGAAGAGAGCTTCGTGCGGGTGGGGAAGGTCTCCACGATCGCCGTCGCTCGCTGGATGGCCGGCGACGGCGCGGCCGTGGCGCGCGAGGTCGGTCAGGAGTCCTGGCGGATCTTTGGTCACTTGGCCGCCCAGCGCGCGGCGCCACTCAACGAGGTCACCAAGCGCTGCCTGCGCTGGCGCGATGCGGCCGACGAGGTGGTGCGCGAGACCGCCGAGCAGCTCGACCTGCCGCTGGAGGTGCTCGCCTGGGCACTGGGCATGTTGCAGCGCAGCCTCGACGTCACGCTCGTGCGGATGTGCCAGTCATTCGAGTCAGAGCGCCAGCGCTCCCACGAGGAGCTCACTCGCCGTCAGGAGGAGCTCGCGTTCCTGGCGACACACGATGCCCTCACCGGGCTGCCCAACCGCACGCTGATCCTCGACCGCGTCGAGCAGATGCTGGTGCGCGCGCGCCGCAGCCAGACGCCCGTGGCCGCTCTGTTCGTCGATCTCGACAACTTCAAGTCCATCAACGACACGCTCGGCCACGGCGTCGGTGACGAGCTGCTGCGAGCGGTAGCCGCGCGCCTGGATGGCGTGGTGCGCGACATAGACGCGCTGGGGCGCCTCGGCGGGGACGAGTTTGTGATCGTCGCCGAAGGGATGTCGCTTTCTGCGGGTCCCGAGCTGATCGCCGAACGGCTGCTCGAAGCGCTCAAGCAGCCATTCGAGTTGCCAGGGGCCGAGAAGAATCGCCTGACCGTTACGGCGAGCGTCGGCATCGCCGCCGGCGACCGGATCTCGGCCGAAGAGCTTCTGCGCGACGCGGACATCGCGATGTATCGGGCCAAGTGGGACGGCAAGAATCGCTACGTGGTGTTCGAGTCCGGCATGCAGGACGCCGTCCAGAGCCGGATGGAACTCGAAATGGATCTGCGGGTCGCCTTCGAGAACGACGAGTTCTTCCTCGTCTACCAGCCGACGTTCAACCTGCGGGAGATGACCCCCACCGGCATGGAGGCGCTGATTCGCTGGCGCAGTCCCGTGCGCGGCATCGTGCAGCCGGACGACTTCATCCCGCTGCTCGAAGAGACCGGCCTGATCTGCGAAGTCGGCGCGTGGGTGCTGCACGAGGCCTGCCGGCAGGGTGCCGCGTGGCGGCGGCGTGGCTATGGCGTCGGGATGGCCGTCAACGTCTCTGCCCGCCAGCTCGACACTGACGATTTCGTGACCGAGGTGCGCGACGCGCTCGCGCAGAGCGGGCTCGAGCCCGGCGCGCTGACGATCGAGATCACCGAGACGACCCTGATGGGCAACACCGATGAGACCGCGCGGCGGCTCGTCGCGATCAAGGCGCTCGGTGTGAGAATCGCAATCGATGATTTCGGTACCGGCTACTCCTCGCTTGCCTATCTCCAGCGGTTCCCGGTCGACGCATTGAAGATCGACCGTTCATTTATCTCCCGCGTCAGCCAAGACCCTGAAGGGGAGACGCTGATCCGCACGCTCGTCCAGCTCGGCAAGTCACTCTCGATCGAGACGCTCGCCGAGGGCATCGAGCAATCGCGGGAGCTCTCGCTCCTGAAGGAGGAGCATTGCGACAGCGGCCAGGGTTTCCTGTTCGCTCGCCCCCTCGACGTGGCGGCCAGCGAGTCGTTCCTAGAGGACTGGATCGGTGGCGCCGCCTCCCCGGGCGCGGCCGCTGTGGCCGCCGATATCGTCGCGCTCGCCGCAGACTTGTCTCCGTCCGCTTAGCGGGCGCGCTAGGCTGCGCGGGGCCGGGTGGGACCTCAATCAGAGCAGAGGAGAGCGATAGATGTTCGTGTTCAAAGCCGCCGTCGTGGGCGCCGGGACGATGGGTGGCCAGATCGCCCAGACGATCGCGGCCGCAGGGATTCCAGTGGTGCTGAAGGACATCGACGACGCGCTCGTGCAGGCAGGCCTCGACGAGGCGCGTAACGTCACCTCGGGTCAGATCTCAAAGCTGGTCGAGAAGGGCAAGCTCACCGAGGAGCAGGGCCAGGCGCAGATCGAGGAGGTGCTCGGGCGCATTCGGGGCACGACCTCCTACACGGACTTCGGCGACGTCGACTTCGTGATCGAGGCGGTGCCGGAGAAGATCGAGATCAAGCAGGCCGTGTTCGCCGAGCTCGACGCCGCCACGCCCGGCCACGCAATTTTGGCATCGAACACATCGTCGCTGTCGATCACCGAGATCGGCGAAGCGACGCTGCGCCCGGAGAAGGTCGTCGGCTTTCACTACTTCTACCCAGCTTCGATCATGCCCTTAATCGAGATCGTCGAGGGCGAGGAGACCGCCGCGGAGACCGTCGGCGCGGCCGTCACCTTCGCCCAGGCGATCCGCAAGCAGCCGATCACCTGCGCCGAGGTGCCAGGGTTCGTCGTCAACCGGATCCTCAACGCCGGCATCTCCGAGGTCTGGCGCGAACAGGAGGAGAAGAAGCTGTCGATCAAGCAGATCGACGCGGGCGTCGGCGCCGCGGGCGTCGTCCCGATCGGCCCCTACTACCTGGTCGATCTGCTGGGTCTTGACACCGTCCTGCACGTGGCCGAGCACCTGGCGGAGTCCTACGGCGAGGAACGCTTCTACGTGCCGAAGGGCATGCAGCGCCTCGTCGGCGAGCGCAAGCTCGGCGCGAAGACCGGCGGCGACGGCTTCTATGATCCCGACGGCGAGCCCAACATCGACGGCGACGGCGAGCCCGATGTGGAGCAGTTGGTCGAGTTGCTCTCTCTGAAGACGTTCATCGAGGCCTGCCTCGTGCTCGAGGAGGGCGTCGCCACCCACCGCGACATCGACTTCGGGATGATGGCCGGCGCGGGCCTTGACCCCCGCCGGGGTCTGCTGCCGCCGTTTATGAAGGCGGATGTGGAAGGTCTCGACAAGATCCTCGAACGTTTGGAGAACGCGGCCGAGCGCCACGGCGAGCGCTTCCAGGCGCCGACGATCCTGCGGCGCCTCGTAGCGCAGGGCCGGCTGGGCCAGCAGAGCGGCCAGGGCTTCTACGCCTATCCGCTCCCGGACGCAGAGCAGCCCGCGGAGGTCGTGAAGTTGGAGACGCGCGAGGACGGCGTCGCGATCGCGTGGTTGGCGAACGGCCAGATGAACTCGATCTCCCCGCAGGTGATCGAGGACCTCGGCAAGGTCTGGGCCAAGGCGAAGTCCTCAGGCTCCCGCGCGCTCGTGATCGCCTCCTCGAACCCGTTCCTCTATTCCGCCGGCGCGGATATCAAGGCCTTCACCTCAATGGACGAGGCGGGCGGCGAGCAGCTGATCCACACCGCCCATGCGCTTTTCCGCGAATTGGGTTCCGAGGGCATCGCGACGATCGCCGCGGTCAACGGACTGGCCTTCGGGGGCGGCTGCGAGCTGGCGATGGCTTGCGACGTGCGGATCGCCGCGCGCTCGGCCCTGTTCGGCCAGCCCGAGATCAAGCTCGGGATCATCCCCGGCTTTGGTGGCACCCAGCGTCTGCCGCGCCTTGTGGGCTCCAACAAGGCGCTTGAGATGAACCTGATTGGCGACCCGATCCTCGCTGATGAGGCATTCGAGATGGGGCTTGCCAACCGCGTGGTCGAAGATCACGAACTGCTTGACACCGCGCTTTCCTGGGCGCGCAAGCTCGCCTCCCAGGCACCGCTCGCGCTGGAGCAGATCAAGCGCGTCTCCGCGGCGGGCGACCTCGACGAGGGGATCGCGGCCGAGAAGGGGGCGTTCGCGTCGGTGTTCGCCTCGGCGGACGCCAAGGAGGGCATCTCAGCCTTCCTCGGTAAACGCGCGCCGCACTTCCAGGGGAAGTAAGGCTGAAGGGGTTGACCGCCGCGCGGGGTCTGGTGGACAGGGCGAGCAAGGAACGCGCGCGACTCGCCGAGCTCGTGGGCGGCGCGGGCTCGGTCGTCGCGCTGACCGGTGCGGGGATCTCGGTGCCCTCCGGGATCCCCGACTTCCGCTCGCCCGGAAGCGGGCTGTGGGAGAACGTCGACCCGATGGAAGTCGCGCACATCGACGCCTTTCGCAGCGACCCCGTGCGCTTCTGGAGCTTCTACGGCGAACGCTTTGCGACGCTCGGCGCGAAGCGGCCCAACGGCGCTCATGAGGCGCTCGTGGCGATCGAAGCGCGAGGAATGCTCGACGCTGTGATCACGCAGAACATCGACATGCTCCACCGCAAGGCGGGCACTCGCGAGCTGATCGAGGTGCACGGCAGCATCGCGAGCTGCTCCTGTCCGCAATGCGGCGGCGAGGTCGCGCTCGAGGAGGTGCAGGTACGGATGACCGCTGAGCCCGACGGTGTCCCCGGCTGTGAGACCTGTGCCGGACCACTGAAGCCGAACGTCGTCCTGTTCGGCGAGCTGCTCCCCGCACGGGCGCTGCTCAGGGCACGCGAGTTGTGCGAAGCGGCGGATGTGGTGCTGTGCATCGGCTCCTCGCTCGAGGTGCATCCGGTCGCCGGCCTGCCGCTGCTCACGCGGGCGGCCGGCGGATCGGTGGCGATCATCACACAGGGGTCGACCCCGCTCGACGACATCGCAGACGTGCGGCTGGGTGGAGACGTGGTTGAGGAGCTGCAGGGCCTGTTGAGCGCGCTGGGGTCGTGAGTGCTGTGAGTGTCGTGAGCGCCGGAGAGTCGACTCCGTCAGGCGGGCGTCGAGGTGGTCGCGGCGCCGTCCGACCTCGGCAGGGCGAGCAGCGTCGCGAGTTCGGTGGGAGTGCGGACGAGGGCATCGGCTCCAGCGGTATGCAGCTCCTCTTCAGAGCCGATGCCCCATAGAACGCCGATGGCGCGGAGGTCATGCTCGTGGGCGGCTGCGATGTCGTGCTTTCGATCGCCAACCATGAGCGGGTGGGCCTGGCTCGGGAGCTCGCGTATCGCGCGTCCGACGGTCACCGCCTTCTGCTCGTTCTCGCTCTCGAGCTCGGGCCCGACGACGGCGACGAAGAATTCGCGCAGACCTAGAGCATCGAGCAAAGGCTCGGCCAGCGCCCGAGGCTTGGACGTCGCGACGACCAACGGTAGTTCGTCTGCGAGCACCTCGAGGATCTCGCGGATGCCGGGGAATACGCATGTCTCGCTCGCGGCCATCTCGAGGTAGCGCGTGCGATAGGCGTCGACACACGGCTGAACGAGCGACCGCCTCGAAACCAGCGCTTGGAACGTGCGATGCAGGGGAGGCCCGAGATACTTGTGGAGTTCATGCTCCGGGCGCGGGGGCAGGCCCTGTGAGGCGAGCGCGCTGTTGATGCTGCGCGCGAATGCCACCCGCGAGTCGACGAGAACGCCGTCGAGGTCGAAGAGCGCGGTGTCGTGATCAGCCATCCCGACAGATCATCGCGGTCCGCCGCAGCGCGCGATCACTGCGGCAGGCGGGCGATCTCGGGGTAGTCGCCGGCCGTCCACATCCGTCGCTGTCCGTCCTTGAAGCCGCTCACGTCCAGGCTCATCGCTCCGCCTCCCTCATCGCTCGATGCGCTCGAGCTCGTGTTTGCTCAGATCGCGCTGCGCGTCGATCTGCCAGCGCTCGGCGACCGCGGCGAGCTGATCGTCGAGCGCCCAGCGATCGGCGAGCGCCGCTCCCTCGTGTTCGACGCTCGCGCCCTTGAGGACCATCGAGCCGCTGTTGTCGCCGATCGCGGCGATCTCCTGAACCTCCTGGGCGCTGAGCAGCTCGGCGCTGCCGGCCCCCACGGCCGCGAGCTCGGCGCGCTTGTCCTCGATCGGACGGGGCATTGATCTCCCGCCCTCCCCGCTCTCCTGGATCAACGTGGGGGCGACGCAACGCACTGCCGGATGCGCCAGGTTCCACTGGCACGCCAGCTGCAGCATGCTCAGGCCGTGCCGCTCGGCGTAAGGACGCATCCGCTCGAGCTTTTCGTTACCCCTCTCCACCCATCCCTCCGGGCGGAACTTGCGGTGGTCGTACTCCGCGAACTCATGTCCCGGCCGCACGTCGTCGTGGAATACACCGCCGTAGTCAACCACGCGGGTGATCAGGCTCACATCGTTTGCAACGGCGGCGTTGAGTACCAGCTCGCCCGGCCATGGCTCCATCGGGCTGAGGATCACCATCGCCCAGTCGATCTGCGAGCCATTGCGCTCCAGACAGTCGATCAGGTCCAGCGTGAACCCGTTCGCTGGGCCGGGCGCCACCCCCAGCAGCCGCGTGAGACCCGCGTCGCGAACCGCCTGCATACCCTCCCAAACGGCTGGGCTCGAGTAACCAAGATGGTCGGGGTTGTGCAGCAGCAGCAGGTCGAAATGCTCGACCCCTATACGCTGCAGGCTACGCTCGGTGGCCTTGCGAATGTAGTCGGCGTATCCGCCCTCTGAGCGCAACTGCGGGTCGGTGAAGCGGGGAAAGCCCTTCGCCCCCTCACGTTCACCCTCGTAGAAGTCGTGCCCGATTGCGCCGATCAAGCAGTAGCTCTCACGATCTGCGCCCTCCAGAGCTTTCCCCAACGCACGATCGGCCTCCCCAGCTCCGTAGGCGTCGGCCGTCATCACCGTGTCGATGCCTGCGCCCGGGTGTAGCAACGTCTGCAGGCGCGCATCATCGAGCGGCTCGCCGAAGTGCATGAAGCGCCCGCCGCTCCAGGTGCCGATCGCAGTGATCGTGGGGTCCATCGTCCGCTGCACTTTACGTGGCTTCGGGCAGGCGGACCGTCTTGTTGCTACACAGGCTGAGGCGCGGGCGAGACCTAATGTGCCGTGAATCCCTCCGCGGCGCGCGCACGCAGTGTAGCTTCCAGACGCTCGAGTGCGTGGCGAATAGCCGCCTCCTCGAGCTCCTCGGGCATGTCTTCGGGATCGGTGGCGTTGACGGATAGCGCGGCCCGAGCCGCTGCGGTGACACCGGTGTGCAATGACCGCAGCTCGTCCAACCGCGGAGCGAGACTGGGGTGTGCCTCCCCCCCGAGCTCGGAGAGTGCTGCGGAGAGCGCGCAGTCCAACTCGATCGCGGAGTGGGGGAGGCGTCCCTGGTCGAGATCCAGGCGCGCGCGCAGGGTGAGCTCCTCGCACAACAGCTCCTCGCCTCGGGCGCCGAGTAGCTGCGCGAGGCGCTCCTGAGGGCGCAGCGCGGCCACGCGTCTGCGGGCGCGCGAGGAATGTGTCCAGGGCAGCTCGCGTGCGTGCAGCCAATGTCCATCGGCGAGCTGCTCGCCTTCGCCCCAGCCGGCGCGGATCACGAGCGCTTGGGCGGGAAAGATCTCGTGCGTGTATGGGTCCGCCGAGGCGATCCGGTGAGCGAACAGAACACGGTTGAGCACCGCGACGGCTGCCTGCGTTTCGCGTTCGGCGTCGATCTCGGCCAACCACGCCTGGGCCTGGCGCTCGGCGGAGAGGGACACGGGATCGATGATCGTCGCACGCGCCGTGGCCACAGGAGCAGGGTCGGGCGTGGTGTCCCGTGAGCGGCGGGCGCGGCGGGAAGAGCCGCCCCCCGGCAGGCCGATCGCTGAGAGGCCGGAACCCACGCGCCTGGGGGCGCTCAGAGTGTTGAGGACGACCACGCGCTCGGGCTGTGCGCCCTGCGCATCCGGTGTCGGCGCGTCGCGCGTGCGCAGCAAGTAGCGCCCGTCGGGTGGCCCGAGCTCCCATGGGAACTCGAGCTGGAGAAACAGGAACAGGCGCTCGGGCACGGTCGCACCGTATCCTTCTTCTCGATGTCTGACGCGAGCAAAGCCGTGAAGGGTCTGCGTGAGCGCCTGTCGGACGGCACCGAGGACAGACTCGGGAAGGCGCTGACGGACCTACTGGAGAACCCCTTGTTGACCGGCGTGGTTGGCCGCGCGTTCGACGCTCGCAAGACGGCGGCGCAGGCACAGGAGGTCGCGATGGGCGCGCTGAACATCCCGTCGGCCGCGGACATCGAACGATTGACGCGGCGGCTGCGCTCGGTCTCGCAGCGGCTGGAGGGGATCGAGGACGGTGTGCACCGCTTGGACCGCGCACTTTCCGGACGCGGCGTCGAGTCCCGTTTGTCGGCGATCGAGGATCAGCTGGGGGCACTCACGCAGAAGCTCAGCAAAGCACCGCAGCCGGCCCGGGCGTCGAAACCGGCTGCACGGCGCTCCACCAAATCGGTCGCCAAAGCGAAACCCAAGAAAACGGTCTGAGCCCTCAGGTCAGGTGGAGAGGGCGGCCACTGCGGTCGCTCCCATCGTTTCGGTCGCTTGGAGTAGTAGATCGTCATCGATACGCGTGCGTGCGCCAGAGGCATCGAACGTATCTGACACGATCAGCACGCATGCAACCGGCGTCGACGTGGCGGCTCCAACCGCGAACAGTGTGGCTGCCTCCATCTCGACGGCGAGCGTGTCGAAAGCATGCTGCGGGGGACGGCTGTCATAGAAGAGGTCGACGCTCGCGATCGTGCCGGTGTGCGCCCAGGGGGTGCCAGCGATCAGCGTCTTGGTGAGCGATGGGTCCGCCGCGGATCGGAGATCGACGGGATCTCCGATCGATCCGGAGATCAGATGCGATCTCCGATCGACCGGCCAGCGCTCGCTCGCGCAAAGCGCTCGGGAGGTTCCGTCGAGGCAGATCGCGTCACGCGCGACCAGCAGGTCGCCGAGGGAGAGGCCCGGGTCGAGCGCACCGCAGGTGCCGACGCGGACCGCGCGGCGGGCACCGAGGGCGATCAACTCCGTGAGAACGATCGCCGCCGATGGTCCGCCCATACCGGTGGCTTGGATCGTTAGCGGCTCGCCGTCGAAGGTGGCGGCCCCCGTATAGCCCCAGAGACCACGGTGGTGGTTGAACATCAGCGGCTTGACCAGCAGGGATTGGGCTAGCGTCAGGGCGCGCCCGGGATCGCCCGGTAGCAGCACTCGCTCGGCCAGCGCAGCGGTAGGACGCAGGTGGATCGCCTCGCCGGGGGTTGATGCGTCGGAGATGGACGTGACGGGAGAGGGCTCGCTGTCGGACACAGGCCGCGACTTTAGACTGCCATCGATGGAAACCCCGCCCACTCGAACCCTCCCGCCCGGCGCTCAGGCCAGCGAGCTCACGCTCAAGCAGGTTGCCGCGCGCGCGGGTGTAACGCCCGCGACGGTGACGCGCTGGGTGAAGGAGGGGCTCGTGCCTCAGTACG
>OBLU010005309.1_pt1 | contig 11551 bp, 10 predicted proteins | sample 1518681 | NCBI WGS metagenome assembly OBLU01 (sample SAMEA3539304, study PRJEB22396) | soil metagenome | biome: tundra; feature: field; material: soil | place: USA | collected 2010-05 | depth 0.15 m
GTTCGGTGATGGCCCAGGCGCCGATCTTGTCGAGCGTCATGAGATCGAGGCCCCATCGCTCCATCTGCGCCGGCGTACCCAGTTTGTTGATCGTCCCCGCCGCTAGTCCACTCGACACCCCGAGTGAGGTGAGTAACCCGGGACTGACGCGGCACAGTTCGATCGTGGAGATCAGTTGCGCCGCCGGGTCCGACCCGCGACTTTCTCGCGCCGGTTCTTCACCGGAGATCTTGCGTTGGAGTTGGCGCGCGAAGGTCTCTTTCGCCATCTCCTTGAGTCCAAAGACGTCGTACATCTTTCGAAGGATCGCGTACGGGGGCATACCGTTGTGTTCGAGGTCATCGAGCTGGGGGCGGATCTCCTCGTCGACGAAGCGTCGCACGACGTCGATGATCGCTTGTTGCTCGTCGTTCCATTCGTACATGCGCTACCTCGCTCGGCGGCTGGACGTCATGACGTTGCGTTTCGGGCGCGTCACGACGGGCGGTTGCCCGGTCAACTTCGTCGTCATGTCAAAAAGTGGCCGGCGTCGACGGCTTCGAAGAGGACAAGAGATGCTCGATCAACGTGGCGATCCACTGCGATTCACCGACCGCGACGATCACCGGTGCGACGCACAGCCACACTTCGGCGTGGAATTGGGCGACGAAAAGCGCCATCAAGACGACCTCGGCGCCCACTCGTCGAAGCGGCTGTCCGCCAAGTCGCCGAGTGACGACGGTGTTAACGGCGATGAGGTTGACGCCGGGGATGAAGGCCCACGGCGTCCAGTGGCCCTCGAGCTCGCGGGCGGCGAACGCGAAGCAGGCCGAGCCCACGAGGATGAGCGCGACCGCGACGTTGCTCGCCGCGACGGCGAACCACTCAGAGACCGGGTGTGCCGTGCCCGGCCAGTGGGCCAGCACGCTGACCAGAATGCTGATGCCCGCGAAATCGCCGGCGATCCCGTAACGGACCAATCGATGGAGGGCCTGAATGAGCGAGAGATCGGACACGATGCTCGGCGCGGGCGCCGCCTCACCGTAGGGGCGCGTCAACTCTGACCACTGCGTCCCGGTCCAGACACGCCATTGGCGCGCCCCCGAGGGATCCGGGTACCATCCGGAAGGCACGGGGATCGCGTTCAAACTCACCGCACCAGCCTCGCATACAAACGAAGGGAAGGTTCAACGTGAACCGCGCGCGCGGGGGCGCCGCACCGACTTCGGGGTTCCAGGACCACGAAAGCTGCTGGCTTTTGAAGGCGCCCTATCGTGGTCGAAGTTGCCGGGACTAGTGGCGTCGTCACCGAAGAGCTAGGGACGCAGCGTCATCACGGTCGTCACGCCGATCGCCGCACAGATCTTCGATCCGCACGCAACGTCGGCAATTGGTGTGGGCACGTAGGTGAGTTTCGCCACCTTGAGCGAACCGGACGTCAGCGTGGCCAGCCACGGCGCGGACGAGCTCGTCATGCCGCCCACGACGCATCGCTTCAGCGACGTGCAGGCGAGAGTCAAGATCGAACTTCGCAGCGAGGTCACCTTCGACCACGAGTGTCCGAAGTTGTCCGTCCGCACGACTCGCCAACCGGTCGAAAGTTTCGCGAGCCCCAGACATTTGCGTCCGGCACAGTTGAGTGACGTGAGCGCCGCCCAGGTGATCGTGGAGAAGCCCGTCCGAAGCGTCCACGTGGCACCGCCATCGTTGGTCACGTAGACCTCAATACCGTTGGAGGCATTGAGGAAGCTCGCGATGCAATCGAGGTCGCTTGGACAAGAGAGCGAGGTCACCGAGTCTTGTGACGGGACGCCGAAGCTGACCGGTGTCGACCACGTCGTGCCCGCGTCGCGGGTAGTGAGAAATCTCGGGCCACTTTTCCCCGAATCGAGGACGGCACACGTCATCGACGCGTAGCAACTGATCGCTTCGATGCCGAGCGCTCCCGTCGGCGCAATCTCGCTGCTGATCGAGTGCGAGTTGGCGTTGTAACGCCACACCAGTTCACCGCTCGATTGCGATCCCACGAACAGGCAACCGTCGCTCCAACATGACGAGGATTGGATGTTGGTCGAGGTGTCGGCGCTTGGCACGTCGAGGGCCGCCCAGCCGCCATTGGCCGATCGGTACTCGCCGACCGACGACAGACTCGCGTCAAAATCCGAGGTCCCCAACGCCACGCACGAGTTACTCGTGGTGCACCCAACGGCCGAGAGCGGCACCGAGAAACTAATGGCGGGAAGACCGGTCACGTGCGGGATCACCACCGGCGTCGTCGAGGCACACGACGCCAACACGACACCCGCGACCGAGCACGTCGCCGCGATTCGTACCAGTGAACGTACGTGGGCTGGTACTCGATTCATTGTTTCCTTGTGATCGTGACGACCGTTGTCGCTGTGTTGATGTTACTAATCTGAGGTTCAGCTCTTGATCGGCCTCCACAAGGTGGAGGTCTAACTTGGGAATCATGAACTGGGTCGATGTGCTCATCGTCGCGATCGCCATCGTGGCCGCGATCGGGGGCTGGTTCCAAGGCGCCATCCGACAGGTCCTGGGTTGGATCGGGTTGATCGCCGGCTTCTACCTTGGTATCGCGATCGCGCCGTCGCTCTCGACGAAGATCACTCACTCGTCGTGGAGACCGATCCTGGCGCTGGTGATCGTCGTGGTCGCCGCCTACGCCGGACACTTCCTCGGTCACCTACTCGGTGCCGCTATCCGAAGGACCGTGAAGATGGTGAAGTTGGGCCTCGTCGACTCCGTCGCCGGTGTGGTGGTCGGTGTTGTCGGTGCCCTCATTACTGTCTGGCTCGTGGCGGCCTTGCTGGTCGCCACGTCGTGGTCCGCCGCGGCGAGCGGAATCCAAGGGTCGAGCATCATCAAAGCACTCGATAAGGAGCTTCCGACCGTTCCCTCGGCTGAGGCTCGACTCCAGTCGATGCTTCGAAACGCCGACTTCCCCAGTGTCTTCGCGAGCATCGTGGCGCCGACGGTTCCGTCGTCGGGCCCCGCGCCGAAGCTCGGCAAGAACACGTCGTCACCTACTTCGCCGATTCAGATCCTCAAGGTTCTCGCGACGGGATGCCCCGACACGCATCAAGGAACGGGATTCTTCGTCACGCCGCAACTCGTGGTCACGAACGCCCACGTCGTGGCGGGCGCGACGAGCGTCAACGTCGGAGGAGTACCGGCGAAAGTGGCGCTCTTCGATCCGACCAATGACCTGGCGATATTGCGAGTGGCCACGAACGCGTCGCCCATGAAGTTCGTGCCGTCGGTACCGTCGTTGGGTGCGAAGGCCGAGGTAATCGGCTTTCCCCTCGATGGGAGGCGAACCATCAGTCCTTCGATCATCAACGGTGAGATCACCGCGGAGTCGAGGGACATCTACGACAAGCAAACCTTCGCTCGCACAGTGCTGGTGGTCTACTCCAACATCGAACCGGGTAACTCCGGCAGCCCGGTGTTGGTTCATGGCGACGTCGCCGGCGTGGTGTTTTCGAAGTCACTCAGTCAGAGCGAAACGGCCTACGCCATTCCGGCCTCGACCGTCGAACGTGACCTGGCGCTGACGCCGGCCCACGGCACCGAGTCGACGCAGAGCTGTTTGAACTAGCTGGCGGAACGAACCGCGGCGCCCAGGACGTCGAGTCCGTCGGCCAGCTGGGCGTCGGAGATCACCAGTGGCGGCAGCAGTCGTACGACGTTGCCGTACGTGCCACACGAGATCGCGATGACGCCGTTCTGGTTGCAGTAGTTGACGATGGCCTTGACCGCTGCGGGGTTCGGGTCCTTGGTACCGGGTTGCACGAACTCCATGGCGACCATCGCGCCTCGCCCGCGCACGTCGCCGATGATCGCGACGTCCTGGGCGAGGGAACGCAGGTTGGCGAAGAGGATCTCCCCGATCTCCCGGGCCCGGGCCACCAGGTTTCGGTCGCGCAGGGTCTTGATGGTGGCCAGGGCCGCCGCGCACGCCACCGGGTTGCCGCCGTAGGTGCCACCGAGACCACCTTCGTGGACCGCGTTCATCAACTCCGCTCGACCGGTGACGCCGGCCAGCGGCATGCCCCCGGCCAGACCCTTGGCGGTCGTGACGATGTCGGGGATGACGCCTTCGTGGTCGACGGCGAACCAGTCGCCGGTACGACAGAAGCCACTTTGGATCTCGTCGGCGATGAAGACCACGCCGTTGGCCGTCGTCCATTCCGACAAGGCCGGCAGGAAACCGTTGGCCGGCACGACGAAGCCGCCCTCACCTTGAATCGGCTCAATGAGTAGACCGGCGACGTTCTTGGCGCCGACCTGGGTCTCGATCATCTTGATCGCGAGCGCGGCCGCTTCGGCCCCGCTCAGCCCATCGCGGAACGGGTAGCTCATCGGGACGCGGTAGATCTCGGGGGCGAAGGGGCCGAAGCGGTCCTTGTAGGGCATGTTCTTCGACGTGAGGGCCATGGTCAAGTTGGTGCGACCGTGGTAGGCGTGGTCGAAGACGACGATCGCCTGACGACCGGTCGCGAGACGAGCGATCTTCACGGCGTTCTCAATGGCCTCGGCGCCGGAGTTGAAGAGCGCGGAGGTCTTGGCGTGCGAACCGGGAGTGATGGCGGCGAGCTCTTCGCAGACCTCGACGTAGCTCTCGTACGGGTTCACCATGAAACAGGTGTGCGTGAAGGCGGCCACCTGGGCGCTCACGGCCTCCACGAGTTCGGGAACGGCGTGGCCGATCGACGTGACCGCAATGCCCGAGCCGAGGTCCAGGATCTGGTTGCCGTCGACGTCCACGAGGATCGCGCCCTCGGCGCGATCAATATAGATAGGGAATCCCACTGTCAGTCCGGTGCTCACCACCGCTTGACGACGCTCGTGCAGGGCGCGCGATTTCGGACCGGGTAACTCGGTGACAACCTTGCGCTCGGTTCCCACTGATGTATCGATTGACGAGACCATGGCATTCTCCTGACAGTCGTCGGCTCGCGCCGAACGAATCCAGCGTACCTGCAGCGCCAAAAACCGTCACCGGAACAGAAAACGGGTGACCAAAGTCACCCGTTGCCTGCTGGCGGAGGAGGTGGGATTTGAACCCACGGTGCCCGGAGACACAGCAGTTTTCGAGACTGCCCGATTCGGCCGCTCTCGCACCCCTCCGTCGAGAAGTCTACAACGCGACTTCGTCACGACTTTTGGCGCGTCGATGCGGTGCGTCTCGGTAAGTTCATTGTCGTGGATAACACCGAGAACGATGAACTCTTCATGCGCGCGGCACTCGACATCGCGATCGTGGCTGCGGGACACGAGGACGTTCCTGTCGGGTGCGTCTTGGTGGAGAACGACGTCGTGATCGGCGTGGGAGAGAATCGGCGCGAACTCGATCAGGACCCCACGGCCCACGCCGAAATCGTCGCGCTACGTGACGCCGCGTTCTCGCGACCGTCGTGGCGCATGGACGAGGTCACGGCCTACGTCACGTTGGAGCCGTGCGTCATGTGTGCCGGCGCGCTCTTGAACGCGCGCGTGCGTCGAGTGGTTATCGGAGCACTCGACGAGAAGGCCGGCGCCGTGGGCTCTCGCTACAACGTCTTGAGCGATCCGCGGCTCTTGCACGAGGCATCGCTCACCTACGGCGTGCTCGCGAGTGAGTCGGCCGAATTGCTGCGCACCTTCTTCGAAGAGCGCCGCGCCGACTGATGCGGGCAAAGTGTTGTGTCGACGACACCAACTCGTCACAGTTGCGAAACGTCCCCGGCCTAATTTCGCGACGGTGCTTTGATCATTGCGGTGTGCACTCCGCCGGCGGTCGAGGGATGACCCTCGCCCCGGCCATCGCGGAGGAGAGTTTCCAATGAACGACGTCGAGTTGATCTGCTTTGACATGGCCGGCACCACCGTCCTCGACAACGGCCTCGTGCTGGAGGCCTTTCGGCGCACGATTGAGGATCTAGAGGTCGGCGCCGACGGGGCCGAGTCAGCCGAGGCGTACGTCGTTGAGACGATGGGTCAGTCGAAGATCGAGGTCTTCACGGCCCTCTTCGGCGAACGGGCGTCGATCGCCAACGAGGCCTTCGAACGCAACTTCGTGGAGTCGGCCCAAGAGTTCGGCGTCAGCGAGATCCCGGGCGCCCGTTCGACCGTGGAGACCTTGCGCGACGTCGGACTGCAGGTGGCCCTCACGACCGGCTTCTCGCCGACGACGCGTGAAGCGCTCGTCGACGTGCTGGGTTGGGGAGACCTGTTCGAGCTTCGCGTCTCTCCCGCCGACGCTGGTCGCGGTCGACCGGCGCCGGACATGTTGTGGTGGTGCGCGTTGAAGTCCCAGATCACCGCGGCCAGTTCCATGATGGTGGTGGGCGACACCGCTTCGGACATGGTGGCCGGGCTTCGCGCCGGTGCTGGTTACTGCGTAGGCGTTCTTTCGGGCAATGACGATCAAGCTCGACTGATCGCCAATGGCGCCGACGACGTCATCGACTCGGTCGTTGATCTACTTAGTTTTGACCTTCTGGTGACGCACTAGTCATTGTCGAAATGTTCGCCAAGGCGTCACGTCCGCGGCGATTACGGAGCCTTGAAGATCGGCAGTTGGATGGTGAAGACCGAACCCTTGCCGGGCGTGCTGTCGAAGCTCAACGTGCCGCCCATCGCCTCGGTCAGGTTCTTCGAGAGGGCCAGCCCCAGTCCGGTCCCTTCGATACCGGTCGATTCGACGTTGAGTCGGTCGAAGGGAATGAAGAGCCGCTCGACCATCTCGGGACTGATACCGAGTCCGGTGTCACGCACCGAAATACGAACCATGTCCTCGACGATCTCCGTGCTCACCACGACGCGGCCCTGCGGACGGTTGTACTTGATGGCGTTGGAGAGAAGATTCAGCAGTACCTGACGGAGGCGTTGTGGGTCGGCGCGCACCAGGGCATCGGTGATGTCGCCGACTTCGACTTCGAGGCCGCGTTGACTCGCCTGCAGGGTGATGATTCCCACGCAGTCGCGGATCAGGTCATCGAGTGTCACCGCGCGCAAGGTCACGATGACCCGTCCCGATTCGATCCTCGAGATATCGAGGATCTCGTTGATCAGGTTCAAGAGGTGCTGTCCGGAGTTGTTGATGTGTCCCAGCATTCGCAGCACATCGGGATCACTGGACTCCATTTGTAGCAGTTGGGAGAATCCGATCACCGAGTTGAGCGGCGTCCGCAACTCGTGACTCATGCGCGACATGAACTCGCTCTTGGCGTGGTCGTGGCGTTCGGCTTCGGACCGGGCGATTTCCAACGCGTGCTCGAGCGCGACGGATTCGGAGATGTCGCGGGTGATGACGACGGCGGCGATCGGTGGTTCGCCGCCGTTGTCGAGCGCTTGACCGCGCGACTCGACGGTGACCCAGTGCCCGTCGTTGTGGCGCACTCGAAATCGCGCCGTGGTGGCCCGACCCTCGTCGAAGATTCGCCGAATCGCGGCCAGGACGACGGCCTGATCGTGGTAGTGCACGAATTCGAGAGCGGAGTGGCCGCGACGGTTTTCCTCGGGGATGCCGTACATGGCCTCGCTCGCCGGACTGACCTCGAGAATCGTGCCCTCTCGATCGATGACGGTGATCGCGTCGACGGCGGTGTCAATAATCGCGCGTAGCTTGGCGAGGTTCTCGGCGAGGGCTTCTTGGGTTTGGGCCGCCGCCGTGACGTCGCGCGTGATGAAGACCGCGCGCGTTGGCGTCCCGTCGAGGTTGCGCAATGCTCGCCCTCGAGTCTCGAGGGTGATCTCGTGTCCGTCGGCGTGTTGGGCGCGAAAGCTGACCGTCGTCACTTCATCGATCTCGAAGGTCTTGCGAAGGGCCGCCTCGACGACGGGTCGGTCGCGTTCATCGACGATATTCAGCCCGGTGCGTCCCCGTCGACCCCGTTCAGGGTAGCCGTAGATCTTTTCGCTCTCCGGGCTCGACTCGATGATGATGAGGTCTCGGTCGATGATAACGATGGAGTCGGCGGCCGCCTCGAACATCGCTTCGGTTACCGCGGTGCTCTGGTTCAACTTGGTTTGTATCTCGAGGCGGTCGGTGACGTCTTGACCCGTCGAACAGATCCATCCGTCTTTGCGCAAGGTACTCCACGAGATTGTCCGGTACGTTCCGTCTCGGCAACGTTGGCGATTGACGAAGCCTCGTCGCGTCTCTTCCGGTCCCTCGATCACGATTCGAAACTCGTCGGCGGTCGCTTGCACGTCATCGGGGTGGACGAAGTCCGTGAACGGCACGCCCCGCAGTTGGTCGAAATCCCAGCCCAGCATTTCGTGCCACGCTGGATTCACCTGGATGAGTTCGCCGTCCTTTCCGAAGACTGAGAGCAGGTCCGGGGAACTGTAAAAGAAGTCGCCAATATTCGGGATCGTCGACTTGTCGTCCTTCACGTACCGCAACCCCCTGCTTGTGGCCGATCCTTCCAAATAAGTAACGGCTTCACTTCATTTTGGCGCGTGTCAACCGTTGGGTGAAGAGCAACGGGCCATCGAACTGACGCGCAACGACGCAAAACGTGAGTTCCTCGACGCCCGGATGCGTGGCCGTCTCACGCCGGACGAGTGACTTCGCGGCGTTGGTCGGAACTTACTTGGCGCGACGTGCTCGCACAATAAACCGGCCCGCGACTCCGGCCGAACCCAGGGCGATGAGTCCCAGAGGAAGCAGAAGCATTGAGCCGATTCGCGCTGTTCCACCGGCACCGGTCGCCGGAGCGCCGAGGGGAATCACGATCGTCGGCGTCGTAGTCGACGAGGAACCGGGCTTGGAACCCGGCTTGACGGTCGTGCTCGTCGTGTGCACCGTGGTGGAGGTCGTGTGCACCGTGGTGGAGGTCGACGGCACGGTCGTTGTCGTTGTCGTTGACGATGACAAGAGACAGGTCGGCACGGTAATCGTGTTGGTATCCATGGTGACGGCGCCGGTACTCGCCAGGACGCGACCAGTCACCGTCGCGTTAGTGGTGAGCGTGATCGACGTCGATGCGAGAATCGAACCGTTAAACTGGGTGGTGGTCCCCAGCGTGGCGGAGCTGCCAACCTGCCAGAACACGTTGCACGCTTGTGCCCCGTTCTCTAGAGCAACGACGCTGCCCGATGCGGTCGTCAACGTCGATCCCGCCTGAAAGATGAAGACGGAGTCTGGATTGCCCTGACCATTGAGTGTGACGGTGCCCGTGAGACCGATGGAAGAGGTGGACTTATAGACGCCGGAAACCAGCGTCGTTCCGCCCAAGTCTCCCGAGACGCTTTGGGTGGCCGTCGCGCCCGCGGCGGCATCCATGGCCGTGGTGAGGTCGTTCTCGGCGGTCACGGCCGTTGCGACGTCGACGTACGTCGACCCGGAGTTTTGCGTGATCGACGAGGTTCCGGTGATCGCGCTGCCCGGAGAGAGCCCGATATCGCCTGTGATTGTGGTCGGACCGGTGTCCGTGATCGCACTGCCAGCCAGTACGGCGAAGGTCGTCGCGGTTCCGAGGGGGACCGTCGCCGTGGCCGCTACGGCGGACTGGGTGCCGAAGGCCGCCAAAGTGATGAACGCAATTCCGCTCACCAACATGGTCGAGAAGGAGAGTCGCAGAGTCAGCGGAACAGTGCGTTGACCAGGACCGCGACGAGTCCGGCTAAGCGTCTTTCGCGAGGAAGGGTAATTCGAAGGTCGTGCGGACGTGGACATATATGTCCTTCCCAAAGTTCGTCATGGTGCACCAGTCGGGAGTGACAAAACGACAAGCCTCATAAGTACTACATAAGGACAGCGTAGGGGGACGGCTCGGCGCTCCACCCACTCTGGTCAAAACATTGAACAGGCGCTTGAGAAGTTATTCACATGGTGCCTAATGTACATCTTGTACAGCTAGATGTCATAGTTGTTCGAATGTCCGGACGACGAATCGGTTCATGGTTCCAGGCCACAACTGAATTAATTACAGTGAGTTTCGTGACGACGAATGATCGTGAGCGAATGCGAGCGTTCTACGACGACCTCGGAGAAGCGGAGTGGACACGCCTGGAATCGTCGCCACGCGGGCGCGTCGCGTACGAGGTTCATCGCCAATTCCTGGAGCGTTTCGTGAAGCCGGGCGATCACGTGCTCGAAGTTGGTGCCGGACCGGGACGTTTCACGTTCGACCTGGCGCGACTCGGAGCCGCGATCGATGTCACCGACTTCTCTTCTGTTCAGTTGGATCTTCATCGACAACTCGTGGGGGATTCGCCGACTGAAGCGGCGGTGTTATCTCGGGAACTTCTCGACGTTTGTGACACTTCGCGCTATGGCGATGACACGTTCGACGTGGTGCTGGCGTTCGGTGGCCCGCTTTCCTACGCCTTTGAACAAACCGACGACGCCCTCGCGGGCCTGATGCGCATCACGAAGCCTGGAGGCTACGTCGTCGCCTCGGTGATGTCGTTACTCGGATCATGGCGATATTTCCTTCAAGCCGCCATGGAAGATATGAAGGTGGTCGGCGAAGACGCCAATGACTTGGTGTTCGAAACGGGTGATTTACGACATTCTCAGACTGTCCACGTGTGCCAAATGTTTCGGGCTCGAGAGATTTCGGATCTCGTCGCCCAATGCGGCGGAGAAATGGCCGCTATGTCAGCGAGCAATTGGGCGTCGCTCAATGAAGTTTCAGTGCTCGAAGAACTCGAAGCCGATCCTGATCGTTGGGCTCGGTTCTTGAAGCACGAGATCGAGGCGTGCGCCGAACCGGGCGCTTTGGACGGTGGCACTCATCTGTTGTTCGCGTCGCGCAAATTGTAGAAACGACCAGCGCAGATAATCGCGTTCATAGGGCGGGGGTGTTTATGAAACCTTTGAGGGCCGACGATCATTGGTCTTGCCGACGTGCGCTATCAACTGCCCCACACGATTTCGGCGAACTTGACCACACATTCAATAGGCCGTGGTGGCGACCAGTCTGAACCGTTGATTCAACTGGTCGCGGGTCCGAGCTCGAGCGACTTGGACGCCAACGCCATTCATCCGGGACTCCATCTCGGATCAGATGAGAGTTGAATTGTTGACTGACCTTGATGTCTATACGGCAGCCGTGAGGTCGCAGTCCGTTACCCCGGCCAGCGCGAAACCCGTCGTCCACCGACGCGTCCGGTCGAGTCCTACGATGAAGGCTTCGTAGCCCGCCAGCGACTCGAAGGTGGCGAGCATTTCCTCGCCGGCCACGCACAGCGCCGTGGCCAACGCGTCACACATTCCGAGGTCCGGTCCGCTCACGCTCGCCGAGGCGGCGCGGACGTCTGCTCGACCGGTGAATGGATCGATCAGATGCCCGCCGCGCTCGTAGGTGCCCGACGTGGCCACGGCCGCGCGCAAGTCCACCAACGCCACCAACGAGTCGGGTCGAAAGGGATCGACGATGCCCACGCGAAAGAGTTCGCCGGTGCGTGGCACGCCGTAGCAAGCTAGGTCGCCGGCCGCGTTCACCATCGCCGCGTGCGCCGGTCCGGCGCGCAGATGTTCCAACGCGCGCTGTGCGGCCCAGCCCTTCACATAGCCCGTCGGGTCAACTAGATCGGAAGAGCGTCGTGTAGGGAA
>OBLU010005310.1_pt1 | contig 11550 bp, 9 predicted proteins | sample 1518681 | NCBI WGS metagenome assembly OBLU01 (sample SAMEA3539304, study PRJEB22396) | soil metagenome | biome: tundra; feature: field; material: soil | place: USA | collected 2010-05 | depth 0.15 m
GACCATGTCCTTCCAGCCGGCGAGACGCAGCGCCTCGAGCTCGCGCACCACCTGGGCCGGGTCCTTGGTGCGCGGCACACGTCCGTTCATGATCACGATGTCGCAGAACTCGCAATTGAACGGGCAGCCACGGGAGAACTGCACCGGCATGGTTACGTAGTCGCTGATACGGATGAGATCCCAGCGCGGCACCGGCGTCTTGCGCACGTCGGGCCACTCCACGGCACGGTAGACGGGTTGCAGCGCGCCGCCTTCCATATCCGCCACCAGGTGCCCGATCACGTCTTCGGCCTCGCCAAGGACAAAATGAGGGATCTCGGGGAACTCGTGATGTCCGGTCGTGAATAGCGGGCCGCCCGCGATGACGGTCTTGCCAAGCGCCGCGCAACGCGCCGCGACCTCGTGCGCCGACTGCCTGTGCACGATCATCCCGCTCAGGAAGACGTAATCGGCCCGGCGCAGATCGTCGTCGCAGACATTCGATACGTTCAGATCGACCAGCTTGAGATTCCACGCGGGCGGCAGCATCGCCGCGACAGTCAGCAGGCCGAGCGGCGGGAAAGCGGCCTTCTTGGATACGAACTTCAGTACGTGCCTGAAGCTCCAGAATGTGTCGGGATTGCGCGGATAAACAAGAAGCACTTTCATTCCCAATCTCCCTTTACTCGCCCCGGCAACATGCAACCGCTCCGTTTTGCGGCGGAACCAACCGGAAGAGAATAATCGCCAATGCGTGGCGCGATACCGCAGTGATCAAGCACGCCACCCCGATAGTAGGCCCGACAGTCCCCTTCTCTTGCTCGGCGGGGTCGCGGTCGACGCGATCGGCACGAAATCGCGCCAAAGTGCTGTACGGACTGGATATTGCCTAGGATGTGTTCGCGAGGAACGGGCATCTACACCCAGCGCAAGCCTTCGCGTCCGTGCAGGAACCCATTCACGAACGGGATGCCGCCGGTCATCGACTCCAGCGTCCGCAACGCGTCGGTGGCACTGCGCTTTCCATCCAGTACTTCGCGGTAGAGCTCGGCCACCTGCACCATGTCGAGGTTGTGCGGCGATAGGCGGAAATGCGTGACGCCGGCCTCACGCAACGAGTCGAGTTCGGCGAGCAGGACGCCGTAACCGTGTGACAGCGTCTGGGTACCGTTGATCGTCAGGATCTCGACCCCGTCGATTGTCGTGGCGGTCAGCCCGTCGGCATCGAGAGCGCACACCAGCTGGCAGTGATCCTTCGTCAGGTTGTGCGAGCGTGCATGATAGCAGCGCATCGCGACCGAGAGCGGCTGGCGCCCGAACACCTGCACCTCGATGGCGGCACACCCGGCTGTGGCCGCGACGATCCGAATCGAGGTCCCGGGCATCTCAAGCGGCACGACAATGCGGACGGCCCCACGGGCGATGAGGAAGTCACGCGCGCCTTCGTTGAAGACGTTGATGTAGGGGCCGACGACATGCGGCGCGCCAGCGAGGAGCTGGACGCAGGCGACGTCATTTGCCTCGAGCAGCACCCCGCTCGCGGCGAGCTCGCGAATCGCGGCCACCTCGCGCTTCGAGGTCACGAGTGCCAGTGTCGACACGACGACGTCCTTGCCGGCGGCGCGCAGTCTGTCCGCGACGTCCTCGAGGAACGGCGCGAACAAGAACTCGCGCTTTGAGCAGACGACCTCGCCGAGGTAGACCGTGTCGATCGGCGCCTCGTCCGCGATGCGGAAATAGAAGTCGCGCCGCTTGTGGGCGGGCCAGTGGAAGAGGAGCGGCCCTAGGGTCAGCCGCGCGGCCGCGCGGGTGCTCACCGCCACCCCTTGTGGTAGGCGCCGAAGGTCTCGCGGCCACCCTCGGCCTCGGCCTCGAGCTGGCCGATTGCCGTGAACGCCGAGTCGCCACGGGCGAGCGCGTCGAGCGCCTGGCGGAACGTGCCGACGATCTGCGTGACGTAGGCACGGCTGCGTTGCCGCCCTTCAATCTTGAGCGCGGTCACGCCCGCGGCCTTGAGTTCCGGGAGGATGCTGATGGCATTCAGGGCCACCGGTTCCTCGAACAAGTACGAGGCGCGTCCATGTGTGACGTACCGACCCTTGCAGGGTGTGGGGTAGGCTGCCGGCTCGCCCCGCGCGAAGGAATTGAGCGTCACCTGGCCGAGCATCGACAGCACGCGCCCGTCCTTGTTGAGATAGGTGACATGGCTCGCCGGGGCGCAGGCGCCTTCGCTTGTCGGCGACAGGCCCGTGAGATAGGAGGACAGGAAGCAGCGCCCTTCCGACATGGGGCCGACGCTGCCAAACGCGAATACCTCGGTCTCGATGCCGATCTCCGCGATCAATGCCGTCACTTCCTCGACGGAGAGCACCCGCGGCAGGACCACGCGTTTGATGTCGAAGTTCTCGCGGTAGAAAGCGATCGACGGCGCATTGGCGGCTGATGCCTGCACGGACAGGTGGCGCCGCAGCCCCGGATGGCGACGAGTGGCGTAGTCGAGGACGCCGATGTCGGCAAGAATCACGGCGTCGGCGCCGGCCGCTGCCGCCTCGTCGACGGCGCGATGCCATGGCCCCACGTCCCCGGCGCGCGGAAAGGTATTGATGGCGATCAGCACCTTGCAGCCGCGATCGTGGGCGTGGGTGATGCCCTCGCGCAGCTCGTCGGGGTCGAAGTTGAGTCCCGGGTAATTGCGGGCATTCGTGCAATCGCGGAATCCGCAGTACACCGCATCGGCCCCGGCATCGACTGCGGCACGCAGGGCGGCCGGCGTCCCGGCCGGGCACACGAGCTCAAGGTATCGTCCGCTCAAACGGCCTTCTCGTCGCGCCTCATTTGGCGCGCTTCGAGCCGCGCGAGCCGGGCCGTGAGCGCCGTGATCTCGCTCCTGCATCGCTCGAGTTCCGAAGTGACGTCCTGGACTGTCTCGGTCGATGGATGCAACGTGCGGTGCATCGCCGCCGCGCGCGCGCCGAGGCGGTCAAGGACGCGGTCGAACAGCCGCGCAACCGCGCGCGCCGGCGGTCCGAGCGGGCCGAACAGCGCCGCGAACTCATCGGCGAGGCTCAGTTCTTCGCGGTCCAGCACGTTCCGCAACCCAACGATGACCGACGTGTTCCCGGAAATCGTAAGGTCGCGCCGGAAGAAAAGGGTATCGCTGTCTATCCGCCCCTCGAGGAGATCGACGAGCGTCGCGACGCTCGCGGCGACCTCGGCATCCGCGTCGCTCTTTCCCCGATCGGTGATTGCGAGCGTCACCGGCTCGCGACCCACCGTGAGTTCGAAGCGGTACGGCAGGTCGACCGGCGCTATGTCGAGGACCGCAGGTTCGAGCCGCGCAAGGTTACCAAGCAGCCTCGGATGGGTACGGCCGAGGCCGCGAAAGACGGCCGTCGCGAACTGGGCGAGTACCGGGCGCGGCAGCACGGTGGCGGCGCCTCGGAGCAGCGCAAGGCGTGGGCGCAGGGGCTGCGTCACGGCTGGCGGCGACCCCACGGCTCCAACGGTGCGGCCAAAGCTGTCAACAGATGTGATCGAACTAGACAACACGCTTGCCGTCCTACGTTGCGGGACCTTTTACGCTACGTACCTTGTGCGCCGCGACTGGAACCGGCGTGATCGCGTTTGCGGCGTACTTGCCGCGCGTGGCGCGGCCGGCGAAGTATCGATCAGGGCGCCGGGCGGAAGATTGATCTAGCGCAACTTGTGGCCAAACGGCTAGGATATTGTGTTTGGTCGAGTTGACACTGATTCTGGCGATACCCTAGCAGCCTGTCGGACTTAGCGGGTTCGAGCCAATAGGATCGCCTTGGCCAGAGATTCGAGCATTTTGCGCACTGGTCATTGTTCGATTCCCCGAAAGCCGCGCAGAGCGGCTCAACAGCAGTGGAGCGCTAGGCATGAATTGGCGCCGAGACGAACGATTCATGATTTCACGTTGCGAAAAGCTCAGTCCAGGCTGCTAGTCGCCTTTACCGGACGCATCCGCTCCCCGGGCTTGAGTTCATGATCAACACCCCATTCCCGCGACTCCGAATCCGCGGTCATGACCTGCTACCCGTAATCCAAGGGGGCATGGGCGTGGGGATCTCTGGCCACCGGCTCGCCGGCACGGTGGCCAAGCACGGTGCGGTCGGCACCGTGGCAAGCGTCGACTTGCGGCGCCTGCATCCCGATATCATGAACCGGCTGCGCAAGTGCAAGGATACGGCCTCGCATAGCGCCGCCAACGTCGAGGCGCTCGATCGCGAGCTGCGCGCCGCGCGCGAGCTCGCCGGACCGGACGGCTTCATCGCTGTGAACGTCATGCGCGCCCTGGCAAACTACGCCGACTTGGTCGTCCAGGCCTGCAAGAGCGGCGCAAACGCCATTGTCTCGGGCGCCGGACTGCCGTTCGATCTGCTGGATCTCACGGAACGCTTTCCAAACGTGGCGCTGATCCCAATTCTGTCGGAAGAGCGGGGCGTACGTGCTGTGTTGAAGCGCTGGGGTCGGAAGGGCCGGGTCCCCGATGCCGTGATCATCGAACACCCACGCTACGCTGGCGGCCACCTCGGCGCGACGCGGATCGAAGACGTGAGCGATGGCCGCTTCGATTTCGCGCGCGTGTTCGAGGGCGTCCGCAAAGTATTAGAAGAGCTCGGGATTGCGTTCGAACGCATTCCGCTTGTTCCCGCCGGCGGTATCAATTCATTCCAGAAGATTTCGACAATGTTCGAGCTCGGCGCTAGCGGCGTGCAGATCGGCACGCCGTTCGCCGTCACGCAGGAATGCGACGCGCATCCTAACTTTAAGAAAGTGCTCGCAGAGGCGGGACCGCAGGACATCGTCACCTTCATGAGTTCGGCCGGCCTGCCCGCCCGCGCGGTGCTGACCCCTTGGCTGAAACGCTACCTCGCCAAGGAAGGGCGACTGCGTGCCCAGGCATGTCCCGATCCGGCCGGCAACAACTGCCCCAGCAATGTGCAGTGCCTCGCCTTCTGTGGGTTTAAAGACGGCAATCGCGCGGCTGGCCAGTTCTGCATCGAGACCCAACTGGCGGCCGCCCAGCGCGGTAGCATCGAGAAGGGCCTTTTCTTCCGCGGCAGTGAGTCGCTACCGTTCGGTTCCGAGATCCGAAGCGTCCGGGACTTGCTGGAGCGTCTGCTCACCGAGCCGCGCGAGACAGTCGCTTCACTCATGGTTGACACCGCGGGAGTAGCCGAGCGCGGTACCGTGCCGGCGCGGTGATCAACGCGCGCGACGATCAGCCATCCCCTACAAGCAGATGGAGATCCGCTGGTCGCAGGAGCCGCAGATCCTTGCCGCGGACGACAATCAGGCGGCGCCGGTCGAGCTCTGTGAAGCAACGGCTCACCGTCTCGATTGTAACTCCGAGGTAGCTCGCGATATCGCGGCGGCTAAGGCCCAGGCGGAAGTGGGAGCCGTCCAGCCCGCTGCGCTGCAATCGGGCCGACACGTCGAGCAGAAGCTCAGCCACGCGGGCCAGCGCCTCCTGTTTCAGTACGGAGGCGACCAGCTCGTGTGTTGCCGTTACGGTGGCGGCCAACAATCGCACGAGTTCGTAGGCGACTTCCGGAACCTCGCGGGCGAGTGCCTGGAACGAGGCCCAGGAAATCTTACAGTAGCGGCTGGCGGCGACCGCGATCACTGAGCTGCGTGCTCGCCCGGCCGCGAGGCAGCCGAGGCCCACCGCCTCACCCGGCAAGCAGAACTGCACGAGCGCCTCGACGCCGTTGCGTTTTGTAAGGACATCCTTGACGCAGCCGCTGCGCAACGCATAAAGCGCCGAGCATCTTTGCCCAGAAACGTACAACGTCTCCCCGCGCTCTAGATGCCCGTGAGTAACATTCAGTCTCCTTACCGTGGACGAGCCCCGTGTGACTCCTGCCGGGAAGCAGATGGGCCGCAGGCAGCAGCTTGCGCAGCTATTGATCGATCGGGTGCACACGGTCTGGGCCTCGGCTATATGTGGTGGATCCCGAACCGGCTGCGTGCTCTTGCCTCACGAAGCCGCGCCGCCGCGGGCAGTCTATCGTGGCGCCGTGACGGGCGCCTCGACTGGATGTGCGCGGCGACGGCCGCACAATGCCCGTCATGCTGATACGGCACGGCGAGACATTCCCGCAGCCGACGCAGCACGAGAACATCGAAGCGACGATCGTCAAGGCCTTTGTCGGTTTGGCGGCGAGCGCGCATAAATCCTTGAGGCGTCGTGGAACGGCTATCGGGCACGTGCTCCACACTGACGCTATGCCGCGTTGCCCGCCGCCCGGCACCCGCGCGGATACACTGCGCGCGGTCCGTCGCGGGTTGGGTCACGGCGCGGAAAGTCACTGCGCCAGTGCGCTCCTCGGCTTTCCTCGCGCGTGGCGGCTGCGAAAATCATCGCGGCGGCGAGCTCGAAGTGCAGCCGCACCAGCTTGTCTTCGGGCGGCATTCCGTCGCGTTCGGTCAGCGTCGCGGCGAGGGCGGCGTTTAGGGCCACGGCATCGCGCACCGGCCCCATTGCGTGCCACATGCGTTCGCGCAGCCGTGTCAGGCGGCTGTCGACTCCGATGCCGACGGGTATCTCCAGCCTTCGGGACGCGACCACCGGGCGTCGGCGGGACGTCGCGGCTCCAATCGCCGCTCCGACCGCTGTGCCGCAGACGACGGCCTCGAGCAGGGAATTGCTTGCGAGGCGGTTTGCACCGTGCAGACCGGTGTAAGCGACCTCTCCGCAGGCCCACAGACCCGGTACGCTCGTACGCCCAGAGGCGTCGACGACGATGCCGCCCATGTGGTAGTGCGCCGCGGCCGTCACGGGCAGTGGCGCGACGGCTGGATTGATGCCGTGGGCGAGGGCGGTGCGACGCGCGCCGGGGAACGCGCTCGCTTTATCAGAGGCGAACACCGCCGTCGCATCGAGCAGCACGCTTTCGCCCGCCTGCGCGTGCTCCCAGACCGCGCGCGCGACGACGTCCCGCGGCGCAAGGTCACCGAGCACGTGGCGGCTGGCCATAACCGGCGCGCCACGCGCGGTGATGAGGCGCGCGCCCGCACCGCGCAGGGCCTCGGTGAGGAGCGGCAGCGGATCTGCATCGACGCGCAGCGCGGTCGGATGGAACTGCACGAACTCGAGCGCGGCCGTCCTGGCGCCGATTGCGAGCGCCATCGCGAGACCATCGCCGGTTGCGTGCTCGCCGTTGGTCGTGAGGCGGTACAGCCGACCGATGCCGCCGGTCGCGAGCACCGTCTCGCGTGCATGGACGACCGCAGAGCGGCCTAACGCATCGATGATCTGCGCCCCTGCGACACCGTCCTGAGCCGATGCGAGGAGCTCAACCGCGCGCCACCCACTCTGTATGTCAACGTGAGTCGCCGCGTGCGCGCGCGCCCACAAAGCGGCCACGATGGCCTCGCCGCTCCGGTCGCCGGCAGCGTGCGCGACGCGCGCGCGGCGGTGGCCCGCCTCGAGGTGCAGGCTCCGGCCGCTACGATCGCGGTCGAAATCGACGCCGCACGCTTCGAGGAACGTGAGCGCCTCGGCCGCACAACTGATCACGCGAGTGACCGCGTCCGGGTCCGCCGAATTGCACGCGGCCTGCAGCGTATCGTCGACGTGGACGTCGACCGAGTCGTCGGGGCCAATGGGTGCCGCGATGCCGCCCTGCGCAAGCGCACTCGACGAAGCGCGCGCGGAATCGTCGGGGCAAAGGACTAGTACGCGCCGTGGCGCCGCGGCGAGCGCTGCACACAGCCCCGCGACGCCCGCTCCAACGACCAGCACGTCGGCATCCCAAGCGTCGGCCGTCATCGAATCCCCGGGGATCACAGTTCGACCATCCTTTGCAGGGGCCGTCGGGCCCTTTCGGCGATTTGTGGGTCGATATCGATCGCGCAGCGGCCATCACGCAGGGCGTCCCTGACCTTGTCGAGCGTCACCGTCTTCATGTGCCGGCACAGGTTACACGGACGCTCGAACTGGATGTCTGGCCGCGCGAGCAGCACGTTGTCCGCCATAGAGCACTCGGTGAGTAACAGCACGCGGTCGGGTCGTGCCGCGCCAAGGTAATCGATCATCGCCGCCGTCGAGCCAACGAAGTCTGCCGCGGCTTGCACGTCGGGCGGGCATTCCGGGTGGGCCAGCACGCGCACCCCCGTGCCGCGGTACGGGTAGATGTCCTCGGCGGAAAACCGATCATGAACCTCGCATGACCCGGGCCACGGAATGACCTCGCAGGCCACGCGCTCGGCTACGAAGCTCGCTAGGTAGCGATCCGGCAGAAAGATCACCCGCGGGCTGCCAAGGGACTTCACGACGTCGACCGCGTTCGCGGAGGTGCAGCAGACGTCGACCTCCGCCTTAACGGCAGCCGTCGTGTTCACGTACGCGACGACCGGTACGCCGGGATAGCGGGTGCGCAGGCTGCGCACGTCAGCTGCCGTGATTGACTCCGCGAGCGAGCAGCCTGCTTCCGGCGCAGGCAGCAACACCTTGCGGGCCGGGGACAGAAGCTTCGCCGTTTCCGCCATGAAGCGGACGCCGCAGACGACGATCGTGTCCGCATCAGTCTGCGCGGCGAAATGGGCCATGGCCAGCGAGTCGCCGGTGAAGTCGGCGATGCCTGCGGTGATCAGCGGGACCTGATAGTTGTGCGCCACGACCACCGCCCCGTGCGCCGCCTTGAGCTCGCGTATGTCCTCGATCAGCGGCAGGTGCGCCCACGCCTCCGCGTCCGGCATGACCCGGCCCAGCCGTGCCGCAAGCTCCGATTTCCAACTCTCACCTGCGACCGCCGCCATTGCGCACGTCCTTCTACTGCCGGATACGGTTCCGAGTCGCCGCGAGCGCCGCCGCTTCCCGGCGCGCGCCTGGACGGCGCCGCACAGATTATCTGCGACAGCGACGACAAAAACTACGCCTCGTCGGCTTAGTAGAGTGACTCGCATACAAGCGCGGCGTTTTCGGTGCAAAGTTGCCTTAAGTGCAAATATGAAGATGATTCCCGCAGCGCTGGTGTGCGCAGCGTTCTCAATGTCACTCAGCAGCATCGTGCTGGCCGGGCAAAAGGCGGATGACATGGCCGCCATGGACATGAGCAAGATGCCCTCATCCACCTCTCAGACATCTTATCCAGCCGTTGGCGTCGTCAAGGCAGTGGACGCTGCGGCCGGCAAGGTCACGATCGCGCACGAGGCCATCAAGAGTCTGAATTGGCCCGCGATGACGATGACTTTCATGGTCAAGGACAAAATGATGTTCGACAAACTGACCGTGGGCAAGAAAGTGGAATTTCAGGTCGCCAAGCAAGGCACCGATTACGTCGTGACCGGAGTGAAGTAAAGTCGAGCGCCGGCGCGATCGGATCGCGCCGGCGGGTGGCCTCGAGTTCTCTCTCGGTGGCGACCGCAGTGCCGTGGCCATTCATGATCTGAATTTCCAGATCCCCGGAAGCCCTGGAATAAGGGTCATTTTAAGGAACGACCGCAGACAGTGTGATCGCCGCTTCATCTGTGTAACGCTGGGCTACTCGACCACATTGGCTGCTAAGGGGGGAGAGCATCCGTGAATATAGCCCCACCAGTGCAGCAGGGAGTAGGCCATGGCCGTAGGCGGCGGGATAGAAGGGCTGCTCGGCGAAGATAAAGGAAGGCGCCGGAGCGGATGCCGCGGTAGCCGCAGCGGACGGTGTCGCTCTGGCGGTCGCGATGGACGCGGCAAAAACGAATCCCGACGTTGCGGAGGGCGTACTCGCCTAGCTCGGAAAGTGATTGGCATGCCCCTTGGACTCGGGCCTATTGTGAATCAGTATCGGACATCGCGCCAAGTTGCGTTCCGCTTCCGCCCGATGCGAAGGGAGCCAATTGTGGCTGGCTTAAAGCTGCGTCTGCTGCTAGCGTGCGTCGCGCTGTGCGCGTATGCGGGTACCCCGGCGGCCCTCGCTGATGCGAAGCAGCTTGCGATCGTCGGCGTCACGGTAGTGAATCCCGAGCGCGAGGCGAAAGATGCCGCCGTTTCCGGTGCAACCGTCGTGATATCCGGTGATCGCATCGTTGCAGTCGGGCCGCGGGCATCGACGCCGGTGCCGGCCGGCGCAACGCAGATCGATGGGCGCGGCAAGTGGCTGATCCCCGGCATGATCGACGGCCACGTCCACTTTTTCCAATCTGGGAATTTGTATACGCGCCCCGACATGGCCGACTTCAATGCGGTGATGCCGTACGCGCGCGAAGTCGCGCGCAACAAGGTGCGGCTCGCGGCAACGTTCAAAGTCTGGCTTGCCAGTGGCGTGCCCGGCGTGATCGACGTCGGCGGACCGTTCTGGAATTTTGATGTGCGCGCCGCGGCCGAGATGAGCGACGCAGCGCCGCGCGTCGCAACGACCGGTCCGCTGATTTCGATGGTCGCGTGGCCGCAGCTCGAACTCGATGACCCGCCGATCATTAAGATCGACTCGCCGGCGGCGGCGCGCGATCTGGTGCGGCGCGAACTCGAACGCAAGCCGGATTTCACCAAGGTCTGGTTCATCCACCGGCCCGGCGACGATATGGCCGCACAGGAAGCGATCGTCAAGGCCACGGCCGACGTCGCACACGCCGCACACGTGCGCCTGGCCGTGCACGCGACCGAGCTCGACACGGCGAAAGCATCGCTGCGCGCCGGCGCGGACTATCTGGTGCACTCCGTGTTCGACCAGCCCGTCGACGATGAATTCATCCGCCTCGCACGGGCGAACCATGCGCTGCTGTGTCCAACCCTGTTCGTACGTAACGGCTATCAATACGCATTGTCGAACCGCTGGCAGGCAACGCCCGAGGAGCAACGCCTCGCCGACCCGCAGATTCTGGCGGCGATGCACGATCTCGATCGCATGCCCAAGGATCGCATCCCCGAACGCGTCGGCAAATCGATGACTGATGCAACGCCGCCGCCCGCGCCGACCGTCGCCTTAAAAAATCTCAAAGTGCTCTGGGATGCCGGCATTCCTTTCGTTACGGGCACGGACGCCGGCAACATTGGCACTCTGCATGGGCCTTCGGTGTTCCGCGAAATGGCACTAATGCGCGATGCCGGCTTGACACCGCTGCAGATTCTGCGCAGCGCGACGACGAACGGGGCAGTGGCAATGGGTAGATCGGAGCTTGGTGGAATCGCGCGCGGCAAATTGGCCGATGTCGTACTGCTCGATGCCGATCCGCTGGCCGATGTGGCGAATCTTAGCCGCGCCGAACGCGTGATCAAGGCCGGTGTGGTTTATGATCCGAAGGCCCTGATCGACAGTATCCGCTGAAACCGCGCGGCAGGGCGCGATGCGACGGTGGTAAGAAAAGTCCGGCAAGTAAGACGCCGACAAAGGATAGCGGGCCGGCGTTCCGCCCAGCCTCGCAGGATTGATCGGGCGCCCTTCGATGGTCACAGTTCGGCCATGGGACTAAACCGCTCGCGCGGTAGGGGCGGCTCCGATCAGGCGCCTGCGGGCGCATCCGTGGGTATGCCACCCGTGGAGGCGGCGGCTTATCCGACTGCATTCATGGGGAGACTCACATGTTGGGTTCGAATCAGAGCGATGGCCGCGCCATCGCCAA
>OBLU010005312.1_pt1 | contig 11546 bp, 8 predicted proteins | sample 1518681 | NCBI WGS metagenome assembly OBLU01 (sample SAMEA3539304, study PRJEB22396) | soil metagenome | biome: tundra; feature: field; material: soil | place: USA | collected 2010-05 | depth 0.15 m
CCGGAAGTCTGGCTTGGGGGCGGGTGCAAATTTCAGCGCGACGGAACGGGCACACAAGCGGAACGGAGGCCAGGTTGACGCGGAATGCAGGCTGCCAAGTTTGGTCACGACTTCCCGGCGCATCTCAATGTGAACACGATTGGTGGAGTTCCCGCCCCGCGAAATGCGCACAAAATGGTTTTTATAAATTCGCCGGAGCCGCAGGCTGGGCAGTTTGACGGCGGCAAATTGTCGGTGCTGAAACCTGTCAAATTTATTTTTCAAATAATTTGCTGGGACAGGTTGGGACAAGAAGTGCCAGCCAGCGACAATCTTCGCGCGTCTTCGCCGGGTTTAAAAAAATCTGAAAAACGTGTGCTATAAAAAGGATCGCCGGACGCGCCTCCGTCCACGTCGGGCGAAAAAACACGGCGGAGAAAAACAACTGAAAATACATTGAAACTTAAACTATTGGTCCAAACGCAAGAGTTCGCCAACTGGCCGGCCACGAAGGACCGCGCCGCCTCGACCAGCCATAACCTGGTCTGCATTGACATGTCCCAGCCGGCCGATTGCAGAATGACTGAAACCGTGTCGTATCGGCTCAAAGAGGAGGAAATCCCCAGGCATTGGGACAAATCCCTCGACAAGACCATTGAAGTCGTCTGTCGGCGGATCGCCCACAGCAAATCGGGCAAGGCCTCGCTGATTGGCGAGATTGTCGAAACGCAACCGGCTGCAAAATAGAACCGGTATGTCAGCCAACCTTCGCGAAGATCATGATTGGAAGGACAAAATCCTTCGGCGCGAGCGGTTCGCTGATTTTGCTTATACGTTGGCCCGTATCAACTGGGATTTTTTCACGACGCACACTTATAAAAATCCACTGCCTCGTCCAGTTGTTCGCGGTGCCATGGTCTGGCGTTGGTGCCAGGACGTGAGCCAATTCAGCGGAGTTCCCTATAAAAACCTGCTTATCGCGTTGCGGCGTGAGCGGGGGGAAATTGGGGACAGACCACACGAACATTGTCTGATCGGTGGTCTGACTAGCTGCAACATGATGGCCGTGCGTTCGCAGATGATGCGCTCCTGGAAGATCATCAGCGGCAATGCGGACGCAGATTTTCGCCTTTATGATCGCTCACTTGCGGGAGCCGATTATATCTGCAAATGCCTTGGGGCAAATGCGTATGAAGTGAACAAGTTTTCACTGGCGGAAGAGACGACGCTCTCGGATTCGGTGTTTCGGGTTGTCAGGACACTGGACCTAATGAGTGAGAGACGTTGCCGCGAGCTCAATCGAAAATACGGACAGGTTGCGAAAAGGCCGGGGCGTAAGACGGCGGAACCACTGCTTCAAGGTGGCATGGCTGGACTTCCCGGTGGGAGTAGCATTTGAGATATAACTGTCTCGGTCGGTGCGGGCATGGTTAATCATGCGCTGGCTTGCCCCTGAAAGCAGGGATGTTGGCGCGCTAGATGATGGCCGAAAATCCGCAGTTGTCTGACCGATAAAACGCCGAAGTATTGCGGCGGTTGAGACCATTGATGGGACCCGGCAAGGCCGGTCACCCACCCGGCGCGGAGCGCCGGGTGGGTGGCGGGCCGGACGGGATAGCTTGTAGAATTCCTATGCCCAAAAATAACTGACGTATGACGACCGCGACGATGACGGAAGAATTGATGCAGGCGGTCTTGACGACCTGGGCGGCGAAAGATTTGTTGGCCCGGCTGCTGGCTGGCCAGGTGGCGAAGCTGTTGAACTGCTCAACGGAAGATGTCGCCATCCTCGTCAGTGCAGGAAAACTGCGGCCATTGGGCAGGCCGAATCCCAATGCGGTGAAATTTTTCAGCGCCGTTGAATTAATCGCTTTGCTGGCGGATCGTGAGTGGTTGGATGAGGCGACGAAAACCATCGGACAATTCTGGAGGCGAAAAAATGCCCAGCGCAAAGGTGTGTGCTTGGACAAGCAAATCGAGCTCTCTCCTCGGCCATGACAACTGGGAAGTCAGGCCAGCCATTTATCTATGAATAATCAGCAGGCAAAAGTTTTGATCTCCACGTCGCAAGATTCTTTGCATCTTTTGCTCTGGATTTTCGCATTGAAGAGCAGAGAGTAGTGCCGTCTGCACATGACTAATCCTCCGGATCGCGAAGTTGTCGTCTTTGACATTGCCCGGCAACTGCCGGCGCAGGAGCGCGCCGCCTATCTGGACGAAGCCTGCGCCGGTGATTCGGCCATACGTGAGCGCGTCGAAGAACTCCTTCGGGCCAGTGATGAAGCCGGCGCATTCATGAAGTTGCCGGCAGCAGCCCGACCCGAACCAGGAGGAACCGTCCGCATCCAGCCCATTCCGGCCGAGAAACCTGGCGACCGGATCGGCCGCTACAAGTTGCTTCAACACATCGGCGAAGGTGGCTGCGGGGTGGTTTATATGGCCGAGCAGGAGGAACCGGTTCGCCGACGGGTCGCGCTTAAAGTCATCAAGCTGGGCATGGACACCAAGAATGTCATTGCCCGCTTTGAAGCCGAGCGACAGACGCTGGCCCTGATGGACCATCCGAACATCGCCAAGGTGCTGGATGCCGGCGCAACGGAAACCGGCCGGCCGTATTTCGTCATGGAATTGGTGCGGGGGATCAAAATTACGGATTACTGCGACCAGAACAACCTCTCCACCCGGGAGCGGCTCGATCTTTTCATGCAAGTTTGTCGTGCCATTCAGCACGCCCACCAGAAGGGAATTATTCATCGGGACATCAAGCCCTCGAACATCCTCGTCACGATGAGTGACGGCAGGCCCATGCCCAAGGTGATTGATTTTGGCATTGCCAAGGCGACTCACGGTAAATTGACGGATCAGACGCTATTCACCGCCTTCGAGCAATTCATCGGCACGCCCGCCTATATGAGTCCAGAGCAGGCAGAGTTCAGCGCACAGGACATTGACACGCGCAGCGATATTTACTCGCTGGGCGTCTTGCTTTACGAATTATTGACCGGGCAGACGCCGTTCAGCGCGGAAAAACTGTTGCGGGCCGGACTGGATGAAATTCGCCGGACGATCCGCGAAGAGGAACCGGCGCGGCCCTCGACCCGCTTGAGCACGATGCTCGCCGAGGAATTAACGACGACGGCACATCACCGCCAGACGGAGCCGCCCAGGCTGATTCTCCTGGTGCGCGGCGACTTGGATTGGATCGTGATGAAGGCGCTGGAAAAAGATCGGACGCGCCGTTACGAGACGGCCAATGGACTGGCAGTGGACCTCCAGCGCCATTTGGACAACGAACCGGTGGTTGCCAGCCCGCCGGGCAATCTTTATAAATTCCAGAAACTGGTGAGACGCAACAGGCTGGTGTTTGCCGCTGGAGCGTTCGTGGTGGCTTCGCTCATTCTGGGCTTGGGAGTGGCCATAGTGGCTCTGTTTTATGTCAAACAGGCGAAGGATGAAGCCACGGAAGAATTGTGGGGTTCCTATCTGGCTGAAGCCCGGGCCACGCGGACGAGCACCCAGACCGGCCAGCGGTTTGCCAGCCTGGCAACCGTGCAGAAGGCGGCGGCAATCCGTTCCGATTTGGCTGTGCGCAATGAGGTCATTGCCTGTCTTGCGGTTTCCGATCTGCGGGTGGCCAAACAGACAGTCGTCACGGGACACGCCCGCAATGAACTCGCCAGCATGGATTTTAACCTGGAACGCTATGCGTTCGGGAACACCAATGGGAACATTACGATTTATTCGGTTTCAAATAATCTTGCGCTGTCGGTTCTATCCGCCTCCGGTCACACCCTGGAGGGCGTTCATGGATTCAGCCCCAACAGCAGATATCTGGCGGCTCGTTACTGGGACGAGACCGGGGAGGAAAGTATCTGGATTTGGGATGTGGAAAATCAAAAGGCCGTGGTGAGGGCTTCACAACACGCGGACTCCACTTACGAACAGATTACTTTCCTCTTGGGGGGGGTATTCAGCGTTGACAGCCGGTTTTTCAGCGTCGGACGTGCGGATGGAACCATTTCGGTTTACGACCTTGCATCGGGCCAGGACATAACACATCTGCCACACAAACGCCTTGCTGATTTTCTGTTTTCCCATCCCGGAAATACCCGGATGGTCTTTTGCAGCCAGGACGACCCGGAGGTGAAAATCCGCGACGTCGGGTCAGGCAAAATCTTGCGCACCTTGGTCTGCCCCGCCGGTGTCTGGGCCTTCGCGTGGAGCTTTGACGGCAAGCGGCTGGCGACCGCCTGCACGGATTTCAACATTTATGTTTGGGATGCGGAGACGGGGCAGCGGCAGGCCGTGCTCTCCGGCCATGTCTCCAGGATCGAATGCATGGCCTTTAATCATGCCGGGAATCTGCTCGCCAGCTCCAGTTTTGATGGCGTGGTCCGCCTGTGGAACCCGGACGCTGGTCGCCAGTTGGCCGGCTATCGCGGAAGCAGTTGGCAAATCCAATTCAGTCCGGATGACCGATATCTGATGGGCTGGCAGGATGGGAACCGCTACGGCCGGCTGGAAGTGGCTTCCAGCCGGGAATGTTGCGAGCTTTATGTCCCGCGCGACGAGGAGCGCGCACCCGTTCCTGCGTTTAGCTCCGATGGGCGCATTCTGGCGACCGGAACCACTGGCAAGATCCGCTTTTGGGATGCCTCCTCCGGCCAGAAAATCGGCTCATTTCCACTGAAGCGGGCTGAGGATGTCATTTTTACTCCGGACGGGCGAAGTTTGTTCACAGTCGATCGCATTGCCGGTGTTCGCCAAAGAACTTTGGAATCGGTGGGCGCGTCCGCCTATCGGCTGGGTAAGGCGCGTCCGTTCTTTGATGCGCCGGGCATTCTGCAAGGTTCCATGAGTTTGAATGGCCGGTATCTGGCGGTGGCACAGGAAACGAACAACCAATCCTCGGTCTTTGATTTGCAGAACCCGCACTCAAAAGTCGTGCTATCCGGGCATGCTGTGAATAACCGCATCGCCCTCAGTCCGGATGGCCAATGGGCGGCCACCGCTTCGTGGAATAATCCACTGGTGAAAATTTGGGATGCCCGCTCTGGCGATTTAGTGCGCACCATTACCGAGCCGGCCCGAACCTGGGTCACCTTCAGCCCGGATGGCCGCTGGCTGGCGACCAGTTCGAGCGAGTATCAACTATGGGATGTCGGGACCTGGCAACCCAAAGGTCCGCCCAAGGCTGGCGACGGAAACACCTTCACCGCCTTCAGCCGGGATGGCCGGGTGATGGCCCGGCTGGATCGGCACAAGATTCAACTCTTGGAAACCTTCAGGGAAGAACCCCTGGCAACGCTGGAAGCGCCGGGGACCATCGTGCTGGCATTATGCCAGTTCAGTCCTGATGGCAGCCGGTTGGCCGTCGTGCAAATCGACCAGCAGGTGCAGCTTTGGAACTTGCGCCTCATTCGTCAGGAACTGGCGCAAATGCACCTCGATTGGGATATGCCGCCTTATCCGCCAGTCGAGCAAGCGGCGGGAATAGGTCCAGTGACGCTGGAAGTGGAAGCTGACGCGGCCAGCCCGGGGCCTGCCCAGCCGGAAACCAATTCAGCAGCGCATACATATTAACCCCAAGACCAAATCGACCGTGGTATGGCTGAGAGTTGGCTTGCCACGCAATTCGCTGGCGCGATGCCGAAGCATCTGGTAGTGCTTAAGGATTGAGCGAGGTTACACAAATTCTACAGTCCATTGAGCAGGGCGACCCGAAGGCAGCTGATGAACTATTGCCGCTGGTCTATGACGAGTTGCGCAAGCTCGCGGGGGCGAAAATGGCCGGCGAGGCCCCCAATCAAACCTTGCAACCCACCGCGCTGGTGCATGAGGCGTGGCTGCGGCTGGTTGGGAACGGGGAAGCCAAGTTTGCCAACCGCTCACATTTCTTTGCCGTCGCCGCCGAGGCCATGCGCCGGATCCTCATTGACAAGGCCCGCCACAAGCGCGCGGTGCGTCACGGAGGCGACCACCAACGCGTGGACCTTGAAGATTTGGAAGTAGCGGCAATTGCAGATGATGATGAGATTCTTGCCGTTCACGATGCAATTGACAAACTTGCCGCCCAAAACAAGGTGGAGGCTGAAGTCGTAAAGCTGCGTTACTTTGTGGGCATGACCATTGACGAAGCGGCCCAAGTTCTGGGCATTTCCGTCCGCACCGCCGACAGCTATTGGGCTCACGCCCGTGCCTGGCTCTTCCGCGAGATTAAGAAGCACCAGTAATCCAACGTCGCTGTCGGACGGCGATCGGATCGCGGTCACCTGTAGTGCTGTCTGGCCAAAAGGAGAAGTGTGCCGATTCCTCGTGCAAATCCCCTCCGAATCGGACCCTGAAGAATTTTCGTAAAAATAATCTGCATTTTTCTTCCCTGCTTTCCGCTTTGTCTTGTGACAGGCGATTTTCGCCCGGCAACTTAACCCAAACCTGGTGCATTGCGCCAAAACGAGAGAAAATAATGAAAACACAGCTAACTTGTCTGCTCATCGGGCTGTCACTATGTGCCAGCCTTTGTCCGGCCACTGCCCAAGGCACGGCGTTCACCTACCAAGGCCGGCTAAATGCCGGCACCAATCCGGCCACGGGCACATACGATCTGACCTTTTCGCTGTATAACGCCGGCACCGGCGGCAGTCAGACCGGCAGCCTCCTCACGAATTCCGCCGTGGGCGTTACCAATGGACTGTTCACCGTCAGCGTGGATTTTGGGGCGGTATTCACCGGCACGCCCTACTGGTTGCAGATCGGCGTGCGCACCAATGCCACCGGCGCGTTCACGCCGCTGACACCGCGCCAGCCGTTGACCCCGACGCCGTATGCGGTTTACGCGGAAAGTTCCGGTTCATCCGTCTTGGTGAGTGATCCCGGGACACAGAACGTGTTTGCCGGCCAAAATGCAGGAGACCAAGCGCAGCCAGGAACTTACAACACCGGGGTTGGTTATGGCGCGCTTCACGTTAACACAGGCAGTTATAACTCAGCTATCGGCAATGAGGCGCTGAACAGCAACACAACCGGTGATTCCGACACGGCTGACGGCGTGTTTGCGCTTTGGAAGAACACCACCGGCGCTGGAAACACGGCCTATGGCGCAGATGTGATGGCTTACAACGTGACCGGCAACAACAACACCGCAGTTGGACTGGGCGCGATTGAGAACAGCACGACCGGATCCAACAATGTTGCCGTCGGCGGACTGGCGCTGGGGAACAAAGGCCCGGACAACAACCTCGTGGCCGTCGGCTATCAGGCACTGGAAAACGACGCTGTGGTCGGCAGCTTCGTCGGCTCCGGCGCAAACACGGCCATTGGCTATCAAGCCCTTCAGTTGGATAACTCCGGCGCAGCCAACACCGCCGTTGGATATCAGGCGCTTAACCACAACACAAGCGGCTACAATGACAACGCCATCGGATTTTGGGCGCTTTTGAATAACACGACCGGCTACAATAATGTGGCCAATGGTTTCGCGGCGCTTGAATACAACACGACGGGCAACAACAATACGGCCAACGGTAATGCCGCGCTTGGTGCCAACACGACGGGCAACAACAACACCGCCAATGGCAGCGGGGCATTAAGTGCCAATACGACGGGCGTCGAAAACGTCGCCAACGGTGTCAATGCACTGGTCAGCAATACCTCCGGTTACAATAACGCCGCCAACGGCTATCAGGCGCTTTATGGCAACACGATCGGTTTCCACAATACGGCTGCCGGCGGTTCTTCACTTCAGAACAACCTGGACGGCAGCGGCAACGTCGCTGATGGTTATGAAGCACTTTATTCGCATTTGAGCGGTAACAACAATGTGGCCATAGGGGCGGGTTCGATTCAAAGTTCCTCCACCGATGCCGGAGACACAGCCGTCGGCGGATTTGCTCTGCAGAATTTGGTTGAGGGTGGCAACGACATCGCGCTGGGATTGAACGCTGGTAACAGTCTCATAATCGGTGCCAATAACATTTACATTGGCAATACGGGAAATGCCACCGAGAGCGGCATCATCCGCATCGGCACGCCAGGCACACAGACCCTGACCTATATTGCGGGGACGATTGAGAATCCGACCTGTAATAACATCAGCATTACCGGCGGTTCAGATCTGGCCGAACCGTTTCGAATCACGACGGCGACCCAGCCGGTTGCCGAGGGCGAGGTCGTGGTGATTGACGAGGCGAATCCAGGGCAGTTGAAACTGACCGACCAGCCTTACGACACCCATGTGGCGGGCGTGGTCAGCGGTGCCAACGGCATTCATCCCGGCATCCAAATGCACCAGGAAGGCGTGCTCGAAGGCGGCAAGAATGTGGCGCTTTCTGGTCGTGTCTATGTTCAAGCCGACACCTCCAATGGAGCCATCAAACCGGGCGACCTGCTGACCACCTCCAGCACACCGGGCCGGGCAATGAAAGTCAGTGATCATCTCAAGGCTCAAGGCGCGATTCTGGGCAAGGCGATGACGGCGCTTAACGAAGGCCAGGGCATGGTGCTGGTGCTGGTTACTCTGCAATGACTAATTGATTCCTAAACCATAAAAAGTCATCTCAACTGTGGAACAAATCATACAGCCGTGCGTGACTATCATAATTAAAATTGTTGAAACCATGAAACCAAAAAAGACAATCAATCTCAGCTTCGGCTGTGGAGTCGGGATCTGTCCGGTTTGGATCCGCAAAGACAAACCGCAAATATCAAATGATAACTTGGTGATCCGATGGATAATCATATTCACACTATTATCCTATACAATGATAAATTCTACCATAGCACAGAATGTTGCAAATTCAGATAGTAGAGAATTGGTGTATGGGGAGAGTTGGGGCAAAGAGTCTCAGGCTAATTTGGCAGCTTTCAGTGCTTGGGTGAACAATTCATTGAAGAGCGGCGAAAATAGAACTTCCGCCGAGGGAGTTGTTCTTGCCAAACAACGGCGCGCGATTTTGTCCGAGTTGATCAAATCAGACCCTGCCCAAGCGATTGCTGTGGCTGTTCCTAGAAACATTCGAGAGCAACTGCCGGCTGATGTCGTGGAACAGTTGGAGACAATGGTTTCCGGCATCGGCGACTTCACGGTTTTTGGCACAATTCCGAGAACAGGAGGACCTGCTGTCGAATCCATTCAAAAGTTCGTTCAATTAAATGGGCATACTTACCGTGCGTATGTCTATGGCCGGCGTCTTGGTGAAACGACCAAACATGGCATACCGATGCATGGGGTGGTGATTGATGACGCAATCGCTCTGCACGAAAATGGACTGCGCACCTTGGCAGACGGTGAAACGACTGATCCGACCGGGCCGGTTGTGGATTTGAGGACACTGGCGGAAAAAGCTGCTGTGGCTCTACCGCCGGTGAGGGCGGAAATGGGCGGAACGATTTATGGGTTTGCCACCCCCGAACAAATGCAGGCTGCGGAAGTCCGCATCGAAGCCGCCGAGGCAGGTCTTGGGCCCAATCCATCTCAAACCGCAGTTTCGCTGCTTCAGGTGAAGCCTTTCACTCCGCCGACACCAAAGCCAAATAATCAACCATCCGCGTGGACGACAGGCAGCAAAAATGTCCTGATTATTCGGGTTGATTTCTCCGACCTGAGCGGTATTCCCGAGGGGGGACAAGACACGCAAGCTTACGTTCAGAATTTAGCCGATACCCAGGTTAGTCCATATTACGCTCAAAGTTCTTATGGTCAGACGGCCTTAATCAATACCGTGACCCCGAGACTTTACCGGATGCCACAAACAGCAGATTATTATGCAACTAATGGGGCTAATTCTCAATTGGTTGCGGATGCAGAAACTGCGGCTGCGCCTGATTATACCGCGGCCAATTACGATCGCATTATTGTTCTCTTTTCCGATCTTAGCGGCTTTGCGAACTCGAAGATTACTTATGGCGGACTGGGTGACATCGGTGGACCAAATGTTAGATGCAATGGAGAATTCGATTTCCGAGTCATCGCGCATGAGCTCGGCCATACCTACGGCCTTTACCATGCCAATTTGTGGCAAGTCACTGACGGAAATCCAATCAGCCCTGCGGGAACCGATCAAGCCACTAATGCAGCACTAGGCTTCACTGACAATTATGGCGACCCATACGACACAATGGGGGCAAACAGGAACAATGACCAGCGAACCGATTTTAATCCTAACAAAAAGAACATTCTTGGATGGGTTACCGATGCCCAAGTTCAAACAGTCACCACCAGCGGCACTTATCGGATCTCCCGTTTTGATAATGCCACTGGCACTGGCACTCTGGCCCTGAAGATAGCCAAAGACAGCGTTCATAACTACTGGATCAGCATCCGCCGCAAGTTCACGGATAACGCCTCGATGCAGAACGGCGCGTATATCGTATGGGCAAAAAATCAAAATGATGTCACCGACTTGTTGGATATGAACACGCCGGGAACTAATGTCCAAGACGCAGCCCTCAATGTTGGAGAGTATTTCACAGATACCGCGGCAAATATAGCCATTTTACCCCTCGACAATGGCGGCAGTGCGCCCAACGAATATATGGATGTAGAAGTCGATATGGGACCGCTTACGTCCCCTATATGGGTGGATTTTACCTATGGCGGCTCTACCAAGCTCGGCACTTTCGCCAACCCTTACACGACAACCGCAGATGGCGTCTATCATGTCTCTACTGGCGGCACCGTTTATTTCAAAGGCCCTGCGTCAAGCCCCGCCGGCATTAAGATCTACAAACCGATGAAATTACAAGCCTCTGGTGGCGTAGTAACCATCGGGCACGGACAATTTTAATATCAACTGGAAAAGACTATGAAAACATTTCTAAATATCACTATGTTCTCGTGGCTGGCACTACAAATTTGCCATGCGCAAAGTTACTCCATTGACTGGCATAAGGTCGCCGCCGGTGGCGGCACCAGCACCGGCGGAGTTTATTCCATCGCCGGCACCATCGGCCAGCCCGACGCCAGCGGCGCGATGACCGGCGGCAACTATTCGCTCACCGGTGGCTTTTGGTCGCTTTACACCGTGCAAATGCCCGGCGCACCGTTGCTTGCCATCACTTATGCCGGTAACCAGGCCATCGTCTCCTGGTCGCCCTCCGTAACCGGCTGGACCTTGCAAACCAATGCCAATCTCGCCACGCCAACCTGGGGCAACTATCTTGGTGCTGTCATCAACAACAGCGTGACCAATGCATCGCCAAAGGGCAATCTGTTCTTCCGCCTCGCCAATCCCTGATAAGTGGTTCTGGCTGCCGGTTCTAAACATAGACGTGCTGGGTCAGATATGACTCAGCCTCTTTCTCAATTCCGTCGGAGGCAGTCCATCGGTTTCGTCTAAAAAATCTTCAACGAAACCTTCAACGATTTCTTCAATAACCGAGTCGGCGGCAGGTAGGTGGCGTGTGCGCGCCGGATAGTGGGCGGATAGTGAAAAAGGGCTTGAACCCTCATAAAATCAGCGCTAAAATACGCTTGTAAATCGGGGTATTGAGGCTGGTGATCGGTGAAGACCGCGTTCGATTCCGACCTCCGCCTCCAAACTGCTTGCTACAAGCAGCTTACGCAGCAG
>OBLU010005317.1_pt1 | contig 11543 bp, 10 predicted proteins | sample 1518681 | NCBI WGS metagenome assembly OBLU01 (sample SAMEA3539304, study PRJEB22396) | soil metagenome | biome: tundra; feature: field; material: soil | place: USA | collected 2010-05 | depth 0.15 m
ATTGCTCGTTATAAGGCTGAAGGATATGAATTCGTAACAATTCCAAGAATGATGCAAAGGGCGGGTGCTCGTGTGGGGCCGGGTCTATGACCCGGCCTCGCCCCGCCAGGGCCGCAACTCGCAGAATCATTCTTTGGTGACTATCTTCGAAACGCGTTGAGCCAGCAACTGCTCGAATGCCCTTTGCTGCTCAACACTTTGAAAAACTCGTTTCGGAATAACGGAAAACGTCCGTGAGCCATAGTAGAGGATGTAAGAGTAGGCATCGACCAGCGCCCGCGAATACAAACTCCACTGAAGTTGCGAGTCGATGTGCACCGTGCGGAAGTGGATTCCCTCCGGTGAGAATGTGAGTGAGTAATCGTCGCGGTACTTAGGTTCTAGGCGGAAAGCCAACGGTGGGCCGATGACAAATGCCGCGAAGAGAAAAAGGACAAAAGCAGCCGAGGCCCCCACGAAGAACACACCGAGCCAGTGCGAACTCGGAGAACGCCAAAGGTAAGCTCCGGCGGCAGCAAGGACGACGGCCATGACCATGTCGAGCCGAGGGCGCATACGCGAAGCGTAATGCGAGCGCATCGCCCGCACAATATCGCTCTTGGAGTAGCGGAACGAAAGATTAACGGCGTCATTCATCGAAAGCGCCCCTTCTTATCCCTTCACCGCCGCAAACGCCTGCTTCGCCGCCGCAATCGTCCGCTGAACATCCTCCTCCGTGTGGGTCGCGCCCAGGAACGCCGCCTCGTACTGCGAGGGCGGCAGATACACTCCGCTGTCGAGCATACTGCGAAAGAATTTACCGAATGCTTCCGTGTTCGACTTCGAGGCCGAATCCCAATCCGTCACCGGCCCCGGCGTAAAGAACCACGTGAACATGGAGCCGACGCGGTTGTGGCACAGCGGCACGCCCGCATCTTTGGCGGCAGCGGCCACGCCCTCGACCAGTTCTCCGCTCAACTTGTCGAGCCGGGGATAAATCTCCTGCTTGTGATCGCGCAGATGCTTCAACATCGCGCACCCGGCCGCCATCGCCAGCGGATTGCCCGAGAGCGTACCCGCCTGATACATCGGACCCAACGGCGCCACCAGATTCATAATCTCGCTGGGACCGCCATAGGCGCCGACCGGCAAGCCTCCGCCGATGATCTTGCCCATGGTCGTGAGGTCAGGACGAATATTGTAGAGTTCCTGCGCTCCCCCGAAGGCCACTCGAAATCCGGTCATCACTTCATCAAAAATCAGCACCGACTTCTCGCGTTCTGTCATCAAACGCAAAGCCACCAGATAATCGTCCGCGGCGGGAACGCATCCCATGTTTCCCACGATCGGCTCCACGATCACGCATGCAATCTGATGCTTGAACTTTTGGAATGCGTACTCCACCGCTTTGATGTCGTTGAAGGGCAACGCCAGCGTGAATTGGATGAATTCCTCGGGAACGCCCGCGGATCCTGGGATTCCCAGCGTCGCGACGCCCGAACCTGCCTTCACCAGCAAAGAATCGGAATGCCCATGGTAGCAGCCCTCGAATTTCACAATGTACTTGCGCTTGGTGTAAGCGCGCGCCAAGCGGATCGCCGACATCGTAGCTTCGGTTCCGGAACTCACGAAGCGAACTTTCTGCATGGGCGGGAACGCCGCCAGCACCAACTCCGCCAGATCGGCCTCGGAGGGCGTGGACGCGCCAAAGCTGGTGCCGTTGCAAGCTGCGCCCACGATGGCATCGAGCACGTCCGGCGCAGCATGGCCGAGAATCAGCGGTCCCCAGGAGCAGACATAGTCTATAAATTCGTTTTCGTCGGCATCCCAGATGTGCGAGCCTTTCCCGCGCACTATGAACGGCGGGTCGCCACCGACCGAACCGAACGCGCGCACCGGCGAGTTCACTCCGCCAGGAATCATGCTTTCGGCGCGTTGCTGCAAACGGCGCGATTGCTCGGATTTTCGGGACGTGGTGGACAGCATCGAGTGCTCCCGCACTTAGGATGTCAACACACAAGACTGCGCGCGATTACTATAGCAGCGTCGCCGCGCACAAATTAATCAGATATTCACGATTTCGCCATCATTTTGCAACATCGCGCAGGTAACTTAGGGTCATCACGTTGCCCTTCTAACCGGGAGGGTTTAAAAGGACAGCTTCGGGGGCTCCGGGCTGTCCTTGTTTCATTTCTCGCCGCCGCAGCAGGCGTGAAGAATCCAACAAGATTTTGACTTCCTCTCGCCCGCACCCTAACATGGCAGCGCAGCGCTTCCACGCTACTCATGATCGGCCAGACCATATCGCACTACCGCATCCTGCAAATGCTCGGCGGCGGGGGAATGGGTGTAGTCTACGAGGCCGAAGACCTCAAGCTAGGACGCCTCGTCGCGCTTAAATTTCTGCCCGAAGATCTGGCCAAGGATGAGCAGGCTCTGGAACGTTTTCGGCGCGAGGCCAGGGCGGCTTCGGCGCTCAACCACCCGAATATCTGCACCATTTATGACATCGACCAGGCCGACGGACTGTGGTTTATCGCCATGGAGCGGCTGGAGGGCGAAACTTTTAAGCACCGGATCGCGGGCAAGCCGCTGGCAATTGAGGCGGTTATCGATTGGGGTATCCAGCTCGCCGACGCCCTCGACGCGGCCCACTCGAAGGGCATTGTGCACCGCGACATCAAACCGGCAAACGTGTTCGTCACCACTCGTGGTCAGGCCAAGATTCTCGACTTCGGCCTGGCCAAGCACACTCCCGCACAAGCGGCCGGTGCCTCTGCGGCGCTCTTGGCGGCAACTGCGGAACAGCAATTAACCAGTCCCGGCACTGCGCTCGGGACGGTGGCCTACATGTCGCCCGAGCAGGTTCGGGGCAAAGAGCTCGATGCCCGTACCGATCTGTTTTCTTTTGGAGTCGTGCTCTACGAAATGGTGACTGGGATATTGCCCTTTCGCGGAGAAACCTCCGGCGTCGTTTCAGAGTCGATTCTCAACCGCGCACCCACGCCTCCAGTCCGTCTGAATCCGGAACTCCCTACCAAGCTGGAAGAGATCATTGCCAAGTCGCTGGAAAAAGATCCTGAGGTCCGCTATCAATCTGCTGCCGAGCTGCGCGCCGATCTCAGGCGCCTGAAGCGGGACACCGAGTCCGGGAGAACTCCTGTTACCGCCGAGCCCTCCCTGGTCAGGCGTTTGCCGCTTCGAAACGTAACTCTCGCCATGCTGGGGTTACTCCTGGTTTTAGGAATTGCGGGCATGTGGTGGGTGCGAAAGCCCTCGCAAAAATCAGAATCGGCCACGCCCGGAACCAAGACTTCTCTGGCTGTTCTTCCTCTGCAAAATCTGAGCGGTGACCCCGCGAATGAGTACTTCAGCGACGGCATGACGGAGGAAATCGGTACCAAGCTATCGAAGATTGAAGGCATCAGAATAGCCTCGCCGGGCGCCGCCGCCCGCTTCAAAGGCGCACAGAAGGATCCGAAAGATATGGGACAGGAGTTGGGAGTCCAATATCTGCTGCAAGGCAGCGTGCGGAAGGCTGGCGACCAAGTACGCATCAGTGTGCAACTGATCGACGCTTCAACGGGATTTCAAACCTGGGCCGATGACTTTGTTGGCGACTTGAAAGACGTCTTCGCCCTGCAGGACCAGACCGCGCTAAAGATTGCGCAGGCGCTCAACCTAAAGCTTACGCCGCAGGAAAAAAACGCTGTCCAACGGCGCTACACGCAAAACCCGCAAGCCTACGAGGCATATCTGCGAGGCCGGGCGCTGGTGGATTTCATCGACCTGCCCAAGAACCTCGAAGCCGCGCGTACGAATTACGAGAAGGCCCTGCAATTGGATCCCAACTACGCTCCGGCTCTCGCGGGACTTTCCATGGTTGAGGCCTTTTACTATCGCAACCTCGATCCCAGCGAAGCTCACCTGCGCCAGGCCCGGGAGCTGGCCGAGCGGGCCCTGGCCATCGATCCGCAACTAGCCGAGGCGGACGTTGCCATGGCCAACGTCTATGGAAACATGTTCGACTATGTCCGCGCGGCAGAGAAATCGCGGGAGGCGGCCAGCCTTGAACCTGACAACGCTCATGCCTGGGACCAGCTCTCCTGGGCGCTTGGCTATCAACAACCACCCGACTCAGCGGGCGCTGAGAAAGCGGCGCGCGAGGCGATCCGGTTGCAACCGAGCATGTTCCAGGCCCACTACCACTTAGGCCGGGCGCTGCTGCAGCAGAAACGATTTCCCGAAGCGATCGCCGCGTTCGAACAAGCCAAGAGCATTAGCCCAGCTTCCGGAACGGCGGATTTCGGCTTAGCCCAGGTCTATATCGCGCAGGGGGACTATGATCGGGCCATTACCACGCTGCTGAGCTTGCCCAAAGCCGATCAGAGCACTCCGACCCACCACTTTCAGCTCAGCCTGGCTTACGCGGGTCGCAGAGACAAAGAGAAAGCTCTGCTTGAGCTGCAGAAGTCGGTCGACCTGGGTTACCGCGATTCTGCCGCTATCAAGTCCAACACGAACTTTGATTCCTTGCGTTCCGACCCGCGCTATCAGAAGGCGTTGGGTCAAGCGAGCCAGCCCCGATGACAGCACCGCTTCACTTCAGATAGGCGCGGACCAGGCCGATCAAATCCTCGCCCAACTCTTCGGGCGACTCCATTTCCTGATCCGGAGTCATCATGTGCAGGCGGATGTGGTCTTCCAGAATCTCCGCCATCAACCCGTTCACGCCGCCGCGAATGGCAGCCAGCAGCATCAAGATGTCTGCGCATTCATCCCCGGCCGTGAGCGCTCGCTCGACGGCTGCAAACTGGCCGCGTATCCGCTTGATGCGAAAAAGGAGCTTCTGTTTCTCTTTTGAAATGATCGGAATCTTATCTTGCATTTTTTCTTGTTTCCTGAAGTTTTCTCTTGCAATTACCCTAGGGGGGTATGCTATAAGACTTTTGGCGGGAAATCCAGAGCTTCCGCCAGGACCGAATACCGAATAAGGACGTATGCACACAGAGTTTGGACCCGAGCCTCCGAGTAGTACCGGCGGCATTCCGGTGTAGAACCAGCGGTCAGGTGTCCCGATAAGCTTCATCCTGCCTATCGCCTCACCTCTGCTTCTTCTGACCGAACAACTGAAGACAGCGAGGGATCGAGGCTGGTGCCGCGAGGCACGCTTCTTCCTTGCGCAAAATCGAAACACGCGAACCGCGGTCCACCCGCCCAGCCCGCGTACGGCTGAACGGGTAATGCTCGCAGTCCGCGCAGGCGGGGTTCCCCGTGCATTGGGTTTTCAAGTTTTGGATCACCGTTGCCCTGATTCCGTTTTGCGGAGCAGCGATCGCCGTCCTGTTCCATCGGCTGCGCGGAGATTCCAAACTTAAACGCTAGCAACGTGACTCCCGACCCGCAGGCACGAGTAATGATTCCATAATTCACTGAGGCAAGGTACGTGAATACTCTTTCCAAATTCTATTACCGGTACAAGAAGATCCTGAAGACGATCCGACTGTACCTCATCATCGCCGGTCCGGGCATTATCGTCATGGTTGCCGATAACGACGCCGGAGGCATTACCACCTACACCGCGACCGGTGCACAGTATGGCTTCCACCTGATCTGGTTTCTGATCTTGTTGGGGCCTGTAGCTTATTACGTCCAGGAGATGACGGTACGGCTCGGGGCGGTTACCAAACGGGGCCATGCTGAGGCCATCTTTCACTCCTTCGGTGCTTTCTGGGGCTGGTTCTCTCTTCTGGATCTGGTGTTCTTGGACTGGCTGACCATGATCACGGAGTTCATCGGTATGACGGCGGCCATGAGCATCTTCGGCGTGCCGCCAATCCTGACCGTGATTGTCAGTTGGATCGTCATGGGAACCATGGTTCTGCAGGGGCGCTACTGGACCTGGGAGAAGGTCGCGCTCGTATTCTGCGGATTAAACCTGATTTACATTCCCGCAGCTTTGATGATCAACCCCCCGGTGGACAAGATCCTTCACGGCAGCTTCATCCCCAACCTGCCGCCCGGCGGATTTACCAATGCCCTGTTTTTCCTGCTCATGGCCAATATCGGCACCACCATTGCTCCCTGGATGATTTTCTTTCAGCAGAGCGCCGTGGTCGACAAGGGCATGCAGGAAAAGGACATGCTGTGGGGCAAGATCGACACCGCCGTGGGCTCGTTTCTGACGGTGGTTGTGGCTGCGGGGTGCGTGATCCTGACCGCCACGCTGCTTCCCGGCCAGATTATCAACGACGCGGCCACAGCGGCCTTCCGCTTCATGCCGATCAACCACTACGTGGGCGCTCTCCTCGCGATTGGCCTGTTCGATGCCGGGTTCCTGGGCGCAATCTGCATTTCGTTGGCGAGTTCATGGGCCTTCGGTGAGGTTTTCGGATGGGCGCACTCCTTGAACCACAAGGTGAAGGAGGCGCCCTGGTTCTATGCCTATTACTTCTTTGACCTGTTGCTTGCGGGAACGGTTGTGTTGATTCCGCGTGCCCCGTTGGTGCTCATTACTCTGTTCGTTCAAGTCATCGCGGTAACGCTGCTGCCGGCGGCATTGGTTTTTCTCATTCTGCTCCTCAACAACGAGGAGACCATGGGCCAGTACAAGAACAGCCTGTTTCAGAACGTCGCTAACATCGGAATTGTCGTGATGATCATCGTTATTTCCACTCTGTATGGGATCAGCGCCATTTTTCCGAAGATTCTCGGTGGTTAAGCAATTGCTTGGAGAAGAACAATGATTTTTAACTTCTTTCGCAATACGGCCGGAGCCGTCAGGGACATCAACCAAAAGTACGCAAAGCCTCATATCGAGATGACGCGCGGGGTCCGGTTCTCTCTCGGTGCGCTGCGCTTCTATCTGTTGCTCCTGGTCGGAATCATGATCTACAAGTTCATCACTTTGCTGCACTAGGTTCGAGGTGTCTCATGAACGGAACAACTGCCGTCAAGAACTCTGTGGAAGAGATCTTCTTCCTCACCGATCTTCTGGGAGCCCGCGCTTACTTCAACGACCGGAAGGTCGGCAAGCTGAAAGATGTGATCGCGCTCGACCAAGGCAAGGTGGCGGAAGTCACTCATTTCCAGATTGCTCGTCCATTCGGCGAAGCGCCTTTACTGGTTCCGTTTTCGAAAGTGCGCTCGTTCAGCCCCCGCGAGATCATCGTGAACAATGGCGATCCCGGCAGCTACGTGCGTGAGCTGCGTCCGGAAGAAGTCCCGCTGCGCGACTACCTGATCGACAAGAAGGTGCTGGACATGGAGGACCGGGAGGTCGAAGTTGTCTACGACATTCGGCTGGTGCGCACTAACGGTAATCTTGTTGTCAGTGATGTCGACATCAGCCGCTACGGTTTGCTGCGTCAGGTCGGATTTCGAAGTCTCGCCGACTATTTTTACAAACGAGCGGATGAAGCGAAGAAAAAGTTAATCCCCTGGTCCTATGTTCAACCGCTTTCCCCCCAGTTGGGGGCACTCCAGGGGAACGTGAAGTTGAACATCATGAAGGAAGAGCTTTCTGAAATCCACCCCGCGGACTTGGCAGACATCGTCGAGAAGTTGGACAGTGGACAGCGGGTGACCATTCTTGAGGGTCTCGACACCGAACACGCTTCCGACACGCTGGAGGAGATTGACCCGGCCGTGCAGCGCGACATTGTCTTTTCTCTCCGGAAGGAACGGGTAGCGCAGCTCATCGGCGAGATGACCTCTGGGCAGGCGGCCGACATCCTGGCGGTTCTGCCGGCTACCGAGAAAAGGGCGATTCTCGGCCTGCTGGAACCGGCCAAGGTTGCGAAGATCGAAGAAATCCTGGAGAAGCATGAAACGAACATTCTGACCTTCACTACGAACAAGTTCATCAAATGTCCGCCGGATATGACTGTGCAGCGAGTCCGCAGGAAATTCCGGGAAATGGCTCGATCCATGGATGTGGTGATGTACATCTACGTCGTGAACGAGACGGACAAGCTGCTCGGTGTAATCGACATCAAGCAGTTGTTCATGGCTGAGGATGATGTGTTGTTGAGTAACTTGATGGTTGAAAACATCATCAGCCTCAACCCGGAGAGCACCATGAAGCAAGCTGCGGATGCGTTCATCCGCTATGGTTTCCGGGCGCTTCCTGTCACCGATGAAAACGGCATCATTTTGGGTGTTGTTCCGTATCGTGACGTCATGAATCTGAAGCATCGCATTCTCGACTGAAAGTGCACGGAGAACTCGTGCGGCTTTCGACGAAATCTTTATGAACTCTTTACCGCTTTCGTCGAAGCGTGACATCAAAGGAGAGGGTTGACACTCATAGAAAGGAGGCCAATGACAATGGCTTGCATCACTTTGCTGGCACAACCAATGGCGATGGCGACGACGCAGCTCGCGCGCGTAATCCGATACGAAGTCTCTGCTCCGTGGCAGGAGCAAAACACGGAGCGGCAACCTCTGCGCATGAACTGGGTCGTGGTCACCGGCAAAAACGGCAGCCGCGCGCTCCGCATGCAGTGGGTGGCAGATAAGGACTGCTGAGAGCCCAAAGCTCGGTCTGTAACATTCTCTTAACGAGTCCTGCGTAAGCTCGGCGATTGGCGGCATCCCAGCCTGGCGTTGTACGATTCGCCAACCACCGGAGCTGTGGGGCTTGACGTAATTAACTATAGTTAACTCATCGTGATATCTTTGGGTTAAGCGTCTGGATAGAAACAAAAGGCCAGGTCAGTGGAACCAGGCCTGCTGCGTCAGGTTTCGCGGCATCAATCGTTGGGACATCGGAAGAAATGAAAAGGCAAGCCCAATTCGCAAATCTCGGCACACGCTGGCTGCTGCTTGTGCTCTGGGCTGCCACCGCCGTTGGCCCAGCGCTGCCGGCGCTGGCCCAGCAGCCCGGCGGACCCTCCGCGTCGAATTCCGCTGCCGGCCCGCAGAGGGACGCGGCGGCCACCGCTCACGTGGCTGACCCCCCGCCCGAAGAGGGCACGGAAGCGATGTTCCCCCACTTCAAAGACTCCCGCTTCTGGCTCTCGGGTCAGATGAATTTCATCTTTCAGACGCACCCGCCTTTTCACGCTGCCTATAGCGGAAAGAACAGTTTGAGTACCAACTACGAGAAGGCAACCTCCCGCCTGATGACGCTCTACACGGGAGTGCGGCTGAACAATTCGACCGAACTGCTGGTGGACGTGGAAGATGCGGCTGGCAAAGGATTGAGCAACGCCCTCGGGCTGGGCGGAATTACTAATTTGGACGTGGTCCGCATTCCAGGCGAAGGCTCGCCGCTGAGCACCGCGCCTTACCTCGCGCGCGGGATGATCCACAAGGTGTTTGCGCTGAGCAAAGATAAGATTGAGAACGACCGTAATGCCCTTTCTTTGTTTGAGGAGTTGCCGCGGCGCCGGCTGGAAGTACGCTTCGGCAAGTTCGGCCTGGCCGACTTCTTCGACCAGAATTCCGTCGCCTCCGACAGTCACTTCCAATTCACAAACTGGACCGTTGACCAGACCGGAGCCTGGGACTTCGCTGCCGACACCCGCGGTTACACGGTTGGGGCCACTGCTGATTATGAAGATCGCAACTGGGGATTTCGCTTCGCTGAAGTGCTGATGCCCAAAGTCGCCAACGGAATTGACTTGGTGTGGAAGCCGTGGCAAGCACACTCTGAGAACTGGCAATACGAACTGCGCCGCGGCTTGATTCCGAAGAAACCGGGAGCGGTCCGTCTGCTCGCGTACACGAATTACGCCAACATGGGGATTTATCGCAACGCGGTTGCCGAGTTCGAAGAAGGTTTGGTTCCAAGACCCGACATCCTCAACCATCCCTGGCATATCACGCGCAAGTATGGTTTCGGGATCAACTTGGAGCAGAGCCTAACGCGCAATCTGACGGCTTTCGGACGTTTTGGATGGAACAACGACAAAACGGAATCGTTCGCTTTCACAGAAGTTGGCCAGACTTTCGCGGGAGGTCTAGGAGCGAATGGCGCCTGGTGGCACCGCAAGCAGGATCGCACCGGTGTCGCCTTCGTCACCAACGCGATTGGCAAAGATCACCAGACCTACCTCGCCGAGGGCGGCCTAGGCTTCCTCCTCGGCGATGGCAAGCTGAACTACGGCCGCGAAAATATTCTGGAAACCTACTACACGGTCCACCTGTGGCGCGGCATCTACCTCGCGCCCGGCCTGCAGCATATCGCGAACCCCGGGTACAACCGCGACCGCGGCCCCGTCCTCGTACCCTCATTCCGCGCCCACGTCGAGTTCTAGGAGCTCACGGGATTCCTCGCGTGATCGCGGAGATCGGCCATCGGCTTAAAATATTCCTTACGGATTGCATCCGGCGCAAAATACTGATTCCCCTCGACCTCTACCGTCGCATTGCTTTCGGCCAACACCGCGCCTTCCCACATTGCTTTTGCCATAATGCCCATATAGATTCCTATCAGGCTCCGCAGTTTCACAAACGTTGTGGAGGCACGATGCCGGAGGCAGCAACAAGAACGCGTTTCAACGGCCATTCTATGTCCGGCCCGCTGGAGCGCGTCCTCGTGTGTTCTCCGCGTACGGCGGGCTGGAACCAGCCGGAACGCGCGGCGCGATGGCGAGATCTGGACTTCCAACATGCACCGCATTTCCCCAGAGCGCAATCCGAACATGAAGCGCTCTGCCGCGAGTTGGAAACCGCGGGCGCCGAGGTGGTAGAGATGCCTCCCGCCCCCGGCTTCTCCCTCGATGCCGTCTACGCCCACGACGCGTCTCTTCCCACTGACAACGGTTTGATCGTGATGCACCCGGGCAAGCCGAACCGCGTAGCCGAAGGCCCGCACCACGCCTCGTTCTGCGACTCTCTCGATATCCCCACGCTGGGCGCCATCACCGCTCCCGCCACCACCGAAGCCGGGGACATCGTCTGGCTCGATCCCACAACGCTGCTGATCGGCCACGGTTATCGCACCAACGCCGCCGGCATTCAGCAGATGCGCGCTCTTCTCGCACCCAGCGGTGTAGAGGTTCTTGCGGCGCCGCTGCCCTACGGCCCCGGCCCGTCCGCCTGCCTGCATCTCATGTCGTTGATCAGTCTCCTCGACGACCATACCGCGCTCGTCGATCTGCCCTGGCTCGCAGTCGAAACCGTCGAACTGCTCAAGTCTCGCGGATTCAAGTTCATCGCAATCGACCACTCCGAGCGCGACACCCTCGCCTGCAACGTCCTCGCGCTCGGCAACAAGCGCCTGCTCGCTATCGAAGAAAATCGCAACACGAATGCCCGCCTGCGCCAAGCCGGATTCGACGTCCGCACTTTCCCCGGCAGCGAACTCTGCATCAACGGCAGCGGCGGCCCCACGTGTCTCACGCGCCCGCTGCTGCGTCAGTAACATAGCTCATGTGGGAACAGCCGCCTCGGCTGTCCCGGCACAGCGAAGGTCGCGGTCCTTCTTTCCAGCCCTGCCCGGCTCACACATCCCGTGCCGCTTCTCCCGCAGTTCTCGCCTCTCTCCTGCTAGAATCAAAAGGCATGCTTCTTCCCTTCGTCCGCGAACTCTTCGTGGACGTAGAAAAGCTTCCCGC
>OBLU010005318.1_pt1 | contig 11543 bp, 8 predicted proteins | sample 1518681 | NCBI WGS metagenome assembly OBLU01 (sample SAMEA3539304, study PRJEB22396) | soil metagenome | biome: tundra; feature: field; material: soil | place: USA | collected 2010-05 | depth 0.15 m
ATGTAGAAGGTGCTCCCTGCGAACTCACTCTGCCTCCAACTCCAACACCTTCGGCTTATCCACCGTACAAAGACTTTCCTGTCCGCTGCGGCATATTTGATCGCGAACTGGGCAAATATAGACGGCGGATAGAGATGGTGGATGTCACGATGTCGCAGATCGCGGACACCCTCAGCAATCATTCGCTTCTGTCTGTAGTTGATTCCACCGGCCTCACCGGCCACTACGACGCGATCCTCGACTATGGGCCGGAGATACTCCCTCCGGACGCCGATCCCGATGCCGAGGTCGGCTCACCGGTCTCTGTCGCACTGGAAAAGCAACTCGGTTTGAAGTTGGTCAAGAAGAACGCCCAGGTTGAGTACTTCGTGATCGACCACATCGAAAAACCATCGGAGAACTAAGACCGCAACGGTATCGGCGCTGCCCCCGCATCCGCCCCATTTACAATCGGATTCGTGGACACCTCGACAATCGTCATTCTGGACTTCGGGTCGCAGTACACCCAGCTCATCGCGCGCCGTATCCGCGAGTTCAATGTCTTCTCCGTAGTGCTTCCCTGCACCGCTCCGCTCGACCAGATCAGCGCGCTCGCCCCGCTCGGCCTGATCCTCTCCGGCGGCCCAAGCTCTGTCTATGACGCGGACGCGCCGGCAGCCAACCCGGCCCTGCTTGCGATCGGCGTCCCCATTCTCGGCATCTGTTACGGCTTGCAATTCATCGTGCATCACCTCGGCGGCCGAGTAGAGCCCGCTCCCGCGCGCGAGTACGGCCACGCCGAGGTCGAGGTCGTCGCAGAGACGCCACTCTTTCGCGGACTGCCGCGCACCCTCGAAGTCTGGATGAGCCACGGCGACGAAGCCAGGACCCTGCCCGACGGGTTTACGCTGACGGCAAAGACCTCGAACGCCCTGGCCGGCATCGCGAATGAGGCCCTCCGCATCTGGGCCGTGCAGTTTCACCCCGAGGTCGCACACACCCGCCAGGGCATGGAGCTCCTCCGCAACTTCGTGCTCGACATCTGCGGCGCCAAGGCGGACTGGACGCCCGAACACTTCATCCAGTCCACCGTGGAGCGTGTCCGCGCCCAGGTGGGCGACGGCCACGCCATCTGCGGCCTCAGCGGCGGCGTCGACTCCAGCGTTGCGGCGGTGCTGGTAGCGCGCGCCATCGGCGACCGGCTGACCTGCATCTTCGTCAACAACGGCGTTCTGCGCAAAGATGAGTTTGCCAAGGTCCAGAAGACCATGCGCGAGCAGCTCGGCCTGCGTGTGGTCGCGGTGGACGCGAGTGAGCGTTTCCTCGCCGGCCTGGCCTGCGTCACCGATCCCGAACAGAAGCGCAAAGTAATTGGCGGCGAGTTCATCGCCGTCTTCGACGAAGAGGCCAGGAAGATCTTCGAGTCCGCGGATCACCAGGGCGACGAAGTCGCCTGGCTGGTCCAGGGCACGCTCTATCCCGATGTCATCGAATCCTCCAGCGTCAAAGGGCCGTCGCAGACCATCAAGAGCCATCACAACGTCGGCGGCCTGCCCGCGGACATGAAGTTGAAACTGATCGAGCCCCTCCGCGATCTCTTCAAAGATGAGGTCCGCCGCATCGGCCGCGACCTCGGCATGCCCGAGGAGGTTCTCGAGCGGCAGCCGTTCCCTGGCCCAGGCCTCGCGGTGCGCATCCTCGGCGAGGTCACCGCCGGGCGCGTGGCCCTGCTGCAGGAGGCCGATGCCATTGTCGTCGACGAGATCAAGGCCGCGGGCCTCTACCGCAAGGTCTGGCAATCCTTCGCAATATTGCTGCCGGTGAAGAGCGTTGGCGTTATGGGCGACCAGCGGACCTACGCCTATACCTGCTGCGTCCGCGCCGTCGAATCCGAGGACGGCATGACCGCCGACTGGGCGCCCCTGCCCTACGAGGTGCTGCGCGCGATCTCCAGCCGCATCGTCAGCGAGGTGCGCGGCATCAACCGCGTCGTCTACGACATCACCTCAAAGCCGCCCGGCACCATCGAGTGGGAGTAACTTCCTCGTCGCAGAAGCCCCCTCCCGCTGCACGCGCCGCCGAAGACGCGATCAATGAGCCCGCAGAGCAGATGCAGTCAGCCCACCTGGCTGAACCGCGTGCGGACGTGCTCAAAGTCCGATCGCCCCAACCCACGCTTCTCGGCAAGCTTCAAATACGGCAGCGCATCCGCATCGAGGTTCCAATACGCCTTGGCGACATATGCATCCAGGGCCACTGGGTCGGTGCCCGCAACCAGCGTCTTGTGTACGGCAACATCCTCCACATTGCCGCCGGTCGGGCCGTTGCGCAACAGCACCCGGTAACAGTCGATCAGGGTCAGCGTCGGCAGCATGAAGGCCGCAAGGTCCACCAGGCTCTGGTGGATCTGTTGATGCAGCCGATTCCGCTCGCCGCCAAGAATTCCGTACCAGTTCTTGAATCCCAGCGTGGCTCCCGTCAGATCATGGTGTTTGGCTATCGGCAGATTGATGACCTTGTCGGCAATTAGGAACGGCTCAAATACCTTCCAACTCTGCAGAATCTCGCCGCCCAGGTTCACCTCGCGAAAGCGCGCCGGATCGGGCAGAATCACCTCGGCCCCCTCGCCGCGCGCAGCCGCCGCAATGCCGGAACGGTAAAAACACCGCTCCGCCTCGTTGCAGCTCACATCGGTGACGATCACTCTCTTCGCGCCGGCAGCCCAGCACTGCTTCACCGTCTCGGCGACGACATCGGGATTGGTATTCGCCGCCTGTTCCGGCGTCCGGTCCCACGCGATGTTCGGCTTCAACACCACCACGTCGTGCTGCGCGATAAAGCGCCCCACCCCTCCCAGGTCCGCGAACGCCCGCCGCACCAACGCGCGCGGATCGTCTCCCTGCACCACCACCATCTCCGGCAGCGCCGCATCGGATGCCACCGTGTGATCGCGATGGACATTCGCGGCTACAGTCGACAGCGGCGGCGCACTGCGTCCCGACAGCCACACCGCAGCCGCCGCGGTGCCCGCGCCCGCGCCCGTCAGCCGCAGCAACTGCAGCATCGCCTCGCGACGGGTCATGCTGCCGTTGGAAGCCGGGTTGTTGGAAGCCATCGCCTCCTCCTTACGCAATGCTGTGCTCGATCAGCGCAATCCGGGCCGGATCGTTCGTCCCCAGCCGGTGTTGCGCATCCGCCGCAGTCACAATGTAGTGCGCCGGCGTTCCCGCCTGCTCCAGTGTCCCCAGGCCCTTCTCCGCGCGCTTGCGCTCAATAATCTGCGCGCACGTGTGGTCGATCGCAACCCGGTCTTCGCCGACCATCAGGCCATCCTCGTTCCACGTGTACTCGGGTCGGTAGCTTGGCCCGCCCTCATACTGGGCCGTCAGCATATCGCCCACCACGAACCGAACCTTCTGCCGTATCTCCGGAATCATGTTCAGGTCGGCGATATACGGATTGCAGGCAGTTCCGTGCATAGCGTTGGGATTGCTGACTACGCCGTACATGTTCTTCATCGCCATGGTCACTCCGGCCAGGTTGTGGTTTTTCAGCACCGGCATGTTGATCGTCACATCGCACTGCGTCAGTATCTTCGAAAGCCGCGTCGCGACCGCGCCGTACCGCACCGTCGCATCTTCATACCCGGCCGTATCCGAGCCGAGGTAGCGCACCCTGCCGGGCGCATTCGACAGCTTGAATCCAGCCGCCTGCAGGTCGCGGCTGCCGCGGTCCCACACCAGAATGTCTCCTGCCTTGATGCCGGCCTGCTGCAGCCGTTCGCAGATCGCCGCCACCAGCGCCACGTTCGGAGACAGCGCCCGCCCCAGGCAATTCAGCTTCAATCCCACAACCTGCCCGGGCCGCACCAACTGCTTCCACGGCTGCACCGGATTCTGCGCATTGAAGTACGTCTGCATCGCGTGGTCCAGCATCGCGGCCACACGCTTCTCGTCCGGCGACGGGCCCGGGGTACGCAGCTTCGCATCCCGCACGATCACCACCTTCGACTTTTCCGCAGCCGCGGATGCGGTCTTGGTGTCGCCCAATGCGAACTGCGCACCCGTTCCCAGGACAGCGGCGCCCGCCACCATCTCCTTCACAAACTCCCGCCTGTTTTTCATTCTGACCCTTCCGCAGCTTCCACTTCCATCCGCCTACAGCCTGGTTTCTACGCCCTGGGCCAACGCCACTAACGCGTCACCCTCGCCCGGTGCAGTCTCGAAGGCCGTAATCCGCACCAGGTACTTCCCTTTGCGGAAGACCACGCTTCGTTCGTACAGCCTCCCGGCGTCGCCCAGTTGAGCGTTCTTGCTATCCACCGGCGGTTCGGCCTCAAACACCTTTTGCGCGCCGGCTGCTGTCTTCATGGTGTAAATATCCACCACCGCCTCCAGGCTTCCCTGGTACTTGTAGTCCGAGGTCGACGCGCTGACGACACCGGCGTTCACATACTGGTCGGCGCCGCCGTCGATGTACTGCCACAGGGTCGCGGCATCGTACGTCCGGGTCTTGTCGACCTTGTCCCAGCCGGCCACTGCTCCCGACGCAGGAAATGCATTCTTCTTGCAACCCGCACCCGCGAACAGTACGACCGTCAGTAGTACCGCCATTACAGCTTTCCCAGCTCCAAGGTTCATCTTTGTCATGACTGTGCCTTTCCCTTTCTTCTGGTCAGCAGAATCTGGCTATCCACCGACCGGCTTTCTCCAATACTGGTTACATACACCGCCGGATGCTCCTGCAACGGACACGCGTACTCACACGCTCCACACCCCACGCACCGGCTCGGATCGACATGAGGCTGCTTCACCACCTTCTTGTTGCCGTCTGCGTCGACAATCTCCGCTTCCTGCAGATAGATGGCCTTCGGCGACACCGGGCACCACTCCTGGCACACGATGCAGTCGGTCGCCATCGCCCACGGCAGGCACCGGCCGCGATCGTAAAACGCCGTGCCCAGCCGCACCGCTTTCGCATCGCCCTGTCCTACACCGACCACCCAGCCCTTTTCCTTGGGCGTCAGCTTCCAGATCGCCCCCGTGGGGCAGACCTCCGAGCACAGCACGCAGCTCGGCTCGCAGTATCCGATGCGCGGCGTTAGCACCGGCGTCCACAACCCCTCCAGGCCCCCTTCGGCCAGCGCCGGCTGCAGCGAATTGTTCGGGCACACCTTCATGCACTCCCCGCAGCGGAGACACCGCGCGAGGAAATCCGTCTCTTCCAGCGCCCCCGGAGGGCGAATCAGACGCTCATCCCGGCTCTTTCCCAGCGCTGTGTTCGCGCGCAGCAGCGGAGCCACGGCCAGCCCCGCGACAAGCCCCGCCAGCATCTTGCGCCGCGGCAGATTTGCTCCGGCAATTTCAGGCTCTTTGCGGAACAGCCGGAACTCGAGGCCCTGATGCGGACACGCATCCACGCAGTTCATGCACATCAGGCACTCCGCCTTGTGCCACGGCGCCGCGCCAATCGGATCGTCGCCCCCCTGGCAATGCAGCAGGCAGAGGTTGCACTTATCGCAGGCCGCCGCATCCTTGTGCAGACCCAGCACCGACCAGCGCGACGCAACCCCCAGCAGCGCGCCCAGAGGGCACAATGCCCTGCACCAGAAGCGGGTCACCCACGCGTTCGCCGCCAGCAGAACCAGAAAGATCAGGCCCAGATACACGCCCTGGCGGAAGTGCGGCTGCTTGAAGTTCAGAATCGTCGCGGCAAGCGCCGCATGCAGTGCCGTGCCCGTCGCCTGCAGCAAGCCAACGTCGCTGTGCTCCAGCGCGTTCAACATCGAATTCGACGCGTAGTTCACCGCGGGCAGGACCGACAGCCCCATCGACCGCACCAGCAGGCTGAAAGGGTCGAACCACCCCACCAACCCCGCACCGCAGAGCGCCGCCACCAGCACCGCAATCAGAATGACGTACTTGGTCCTCTGCCACGGCTTGTACCGGTTGGCGTCAATTCCCTGCTTGCCCCGCTTCTTCTCCGACTTCAGACTCCCGAAGAAGTGATGGATCGTACCCATCGGGCAGATCCAGCCGCAGAAGAACCGCCCAAAGAACATCACCGGCAGCAGGATCGACAGGCTCCACAGCAGCCCGCGATAGAGCGCATGGGTCGCCAGCGCATTCGACAACGCCGCCAGCGGATCCAGCTCGAAGAACAGCCGCACCGGCCAATGCATGCGGAGTTCGCTGCCCGGGCCCACCGCCCCGCGAAACTCCGTCCGCAGCAAAAGGAATGTGAACAGCAGGAGAAAGAATATCTGCGATGCGCGCCGCCACCAAACCAGTCGAACTCTTGCCAGCGTGGATCGGAACATGGCGCTCCCGGCTCACCGGAACGCAGATCCAACCTTGCTCTTACCGCATGCGTAACTCCGGTTTCGCCCTGTCAAGGGCATTCGCGGCAATCAGATGCATTGATTGTCCTCCGGCTGGGAAACCGTCTCAGTGATGCCCATCACGCCATGCGCTGCCAGGCCGACGCCCGGCTGCCGCCCCGCAGCCTACGCCCGGGCGTAATCCTCTCGCATCGGCGTAAAGATATCGAGCACTTCACAGTCTTCCAGCGCCGAGGCCTGGTGCTCGACGCTGCCAGGCACCAGAAAGCAGTCGCCCGGCCCCACCTCGAACACCCCTCCCGGATGCTCGAACCGGATCCGCCCGCTCACAATGTAGACCATCTGCTCGTGCGGGTGACTGTGGCGCGTGCCCACCCATCCCTTCTCCATCGTGTGCCGCACCAGCATCATCGCCGGGCTGTATGACATAACCTGGCGGCGAAGTCCCGGCTCAGGGATCGACATTGTTTCCTGGTTCGAAGGAATAACCTCAATTGCATTCGCTGGCATGATCGTTCCTCTGCGGTTCGTGTGTCATGGGCTGGTCAGGCTTCTGAACCAGCCCGGGCACAGTGCCTAGAACTGCACCCGGTTGTTCATCTGCGTAATCTCCGGCAGGTCCCCGCTCATTTCAATGGTAACGCTTCCGCCCTTCCACTCCGCGCCCGCCGAAAGCGCCAGCGAAACCTCCTCCGTCTTGGGATACAGATCGAGCGGTGCCTTCAGCGGGCCCGCGTTCGCCGTTGCCATCACCTTGCCCGTCCGGTCCCGCAGCACAACTTTGGACGCCGGAGCATCCACTGCCCCAACGCTGTGGACCGTCACCTTCATGGTGCCGCCTTCCACCTTCACGTCATCTGAACTAATGCCCAGGTCGGGCCGCGACCAGTACGGCACGCCTTTCGTCACCAGCTTTAGCTCAACCACCGTCGTTGTGTGCGGCGCAAACGTCAGCGGAATGCTGCGGCTCCGTTCAAACTCCGCGCTCCACTTCTTCACGCCTATGAGCGCTGCATCCTTGGCGCCAGTCTGAATGCCCTCCGCGATCTCCCACTGCCCCGGATCGACCTCCCATCCGGTCATCTGCGTGCTCACCGGGACAGCATCCAGGTTGTACACAATGATCTTCACGTGGTCCGTGGTCGCCTCAGGCACCAGAATACCCAGGCTGGTCGGCGTGGCCGGCGCAATAAACCGCCAGCTCACCGCGTTCCCCGGATAGATATGGTTGCGGATCAGCGCCACGCCGCCAAAGCGCGCGCGCTGCAGTTCGGTGTTGACGAACATCGGCCCGGCAGAATCCGTCACGCGATCGATCCACAGGCTGCCCTCGGTGTTGATCCACTCGCGGTTCGACTCCGACTCCAACTGCGCGGTGTAAAGCCGCTCCAGATACCTCGTATCGCCGCTCACCTGCCACGCAAATGTCTCCGCCGATCCGGTTATCGATTGCGCTGCCGTCGGCGCCACTCCGGTGGTTCGGTCCACAGAAGCCGCTGCCGCCACCACCTGCTTGCCCCACGTATCGCGCAGCTTCAACATGTCGAGCGCGTCGGAGCTGATATGTGCAAGCGACGACGGGCCCGTATCCATGAATGGCAGCAGATACTTCTTGTCGCCGGTCCAGCGATACGCCGCCCAGAACATGAAGTCGGGTGTCGCGTCTCCACCCGGCAGATCTTCATCCGTCTTGAAGTTGATCTCCGTCCGCGTTACGTACCGGCCGTCCGCCTCCTGCTTGCGGTGCGCCAGCATACCGTCCACCGTCTCCAGCACCATCTTCCGTGTCTCGGGCGCGCCATTGAACAGCACCAGGTCCAGCGCCGGCTGGAAGACCATATACGACCTCGCCTTGGTCCATCCCCAAACGCCGCCCTCCGCCATCTTGGACCCGCTGTAGTAGGCAGACCGCACATGCCGATGCCCAGCCGCGTTCACGCCCGTAAGCCACTCCAGCCGCCGCGCCGTCACCATCGCCCGCTCGATGTCCTTGGGATTGCCGAAGTCCATCATCATCGACTGGCCGAGAACATTCAGCCCGTCCTCGTACGAGTGCAGTTCGTCGAACTGCGCCGTCGCCAGACCGTTGGTCCACATCTTGTTCTCGTACATCGCCTCCAGTTCCCTGGAGAGCGAGAGCTTCACCTTCTCCGGCTCCACCCCCAGCAAGGCCATGGAAGGAAACAGATTGGTAAAGTCGCTGTCGTCGCCCAGCCCGCCGCCGAATTCGCCGTCCCACGCCTGCCGCTTGTCGATGTAGAAATCGGCAATGCGCCGGAAGTAGTCCACATCCTTAGCCTGCAGATACGCCCACGCAGGCACGCCCGCCGTCGTCTTGGGCGGAGTGAAGTCCGGCTGCGCCGCCTCTGGGTTCCATTCGTGCCAGTACTTCCGGCCCAGGTCGTTCTGCGGATCGACGCGCAGCAAATCGGTAATGTCGGCATAGAACCGGTTGTACGTGTTCAGGTGCTTCGTGTTGACGTGCTCCTCTGTCATGTTGGAGAAGTTGTCGCGCACCTGCGCCAGCCGGTCGGCCACATGCTCCGGCACGGCGTCCTTGTACGGCTTGAAGATCAGCCGCACCGAGGCTCCTTCCAGCGAGCCCGCATTGAACTCCGGACTGGCCGACGCAATCGTAATCAGGATGCTCTTGTCGTTCGGCAGAATCCGGTCGCGCGTATCCAGCCACAACGTGTGCGGCTCTCCCGGCTTCACTGAAAACGTGAACGACATCATGTCGCGCATCGGCCACAGCGGGTCGCGCACCTCGATGTTCATCGGCACATACTCGCCATGCGTCGGCTTCACATTCAGCGCCGGCAGATCGATGGCAATGCCGTCCAGCCCCGCATCGATATCGTCCCACGTGTAAGAAGGCACATGCGTCGTCGTCGCCGCCAGCCCGCGAAAGTCCGCCGGGATAATCACATGCACAATCGGCATACTGGACGCAGCTTCCCCACCGCCGGCCGCTCGGGGCCGTGCGCCGACCCCTCCACGCCGTCCCCCTCCGCCGCCCCCGCCAACTCCGCCCGGCATACCCAGAATCACCGACCGTTCATCCTCCGGATAGCGGCCATGGATGAAGTTGATCGACGGCGTCACGCTCGGGTTGTCCTCCAGCGAAGCGTTCGCCGACAGCCTGTACCTGAGCTGAAGGGTCCCATCCGGCGGCGCGCCCGGATGCACGTAATACGCGGAGAACTCGCCGATCGGCGTCTCCTGCTCCACGTTGGTGAAGCGCAGTTTGCCCCCCGTCACCGGCTCTGCGAAATCGTGGATGGTCGTCTCCTGCCCGCTCGGACGATCGAACAGCGTCTTCGCCGGCAGCATCTTCCCATCCAGCCCCGCCCGCCGCACCGCATCCACGGATACATCCGGCGTCAGCAGGTCCAACTTGCCGAACGCACCGCCGCTGAACTCCAGATGGTTCCACGGCTCGTTCGGCATAATGAACGTTATCGTCTTGCCCGAGATCGCATAGCAGTCCCAATCCGGCAACTGAAAGTAATCGAAGCGCCCAACCAGACGCGACCGGTTGTACACACCCGGCCAAGTGGTCTCGCGAATCCCATCCATCCCCCTGAACCACCACCGCCCAATATCGTATGCATCGTTGATCTGCACCTTGCGCACGACCGTGGACGCAGACGTCAGCGGAGTGGGAATATCGTCGGGCCGGTTCCACCCGTAATGGAACCACCACTCCTTCTGCGCGTCGGCATTCGCAAAGCTGCGGGTCACAGAAGGAATACTCTGCGGCGTCTCCCCCCTCGCCAGCGCAGCAACGTTCTCATCCGACAGTGGCCGGTCATAAATGCGCACTTCGTCCAGGTCTCCGCCGCGATTGTAGCTGTATGTGCTCTCTACGCCCGTCGGCCCAATAATGCGCGAGTGCGGCCCAAACTGGTCCAGCGCGGCGTCGAACATTCCCGTCGCCGCCTTCTCCGCCACCATCTTGCCATTGACATAAAAACGAATGCCCGTGTTCTCATCCCACGTCAGCGTCAGATGCACCCACTGGTCCGGCTTGGGAAAGTCCGGCATCGTGTATGAAACCCGTGTGCGTCCCAGGTTTACATCGGTCACAAACGCATCGAACCCATGCCCGTTGTAGTCGATCCGCAGCCACACCTGGTCCCAGCTGGAATGGTCTGCGTAGCCCACGCGGAAGATGGGAAACTCCGTCTCGTCCACCGGATCGCGCGACCGCCAGTAGAACGAGAGCGTCCCGCGCTGCGCATAGATGTTCCCCGGCGCCCAGTACGAGAGCAGTTGGTTGTTCCCGCACTGGATATACGACCCCTTCACCCCGCCCGGCAGAATCTTCACATCCGAAAGGTAATTAGGCTCAGGCACTCCTCCCGCGGCGTAGTCTGCGTTGAATCCGCGATCGCCGGACAGGTAGAACAACAACCCAGGCTGGTTCGCCGGAGCCGGAGGGCCAATCTTCTGCTCCAACGGGTCCTGGGCATATCCGGGAATGGCCCACCAAGAGCAGCCCACAATCAACACGGCACACGACATCAAACGCAGAGTTCGCATAACGGTACTCACCCCTATGGCTGATTCTTTTCGTAGCAGAAACGGTGTTCACGACCGCGCAATACCTGTCGCAACCACTTCCAAACGCTCAAAGTGGTCGGACAAGCCACGCGAAATTGTCTGCCATGAAATTGAAATATGCAAATTCAGATCGTTAATTTCCATCTCCCGTCGCATGCGCCGCCATCGCCGCCTCCGCCGCCGCAGCCTTCGCCGCCCACGCCTCATAGGTAAGCTGGTCCTTCATCGCCACCCAATCCGCGTCCGGCAGCACCATCAGGTCCTCGCGCTTGATATTCGGCAGCCCCACATCCAGCGCATCAACCCCGCCCTCGCGCTCCTCGCGCATCTCGCTCGTCCCCACCGTGACATTGTTTGCCTTGGCCCACTCCGACACCTTCACCGTCGGCATCGCCTCAATCTGTTTCTCGGTCCATATCCCAAAGTGAATGTTCGTCTCCAGCCACTCCGCTGCGTCGCGATTCTCCCAACTTGGCCGGTGGCTCGCCCCCGGATAGAACACCGTCGTAAACATGTCCTTGTCCGACCCCCGCACCGCAACCGCCCGTGCCCTCACCAGGTCGAACCAGTCCTGCTCATGGTGCGGAATATCCATCACCGTATCCACCATGCCATTCATGATGTACATCGGCCCGCGCTCCGCATTCAGCGCATACAG
>OBLU010005319.1_pt1 | contig 11542 bp, 9 predicted proteins | sample 1518681 | NCBI WGS metagenome assembly OBLU01 (sample SAMEA3539304, study PRJEB22396) | soil metagenome | biome: tundra; feature: field; material: soil | place: USA | collected 2010-05 | depth 0.15 m
ACGACAGAGAGCGGCGAGTCCGAGGATACGCTCGACGCGCCGTACGCTTCCGAGCAAATCCTCATCAAGCTGAACTCCGACTTCATCCTCGACTTCTGCAAAGTGGTCGGAAGCCTGGGGGAGATCAAACTCAGCTTCAAGGACGGCCGGAGTGCTGTGCTGCTGGAACCGGAAGCCGCCAACAGGGACATTCGCTTCAAGCTGATACTGATGCCGATGCGCCTCTCGTAAAGCGATCCTTGGCTGTCCGTAGCAAGTTGGGCATAGTGTTGCCGCCGAGGCGCACTATGCCCTTTTTGCTGCGCCCTTAGAAAAACTCAATGATTACGCTTCGGATCGAGAGGACGAGGATGAGTGATCTGAAACTTGGGCGATGCGCTTTCCCACCATTCCGCGATAAGACTTCGGAAGGTTGGCATCCAATTTTTTCAGCTCGGAAAGTGTGCCCCGGCCCTTTGTCTAAATTCCGGCGATTGATTCGATAGAATTCGCCAGAGAATCGAAACACTTTTTGAACGTGTCTCGGCTTTCTTTCATCGTCTTAAGAATAATGCCAACTTGTTCGATCTGTGCATCAGACAACGCAAATACTGGAGTGTTGTGCTTCTGAGACTGCGCAATGAGCGAATTGAAATCTGCGATATTGATCAAGTTGTAAGGCGAATCTGAGGGCTTTGACGCATTAAATACCGGAACAGAAACAACCATATTGTTCGAGGTCAAGACCGGAACCAACTCGGTCAGCACCGTCTGCTTAATTACATCGATCCATTGTTGAAACGACTGCGCGGGATTTCCTGAACGCGGACGGTATCGTTGAGAGATAATGCCACAGAATTTCGGGGGTGCAACGGGGAAAGGATACAAAAGTGTTGGGGAGCGGAAGAGACTCACTCCAATATTCCACCGTGGAAGAACGCGTGCGAGTGATGAAATCGCTTGGTTGCAATAGTAATCCGGTGAAGTGGGCACGATGAAATAATCGCTGCCCATCAAGAGGCACTGATTTAGCGCGCCGACGCTCGGACTCATATCTACGATCACAGCGTCCAGTTTGTTTGCTGCGGCTGTCATTCTCAGCAAGGCGCAGACGGAACCGGGAATATTCTGGAGGGCTGGGATCGCGGCACTGGTGGATAGAGCCACTGAAATTTGTGTCTCGTTCTCCGAGAGGTCGATATTCCCGGCTAAAAGAAAGAGATTCGGGTTTGGAGTTTTCGTAATTGTTGCTGGCGTCAGCTGCGCCCCCATTCCCTGAAAGACTGGCGCAAGGCAGTCGCTGATATTTGCACCCGGGCTATTCTTATAGAAGTCACTGAAATCGTTTACGCCATCGAAACCTAGGACGGTGCCTGTCAGGTTGCATTGCGGGTCCGCATCAACTATCAGTACACGCTTTCCCCTATTAGCCATCGCCCAGCCCAGATTGAACGCCGTAGTGGTCTTACTGACGCCACCCTTGTGATTAAAAAGCGAGATTAAGGGGATCAAGTCTTCCGCCTTTCTAGATGCTCTAGATTATAGACGGCATCAGCAATTGCGTTGAGTTACGCCGGTGCATCGCTCATGTCGTTAGCGCCTTTTAGTCTTAGGTATCGCGATTGCCATTCTGAATCACCCTTCAAAACTGTAAAAGACGCGTAGGCCCGGTAGGGCCGACCTGCTATCTCGCTAAAGATTGAATCAAAGAGGCATCGTTTCTCAATTCGTGCAAACAGGCGATATCACTCATTGACCTCGGTTTACGCGCCCGCGAGTGGATAAGTACTGGCAAACGCCCAGCATCCGGGAACCCTCGGCCGGTGTCAGCTTTACTGATTCCGGACGCCATGCCGACTTTTCGGGAGTAATATGTGTTGGGCTGGAGCTTTTGAGGTTTCCCCGATCTCAAAATCGAGACCGGGGGCACCCTCAACGCGGTGCAGGAGAGGTCGCCGACACCGAGGACACCCGCCTGTCTGTGGACAATTGTGAAATCTCAATGCAGTGACCGGCCCTGGACAAGGTCCTGCCCAAGGTTGTCGGAGGCGGGGCTAAATCAGGATGAGTGCGACTGCAACACTTCTTCCACGCTGGACAAAGCGAGTTTCCATCGAGGACGGCGGACGCGATCCGCTGGGCCTTTCGCGTGTTTCCGCGATGATTACGGACCACCTTCTGCATGGAATCATCACGCAGACATACCGCGCGCGTTACTACTCCTTTTATTGCTGGATTGTGTGGCATATTGACGAGACGGAACCCGCCAACTCGTACCGTGAATTTGCGGACAGCTTTCAGCGAAGCGACACCTTCTTTACCCTTTCAAGTCTTGAAGCGGGCGCGGATTCGCATCTTGCCGGAGTGCGGACCGCTAGAGAAAAGCTTGCCGTGGCTCGTAGCAAACGCGAGGTCAACTGCGGCTTCCGCGTGCTGCCATCTAGCGGCCTCGGTGCCTTCGGCCAATACTATCAAGGCTCCATCTTTGGTCTCGGATTGATCTCAGTCGACGAAGGCGGGGTCTGCCACGTCACCGAATCCGGCAAACAGCTTGCGCACGCCTTTCACGAGTCCATCGCCGATACGCCTTACATCAGGAGAAAGCGTTATCTCGAATCAACCGTTCCTTGGAATGACTTCGCAAAGTCGTGCAGCAGCTTTCATCTCGACGGGCTATCAGGCTCGCACAAAGAGCGCGAGCTTCTGACAGAATTGTTCTTCCGTGAGGGCCTAGCGCACACCGCGTCGCAGCTTCGCGCGTATTCTCTTTCTGCTTTCCTCCAGCTTATTGATGCTTACGCACAATCGAGTGGAGGGGGCGTCGAGGGCAACCAGTGGCAGCTAATTTACGCACCGTGTTACTACGACCAGTTGGTTCTACCGAAAGACCGCACGAAGAAATTCGCGTTTCCCGACGAGCTTCACATCTGTGCGGAGCACTGGAAGATGTTTTGCGCACACCAGTTCTTTACCGTGGCGTTGGAACACTTGCTTACCGCCGTGTTGGATCTCGCGTCGGAAAACATCTCTGGAATACCGCTCAACGAGATTTGCCAGTCATTGACTTCGCGTGAGTTTCAGCAGGAATTATCAGTTATCCACGGAGCGTCTTGTCGCACACCAAAGGATCTGCTTAAGCGTGCCGGAGTGTCTTCCCCGTCGCCAGACCTCGAAACACACCTGCGCAACCAACGTGACTTTCGCCTCGATTCAGGAATGTGCGAGTGGCTCGTGCTGGACCGTGAACCCAAGAGCGCACCGCGCCGCACGGCGGTTGGCCTATCCATTCTGGCAATGCTCTACGCCAAGTGGGCCGCAATGAATGTCGGCGTTCCGGGAATCATTCGCGAAAAAGCCGGGGGAGAGTTAACCATGTGGAGCATCTTCCCCTTCGTTGGTGATTGGTTTAGTGATCAGGCGACTTGGACAGCCGTCCTCCAACCCATCATTGAGGAATTTGTTCTGAACCAGCACGATCGGGTGATGTACGGTAAAGGCAAGCTCGAAAGTTGCTGGCTGCATACGGTGAATGGACGGGTGATTAAAGACCAGGACTATTCACCCGACTATCGTTCATCGCGTTGTGAAAACAGCATGTCGATTCTGAAAGACCTTGGGCTGATCGAGCGGAAGGCTGGCAAGTTGTCTTTAACGAAGCGCGGAATGACGGTGCTCGGAAAGGTTCTCGCATGAGTGCAACCAACTCTAGGCTTGATCTTCACGCAGCACTCGATAGCGATCCCTTCACGCACGCGGTAATTCTTACCTATACTTTTGCCCCTGGTTTCTTTGAGAAGTACTGCCTTGTGAATCTCCGCGCATTGTCCACGTGCCAGAGCGTCACGATTTGCCTTGACCGGGCGGCCTACGAAAACGCCCTAGATGCTCCTACCGCCGACCGACCGCGGCACGTGAATGTCCGCTACCTGCTGCATCCAGTCGATGTGCCTGGGGTCTTTCACCCCAAGATGATTCTTCTGACCTCAGAGAACCGTGCACGGCTAATCATCGGCAGCGCGAATTTCACTCGCCCCGGCCTGACATCGAACGCTGAACTTGCAGGCGTTTATGATTTCAGAAAGAAAGACCGCGAAGAGTTCGGCTCTCTCTTCCAGTCCGCCTTCCAGTTTCTTTGGAACATCAGCGAGCAATGGCCGTCGAGGAATCTCCGCTCGAATCTACAGGAGATTGCACGGCAGTCCGAATGGATTGTGGACCCCTCGCTGGAACCTGGCCCTGCTAGGCTTCTTACGAACATCGAAAAGCCACTTCTCGAACAACTCGCAGCTTTGTCAACGGGTCAAATTCAATCCGTTTCTCTCGTCGCGCCGTATTTTGATGAGTCTCCGGCCTTAATGGAGAAAATCCTTTCGATCATTCCGGCGCATAAGCTCAAGATCTATACCCAAAATGGACGCACTACGCTTTCTGTTGACTGGCTTAGGCATGAGTTCGTCAAGAAGGGAACGGCTGAGGTCTATCTCACCGATTACTCGGAGGGTGAGTTCAGCCAGCCACTACATGGAAAACTCTTTGCGCTTGAATCTTCCTCGGGCACTACGATTGCCTTCGGAAGCGCAAACTGCACCACTCCAGCCCTGCTCAAGACAGCAAAGCACGGTAATCTGGAATGTTTGATTGCTTGCACCCTGTCGCCGCCACAGGTGCGGAAAGCGATTTCGCGCCTCCTCGACCCGGAGAATAAGGCAGAGCGAGTGCTTGATCCGTCGGTACTGGTCACTGCAACCGGCGACGACATCGAGAATTGCACCGCTTCTGCCTTGATTCAAATTGAAGAGGCAGAGATCGAGAAGGAGCAGATCGTCGTCTGGCTCTCCAGAGGCTCAGTTGAACTGGCTCAACGCGCCAAAATAGAGTTTTCAGGTGGGAAGTATTTGCACCTACCCCTGAAAACCACAACGCCAACATCCCTGCTGATCGGCATCGGCGAAGCACTTGAAAGGCGCACTGCCCGCGAAGCCGTAATCCTGAGTCTCGAAAACAGCGCCGGTAAACAGATCAGTAATCGCGTCTTCGTGATCAATTTACAAGACGATTCAACTGGACTGAGTGTGAGAAAAGCGCGTCACGTAAAGGACGCGGAACAGAATACCCTGGGTCTGCTGGCAGTCCTGCACGATCTGCGTTCGGGTCTCGATGAAGAAGCGTTACGCACCTTTCTGACCTATTGCAGCATTCCGCTGGTGCTCGGGCCACGTTCCCAATGGAGGAGCCTTGCGCGCGACAGCAGTAAAGCGGACTCCGGTATGCGCGGGTTCGGGCCGCGCAACTTCGACGTGGCTCTGTCCTTGCACCAGCTGGTTCTTGATTTTTGCGACCGGCACTTCAAAAAGCTGGAACGCCTTGCCTCGGAACGGCGCGTTGAAAGCATCCCGAACTTCCTGCATATTTCGCTCGCCATCGCTGGCATCTTGGATGCGCAGATGGACCGTGCGCTTTCGGGTCTCGAAGCCAAGACTCTGGTGTCCCAGGATGAGTGGTATCAGTTCAGGGAGGTTTGCGATGCCTACCTTCTTCGATACCAGGATATTAACAAGCTGCTCTGGAATGACTATTTGAATAAGCTGATCTTGCGCTACCCCAAAAAAGTGAGTCAAATCCGAGCCGCATTTGCGCCTGAACTCCAGCCCCTTCAGGCATTGTCAAGCAGCATATTGAATTATCGTAAAAGGGTTGAGGATCTTCGAATTACAAAGTGTCTTCTGCCTGTGCGCAAAGGTGGTGCATCAACTCCATTTCGGTACTTCAATAGTATCTTCGACGTTCCGAGTTGGGCTCGCTTTGCAGCAGGAGTTCGGGCCATTGACGCCCAGCTAACAGAACTAGTGGCCCGAGTGACTCAATAAGTCGTGGAGAACCTCAACGCCGCCCAAAGCGTGGACGGAAGCCAAGGCGGCCCGACGCCTAATCAATTAAGTGTGCGCATATCTCAGCCCAGGCCTTTTTGGGGCCCGACTGCGCGTTAGCGCCCATCGTACGTTAATTCGACTGCTACAGGGCGCTCAATGAGCGTCATGAATTTGCTGCTCTCTGGATTACTCCCTATAAACGATCCAGTATCGAGCTATCGTGCCTGCATCGTCAGCCAACCGGCAGTTGCTCGTCGGTACACCGAATTGATGTGGCAGGATTCCCGTGTATCTGGTGGCTGATTGGCAGTGTACCGAAGAGCCCCTGGGTGGCAGCATAACGCTGTACTGAGTAGCAGCATTCCATTGCATCTAGCACTAGAACATCCATCACAAAATGGAAAGGACCACAAATATGGGCTATTCATGCTCAAGAGACGCCGCAAACACGCTCGGGGTGATTGGCAAGATGTTTGCCACGGACGGCAATCCGAACACCCTCACCATCAAGAATCAGCGGTACTTCTTTGAGCGTGGCGGCGAGCAGCGCGACGGCGCAATCACTGGCACGCTCTATCGGATGCTCCCGAACGAAATGTGCCGTAAGGTTGGCCCCACACGGATCAATGCAGACGGCACCATAGCTCGCTTCCCGGTGATTACAGCGGCGGAGCGGGTCGAGGCCGTTAGCACGATGCGGGATCTATCAGCCAGTAATCCGCAACTTCTTCACGCCTGGACGAGTGGGCGTTTGTAGCACCAGCAACAACGGACGGAAAGGTTCGACCATGCAATCAGAAGCAAACGAACTCGCTTGCGGAGCGCCCGCGGCTGAGGTGTTAACCATCGACATAACGCCGGTTGGCTGCACGACTCCGGAGGGGAACGCCAAGGTCGCGAAAGCGATCAAGGATTTCGATGATGCCAGCGCCGCCCTCGCCAATGCCGCAGTCGAGTTCTTCGACACCCACGAGTCTGACATTCTCCACGCGATGGAGATGTACCCCGGTGTTGCCGAGGATGTCCACCAGTTGCGCGCTTTGATCGGCGCGAGGAACCGGAAGCAGGAAGCATTTCTGTCTGCCGTCGCCGGGCGATAGCGGAGTCCACCAATCAAATTCTTCCTACTTTCATCAGCCGGGCGGGCCTCTCAAGGGCTCGCCCTCACAGTTTTGGGAGAGCCAGCATGTCAATTCCCTCTCACACTCAACTCATGCTGCCCCTCCTGCAGACTCTCAAGGACAAGGGAGGCTCAGCCAGGCCTCGCGACCTCTACAACGAGATCGCCGAACAGTTCAATTTGTCGGGCGAGGACCGCAACGGCACCGTCAATGTCGGCACTCGGAAAGTCAACGCTTTCGAGCGACGCGTGCGTTGGACGCGGCAAACGGCCGTATTACGAGGTCTCATCTCCAAGGACGAGCCGTCTGTGTGGCGATTGACCGAGACGGCGAACGCCACACTCGGCAATATTGTGAGAGGTTCGATTCTCACCTTCGCTATATCGGAGAACGGTGCCTTCTTGTGGGCCAACGCCGAAGATGCAGTTGGAATGATCGAAAAAGGGTCGGTCCAGTGCATATGTTCCTCGCCGCCCTATCCACTGTTGCACCCCAAGGCTTACGGCAATGTGGCGCCGGCTCTCTACGTGGATTGGCTAACGCGACTCTTTGAGAAGTGGCTCCCACTTTTGACGCCCGATGGTTCTTTCCTGGTCAACATCGGACATGTCTTCAAGGAAGGTTTTGCTGCACAGCAGTTGCACGTCGAGCGACTTCTCATCAAATTAGAGGACCATCTCGGCATACACCTACTGCAGCATCTCTACTGGCATAGCCCCACCAAAATGCCCCCGCTTCAATGGGTCGGCATCAAGCGGCTGCGCGTGACGCCATCAGTTGAACCCCTGCTTTGGCTCAGCCCCAATCCCAACGCTTACGGAAACAACCGAAATGTGCTCCGTGAGTACACCCCAGGTGGTCTACGCTCGATTGCAAAGCCACGCCTGAAGGCTCGCCCCTCCGGTTTCTCCTTCGGTGCTGGAAGCTTCGTGGATAAGGGAGGCTCCATCCCCCCGTCGCTCATTGTGGCGACGCCATGCGGTGCCGAGGAAGTGCGCTATCGCAAGGCCGTACGCGCGGCTGGACTAGAGCCTCACCCGGCTATTATGCCTGCCGCAGTTGCACGCTTTGGGATACAACTCGCCACCGATCCGGGTGACGTGGTGTACGACCCGATGTGCGGAAGCGGAACGGTGGCTGTGGAAGCGATGAAGTTGGGGCGGAAAGCAATCGCCTCAGACCGCTCTTACGCCTATCTGGAGAGCGCAATGCTTCGCTGCCAAGCGGAGAAAATTGCAATGACTCGAGTTGGAGTCGAGCCAGGCTGTAGTGCTGGCTCGCTTCAATTCACCGCATGACCACTGACTCAAAAAGCATCGGTTCCTCGAAAGGATACAAACGTGCAAACCACCTTCTGTATCCTCTCGCTCGGCATGGGCGTGGAGAGTACGGCCATTCTCGTGCGTTGGCTGACGGAACCCGCCACTCGCCCCTGTCCTCTCGACAAGCTGATTGTGTTGACCGCGATGACTGGAGACGAATATGCCGATACCGTGAGCGACATGGAAAAGTACATCCTTCCGATGTTGCACGCTCACGGAGTACGCTTCGTCCAAGTCGCCCGTCATGGTCATCTGGAAGCGGACGGCATCACCGTCCTGTCAGACACCACTCACCCTGATCGTCTCTTTGCAGATGGGGACTACCGACTCTCTGATGAGCTGCGCGCGGCCGGAACTCTCCCACAATTCGCGGGGGAGCACATTTGCAGTTTGAAATTCAAGGCCTTCGTCCTTGAGGCGTGGCTACGTGAGTTCGAAAAAACTTGCATTTGGTCCGGTCAATCACCAGCTATCTCGCACGCTTTCGGCTACAACGTCGACGAGCCAAAGCGTGTAGCAAAGTGCGTCGCTGCCGATCAGAATCGCCTCGCCTTCGGCTTCAATGTGGACGAAGGTAGACGAGTCGATCGAGCTCGTCAATATGACACGCCCACGAAGGTATCCATCTTTCCGCTCGTTGAGTGGGGATGGACCCGACAAGACTGCATCGATTATCTTCAGCGCACGCTCGGCACAGTCTGGAATCGCAGTTGTTGTGTATTCTGCCCGTTCAACTCTCTGAAAACAGAGGCGATAGAGCGACACAAAGCCCACTCGGAGCAGGTTGCCGAAGGTCTCATGTTGGAACACGTCAGCATGACGCTCAATCCCCGCGGTCAGCTCTACCGTGACAAGTCTCTCGTCCAGATCACTCAGGCCAGTGGCAACCAGCTTGCGATGAATTTATTCGCACAAAAGTTGGAGGCCTCGCCCTGGTCCCTTTACCGCATTCGCCGCATCTTCAAAGCCAAGCGCGGCGAGGATGGACGGGAGATGGAGGGCAAGAAGGGACAAGCGGTTCGAGCGGTCGAAAAGCTCGAATCGTTCGCTGGATCTGTCGAGGCTCACGCCGCTTTGGACCGCGTTGCCGCCAGCATGGGGCTCCAGGCAGAGAGCGTGGGAAAAATCAACTACGTCTACGTCCAGCGAAAGGCGGAGGCAACGTATCCGACGCGAGAAGACTACTTCACTGTAGGACCCTCGGTAGTTGAAACGAAGGCGCGATACGGCCTGCCCAGATTCGAGGAGCAGTGGTCCGCTTCGCAAGGGTGCCTCTTCTAGTGGTTGGCAAAAATGGCAATGATTACGGATATTCTTGCCTATTCCAGCCACCACGCCAAAGAATAGGGTGGTCACGTAGTCTAAAAACGTGACCACCTCATCACCGCATGATTGGAGATCGACGATGAGGAAACGCAAGCTGTTCGACCGATTCAAGCTGATCCGCGCAAGAGCACGCGCCACAGTGGGTCAACCACCAACATCCAAGGTGGTAGCCGATAAGCGTAACCAGATACGTGCGCGGGTAGAGAAGAGAGAGATGGCCGAGTTGGGCCGGCGCGAAGAGGAGTGAGATGTCAGTTCAATCCCGTAAGCTCGCCCGAGCAAAGCGGAAGTTGCAGGATGCTGAAAAGAAGCTCAAACGCGCTGAACGGAGCGTCTTGAGTTGGCGCCGCAAAGTCGCCGATCTCAGCTTTGAGCAGAGATCGATTGCCCAGGTGTTACTTTGGTCCACAACTCTCCAGCCCTCGAATAACCCAGAAACAACCACAGATATTCAACATATGTGACCGCCTTCACAACTAAATGGTTGTGTTTCTGACTATACTAGTGCCACTGTGCGGACCTCGAGTTTGTTAGCTAGTGTTTCTCAACGCTGCGCCGCCGTCGTGCTGGTGGCCGGATATGTAGCCATTGATGTAGCTGACCTTCGGACTCGAATCGGCGCTCGGTGACCATCCTCAAGTATTCTGCGATGCTCCTCGCCTTCTGCTTGTGCGTAATGGTCTATATAGGCCACGAGATCATCGCAGGCATTGACGACGCCATCGACGAATCAGTCAAGAATCCCGCGAACATTTTGAACAAACATTCACCTGAACCACAGAACCAAATTCGCCATTCGGCGCCATAGAGGATACGAACATGACTTCCACTACAACTGCAGGATTCACTCTCGAACCGGTTTTCACTGCCCCCGGTGCTCACGGCTTTGACGGCGTCGAATTCACGCTACGTGATGCTCTTATTCAGTCGGGCTCCGGCAAGACCGTCTTCGAGCAGAAGGACTGCGAAGTTCCCACATCATGGTCCCAGACCGCGACGAACATCGTGGCGAGCAAGTATTTCCATGGTGCGCTCGGCACTCCGGAACGCGAACACAGCGCGAAGCAACTCATCACACGGGTCGTCGATACAATCACCGAGGCGGCGATCTCGGGTGGTTATTTCGCCACCGTTGAAAGCGCAAACGCCTTCCAGAACGACCTCAAGTTTCTGTTGGTCAATCAGAAGGTGGCGTTCAACTCACCGGTATTTTTCAACGTCGGATGCGCGGCGCTCGAGCCAGAGAACACAGGAGGCAACTGGCATTGGAATTCGGAGACGAAAGAAGTTGAGTTCGGAAATACCGGGTACAACAACCCCCAGTGCTCCGCTTGCTTCATCAATGCAGTGCAGGATTCGATGTCCTCGATTCTTGACCTCGCGAAGACGGAGGGCATGCTGTTCAAGTGGGGATCAGGCACAGGCACGAACCTCTCAGTTCTGCGTGGATCCACCGAGAAGCTTTCGGGCGGCGGCACGGCGTCAGGCCCTCTCAGTTTCATGAAGGGTTTCGATGCTTTCGCCGGCGCGATCAAGTCGGGCGGCAAAACCCGGCGTGCAGCCAAGATGGTAATCCTCGACGCCGATCATCCGGATATCGAGGACTTCATCGCCGCGAAGGGCAAGGAAGAGTTGAAGGCAGCAGCGCTTGTGCGCGAAGGCTACGACGGCAGCGGCCCTGATTCAGAGGCCTATGCTTCGATCGCGTATCAGAACGCCAACAACTCCGTCCGCGTTACCGACGAGTTCATGGAAGCGGCCATCGCTGGCCGTGACTGGGACCTCAAGGCTCGCAAAGATGGATCGACGACAAAGACGATCAAAGCGGCTGACCTGCTTCGCCAGGTGGCCACTGAGACGCACTTGTCAGGTGACCCCGGAATGCAGTTCGACACCACCATCAATTCATGGCACACGGCCAAGG
>OBLU010005320.1_pt1 | contig 11542 bp, 10 predicted proteins | sample 1518681 | NCBI WGS metagenome assembly OBLU01 (sample SAMEA3539304, study PRJEB22396) | soil metagenome | biome: tundra; feature: field; material: soil | place: USA | collected 2010-05 | depth 0.15 m
TCGGCAACGGCGGCTCGTCGCTCGGCTTCGCCGAGGAGCTCGCCGACCTGGACCTTCCGTCGTCTGACGGAGGCTCCGAGGACGACTAGTGTCGTCGCGAACCCCGACTAGATAGTTGGCGTCACCCGGCGAGCGCCACGCGCGTCTGACCCAGCACGAGCCGGAGCTCGGAGCCTGGAGCAGAGCGCGTCGTTCGCCGGACCATGACCTGGGCTCTGGGCTACGCGCCCGCCGGCGCTACGGGAAGCTGCAGTAGGTCCCACGCACGGATTCGCTGGGGTGTGATGGCGCCAACTTCCAGACATCGTTATGGGAATGGGCGAACCAGTAGACCACCTCAAACGCTCCGATCGCGTACGTGCCGTGGCCGGGACTGACGCCGATCGGCGCCCACGTCCACGGGTTGACGGCCCCGGTTGGAGTCTTCCACTGCAGAGGGCCTCCGGCGCTGTCAGTCCAGCGGTACCAAGTGCTGCGATTCAGGCCATCGGTTCCGAGCCACTGCCAACCGTTGGCGCTGGTGTAAAACGCGACCCAGGGCCGGACGTCGATGATCGCCGGCGGATTGACGGTGAAGGTCGGCGCGACGAGATAGGGCGTGTAGTTGCCGAGCAGGCTGCAGTTCAGCCCGCCGTCGGACCAGAAGCTGAGTGGCGCCGGCTTGGCCGCGAGCGTCAGGGAGAACTGGCCTATCTGTCCGCCCCGACCGAGCGTGACCTGCGCCAGAGTCGGACCGAGCTGTCGCAGACGCCGCACATCGGCGGCGCGCAGCAGAAGCTGCACGTTCGCGCGCCGACCCTTGCAGCTATATCCGGCGTGGGCCAGAACGCCACGACGAATCGCCGCGTCGGTGATGCTGGCGCGGCCATCGGTGGGGCCAGGCGAGCGCCAGCGTGAGCTGACGCCCGTGCAGCTGCGCGGTCCCGCTGAGTAGTCCGGGAGCGCCGATGCGCGTAGGGATCGAGGTGGCAGGCCCGACCGGTCCGGCGACGGGCATCGTCGTAGCGGTTGGCGGGGACGCGATTTGGGCCCCGGCTTGCGGCGGCGGGCCGGGCAGGAACGGTGGCGCGCTCGTGGCCGCCTGGGACGCCGAAGCTTGTGGCCACGGCAGCCACACAGATGGCGAGCACTGTTCGCAGGGCGCGGCGGCGGCGAGATCGGATGTCGCTACGGATATACACAGTAGGTGGAGATCGTCTGCGCGTTCGGGCCAGAGCGGGCGTTCTGCCAGACATAGGTCGGGTTGCTGTACCAGTAGATCGCCTCGAACACCGCGACCAGGTAGGTGTCGTGGCCGGGAGTGATACTGACCGGAGCCCAGCTCCACGGGGTTACCGTTCCCGACTGCTGCCACTCGGCGACGCCGGTGGGCGTGGCGGTCCACCGGTACCACGCACTTGCGCTCGGTCCGGCCGTGCCGAGCCACTGCCAGCCGGTCGTGGAGGTGTACCAGGCCAGCCAGGGCCGGACGTCGATCGTGGTGGCCGTCGGCTCGCTGCTGAAGTTGGGCGCCAGCAGCTGCGCTTGGTCGCCGGTGCCACAGCGCAGCCCGTTGAAGCTGGTCCAGACCGACGTGATCGGAGTGCTCGCCCCCACGGCCAGCGACAGGCGGTAGGTCACCTGGCCCTGCTTGAGCGACAGCCGCGCCAGCACGGTGCCGCTGCGCGCGATCCTCTGCTCTGAAGCGAGGGTTTGGCCCTCGAGGAAGGAACTCCCGTCTGACTGCGCAAGCCGGACCTCGCCGCCCAGCTCGGACGTCGGGGATACGAACGGCTCCATCGGCGTTATACGTTCGAGCGCCGCGTCGCGGCGTATCGCGACCTGATCAACGAGCTGATCGAGGTCACGCACTAACGGCTTCACCGACCGGGCGCGGCACCAGCGACCGGGCAACGTTCAGGCGCTGAACGACTATTGCCCGGCTGAGCCATATACGTGTACAGCTGGGCCTGCAAGCCTTTGCATCACAAGCAGGTCAAGACGCCAACGGGCCGGGTGCGGAGGCGTCTATGCAAGCGGCGAGCTACTACGTCAGCTCCCAACTGTTCAAGGCGGCAGAGTCGGTTGTGAACACATTCTAACGAAGGTCGGAGCCATGAAGGCTCGGATTCGGGGGACATCTTGAATAAAGGGCGACTCGCTCGCTGGGGGGCAGCGCTAGTCACCATGGTGCTATGCGGTCTGTTGATCGCACATATCACCGCGCAGCTCCGAGGCACGGGCATCGGCAGCTTCACCAGCATCTACACGATCGTGATCGCTTGCTTCATCTTCAGTCGCTTCGTACTGGCAGCGATGTACCGGGCGCCGCGCAACGCTCGCCTTGAACCGAACCTCGCGATCATCGTGCCCGCCTTCATGGAAAGCGAAGCTGTCGCGCGCACGATCGACTCCTGCTGTGCGAGTGCCTATCCACCAGACAAGCTAGAAGTCGTCGTCATCAATGACGGTTCGACGGACGACACGTGGAAGCACATGAACCTGGCCGCCGCCCGTCATCCCGGCCGCGTGACCCTGATCGACCTGGGCCGTAACCAGGGCAAGAAGGCAGCGATGGCGGCGGGCATCCGGGCGACCAGCGCTGAGTTCTTCATCTGCGTTGACTCGGACTCTACGCCCGCTCCTCGGGCCATCCGCAAGCTGGCGCAGGGCTTCGCCGATCCCAAGGTTGGAGCGATCTCGGGACTCACCCACGTTCGCAACGCGGACACCAACCTCCTCACCCGTATGCAGGCGGCGAACTACTTTGTCAACTTCCAACTGTTCAAAGCCGCCGAGTCGAGGTTGAGTGCGGTGTCATGCGCAAGTGGCTGCTTCTGCGCCTACCGGCGAGCAGCCGTCCTACCGATACTTGAGGAGTGGGAGAACCAGAAGTTGTTTGGGCGCCCCTGGTCACATGGGGACGATCGTGCGCTAACAACCATGACACTGCGACGCTGGAAGGTGCTCTATGACAGCGAGGCAGAGGCGTGGACCGACGCACCAGTCCGGTATCGTACGTTCTTCAAGCAGCAGCTGCGCTGGCAGAAGTCGTTCGTGGGCGAATCTGTCGCTCTCATTAGGCATTCGTGGCGCTCACATCCGATCGCGTTCCCGTCGTTGTTCGTCGCCTCCGTTTCAGGTATCGCTAGCCCATTGGTGGCTGTCTACCAGGTCGTCTGGGTGCCCGTCACTCATACAACAGCGCCCGTCTTCTACCTACTCTCCCTGTATCTGCTCTACGCGAGCTGCGCGCTGTTCTACCTAAGTCGGAGCAATGACGGTACCTGGAAGTACGCCGTCATCTCCGCGTTCTTCTACATTAGCTTCTCGCTCCAGATCTTCTGGGCGATCATTCGGATTCTCGACAACAGGTGGGGCACCCGTGTTGTTGAGGCGGAGCCAATGGCAACGGTGGTGCCGCTGCCGGTGGTCCGAAGCCGAGGCGATTGGTCTCGTGAGCTGTATGAACCGAACGCTCAATGGTTGCGCTCGCATCCTCGCGAACGTATCCACTACACCTAAAGGAGGCGGCTATGACGCTCGACAAGTTGCAGAGCATGATGCGCCGCGTGCGACAGTTGGCTTTTCGGCTGGCCGGTGGGAGCTGCCTGCTGCTGCTGTTTGCTGTGCCGGTCGCGGCGTTCGTCAAGTTGTCTGGCCTCGTCGGAGTCCCTCGGGCCGGCGCGCCGGGAGCATGGCATCCGAGCCAGCCGCTGATCAGCTTGGCGGGTTCATGGAACGTGGGCTGGGCCCTGCACGGACACACCCTCCTATCAGCGCAGCAGATGAAGGGCCTGGTTGTCAGCGGTGCGCTCACGGTTATCCCGCCGCCGGCGCCGATCCCAGCGGTGCTCACGAGCATGCCTACACCGGAGTGGACGCTCGACAACGGGGCCACGATCACCACCGACAGCGATGATGTGCTCGTGCTGCGTCCGCTGACGTACGGCCGGCCATCGCTCCCCGGGCAGGGTCCAAGGCTGGCGGGGCGCATACTGGCTGCCGCTCAATACTGCGCACCGGCAGAACTACCGGCGAACGTGATCCCACTGCGGAGAGCGGCATGAGACGAGCACTTCAGTTCGCCAGTACGATCGCCTTGGGACTGGCGCTCGCCGTGCCGGTTGCCGCGTTCGTGAAGCTGTCAGGCATGCTCGGACACACCACGACGACTGCGTTAGCGGCGGCGGCACCGGGCCAGTGGCACCCTACGCCGCCGCTGGTCATCTTCTCCAACGAGAGCAACTACGGATGGGCGACGACCAAGCACCCAGCAACACCTACAGAGCTTCAGCTCCTCACCCTCATCGGCGTGCTCCCGTACGTCCCACCACCGCTGCCACCGCTACCTGCATCGCTCACGAGCATGCCTACGACGGGATGGACGCTTGACAACGGAGCCACGATCACCACCGACAGCCATGGCATGCTGGTGCTGCGTCCGCTTACGTCCGGGCAGCCGTCGCTTCCTGGCCAGGGGCAAGGCTGGCGGGGCGCGTACTGGTGGCCCACGCGGACCGCACAGTGGCACAGCTACACGCTCGGCGTCACGATCACCAATCTTGGCGGACAGGGGTCCGGCGCCAACGCAACGGTAGTCATCGGGTATGGCATCGCGCGCAATGGCTACGCCGTCTCGATCTCGGCGGCGAGGATCACCATCCAGAACCCCAGCGGCGGTCACATCTTCAGCGGCGTCATCCCCGCCGCGACATCTCATCGCGTCGTCGTGACGTTGACCAAGCAGCTCAGCGTCTCGGTCGACGGGGCGTCTGTCGTCAGCTTCCCGGCCGGTGTCCGGGGCGGCATCGGGTTTGGGACCTGGAAAGCCACGGTCAGCAGCAACTTGCCGTTCTTCACCAACCTACGAGTCACCTCAAGCTAAGGCGTAACAGTGATCAAGAAACGATGGAGTGTCGCGATAGCGCTGGTGATTGGCGTTCTAGCAAGCAGCTTCTTCTTCCGGAGCAGCGTCACCCAGTCAACCTCTACCGCAGCGACACCCACCACGGGCGCCGCCCCGTGGTTCGCGCCGTACGCCTACACCGGACTCGCGATGCCCTCGTTCCCTAGTCGACACGTGGTCCTGAGCTTCATCACCGGCAATGGCTGCACGCCGACATGGAACGGCACGCCGCTCGCGTCGGCCACGACCGTGAACACCCGCATCACACAGGCGCAGGCCATCGGCGATGAGGTGATCGCGAGCTTCGGCGGCGAGTCAGGACCGGACCTTGCCGTGAGTTGCACCAACCCGACGCAGCTCGCAGCCTCCTACCAGACTGTTATCAGCCGCTACGGCCTGAAGACGATCGACCTTGACGTTGAGAGCGCCGCGCTCGACCCGACCGCTGGCGCTCGACGCGCACAGGCCATCGCCACCGTCCAGAAGGCAACGCACGTCGCCGTGTGGCTGACGCTGGCGGTAGCGCCCACGGGCCTCCTGCCGAACAGCCTCGCCGTCGTCAAGCAGATGATGGCGGCTGGCGTCACCGTCTCCGGTGTCAACGTGATGGCGTTCGACTACGGGCCACTTGCCGCTGGCCAGACAGAGCTGAGCGTGAGCGAGAGCGCCGTGAGCGACACCGAGTCCCAGATCGCACCGCTCGGTTTGTCCTGGTCTGAGCTGGGCGCGACGATCATGGTGGGCAACACCGACACCACTGGCCAGCAGTGGTCGCTCGCCGCCGCCCAATCGTTCTGGAGCTTCGCTTACGGACACCGTCTCGGGCGCCTGTCCGAGTGGTCGCTCAACCGCGATCAACAGTGCTCCGGCACACAGCCACAACCAAGCAACTCCTGTTCGGGGGTGACGCAGCAAGCAGAGCAGTTCTCTCACATCCTCGGAAACAACTGAACTGACAACAACCAAGGAAGGAAGTACCTAATGCGACGCATCATCTGGGTCCTTACTGTCGCCATGATGGCGACACTGGGACTACAATCCATCGCCGCCGGGAAGACCACGACGAAGTCGTGCTCAAGCATCACGGTCGGCAAGTACAAGGCAACTAGCATCCGCGTGACCAAGAATCTCGGGTGCAAGGCGGCTACCACCGACCTGAAGTACTGGCTCAAGACGCCGGCCAAGCTGCCGAAGAACACGAAAGCGTGGCACTACAAGCTGGTCAAGGGCACCTACCAGATGGCGTACGGTCACAACCCGGTGAGCCTCTTCTTCGGGCTCGCCAAGGTGACGCCGCCGAAGCCGATACCGACGCCGACTCCTACGCCCACGCCGACTCCAACCCCTACGCCTACTCCAACTCCCACGCCGACTCCGACGCCGACTCCTACGCCCACGCCGACTCCAACCCCTACGCCCACGCCTACGCCGATGCAGGACCAGACGATCAGGTTCACCTCAACGGTGCCAGCTAGCGCGATCGTGGGCGGCAGCTATTTGCCAACGGCCACTGCCTCCTCCGGGTTGCAAGTGACCATGAGCATCGACGCTGGCACTCCTACGGCATGCAAGCTCACTGGTTCAGTTGTGAGCTTCACGGGCGTCGGTCTGTGCATCATCAACGCCAACCAGCCGGGCAACGACACATACAGCGCTGCCCTCCAGGTTCAGCAGATCCTGACCATCCTGCCGGTATCGACCCTACAGGCATCGCTGACTGTCGGCGGTCAGCCGCTCGCGGCGAGCTATCCCTGGAGCATCGCGGGACAGACGGCAGTTGCCAAATGCGCTGACGTGACCGGACTCACATGCAAGGTGACAGCCACGCTGGACGGCGCGGCCGTGACATCGCCCACCTCGATCTCGCTACCGACCAACATCGCTGGCAAGTCGCACACCATCGTGGTGTCGGCCACCGACAACGTTGGCGGGAGTGTCTCGAAGACGGTCACCTACTCGGTGACGGCAGTCGGGTACTACGGCATGGCGTTCGACGATGGTCCGAACCCGACCTACACGCCGCTTGTAATCACGGCGTTGCAGGATCAGACACTCCCCGGACTCGTTCCCGGTCTGGGTGGTTCACCGTCGCATATCCCCGCCACGTTCTTCCTGTGTGGTGGCAATCAGTGCGGTACGAGTGGCGACGCAGGCGTCAACAGTCTCGCAGGCCAGACGTTGGCTCAGCAAGAAGTTGCTGACGGGTTCGTCATCGGCGATCACACGTGGGACCATCTCAACATCGGCGACAGCACCGATACGGTCAACCCCTATGACAACATCCCTTGCGGGACCGAGACAGCAACGATCACCCCGACGTTCACCACGTTGGGTACGATCACCGGGTTGTGCCCGCAGTACGAGGTTGAAGACACCGCGCTGGAGATCCACACCGTGACGGGAGTCTGGCCACAGTTCTTCCGGCCACCGTACGGCGACTACTCCGGGAGTGGCGTCGCTCCATTGAGCGGGACGTTCGCTCTGCTCAATACGGCGGCGGCTGATCTAACGGCGAATTCCGCTGCGCCAGTCGGTTACTCGATGGCGCTCACCGCCTGGACGGTGGACTCCACCGACTCGGCGACTCCTGCTCCTGCTTCTTCTACCGAGATTGCGACCGCGAACGAGACGGTGCAGAATGGGGGCATCCTCCTGATGCATGACGACAACCAGCTAACGGTAGGTGCTATTTCATTGACCATCAACGCCGAAGCAGCAAAGGGCTTGCTGCCCGGCAGGCTCGCGACAACGACGACCGGAGTGCCGGGACCATTCGGCTCTCCGCAACCCGACTACTACGTCAACGCGATAGCGCCGTAGCGACATGGAGCGGGGGTGGGCAACCCCACCCCCGCTCTGTGCTAAACCTCTAAAGGGAACCCCGCTCGGGTGCTGGATGATTGGCGGCGTCATCGAGGTGGATGGCGTTTGGTGGCAGACAGCGCGCGTGCCTGACGCCGATCATGGGCTGCTCATCGAGCGTGCGATGCCTCAGGCTCGGGCTCTCGGGCTTGGTCGGTTCGTGTGATCATCGCCGGGTCGCCCTCCCGGTCGGTGGAGCCCTGAACTCCTAAAGATCCTCCGTTATCCTCCTTGGGGTCCATCCAGAGCGGGCGAGAGATTCGGCTCTATGACCCTGCGCCAACCGGCTCAAGAGCACGGTGGTAATGCCGAACCGATGGAGGTTCAATGGCTCAGTCAGAGCATCGCCCGATCGGGCATCTGTCCCCTTACCTGAATGGTCCGGCTTGCGGGGCCACGGGGAAGGTCAGGATGCACCAGCCGGGGATCACGATTCTCTGCGTGCCGTGCGTTTGCGTGCTTGAGGAGCCGTCCAGCGGCAGGATGCTGGCCAAGGAGATCCGCAACCGCGAGTGGCGGGATGAATGGCTGCGGTGGGCGATGGGAGGCGGCGGGCAATACCCCCACTATCGCCAGTACTACGTGCCCGCCGAGTCAGAGAGGCCCGACCCCACCGCGAACGCCAACAGCACCACGGACAACAGCACAGTCACGTTCAGGCGGGTGCTGCTATGAATAGCTTCTGCGATCTCTCGGCCGCTCGATGCTCCCAGTGCGCCGCCTGGAACGACTCGCATGTCTTTCCGGTCTCCTGCTATCGATGCGGATCGATGGTGTTCCTCCCAGAACGTGAGGAGTTGTGGCCGAGGCTGCCGCTTCCTGGCCCGGAGGGAAATCAGTTCCTCCTGAGGACCCGTTGGGGCCGAGCGTACCTGCAAGCTTGGACGAACTGGGTCGCTGGCGCTGCTGACCAACGCCCGAGTCTTGCGTCATTCAGGCCAGGAGCCCGGCCAGACAGCGGCCGTTCCACCAACACCAAGCCCGGTCGGCTACGGATCCACTGAGCAAGTGGTTTCTGGGCACCGTTCGGTCACGCGCCCTCATCACGGGGATCTGTCCTCCAGCGCTCTTGATCGGCTTCGGGCGGCGGTGGGATCAAGAACTCCCTTTCGCACGAGGGGCACGTCCCGACCTCCCAGCGCGGAAAGTCAAAGCGCTGGCCGCAGAGGCAGCGGACGGCCATGATCTCCTTGCCGGTGGTGGCGTTGAGCAACTGAAAGCCCGTCCCGGGCTTCGTGAGCAAGGTCTCGACCTTAGGCAACGCACGATCACCCGACGAGTCGGATGCTCCGCACTCTGGACAGGCAGCCGTCTTGCCCTCCGGTAGAACCGGATGCTTGAAACGCGTGAGGCAGTACGCGCAGCGGCGCATGACCATTCCGGGCTGACCGGGGAGCGGATAGATCGGCTCCTCGGGGAGGGGAAGAAGTAGGTCGTCGTCGTGCATCAATCAGATCTGAGGTTCCGTGCCTACCGGGCGGCCGGAGCCTCCGGCAGACGCTCCGGCAATCGTTGCGAGGCAGGGCCCGTCCTGAGCGATTGACCGCTTTGCGGTCTGGCTGCTAGCTTTCCGCCAGTAGGCGCGCGGGTCCGCCGCGCTCGCGCGAAAGGAGCCGCCCGTGCCGAGGCGAACGAGAGACCGTGGATCCGAGTTCGCTGAGAGCACAGAGAGCGACGGGCGCCGCGAACGACAGTTGATTTGCTCCAAGTCACGGACCGCGTTGGTTGCGATGGTGCTTGTCGCTAGTTGCTCCTTCGCAGGCATGGTAGCTGCGAGCACGGCCCAAGCGCAAACACCGGCCGAAACTGGTGCCGTCGACTGGGCAGTCCAGCAAATCGGTAGCACAGCCTGGCCCCAGGCCGGACCGGCGGCAGCTCGTACTGCTGATGGCACACCGGATCACCGACCCGCGCCTCGCTGCCATCGAACTCGTGCCCGCACTCACAACAGTCCGGCAGATGCGCGACATGCTCGTCCACGCGCTCGGGCGCGACCAGCTCGCGGGTTTTGCCCTGATGCCCGGGCTGACCGCCGGACTTACGCATCGAGCGCTTGTACGCCTCCCGCGCCAATCTCCGACGCTCCGCCCGCGACTTCGGTGGATCCGACGACGGCGGCATCGAACTGTTACCCGAGTCGCGATCGCTCTTGCGCTCGAGCTCATCGATCCGCTCCTCAAGGCGACGGATCACCGCCCACACCGCATCGACCCCTTGCGCGTAAAGCGCGTCCGCGTCCTTTCGCAGCACGAACGCAAGATTCCCTGCATCACGCAGGAACCCTGCTCACAACCACGACACCCTCTGATCAGAGGAACTGGCGTCTAGCCACCGTCGCCGAAGGCTGGGGCGATCGTTTCGTCTCGTGCCACCTCTGGAGCACTCTCACCAGCTGGGAGACCGTCGCGGCGACCGTGCTCCCAGGAGAAGGTGAACACCCCGCTGGGCCACCGGCGCCTGCTGCCGCCGCAACCCAGAGGCCCCGCCAAGTCGAGGTCCGATCGAGAAAAGCACAAGCGCGACGACCTTCAGCGGATGATCCGAAGGAGCGGTCTCGCGCGACAAGCGCGATCCTCCGCCGCTTCGACCCGAGTGCTCAGTTGCATGGCAATCGATAGCTCTGGGGGCGCCGCGTCCGCCGGCCGTCGCGTCTCGCGTATGGCACAAGCGGCTCGAGGGGCGTGGATCCCGTTGCTGCATGACCCGGTGTAGAGCGTCGGCTCGAGTTGCTCTCAGGGTGCTCGTGCTTGCTGTCGTGGCCAGGTTCGTAAGCGCGAGGGCAGCGTACGCTGCCGATCCTCGGTCAAGATCGCGGCCGGGGAGCGATCGTCACCGTTGCAAGGCCGCGGCGAGGATCGCGCTGCCGGTCATGTCGAGGGCCGGTTCGTCGGTCTGCCATGCACGCACGTCGTCGAGGTACTCGGACCCGTGGCCGGTGAACGCCCTGCCAGAGTCGTTCTCGCATCTCCTCATGCCGCTCTGAAGCCCGCCCAGTCCGCCGTTGAAGTTCGCGGTCGCGTTCGGCCCGTTGACCACGGCGCCGGTGTCGATCGGCGGCTTGCCGTTGAGCGAGCCGGCGAGGTTCGGGATCTGCGATTGCATGCAATCCGGGAATCTCGTCCCGACGCCGACCATGAAGCTCACGCCCCACGGGTTGGCGCCGAACAGCCAGTCGCGCTGCTCGCCGGCGAACGCCGCGTACTCGCGGTTGCCGCTCGCTCGCTCGTACAGCGCCTCGGTGGAGATGAGCCCGAACGTGTGCGAGTCGACGTCGAAGTTCGTGTAGTCGCCGCCTTCGTGGAAGATGTCCGATGAGGCGGTCCTGGCAGCGGCGGCGAGCTGCGCCCTGAGGTTGGCGATTAGCTGGGCAGGGCTCACCGCGAGTCCAGCTGGCGAGCCCGCGTTCTTGATCGCGGTGATCAGGTCGGCGTGGGCGAGGGCGCTGACGTCATAGAGGTTCAGCGTGTCCTTCCCTGAGTCCGAGGTGATGTAGTCCGAGGCCCACGCGGCGGCTTGGCGCAGGTAGGGCATGTAGGTCGAGCTGGGATCGCCGAGGTCCTGCTGGGCGAGCACGATCTCGGTCGCGGCCAGCTCCATCGCGTCGTGCCAGATCGACTCGGGGTAGTAGGAAGGCGGCAGCGTCGAGCCGAGGTGGCTCGACGGGTGCGTGTTCGCCATCTGATACAGCGACGTGGCACCGGCGAGCTCGGTCGCGTCCAGCGACGGGGTGGCGCGCGCGTCGGCCTGGGCGGCGAATGCGAACGCGGCGGCGACGCGCCCGACGATGTCGGG
>OBLU010005321.1_pt1 | contig 11542 bp, 9 predicted proteins | sample 1518681 | NCBI WGS metagenome assembly OBLU01 (sample SAMEA3539304, study PRJEB22396) | soil metagenome | biome: tundra; feature: field; material: soil | place: USA | collected 2010-05 | depth 0.15 m
GAGCTCCGCGGAAGAGCTTCGCGCCCTCGAGACCGAGACCGTCGAAGCGATGGCAGAGGGGTACGACGTCATCTATCAGCCCACGTTCTTCGATGGACGCTGGATGGGGCGGGCGGACTTCCTGCTCCGAGTCGACACGCCGAGCGCGCGCTGGCCGTGGGCATACGAGGCAGCTGACGCCAAGCTCGCGCGACGCGTGCGTTCCGAGGCGATTCTCCAGCTCTGTGAGTACTCGGCGCACCTCGCGCGGCTGCAGGGGACGGCGCCAGCGTTGCTGCAGATCATTCTCGGTGACGGTGTCCAGCACCCGTACCGGGTCGACGAGTTCTCCGCATATCACGCAAGCGTGAAGCTCGACTTCGAGTCGGCGATGCTCGTGGACGTCGGCGACACCTACCCCGAGCCGGTCGAGCACTGCGGGGTGTGCGGATTCGCCGCGCGATGCGCCTCGCAGCGGAAGCAGGACGACCATCTGTCCCAGGTCGCGCGGATGCGCTCCGGCCAGGTGCTCGCGCTCGAGACGGCCGGCATCGCCACCATGACCGCGCTCGCCCAGGCGTCCGCCGATACCGAGCTGCCCGCGCACATGAGCCTGGCAACGTTCAGAGAGCTGAAAGCTCAGGCGGCGTTGCAGTTCCGGGGCCCGCATCCGGACGGCGCGCCGCGGCACGAGTTGCTTGACGCCTGGGAGGTGGGGCGTGGATTGTGCGCGCTGCCTGCTCCGTCTCCTGGCGATGTGTTTTTCGACATGGAGGGTGACGGCCTCGCGCGTGACGTACCCATCGAGTATCTCTTCGGGGCTGTGGACGTGGGTGGCACGTACCGAGCGTGGTGGGGTCACGACGATGCCGGGGAGCGGCGTGCCTTCGAGGGCTTCGTCGACTACGCGATCGCGCAGCTCGAGCGCGATCCCGACATGCACATCTACCACTACGCCGCCTACGAGAAGACCGCCTTGCGGCGGCTGATGAGCCGCCACGGCACACGCGAGGAGGAGGTGGATCGGCTCCTCCGCAACGAGGTGCTCGTCGACCTCTATCGCGTGGTGCGCCAGGGAGTGCGGCTGTCCACCGACTCGCATTCTCTGAAGAAGGTCGAGCGCTTGTACATGCCGGCTCGCGAGGAGTCGATCGCAGACGCCGCCGGGAGCATGGTGATGTACGAGCGCTGGCTGACCAGCCGGGAGGACGGCGGCGCAGGCGATACCGCGCTGCTCGACGAGATCGCGATGTACAACCAGCGTGACTGCGTTTCGACACTGCAATTGCGCGACTGGCTGGAAGCGCGTCGTGTCGAGGAGGAGCGGCTTCGTGGGGCTCCGATCGAGCGTCCGCGGGTCGTCGAACGCGACGTCGGCGATGCCCTGCACGCAAAGATCGCCGCGACCCAGGAGGTGGCCGCCGCACTGGTCGGCGACGTCTCGATGGACCCGGAGCAGCAGACTGCCGCGGAGCGCGCGAGGTGGTTGCTCGCGCCGTTGCTGTCATACCACCGGCGCGAGAACAAGGTGAGCTGGTGGCGCCATTTCGATCAGCTGGCGATGAGCCCCGAGGAGCTCGAACGCGACACCTATGCGCTCGGCCCGCTCGAGATGATCGGGTCGCACGAGGAGGGGCGTCGGCTCATCGAGCGGTACGGCTTCGAGCCGCAGGAGCACCGCATCGGCATGGGTGACAGTCCGCTCGACCCCGAGTCCGACGCCCGCTGGGCACCGGTCGTCGGAGAGGTGACCGAGCTCGACTCGGCGCGCGGCGCCATCACGCTGTCGAGGACCGCGCGTCAGGCCGAGCGCGGTTACGTTCGTTTTCTGATCCCGTCGACACCCATCACCACCGACGTGCAGGAGGAGTCGCTGCTCGAGCTCGGACGCTGGGTGGCCGCCAACGGACCGGATGCTCCCGGGCACAATCGTTCCGGACGTGATCTCCTGATGCGGCTGCCGCCTCGACTGAGCGCAGGCAGCGGCGGCTGCGCGCTACGCGAGATAGGCGAGTCCGCATCTGAGGCCGCGATACGCCTGGTCCTCGACCTGCAGAGTGGCTGCCTTCCGGTGCAGGGTCCCCCAGGAGCGGGGAAGACCCATATGGCCGCGCTCGCAGCGCTCAGGCTCATCGAAAAGCGGCGAACGCCAGTCGGCGTGACCGCCGTGACCCACAGTGCGATACGCACGCTGCTGGAGAAGATCGAGGAGCTCGCACCCTCGCTCGGCATCGCCGTCCGCATACAACATCGCAGGTCGGATGGCGCCGGGACCGACGCGATCCAGATCGCGCGCAGCAACGAGGCGGTGGAAGAGGCGGTCGCCGACGGCAGCGTCGACGTCGTTGGGGGGACATCCTGGCTGTTCTCGCGCCCCGGGTTCGAATCGCGCTTCGACACGCTGATCGTCGACGAGGCCGGCCAGATGGCACTTGCCGACGCCATTGCGGTTTCGCGCGCCGCCCGCAGCCTCGTGCTCGTCGGCGATCCGCGACAGCTGGCGCAACCACTCCAGGGGAGCCACCCGCCGGGCGTCGGTGTTTCTGCGCTCGACCATCTGCTCGGCGGTGACGTGACCATCGCCCCGGATCGCGGCGTGCTGCTCGACCTCACCTGGCGGATGCACCCGGATGTGAGCCGATTCGTATCGCGGTCCTTCTACCAGGGACGGCTGGGATCGGAAACCCGTTGCGCGAATCAGGCCGTGATCATTGACAGCGCCCCGGTCACGGGTCTGCGCACATCGTTTGTTGAACATCGGGGTGATCGAGTGCGATCCGATACCGAGGCGGCACGGGTGAACGCCATCATCGAGCACTTGACCAGTGCCACATGGCGTGACGACGCCGGGCGCGAGCGTCCGATGTCGCTTGACGACATCGTTGTTGTCGCGCCGTACAACGCTCAGGTTGCCTGCCTCGTCGAAGCGCTCCCGTCGGGCGCGCGAGTTGGCACCGTCGATCGTTTTCAAGGACAGGAGGCGGCCGTCAGCATCTTCTCGATGGCGACCTCCAGCGTCGAGGACCTGCCCCGCAACCTGGAGTTCCTGTTCAGTCTCAACCGTCTCAACGTCGCGGTATCGCGAGCGCGCGGTCTCTCACTCCTGGTCTGCTCGCCGGAGCTGCTCCGCGCCCGTTGCCACTCCCCTGAGCAGATGCGACTCGTCAACGCGCTGTGCCGCTACGTGGAGATGGCCGACCCATGGAGCGTCACGCCCGCACCCGTGGCTATGCTGCGGGCATGACCGGCGATTCGCTCAAGGACCGCCTCATTCAGTCGCTCGAGGCAGCGCGCGAGAAGGAGGCCGTGCTGCTCTCGCTGTGTGACGACTCGCCGCCGTCCGGAGCGGGTCAATGGACCGCGAAGGACAACATCGCCCATCTCAATACCTGGCGCGAGCATTGTGTTCGCGCACTCGATGCGGCGCGGCTCGGGAAACCTTACGACGGTCCGGCCGACGACACCGATGTGGACGCGCGCAATTCGGAGATCTACGAGGCCCATCGCGGCGATTCCGCATCCACCGTTCGTGCGGCCGCACGTGCCACGTACGCGCAGCTCATCGAGGCCGTGAACGCGTGCGCCGACGCGGATCTTCTCCGCGAACGCCCCAACGACCGCGGCCCGGTATGGCGCGTCGTGCCCGGCAACGGTCACGGTCACGTCGCGGAGCACCTCTCGTACTGGGCGGCCGATCACAGTGACGCTGCGGGCGCGGAAGGCGCCGCGAGATGGGGATACGACCTCGATCGGAAGCTCTTCCCGGAGAACCAGCCCGTCGCTGATTACAACTTCGCCTGTTTCTACGCGCGCAACGGCCGGGCCGACGCGGCGCTGCCGCTCCTGCAGGCCGCGCTGCGAGCGCGTCCCGACCTCCGCGCCATTGCGCTCGAGGACGCCGACATCGAATCCATCCGAGAGGATCCCCGCCTCCAGAGTCTTCTCGGCGCCTGAGCGCTGCGACGTCAAACGCTCGGCGGCGTAACCCGCAGCCGGTCGATGAACAACCCCTGGAGCGAATGCCCGATCGGCCCCTGTTCGTCGTAGAGACGGCTGTGAGCAACGCCGACCCCTCGCGGGTCGACGTCGGTGCTCGCGTCGAGACAGATCCATTCGCCCTCGGGTTGGCGATGCAGGTACACGGTGAGATCGGTGTTGATGAACAGGAACTGCCCCCAGGGCAGGGAAGACCCGACGCCGTTGCCGAAGTCGGCCGCGGCGATCACGCGCTGCAGCGGGGTCGGCGTCTTCCCCGCGATGAGCGGAATCGCAAGACGCATCCACACGGTTGCGGGCCCCTGCTCGATGAACGAGCCGCGCGCGTAACGCATCTCGACCCCGGTGCGGTGAAAAGCCGGGTCGTCACTGTCGGGCACGTGGGCGGTCGACGGGCCCGGGCCCGGGAACGGCACCTCGCGTGGCGGCTGTTCACCGAGATCCAGGTCGGCGATGCGCATGCGCCACGCCGTTGCCCGGCAGAGCTCGGTGTTCCCGTCGGTCAGTGAAGCCGTCAGCAGCTGGACGCGCCGGCCTTCACGCTCGATGCGTGCGGAAACCTCGACCGGTCGCAGCGGCACCGGACGGAAGATCTCGACGGTGATCCGGACAACCGCCATCGGCGCGTCGGTGGGCAGCGCCTCCATGACACTGGCCATGAGCGCGGCGGGAGGGCCGCCGTGCATGGCCGTGCGGGCCCACGGTCCGCGCGCGTGCTCGCTGGGCACGTAGCCGCGTTTGTGAGGCGTGAAGAGCGCTTCGTCCATGCGGGCATGGTGCATGAAGTCCGCGGCTCGGCGGAGCCCCACTCGGGCTGCCTGCTACGCTCGTCGAGTGGCGGTGAGTCGTACAACCATAGCGGCGCGGGGTTTGCGCTTCGACGCGCTCACCGCGGGCCCTGCCGACGGTGAACTGGTCCTCCTGCTCCACGGTTTCCCGCAGACGGGGACCTGCTGGCACGACGCGCTGAACGGCCTGGCCGATGCCGGGTATCGGGCGGTCGCTCCGAACCAGCGCGGCTACTCGGAGGGTGCGCGGCCCGACGGCGTCGAGGCGTACCGGGTCACCGAGCTCTGCGCCGACGTCCTCGCAATCGCCGCCGCTCTCGGCGAGGATCGGTTCCATCTTGTGGGGCACGACTGGGGCGGTACCGTCGCCTGGGCGCTCGCGGGCGACCACCCGCAGGCAGTGGCGTCACTCACTGCCGCGTCGACGCCGCACACCGCCGCCCTCCGGCACGCGCTCCGGGGACGGCAGCAGCGGCTTCGAATGGCCTACATCCCGATCCTGCGCCTGCCCCTGCTCCCCGAATCGCTGATCGAGGCCGCCGGCGGCATCGTGGCCGAGTCGCTGCTCACCGCGACCGGTCTCAGCCCCGCGCACGCTCACCGCGATATCGAAGCCCTCCGTAAGGTGGGTCCCACCGGCGCCCTGAACTGGTACCGGGCGCTCGGCACCGAGCGCGGGCATTCCTCTCCGGTCGGTGCCCCGGTGCTCCACGTCTGGGGCGATCAGGACCCCGTCTTCACGCGCGAGGCGACCGAGCTCTCCGCGGAGCACTGCACCGGCGACTACCACCTGCTCGAGCTCGACGGCGGATCGCACTGGATCCCCGACGAGCACTGGGCTGACGTCGCCGACCTCTTCCTCGAACACCTCGCGGCCAACCCCGTCAACGCCGGCCGCTGAGGCCGGTCCATGGTCGGGATCGAGGTCACCGGGACCGCCCAACGGCGTTCCTGGGAATCGGTGGGGCTCCCCGATGTCGAATGCGTCCGCCCCGGGCTCTGGTCGATTCCGGTTCCGCTGCCAAGCAATCCGCTCCGCTACGTCCTGGTCTACCTGCTCGAGCTGGACGCCGGGGCGGCGGTGATCGACACGGGCTGGAGCACCGAGGAGGCCTGGTCCGCGCTCATCGCCGGGATGGCGGTGGCGGGGTACACGCCGGCGGACGTGCAGGCGATCCTCATCACCCACATCCATCCGGATCACTACGGACTCGCCGGGCGGCTGCGCGAGGCGTCCGGCGCCTGGGTCGCGCTCCATCCTGCCGACGCGGCCCTGATCCCCGCACGGTACGGCCACGGCATGGATCGCCTGCTCGAGAACATGGATGCGCTGCTCTTGGAGGCCGGCGTCCCGGACGAGGTCCGTGAGGAGCTCACCGGCGCATCGATGGGCATCCGCGAGTTCGTCGCGGCAGCCGAGCCCGACGTGTTGCTCGAAGACCGCACGGTCGTGCCCCTCCCGGGGTGGGACCTGGTCACCCTGCACACCCCAGGCCACTCGCCCGGTCATGTCTGCTTTCACGATCGCGCTGGCCGCCTGCTCTTCAGCGGCGATCACGTGCTCCCACGGATCAGCCCCAGCGTGGCCGTGCACGTGCAGCAGCCGGTCAACCCTCTGGCGGACTTTCTCGAGGCCCTGCGAGGTGTCCGCGACCTCGATATCGACGAGGTGCTGCCTGCACACGAGTGGCGGTTCCGGGGACTCGATGTGCGCGTCGATGAGCTCCTCGACCACCACCGCCGCCGGCTCGACGAGACTCATGCGGCGATCAGCGCAGCGCCCGGCCTCACGTGTTGGGAGACCACGCTCCGGCTCCGGTGGTCCCGCGACTGGTCGCAGATCGTCGGCTACATGCGGCGAGCCGCGGTGGGCGAGACGCTGGCGCACCTGGTGCTCCTGGAGAGCACCGGCCGGGTGCGACACGACGACGCCCTCCCGGTCCGCTGGTACCCGCTGGCGACCTCAGGCAGCTGATCTGACCCGGTCGGCCGAGCCCGACCAGGTCACGCTGATCACCCCGGCGAGGATCGCGGTGATGAGCAGCAGCACGGCCACTGACGTGATCCCGCGTCCCGCGGCGAACACGAGCGATGTCAGGGCTACACCGAGAGCGGTGCCGAGCCCGCGCGCCATGTTGAGGAGCCCACCGGCGGCTCCGGCGCGTTGCTGCGGCGCCGCGAACATGGTCGCGGCGTTGTTGGCCGCGACGAACAGTCCCATGCCCGCACCCGCGACCGCGAGGGCGACAACGGTCAGATCCGTTCGTGTGGCCGAGGCGGCCAGCAACGCCATCCCCGCGGCGGTCAGGATCATGCCGGCCCCGGTGGGCACTCGCGGGCCGATCCGGTCCCGGATCGCGCCGCCGAGCGGCGCCACCACCGCCAGGGCGACCGGGAGCGCGCTGAGCTCCAGGCCAGCCTGGGCGGGCCCGATGTGGAGCTCCTTCTCGAGGAAGAACGGGACCGAGACCAGGCAGCCGAAGAGCACCACGTAGGACAGCAGCGCCGCGATGACCCCCGCCAGGAAGCTCGGAACCCGGACCAGCGCGGCGTCGACGACGGATCCCGCGAACCTGCGTTGCCGCGCCACGGCGCCGACCAGGAGGATGGCGGCGAGGCCGATGAGCAACGGCTCGATCCACGGGGGCAGCCCGGGCTGCGCCGCGAACGAGAGCGCAGCCAGCAAGGCGGCCGGGATCGCTGCCAGCAGTAGGGTCCCGGCAGGGTCGATGCGGCTCTCGGGGTCGTGGTGCGTGCTTCTTGGGAGGAGGTACCAGCCGAGCGCCAGCCCGATCAGGCCGATCGGGATGTTGACCAGGAAGATGAGCCGCCACCCGCCGAGCGCGGTCAGCGCCCCGCCGAGCGCCGGACCGACACTGAGCCCGACTGCCTGCGCCGCGCCCTGGACGCCGAGGCCGGCGCCCAGACGTGAGGCGGGCAGCACATCGCGGATCAGCGCGTAGGAGTTCGCCTGCAGCATCACGGCGCCGATCGCCTGCACGAGCCGCCCGAGCACCAGGAGGCCGAGTGAAGGCGCCAGGGCGCAGGCGGCGGAGCCGGCGACGAAGATACCGAAGCCGTACGTGTAGAGCAGCTTGCGGCCCACACGGTCCGCAACCCTGCCGACTGCGGCAACCGTTCCCGCGAGGACGAGCACGTAGACCAGGACCACCCATTCGACACCCGCGATCGATGCGTGTAGGTTGGTGCGGATGACTGGAAGCGCGGTGGCCACGATGCTCGCGTCGAGCTGGCCCATGAAGGCGCCGACACAGACCGTCCCCACAGCGAGCCAGGGCGCGGCGTGCAGCGCTCGGATGCGCGCCGGTCGGCGCGGTTCGGTGAGGATCCGCGGGGTGACGCGGCGCGGTGATTCTGGATCAGACACGCGAATTCGAGTCTTGTTGCCGACCAGCCGCCTGCGCCACCGCCATGGGCACATCATCCAGCACCAACGCTCTGCGAAAGGTCGAGGTGGGCGGCACATGTCTCCACCGGGTGACGGAACGATGGTCGCCGAGATCAGATCGGTCCGGCGCTCGATACTGCGATGACGCACCTGTCCACGCGCCCGGGAGGCCGCATCCGTTGACCCAGCAGCGCATCCTTCTCGCTGACGACGAACCGCGCTTGCTGCACGTCGTCGGGCTCTATCTCAGCATGGAAGGATTCGAAGTGAGCGAGGCCTCGGACGGAACCGAGGCGATATCGATGCTCGAGACGGAGCAGTTCGACCTCGCCATCCTCGATGTGATGATGCCCGGGGTCGACGGCATTGAAGTCTGCCGTCACATCCGTTCGCACCCCGCCACCCAGGCGATGCCGGTGCTCGTGTTCACATCGCTCTCGTCCGACAAGGACGTCGAGCGCGCCCGGCTGGCGGGCGCGAATCACCTCATCACCAAGCCGTTCAGCCTGCCGGGCCTCGGTGCGGTGGTCCGCTCCTGCTTCGAGGACGCGCCGGCTCTCGCCAGTTGACGCTCGCTGGCGGTCACCCAGTCAGGCGGGTTCTCTGTCGCCGGATCACGTGAAGTCGCTCTGAGCGATCTGGGCTCAGGCGATCGCCCTGCTGAAGCGACGGGCGCCCACCAGGACTCCGACCACTGCGAGCGCCGCCATGATCGCGAGTCCTTTGAACACGTCAGGGTCGGAGCCGTGTCCGTTGAAGACGTCGCGCGCTGCGGTCACCGCGTACGAGAGCGGATTGGCCTGCGCGACGTGCTGCAGCCAGTCCGGCGCGAGTTGGAGCGGGAGGAGCACGCCACTGAGCAGGAGCAGCGGGAGCGAGAGCGTGAAGATGAGCGGCGCGTATGAGTCCTCGCTCTTCAATGCCAGCGCTGCGGCGTAGGCGAGCGATGACATGCCGAGCCCGATCAGGGCGACCAGTCCGAGCATCACGAACACGCCGGAGATGGTTGGTTGCAGACCGAACGGAATCGCGAGCAGCAACAGGATGAGTGACTGCACGACCAGCGTGAGGATGTCGCGCAGCGCACGCCCGAGAAGGAGAGCGAAACGGCTCACCGGCGTGACCCGGAAGCGCTCGATCACGCCGGCGCGGAGCTCTGCGATCAGCCCGAATCCCACACCGCTCGCGCCGAAGAGTCCGAGCTGGATAAGCAGGCCTGGCACGAAGACGTTGTACGCGCCGCCGGTTGGGAAACCGGGCGTCTGGGTCAGCGACTTGAGCAGGGGCGCGAAGAGCACGAGGTAGAGGATCGGCTGGATGACGCCGATGGCCACCCAGGCCGGGTTGCGCAGGAAGACGAACAGATACCGCTGGAACATGAGCCAGGTGTCTTTGAGCAATTTCATGGCGATTCCCTCCCTATGCCGCGTCGCGCAGCGAACGCCCGGTCTGACGCAGGAAGACGTCGTCGAGGCTTGGACGGTTCAACGAAAGTGACGAGAGCACGATGCCCTCGGCGTCGAGCGCGCGGATGATCTGCGCCATCGCGGTCTCGCCCCGGTCCACGTACAGGCGCACCAGGCCGTCGCCGGCTGTTGCCTCGCGGACGAACGACTGGCCGCGCAGCAGTTGGAGCACACGGTCACTCTCGTTGTCGGTGCCGACGACCACGACATCCCCGGCGACCTGTCGCTTCAGATCGTCGGGGGTGCCGACGGCGACGATCTTGCCGTGGTCGATGATGGCGATGCGGTCGCAGAGCGCATCGGCCTCTTCGAGGTAGTGGGTGGTGAGGAAGACGGTCGTTCCGGTGTCGCGCAGCTTGCGCACCTCGTCCCACATCCGGGCCCTGCTCTGCGGGTCGAGCCCCGTTGTCGGCTCGTCGAGGAAGAGCAGCTGAGGGAGGTGCATCAGGCCGATGCCGATGTCGAGGCGGCGTTTCTGTCCGCCCGAGAACGTCTTGGTCGGACGATCGGCGCAATCGGCGAGCTCGAGGGCGGTGATCAGCTCGACCGCGCGCTGCTCGGCTCTGGTCTTGGTCATGCCGTAGAGCCGGCCCTGCATGACCAGTTCCGTGCGTCCCGGAACCTCCGGGGCGCTGCTGCCTTCCTGGCTCACGTAGCCGATCTCGTAGCGCACCTTGGCGGACTCGTGCAGCAGGTCGAAGCCGGCGACGGTGGCCTGACCGCTGGTCGGCGGCAGCAGCGTCGACAGCATGCGCAACGTCGTCGTCTTGCCCGCGCCGTTGGGGCCGAGGAAGCCGAAGATCTCGCCCTTCTTGACGTCGAGGTCGACCCCGGCCACGGCTTCAACCGCCCCCTTGCGCGATTTGAATGTCTTTCGCAGATCGTGGGTTTCGATCAAGGCGTCTCCTCCCCGGTGGTAGCTGATGGGTGCTCGCGCCGCGCCGGGTGCGGCAGCTTGGCGAGATGGTTCTCTCGGTGACGGTTGCGACGCTCCGCGTCCGCGGCGTGCATCGCCGCGAAGTGGGCTCTGATCAGCTCCTCGTTCCAGATGAGGGCGCCGGACTCCATGTCCGCGGAGATCGACCGGATCCAGTCGATCTCGGCTGACGCGAGCGCGATGGCGTGCTCGAGCTCGAGGAGGACAAGCCTCGGAAGGCCGAGGTCGTTCTGGGCCATCTTGAGGGTGGTATCGAGCGCGTTGACGTGGGCCCGGAGCGTGACGACACGAGTGGCCAGCGCGGTCTCGGCGCGCTCCTGGGTGATGTATCCGAGAAGGCCGACGGCGACCCGGAACACGGGCGTCTCGTCGACAGGGGTGGAGAGGAGATCGGCGATCCAGTTCTCGAGCTCCTCGCTGCCGTCGGACGTGATCCGGTAGACGGTCCGCTCCGGACGTCGGCCCTCGCGGCTCGTCTCGACCGGCTCGATGTAGCCGGCGGCCTCCAGTTCCTCGATGGCACGGTAGAGCGTGCGGGTCTTGCCCACCGCGTACGCCTTGTGGCGCTCCTTGAGCAGGCGCTGGATCTCGTAGGGATGGCACGACTGCTCGCTGAGCAGGCCGAGCGTGGTCAGGGCCACCATGTCCTTGGGCTGAGTGCGCATTTCCATATTGCGTTCCGCACTATAGCACGCTGCCATCGGGACGCAGGTGAGGTGTCAGTCCTCCGGGTGCCGGGCCACCTCGTGGTGCTCCTGGAGGTACTCGCGGATCGCGATCAGCGCTGCGATGCCGTCTCCGACGGCGGACCCGAGCTGCTTGGTCGAGCCGCGGCGGACGTCTCCTGCAACGAAGACGCCTGGCATCGACGTCGTGAACCCGCCCTTGTCGTCGACGAACCCGCGCGCATCGAGGTCCACACTGTCGCGGAGGAACGCGGTGTTGGGGTCGAGGCCGATGAAGACGA
>OBLU010005322.1_pt1 | contig 11541 bp, 14 predicted proteins | sample 1518681 | NCBI WGS metagenome assembly OBLU01 (sample SAMEA3539304, study PRJEB22396) | soil metagenome | biome: tundra; feature: field; material: soil | place: USA | collected 2010-05 | depth 0.15 m
CCCGCGGTTCGCGGCTATACCTCACGTGCTGGATCGACCGCGACACGAAAAAAGGGGGTAGGGGCGAATTGACGCGCGGCGCCGTCCTCCCGCCCCGGACCTGGGTGGCCGGGCGGGAGGATGGACGGCGGACAACGGGTTTCTACGCTACCTCGGCGTCTGACTCGTCGTCTAGGGCGAGCTCGTCGAGGTCGGACGCCGCGCGGTGGCCCTCGAGGTCGACGGTCGTGGCTGCGCTCTCGTCGACGACGAACGCGTCGCGGTTGAGCGCGACGAGCGCGGGCGAGAGCATCGGCCGCATGAACTCCCAGACCGCGGCGCGCAGCGGGCCGTCGCCGCCGGGGAGCGCGTCGCGCAGCTTACGCGCCATCCGCTCTGAGCCGAGCGCCTTGGTGCGGGTCACGGCGGCGGGGTCGAGCACGAAAGCGGCTGCCCAGCGGGCGGCGAGCTCGGCGACGCCTCGGAGCGGGTCGGGATCGGCGAGCGCGCGTTCGAGCTCGGCGTCGACGATTGGGTCGAGCTGGCGCGGCTCGTGGCGCCCGGTGTCGCCGACCGGCTGCTGGCGTTCGGGGTCGGTCCAGCCGGCGCCGTAGGCGATCAGCTCGCGATAGTGGCGGACGAGCAGGTGGCAGACGATTTGCTTGAGCGCGTGGAGCTGGGCGTCGGTGGGGTCCATCAGCCCGGCGCGGATGTCGTGGCCGAGCCCGAGGTTGCTGCGCATCGCGTCGGCGTGCCGGGCCCGCGCCTGCGCGCGGCGCTGCTCGTCGTCGGCGGCTGCGTCTCGGAGCTCATCGTCGTCGAGGCGGGCGCCGGCGAAGTACGCGTCCTCACGAGCCGGGGCCGTGTCGCCGTCGCGCAGCTGCTCGCAGGCGAGGTCGAGCATGAACGCGGGGTCGACGACCCAGATCCCGGCGGCGAAGTCCTGCCCGCGTTCGTGCACGAACGCGTACCGCCCGTTGCGGGCGCGGTCGCGCACCTCGCCGGTGATGCGGAGCTTCACGGCTCGGGTCTTGGCGCGGGCGGCGAGCGTGTCGAGACATTCGAGCTTGCAGCCGAGGATGGTCGTGATTTGAGCAGGAGATGCGTATATGGGGAAAGTGGGGTTTGGGCACAAAGTGGCATGTATGCACAAACCCAGCCGGGCCGGCCTGCGCCGGAGTCATGCCACGTCATCGGCGCTCTCCGACCATGAGGCGAGCGATGTCGTCTGCATCCTCGAATGCGCCGACCGAGCCTTCGACCTGAACGCGACCGGGTTTCGTCCCGCAGTCCGGCGATCAGGGCCCAACAGCAAATCAGTCAGCAGTCAGCATGTCTAGAGCCGACCACGAGGGCGTCAAACCGCCCTTCGCGCCGGGATCAGCGTGCCATGAGCCCAGCTCGCACTGCGCGTGAGTACGGAAACGGGTGCGCTCAGATCCAGCCGTGGCTCGCCTGTCGGCGGCGCCGACTCAAGCTCGGTCACGCCGGCGTTTGGGGGCGGCCTGTCGGCCCGAGTTCCGCAGCTGTTTCGGCGTCATAGGGGCCGAAAAGCGCCTGTAGCAGGCAGCTCGTGGGTACGAACGGATGTTCGGCGTGTATCTAGGCGTTTGAACGGCCGGTCGTGGCCGGTCAGGCGGCGGGGTCGCCGGCGTCCAGCGCGAGGAAGCGGGGCGGCGTGGGCAGTTCGAGCGCCTTGAGGATCTCGCGCTGGTGGTGGGTGAGGTCGGTGCGTTGGCGGCTGGTGCCGGCGGGGCCGGTGAAGGTGCCCAGGTGCATGCGTTGGAGCTCGTCGCGTAGGTTGCGCCAGGTCTCGTGGGTCTGGTTCTCGGCGATCCGGATCAGCAGCAGCGCCAGCCAGCAGAGCACCACGTGCGCGCGGATGCGGTCTTCTTTGCGGTGGTGGACGGGGCGCAGGTCAAGGGTGGTTTTCATGTCCCGCCAGCCGCGTTCGATCTCCAGCAGTTGCTTGTAGCCCAGCGCGACATCCTCGGCGGTGAGCGTGGGGTCTGAGGTGCGCAGCAGGAACTTGCCGTCGAGATGCGCCTCGGCGGTGACCGCGGCGCGGTCCACGCGCAGCAGTCCGGTCTTGGTGCTGCGCAGGTAGCGCTTCAGGCCGCGCTTGGATGACAGCTGGGCGTGCAGCGTGGCGCGCTCAGCGGCGGGTAGCCGATCGGAGCCGTCGAGCGCCGCGGTGATCTGCGCAAGGAGCGCCTCGCGGATCGCGTGGTCGCGGGCGGCCTCTTCGGGGTTGTGGCAGATCACGAACCGGTCGCGCATCGTGCCGTCGTCGATCACGACTTCCTTGACCCGCAGGTTCCCGACGATCGTGTGGTAGCGCCCCTGGCGCGATAGCGCCGCCTTGGCCTCCTTGCTGTTGCTGCGGAGCTTCTCGCCGAGGATGTAGTGCCCGCCGGCGCGCTGGAGGTAGCGGCGGTTCTCCGCGGACTGAAAGCCGCGGTCAGCGACCCACACCACCCGCGAGAGCTTCCACGCGCGCAGGTCGTCCTTGACCTCGCGGATCAGCTCCTGGTCTGACTGGTTGCCCGCCCAGCACCACACCCGGATCGGGATCCCGGTCCGGGTGACCGCCATCCCGATCACCACCTGCGGCAGATCATCGCGATGATCCTTGCTGTTGCCGTACGTGCGGAACGCTGAGCGGACCACATTGCCGTCCTCATCGACGACGTCGCGCTCGGGCTCGTCACGCTCGAAGTACGTCGAGGTCGTGTCGAAGAACAGCAGGTCGACCTCGAGGTTGAGCAGGTCGGCGGTTGCGAAGTACACCAGCTCGGCCAGCTCCTGCTCGATCTCCAACAGCCAGTCCATCGCGCGGTAGCACGCGTCCTCATCGAGCTCCGCGAGTCCGTCGATCCACGCCCGCTCGCACAGCCACTTGCTCCCCGCGAGCTTGGAGAGCGGCTCCAGCGCCCGGTTCGCGACCATCGCGAAGATCACCCGCTCCGTCCGCGGGTCGAGCCGGCGGCCTTCCAGCAGTCGGGCGAGTTCACGGTCGATCCCGAGCTTGCGCCACAGCCCGTCCAGCACCCACGCGCCACCCATGGCCCTCGACTCCACGAACCCCAGCCCCTCGTCGGCCTCGCTCTCCAGCGCCGCCTCGGGCTCCAGCACCCGTCGCAGCGAGCCGATCAACCTGACGATCGCCGCCCGGTCAAGCTCGTCCTCGCGACCGAAGCTGTACAGCACCCGAACCTTGGACTGCTTAGAGACCGGGTCCCACTCGTTGTGCGCCAGCTGCAAGTACCCGACACTGCCGCCACGGGACCGTCGCTGCGTCCGACGCAGATACATACCTAGCTCTTATACACGATCCCCCGGCTAACAGCCACTTTCCGGCGATAGGCGTGTATCTATGATATCCGAAGTGGCGGACCTAGCGAAATCGCTCTGAGCAGGCATTTCTCCCCCGCCGACACCCCAAAACCGGCAGGAGCTGCGGAACTCGGGGTCGGTGCGCTCTCTGTAAGCGCTGCTCGAGGGTGAGCTTGGCTGGCGACGGTGCCGGTGTCGTGTAGGCGGCCGATCTCGGTGGTGCTGAGGCCGAGCACATTGGCGAGGATCTCTTCCGTGTGCTCGCCAAGTAGCGGGGCGCGGCGGACGGGGACTCGGTCGATGTCTGAGAACTGCAAAGGGGAGCTGGGCATGAGGTAGGTGCCGATCCCGGGATGCTCGACCTCGGTGAACATCGGGTTGTCTGTCGAACAGCGGGGATCCTCGGCGACGAGCTCGCGGAACGTCTGATAGGGACCCCAGGAGACGCTGGTACCTGCGAACGTTTCGCGGATCGCCGCGAGGTCGCGTGCCGAGAACCAAGGGCGCAGAAGCGCTGCGATGAAATCGCGTCCTTCCCAACGCCCGGTTTCGGTGTCAAAATCGTGGCCGGTCGCCTGCTCGATGCCCCGGAACGCTTCGTGCAGGCCGGTCACGTCCTTGAGCGCTGTCCATTGCCGGCCGGTGAGCGCGACGACCATTAGTCGCCGCTGGTCGCGGGTCTCGAAGTCGTTCCCAAACGCGCCGTAGAGGTAGTTGCCGTCCTTGGGCTGGTCGCGTCCCCCGAGCTGCGCTTCGGCGATCCGGCCCAGGTTGCCGACCATCGCGAACGCGACATCTGAGAGCGACAGGCGCACGAGCTGCCCGTCTCCGGTTCGCGAGCGGTGGCGGTCGGCACCCAACAGACCCACCGCCGCCAGCGTGCCCATGGCTACGTCCCAGGCGGGCAGCACACTGTTGAGCGGCACCGCCAGATTGCGCGGCCCCGTCGCCCACGGAAACCCCGTTGCGGGGTTGACGGTGTAGTCGACTTCGCTGGTGCCGTCCGGGTTGCCGGTGAGCGCGACCATCACGATGTCCTCACGCCGGGCGCGAAGCGTGTTGTAGTCCAGCCAGCCGCGGGCTGGGAAGTTGGTGAGAAACAGCCCGCCGTCGTCTCCGGGGGCGGTGATCAGCGCTGCCGCGAGTTCGCGGCCTTCGGCTGAGCGCAGATCAAGCGCGATCGAGCGCTTGCCCTTGTTCAGGCCAGCCCAAAACAGGCTCTGGCCATCGGCCGCCAGTGGCCAGCGCTGATAGTCAAGGCCACCGCCGATCTGATCAAAGCGGATCACGTCGGCGCCGAGTTGCGCGAGCGTCAGCCCGCCCAGCGGCGCCGCCACGAACGCCGAGCCCTCGACCACCCGCAGCCCGCTCAAGACGCCGCTGCTCAAGCCATCACCCCGACAAAACGCCAGTCCAGGACATCATCCTGACCGCCATCGTCGCGCAGCGCGCGCACCCGCGAGCGCAAATGCACCAAGCCGCCGCCGCTAGGCAGCGGCTCACAACGCTCCAGCTCAATCTGGCTATACAGCGTGTCGCCCTCGTAGACCGGCGCTAAGTGTTCGCAGCTGTGCCAGCCGGCGATCGTCACGAGGTTGGGCAGCGCACGGGTCGCCTGGGCCGCCGCGATCCCGATCGTGTGGCCGCCGTACACCAGCCTCCGGCCGGCCAAAGCCGCGCCGAGGTCGTGGTGGGCCATCGCCACGTTCAGGCTCAGCCTGGCCAGCTCCGGTGCCGCGCTGACCACGTCGCCGCCCTCGATCTTCCACACCATTCCGTCGGTCAGATCCAGGAAATGCGGCGCCGGCACGGCGTCGCGATAGACGTCCAGTCTCCAGCCGGCCGTGACTGCACGCAAGGCGTCGGGGTCAAGCTCGGCCGGAAACACCTCGAGCTCGTCGGCATGCCCGGTCTGAAGCTCGCCGTCACGGAGCGGCAGCATCGCGCAGCGCCAGAAATCCAGCACGCGACGCTGCTGCTGATCGACCGTACGCACACGTAACACCGCCAGGCCGGTGGCAGCCCGACCCGGCCGCGACGAGTTCTGACGCAACGCAACCACCTCGGTGCTCGTCGACAGCGTGTCACCGATCGTCGGTGAGTGCCGCAGGACCAGCCCGCGGTAGAAGAGGTTCGCGATCACTCGCTGAGTGACCAGTGTCGACTGCCCGATCGCGACATCACACACCAGCGTCGGATGAGCCAGCGGCGTCGGCGAGCCAACCACTCGGCGACACAACGTACCATCCAAGGCCAGCCGCAACCGGTCCCCGACGATCGCCTGATGCAGCACCGCGTGGCCGTCGGTCAGCGTCAGCGCCGGCGCCGCATCGCCCCGCTCCCCTACCCGCAAATCCTCAAAGAACGGCCCTCCGCTCGGCGCGGGCGCCACCGCCGGCGCCGTCATCCCGCCGCTCCCTCCGCCGGCGCGCGCGCGAGAACGCGAAGCGCCGCCAATCGGACCGCCTCATCGAGCATCTCGCCGTCGAGCGCCACCGCGCCCTGACCAGTCTCACGCTCCGCACGATCAAGCGCCGCCACGATCGCCCTCGCTCTCTCGACCTCCTCGACGGTCGGCGTGAACAACTCGTTCAACAGGTCCACCTGCGCCGGATGGATAGCCCACTTCCCATCAAAACCCAAATCTCGCGCCCGCACAGCCGCCGTCCGGAAACCCTCGTCGACCTCAACCCCCAGATAAGGGCCATCGATCGCCTGCAGCCCGTGCGCGCGCGCCGCTACCAGAACCGCCTCCTGCGCCCAACGCCACGACTCCACATCACGCGCCGCACCGGGCGCGCGACCCAACGAAACCGCCAGATCCGCGTAACCCAAGATCAGCGCGTCCAACCGCCGCGCCCCTCCAGCGATCTCCGACACCCGCTCCAAACCAGCTGCGGTCTCGATCAACGCCTGCAACCGCAACGGCTGCCGCCGCCCACTCGCCACCTCGACCCCATCCAGCAGCCGATCAAAGAACGCCAAATCACCCACGCTCTCCACCTTGGGAACCACGATCGACACCGGCACGTCCATCAACCCCGCAAGCGCCGCGACATCCAGATGACACCACGCCGAGCGCGCCGCGTTCACGCGCACGCTCACTACGCCCCCGCCCCACGCCGCCAGCGCAGCGACCGTAGCGCTACGCGCAGCCTCCTTCGCCGATGCCGCGACCGCGTCCTCGAGATCGATCACGACCTCATCCGCCCGCAAACCCGCCGCCGCCCCAGCCAGCTTGCGCTCCGACGAGCCGGGAACCGACAAGCACGACCGGCGCGATGGCGGCCCGCCCGGCCCAAACACGGCATCGATCGCTTCGGTCACCGGTGGATCATCGAGGAACGCGCGCAAGAACGGAAGAACGGCGAAGCGAAGTCCAGTCGATCGGGGGGAACGCTCGCGACGTCCAAGCCGATGTGTAGTACCGCGTCAACCAACCTGCGCCTCGTGACAGTCCGGAGCGTTGTGATGTAGCGCGAACCCCTCCTGAAACCAAATCTTCGGGTGGAGGAGCGATGGCCGAGCCGGTCCGGGTGCGTGAGATCTCAAACGAGGAGGGCAACCGCCTGCTGCGGATCGTTCGCCGCAGCGCGGGCTCGGCGGTGACCTGGCGCCGGTCCCAAACGGTCTTGTTGTCCGCGCAGGGAACGGATCACGCGGGTCGCGTTCACCAGCGCTGACCGAGATCGTGACGTGATCCACAATTTCAACGCCGATTGCTGTGAGTCCTTGTATCCACGCCATCGGGGTGGGCGACCGCCGAAGTACTTCGAGCCAGAGCGCGCTGTAGGCGGCGTCCGGGAATCCCGACGACTCGCCAGCGCCCCGCTGGACGGTGACTCGGTGCCCGTGCCGAGTCAGTTCCCGCGTGCCCCCAGTCGTGAGGGCGACGCGGTGTTCGTCGGTGTGATCCCGATCGGGACACCTGCTAACACGTGCGCCGGGAGTACTACTCCTTGCCACATTCAGGGTCTCTGAGCACGCGAACGGGATGCCCGGTCGACTGCCGTAGCGATGTCGCACCGTCCGTGGCGGAGGCGGTCGCGGCGAGGCCCGCGTGTCTACCCCACGTGCTGGATCGACCACCAAATGAAAAAGGGGTGGCGGAGAGTTGACGCGGACCGCGGTCCTCTCGCCCGGAGCCTGATGGCCGGGGCGGGAGGACGGCAGGCGGAGAAGCGGCGTCCTACGCTGCCTCGGCGTCTGGCTCGTCGTCTAGGACGAGTTCGTCAAGGTCTGACGGGGCGCGGTGGCCGTCGAGATCGACGCTGCTCTCGACGCGCTCGTCGATGACGAATGCGTCGCGGTTGAGCGCGACGAGCGCCGGGGAAAGCATCGGCCGCATGAACTCCCACACGGCGGCACGCAGCGTGCCCTCTCCCCCGGGCAGTCCGTCGCGGAGCTTGCGCTCCACCCGCCCTGAGCCAAGCCCCTTGGTGCGCGTGACGCCGGCCGGGTCGAGCACGAACGCGGCTGCCCATCGGGCGGCGAGCTGGGCGATCCCGCGCAGCGGATCGGGGTCCTTGAGTGCACGCTGCAGCTCGGCGTCGAGGATCGCGTCGACGTGATGCTCATGGCGGCCGGTGTCGCCAACGGGCTGCTGGCGCTCGGGGTCGGTCCAGCCGGCGCCGTAGGCGATCAGCTCGCGGTAGTGGCGGACGAGCAGGTGGCAGACGATCTGCTTGAGCGCCTGGAGCTGGCTGTCGCGGGGGTGATCAGCCCTGCGCGGCGCGAGGCCGGGGGGATCCGAGCCAAGCTCGGATCCCCCCGGACCTCACGCGCTCGGGTCGCCCGCTTCGCTCAAGCCGCACGTATGAGCTCGAGCGCTCGCTGCTTGAGCGACGTGTCCTCGAACGAGCGCTGGACCTGGTCGGTCCGCGCGGTGTAGCGCCGCCCGTAGTCGAGGTGCTCCGCGATCGCATTGAACGCGACCCACTTCGTGCCGGGGCTGTTGCCGCTGGTATCCCCAGCACTTCCCGCGCCGCGGAAGATCGCAACAACGCTCTCGATCGCCCGCTCGCGATTGGCGCGCGCGAGCTTGCCCATGTCCTCGTCGATTACCCACATGTGCCGCAGCACGCTGCGCTCCAGCGCATGCGCGCTGATCGGCTCCAGCGCCAGCCGGTCGGCGAGCTGCTTGAACTGCTTCTGGTAGTCGATCGTCATTCCGAGCACCTTCCTGGCCTCGACGAACTTCGCCTGCAGATTCCCCGTGTGCCGGAAGCGGAAGCTCCGTTGCGCGCTGACGCCGTGCTCGGCCTGCCGTAGCGCCGCGCCGAGCGTGTTCGCGCAAACGATCCGGATCGGCGTGACCGCGGCGGTGACGGCCATCGACCCATCGTGGCTGTTGGCCACGTAGATGTAAGTCGCGGAGAGGTCGCCGCCGAGCTCCACGTACTCGGGCAGCCGTGCGAGCGCCCACACGCGCCGGCCGCCCCAGAGGCTGCCCGCGGTCTCGAAGTGCATCTCGGAGCCGATCAGCGCGTCCAGGAATCGGAACGCGTCGATGTTCTCCACCACCTCGTATTCGTCGGAGACAATGCCGAGCACCTCGCCGGTGTCCTCGCGAAGGTTCGCCTTGAAGCCCCGGGCTGGGATCAACTCTGCCGGATGCTCGATTCCGAAGTCATCCGTCCAGTCCGCGCGCTTTACGACCAAGACGTCGCCGTGAGTGACCTTCCACCCCAATCCGGCCTTCTGGAGCGCCTCGTCGATCGAGGCCGGGTACTCGTCGAGCACCGCTCCCAATCCGTGCCACGGGAGTTCACGGACGCTGTACATGCTGTCGCTGCTGGTAATGCCATGAGACATTGCTTTTCCTCCAAGTTGGATTCGATTCGTTGATCAGCGCGATCGGGCTATCCGAGCCCTGCGTTCTGATCTGGGCAGCTCGCACGCGTCCGCGGCGAGTTGGCGCTCGCGCAATCCGCGAGCGGCTGCACCCGGGTGAGTGCGCTCAGGTGCGCATCCCGCGCGGCGGCACGGGCGCGGCGATGATCCGCACTGGGCTACCCGCCGGGACTACGCCGGGGGAGCCACCCGCGGACGCAAACACGCACAGGCACAGACCCGCGGGGCGCGCACTGGAGCGAAACAGCACGCCCTGGAAACCGTCGCTGGCCAGCTGGGCGCCGGCGTCCTGAAACGCCGGCCATTGCGCGCGATCACGTCGCGGATCTGGCAGGCCGAGCGCCCGCAGCGCCGCACGCCGGGAAACGTCCGCGACCCGCTTCAGGTTCACCGAGAAACCGCCACAGGTCGCGGGGCAGGCGGGTATCCGGCGGTAGATCGAGCTCTGCCAGCGCGCGATACCACTCAGCCCACACGGTGTCCGGGTCCTGCGCGAGATAAAGCCCGGCGAGCCGCTCGCCGCGCTGCCAGCGCCCGTTCGGCTCGGGGTGCCCCGGCATCGCCTGCGCATCCGCCGGAACGTGCCGGCACCACACCCCGGCTACGGGAACCGCCGACACATGTGCGTACACGGCGCTAGCCGAAGGTCGGCGATTCGAGCTCGGCCACCGCGCGCGAGACCTGCTCGTAGCCGCCGTCGGCGATCACGTCCAGCGGCTTCTGATGACCCAGCGCCGGCACCGGCTTGTTCAGCCACACCGGCACCCGTTCCGGGCCGAGGACCGCCGCGAGGCGATCGGCGATCGCCGACAGCTCGACGAGCCGCTCGGCGCGGCGCCCACGCGGAGCCCGCTCTCGGCGAAGCCACGCAGACACCGTGCTGACACCCGAGCCGGTGGCGCGTGCGATGTCCCGGTCGCTGAGCGCCGTGACCTCGCGCAGATGGATCGCCTCATCGGCGTAGGCAAGGGACATCCCCTTGATTGTAGATGAAAGCGAGCGAAATCTGAGCATGTAATTGGCAGTCAATCGGTCTTGAGCCGCGCCCACGGGAATCAGAACGGCAGATCGTCGGCGCTCGCCGACACCTCCGCCCCCGACGCCGAGACGCCCACCGGCTCGCTGCCGGCCGGCGTCGCCGCCTCCAAGCCCGCGCCGTTCTGCTGGTCGCTGCCATCGGCGGCTGGGTCCAGCGCGGGTCGCCCGCCCTCGAACAGCACCTGGCGGGCCTTGAACGTGACCGCCTCGCGCTTCTTGTCGTCCGAATCGGTCCACTCACGCCAGTCGAGCTCAGCGTCGACGAACACGCGCGAGCCCTTGCGCAGGTACTGCGCGCAGTTGCGCGCCTGGGCGCCGTAGACCTCGACTGTGAAGTAGTTCGTCTTGTCGATCCACTCCTCGCCGTGGCGCCGGCGGGTGGTCGTTGCGACCCTCAGTCGCGCTACATCGGCCCCTGAGGGCAGGGCACGCAGCTCGACGTCGCGCGTCAGGTTTCCGGACAGGGTGGCAGTAGCGATGTCACGCATGAGAATCTCCTTTAGAGGTATGCCTTCTTGAGGTATTGCGTCCGCCGCGCGGGGTCTCGCCCTCGCTCCGCGTCGGCGCGGACAGGGGGTGTTACCCGGGCCTCCGCGCCCGCCGACCTGACATGTACGTTCAGTGAATGACTGTTGACCGGCGCAACGAGGTGATCCGTGTGGTCGGCGCAGGCTTGGGCGCACCACTCGGTTTGGCGATCGCAGGATGGCCACACGCAGTTCTCGTGTCGGTCGCGGTAGGTCTGATCGGCGCCGTGATCGGAGTGCTGCTCGCGTTCGGCGCGGAGCATCTTTTCGACGGGCAAGCCGAGCTACACCGACTGCGCAACCGTGTGAGCGAGGTTGAGGCAGAAATCGAGAACGTTCACAAGCTCAACAACCTGCTCGAGCATCAGACGAGGGTTGCGCAAGCCGAAGCCGGAATCAACGCCATCTGGATGGAGGTCTACGGTGGCGCGCTTCAGGAAGCGGCGAGGACAGGCTCGGTCCTGCCGGTGGAGGCACTCCTTGCGCGCGTGCAAGTCATGCAGAAAGCCAAAGGCCTAGACAAGCCGATACCACCGCCCAGCGTCTGAGGTCCTAGCAGCTGCTATTGCGCCCGCAGCTCGGCCCTCGCGTCCGAACGCAGCCACGGCCGCAGAAAGGCGGCAAGGTGTCGAAATCTTCTGCCGGACTCGGCCTACCGATCAGGTACGCGGTGCGCAGCCGCGAGTCCGACCACGGAGGAGCGCGCGGCCTTCGCGCGCTCCTCCGGGACGGGATCGCAGAGTTCGCCGGGGTCTACAGCCCCCGCCCACCAGGGCACGTGGCCCACGCCTCGCAGTAGCGCTCGCTG